>Ga0318563_10000851_pt1 | contig 12623 bp, 7 predicted proteins | sample GRESIP066b5f19_FD_203689 | JGI IMG/M metagenome (GOLD analysis project Ga0318563, IMG submission 203689) | Tropical soil microbial communities from Luquillo Experimental Forest, Puerto Rico - GRE.SIPMG.066b5f19 | ecosystem: Environmental > Terrestrial > Soil > Tropical forest > Bulk soil... | reverse complement strand
GTCGCCGAGCAGCCAGCGCGCCCCGGTCCCGCGGGCTGCCGCGGTGTCGTCGGGGTTGGAGAGCCGGCACGTGCGCAGCGATAGGCAGCCGCAGCCGACGCAGCCGTTCAGCGTTTCGCGGAGCCGCTGAAGCTCGGCGATCCGCTCGTCGACGTGACGGATCCAGGTGGCGGAGACCTTGTTCCAGTCCGCCTTGCTCGGCGTGCGCTCGTCCGGCAGCCGGGCCAGCGCGGCGCGCGCCTCGCCGAGGCTGAGCCCCACCGTCTGCGCCGCGCGGATGAACGCCACCCGCCGCAGCGTGGCGCGGGCGTAGCGGCGCTGCCCGCCCGTGGTCCGCTGCGAGGAGATGAGGCCGAGCTGCTCGTAATAGCGCAGCGCCGAGGTGGCGATCCCGGCGCGGCGGGCGAGTTCGCCGATCGTGACACGGTCCGCAAGCTTGGCCATCATGCCGATGATAATCCCTTGACTTCAAGCACACTTTAAGTTGGACGATGATTAGCATGACGGCGACGCAGCTCACCAAGTACGGCTACGCGGATCTTGAGCCGCTGATGGCGCTGATGACCGGCGATGAGAAGCACGGCCCGGCGGCCACGTCCACGCTCGACGTGCTGTGGGTCCTCTATAACCGGGTTCTGCACGTAGACCCGCGGGACCCGGAAGGGCCCGAGCGGGACCGCTTCCTGCTGTCCAAGGGCCACGGCCCGATGGCCTACTACGCCGTGCTGGCCGCGAAGGGGTTCATCGACCCCGTCCTGCTGCACGGGTTCGCCGGGTTCGGCTCACCGCTCGGCCACCACCCCGACCGGACGCTGATCCCGGGCGTCGAGATCGGCAGCGGATCGCTCGGCCACGGTCTCGGCCTTGCCGTGGGCACGGCCATCGGACTGCGCGCGCAGGGGCTGACCCGACCCCGCGTGTTCACCCTTCTCGGCGATGCCGAGCTCGATGAGGGCGCCAATCACGAGGCGATCGCGTTCGCCGGCGCGACCGGCCTGGGCAATCTGCACGCGGTGGTCGTCGACAACGCCTCGGCCACACACGGCTGGTCCGGGGGCATCGCGGCCCGCTTCGACCGCGAGGGCTGGTCGGCCGTGACCGTGGATGGCCGCGACCACGATGCGCTCGAAGCCGCCCTCACCACGCCGCACCCGGGCCGGCCGCACGCCGTGATCGCGGTCGTCGAGCCCAAGGATCCCTCGGTCACCCGCCCGGGAGCCCGCGGCCGCTGAGGAGGCAGCAATGGAAACGATGCGGGAACGCTTCATCGCCACCGCCAGCGAGATGCTGGACAGCGATCCCCGGGTCGCGGTCGTCCTGGCCGACATCAGCGCGGCGCAGTTCGCGGCCGCGGCGGCCCGTCACCCCGGCCGCGTCATCAATGTCGGCATCCGCGAACAGTTGCTCATCGGCGTGACCGGCGGGCTTGCGCTCGCCGGGCTGCGCCCGATCGCGCACACGTTCCCCGCCTTCCTCATCGAGCGGCCGTTCGAGCAGGTCAAGCTCGACCTGACCCACCAGGACGCGGGCGCGGTGCTGGTCAGCTCGGGCGGCTCCTACGACATGTCGGCCGAGGGCCGCACCCACCAGGCACCCGGCGATGTCGCCCTGCTCGACACCCTCGACTGCTGGACGATCCACGTGCCCGGTCACCCGGACGAGGCCGAGGTGCTGCTTCGGCATGCCGTGGCGGGCGATGACCGTGTCTACCTGCGGCTCTCCAGCGAGAGCAACCCCGGCCCGCGCGCGGTGACGCCGGGACGGTTCGAGGTGGCCCGCGCGGGGCGGCGCGGAGCGGTCATCGCGGTCGGGCCGATGCTCCAGCCCGTGCTCGACGCGGTCGCCGGGCTGGACCTGACCGTGCTCTACGCGGTGACCGTCCGCCCGTTCGACGCTGGCGCACTGCGCCACGCGGTCCGCGCGTCGGGCAGCACGGACGTCGTGCTCGTCGAGCCATACCTGGCCGGAACCTCCAACCGCGAGGTCGATGAGGCGCTGCTCGACCTGCCGCACCGGGTGCTCGGCCTCGGCGTCGGCCGCACCGAACTGCGCCGCTACGGCCTGCCCGCCGAGCACGCGGCCGCCCACGGCCTCGACGTCGCGTCACTGCGGGAAAGCATCACCGCGTTCCTCCGCTGAGCCGGCCCCGGTGCCAGCGCCGCGGCTCAGCCCGACGAGCCGAACTGAACGGGAACATTCATGGCCTGGGTGGCCTGCCACGCGGCGGTGCCGGGCCCGAGTTGCCAGACGGTCAGCGTGGCGCGGTGGACCGCCAACGCGTCGAACCCGCCCGAGGGCCCCGGGGCGAGCGTGGCGGTGCCGGCGGGCAGTCCGGGCAGTGACCGCCACGCCGCCCCGGCGCCGGTGATGGTTGCCGCGCGGCCGCCGGTCAGGACGAGTGCGGTCGCGCCGCCGGGGCCGAAGGACGCCGAGGCCAGCCTTGCTCCGTGGAGCCGCAAGGGGGGTGACAGGGCCCAGTGACCGCCGGAGCCGGCGGACCAGGCCGCGAGCAGGCTCGCGTCCGGCCCGGCGCCGGCCTCTAGCAGTGCGACAATGCCGGTGGACGTCCCGGTCAGCCGGAGCACGGTGGTCGGCTGGTGGTTCACCGTGGCCGGCAGCGCGGGCCCCGCGGCCTGCCAGGTTCGGTTCCTGGCGGCGAAGATGCCGGCGGGCCCGGGGCGGCTGCACCGGCCGGCCAGCCACGGCGCCCCCGAGGGGGTGAACGCGACGGCGGTGAGCCTGGCCAGGCCGCAGCGGCGGCCCGCGGGTGTGGTACCCACCGCGCGCTGGGTGGCGAGGGTGGCCCACCGGGTGTAACCGGGAGCGGCTAGCTCGACGGCACCGGTGGTGAGCAGGGCGAGCAGGCGCCCGGTGCCGGGTGCGGCGGCCAGCGCGTCGGGGGCGCTGGCGAGGGCGGCGTCCAGCGGCCCTGCCGGTGACCATGCCTGGCCGCCGTCGCGGGTGACGGCCAGCGGCGTGAACGTGAGGTACTGGCTGGGACGGATCCCGGTGATCAGCCCTCGGCCGCCCGCCCCGGCCGCGACCAGGCCGCCGTTGCTGGCCACCCCGGGCGGGGTGACCAGCTTCCACATCGTGCTCCCGGCCGGGCGGATGAACAGCTGCCAGAAGTTGTTGTGGGCGGCGACGGAACCGCCCATGACCGCGATGGCCCAGGTGCCGGCCGGGGTGACCAGCGAGGTGGCCAGGAACGGCGACCTGGCTGCGGGTGCCTCGGGCGCCGGGCCTGGCCCGGAACTCGCCGCGCTGCCGCAGCCCGCGGCCAGTGCCGCGGACACCAGGGCCATGGCGGCCAGGGCCGCGCGGGCTGGCCTGGTCATCAATGTCCCAGCAGTTGCCGCGCCGCGTCGGTGAGCTCGGCGGCGAACGACGACTTGGTCGCCTGGGTGCCTGGGCCGGTGTTGAAGCCCAGTTCCCGGCGCAGGTGGCCCGATTGGTCGATGACGAACGCGTAATCCCCGTGGCCGATCATGGAGCCGGCCGGCAGGATCTCCGCCGGGGCCGCTCCGTAGCGGCGCCAGACCTGCGCCAGCTGGCCGCGGGTTCCGGTCAGGAAGAGCCAGTTCGGCACCGTGGCCAGGCCCTCCTGGCGGTCGAATGCCTGGAGGTAGCTCACCTGGGTGTAGAGCGGGTTGTAGTTGATCGCGACCAGCGCCACGTGCCGGGTGTCACCCAGCAACTGGCCGGCGTCCCGGAACTCCTGCGCGATCAGCGGGCAGTCCACCGTGCAGAGGTCGTCGAGGAACGTCAGCAGGACCACCTTGCCGTGCAGGCCAGCCAGCGTCACGGTCCGGCCATGCTGGTCGGTGAGGCGGAACGCCGGAGCCGGGACGTTCAGCGGCGCGCTGGAGCCGTTGATCGCCTCGGCCAGGATGGTGTCGGCGACCGGGTTGGCCTGCGCTGCCGCCATCGGCGCCGCGCCGAGGACGATCATTCCGATCGCGGCCACCGACGCCACCGACTCGAAGCTGGCCGTCATGACCGACTGGCGCAGCGACGCGGGCCGCACCCGGTCCCGCCAGGTCATCGAAGCCCCGGCGGCGGCCGGCGCTGCCTCCGGCGCCGGGGCGCGGGTCAGCGCCAGGTATCCGCCAACGGCCAGCAGCACGAAGGGGATCATGCTGTTGGGGTCGGTGCCGAGCCCGCCGAGGAAGCCGAAGTCCTCGATGAGCACCCAGTCCGCCAGGCACAGCACCGTGAAGAACACGAGCGCCGGGCGAATCAGCCCCGGCCGCCCGCTGGCGAACGCGATGCCGGTCACCGCGAGCGCGGCCACCGCGAACAGGTTGACCGCGAACCCGTGCGCGGCGGTGAAGGTGCCGAAGGCAGTCACCCAGGCCGACAGGATGTGCGGCTGCGGGGTGGTGCCCATCGCGGCGACCATGCGGGCCAGCGTGCCTGGCCGGCCGTGCAGCTCGCCCTGCCAGAACCCCCGGCCGGGCCAGGCCTGCAGCACCGCCATGCCGAGGAGGAACAGTCCCATCCCGGCGAGGGTCAGCCGGCCGAGCCGGGGGGTGCGCCAGGCCCGCCCCGGCAGCGCCACCAGGGCGCCGGCGACGCAGTACAGCAGCACCGCGCCCGGCGCGCCGAACAGCCAGGTCAGGCCCGGCGCGAAGATGCCGCCGAAGGATTCACCGAACACCCAGACCACCAGGCCCCAGCCCACGCTGGCCACCCCGGCCAGCCGGGACCAGGTGCCGTGCGCCGCAACGAGCATCCAGATGCCGATCCCGGCCTGAATCCACACCGCCGAGGCCCCGGCCTGCATCGGGTGATACGACCAGCTTGTCCCGGCCCAGTTCACCAGGTGCTGCACCCATCGCGGGGAGGTGGCCGCGATGGGCCCGATCACCTGCGAGGGCAGGCCTGTCGCCATCTTGGGCTGGGCCTGCAAGATCCCGTCGAAGACCCATAGCAGGCCGAAGCCGACCCGCAGCACCTGGCGCCCGGCGGGCTCGGCCTGGACAGGTGGTGGCGTGCCGCGCGTGTCCGCCGCGCCACTCCGGGCGAACGGCTGCCAGGCCCGCACGCTGATCCAGGCCAGCCCGAGCACCGCGAAGATCAGCAGCGCGATGAGCCCCTGGTGGAGCAGTACCGCCTTGAACGCCGCGATCACCGTCGGGTCGTTGACATTGACCCCGGAATTCATACCAGGCATGACGCCGTATGGTCCTCTGCTCCAGTGCCGTCTTCCGCTGCGAGCTGCTGCACTTGCCGGTACCCGTACATGCGGCTCTCCGGGTCGATGCGGCGCCTGTGTGCTGGCCTTCACTGTATGGGCATGCCGTGGTGTGGTGGTGGCGCATGTGAGGATCGCATCAGGGGTTCGCTAGTCCGCGACGGCCCGCGGGACCGGTCGCCGGCGATCGGGGTGAGTGCATGATCTCTGCGGGGTGGCGGCCGTTGTTCGCCGAGGCAGCCGGGTTCCTGGGCCTGGCACCGGAGCCGGTGCTGGTCGACGGTGCCCCGGACGGGCTGCCGTCCAGGCTGCCGGCCGGGGATGCGGCCGTCGCGTGCGTGGCGACTGCGCTGACGGCGGCCGCCGCGTTGCAACGGCAGCGCGGCGGGCCGCGGCCGCGGCAGGTGCGGCTTGACGCCGCCCACGTGGCCGCCGCCGTCCGCAGCGAGGCGTACCTGCGGGTGAACGGCCGCGGCTTCGGCGACGGTTTCGCGCCGCTGTCACGGTTCTGGCCCGCGGCCGACGGGTGGGTCCGTACCCACGCCAACTACCCGTGGCACCAGCAGGCGCTGCTGCGCGCGCTGGGCACGGGCGCCGACCCGGAGGCGGTGCGGGCCGCGATCGGGGACCGGCCCGCCGAAACGGTCGAGGCCGACGTCGCCGCCGCGGGCGGCGTGGCCGCGGCGGTCCGCACCGCCGAGCAGTGGCGGCAGCACCCGCACGGCCGCGCGGTTCCCGGCCCGGCGATCGGCGCCGCCCGCACCGGCGGTGCCCCGCCACGCCGCCACGGGCCGGCCGCCAGGCCCGCCGCCGGGCTCCGGGTCCTGGACCTGACCCGCGTCATCGCGGGGCCGGTCGCCACCCGCTACCTCGCCGCGCTCGGCGCCGACGTGCTCCGCGTCGATCCGCCTCATCGCCCGGAACTGGCGTTGAGCCGCTACGACGGCCTGCCCGGCAAGCGCAGCACGATCCTCGACGCACGGACCGCCGGCGGCCTCGGCCGGCTCCACGAGCTTCTCGATGGAGCCGACATCGTGGTCCACGCCTACCGGCCCGGCGCTCTCGCGGCGTTCGGGCTTGACGATGGCTCGGTGGCCGAGCGCCACCCCGGCCTGGTGGCCGTGTCGCTGTCGGCCTGGGGAGATCGCGGGCCGTGGTCGGGCCGGCGCGGCTTCGACAGCGTCGTGCAGGCGGCCTGCGGCATTGCCGTGGCCGAATCGCCCGGCGGCGGCCGGCCCGGCAGGCTGCCCTGCCAGCTGCTCGACCACGGCACCGGATACCTGACGGCCGCGGCCGCCCTGGAGGGCGTGCGCCGGCAGTCGGCCACCGGCGGCACCCACGTTTTCAGCCTGTCGCTCGCCGCGACCGCGGCGTGGCTGCTCAGCCGGTACCGGCCGGCGGCGGCCGGGGCGCCGCCCGAAGCCGGGGCGCCGCCCGAAGCCGGGGCGCCGCCCGAAGCCGGGGCGCCGCCGGAGGCCGGGGCGCCGGACAGCGGCTACCTGACCACGCTGCGGTCCGACGCGGGGCCGGTCACCGTGGTCACCCCGCCCGGCGCATTCGGCGGCTCCAGCCTGGCCTGGCCGCCGCGGCTGACCACCTACGGCCAGGACCCGCCGGCCTGGCCAGACCGCTGACCTCAGGGCACCGGCTGGGCCGGGCCGGATCGCGGCCGCGCCCCGCGGAGCACGGTGACCGAGCGGGGGCCGACGGCGACCTGGTCACCGGCCTCGCGCGGCGATTCCGCGGCGACCGCGGCGGGGTTGTAGCTGTCGATCACGGCCAGCCATGCCTGCCCGTCGCGGGTGGCCGGGACGGCAAAGTCCAGCGGCTCCCACCAGGCGTTGAACAGGACCATGAAGTCGTCGTCGAGCAGCGGGGTACCGTCTTCGGCCCGGTCGGGGTCGTCGGAGCCGTCGAGGTAGATGGCCAGGGCGAGCGCGCCGGGGTCGGCCCAGTTGGCCGCGGTCATCGGCGTGCCCGCCGGGGTGAACCAGCCCAGCTCCGCCGCTTGCGCGCCGGCGAGGAAACGGCGGCGGCGGAACACCGGATGCCGCTTGCGGAACGCGATCAGGTCCCTGGTGAAGCCGAGCAGTTGCTCGTCGGCGCGGGCCCAGTCGAACCAGCTGATCTCGTTGTCCTGGCAGTAGGCGTTGTTGTTGCCCCGCTGGGTGCGGCCACGCTCGTCCCCGCCGAGCAGCAGCGGCACGCCGAACGACAGCAGCAGGGTGGTCAGCATGGCCCGGCACTGCCGCTCACGCAATTCCCGGACGGCCGGGTCGGTGGCGGGGCCCTCCGCGCCGCAGTTCCAGGAACGGTTGTCGGTGGTCCCGTCACGGTTGGCCTCGCCGTTGGCCTCATTGTGCTTGTCGTTGTAGGAGACCAGGTCGGCAAGGGTGAATCCGTCGTGCACGGTCACCAGGTTGACCGAGGCGGTCGGCCGGCGGCGGGCCGCACCGGCGTACAGGTCGGACGACCCGCAGAACCGGGTGGCGAACTCGCCGATCCCGATCTGGTGGCTGCGCCAGAAGTCGCGCATGGAATCGCGGTACTTCCCGTTCCATTCCCGCCAGAGGGGCGGAAAGCGCCCCAGGTCGTAGGAATCCATCTGGCCCACGTCCCACGGCTCGGCGACGAGCTTGGCCCGCGACACCAGGGGATCCTGCGCGACGAGATCGAAGAACGCCGACATCTGGTCGAACCCGCCCTCTTGGCGGCCGAGCGTGGCCGCGAGATCGAAACGGAAGCCATCGACGTGCATCTCATGCAGCCAGTACCGCAGCGAATCCATGATCAGCCCGAGCGTCACCGGATCCCCCGCGTTGAGCGAGTTGCCGCAGCCCGTGGTGTCTATGTAACGGCCCGGGTCGCCGGGGTCGAGCCGGTAGTAGGCGGGGTTGTCCAGCCCGCGGAAGCACAGCGTGGGCCCCAGCTCGCCGGCCTCTGCGGTGTGGTTGAACACGACGTCGAGCAGCACCTCAAGCCCCGCGGCATGCAGGGCGTTGACCATGGCCTTGAACTCGGCGACGGCACCGCCGGGCCGGCCGGCCCGGGCCGCCGCGGAATAGCCATTGTGCGGCGCGAAGTACCCAACCGGGTTGTAGCCCCAGTAGTTCGTCAGCCCTCGCTGCACGAGCGAGGACTCGGGCACGTTCTGGTGGACCGGCAGCAGCTCCACGGCCGTCACGCCGAGATCCACCAGGTAGGAGACCGCAGCCTCATGCGCGAGGCCGGCGTAGGTACCGCGCAGCTCGGCGGGCACGCCGGGATGGCCCATGGTGAACCCCTTGACGTGCATCTCGTAGATGATCGTGTCGGCATAGCGGCGCCGCAGGGGCCTGCCGTCGGTCCAGGCGAACTTCGGGTCGACGACGAGGCTGCGCGGCACCCGCCCGGCCGAGTCGAGGTCGCTCGGCGTGCCCGGGTCGCCCACGGCGAAGGCCAGCACCTCCGGGCCGAAGGTGACCTCGCCGCTGACCGCTCGCGCGTACGGGTCGAGCAGCAGCTTCGCCGGATTGCAGTGCAGGCCGCGCCCGGGGTCGTAGGGGCCGGTGACCCGGTACCCGTAGGCCTGGCCGGGGCCGGTTCCGGGCACGAAGCCGTGCCATACCCCGGCGTCGTAGTCCTGCAGCGATACCTGGGTTTCCCGGCCGGCCTCGTCGAACAGGCACAGCGTCACGGCGTCGGCCACCGTGGATGCCACGGCGAAGTTGGTGCCATCGGCGGCGGGCGTGGCGCCCAGCGGGAACTGGCTTCCGGGGAGGGCCGGAGGCGGGCCGGCTTCCAGCGCAACGGTCATGGCCGGGTTTCCGGCAGGATGCTGCGGAGCACGTCGCCGACGGCGGGGACCGCGCCGTGCCGGCGCCGGATCAGGTCCGCCACCACTCCGGTCCAGCCGGTCTGGTGCGAGGCGCCGAGCCCGGCGCCGTTGTCGCCGTGGAAGTACTCGTTGAAAACCAGGTTGTCCTTCCAGGCCGGGTCGTGCTGCAGGCGCTCGACCCCCCCAAAGCAGGGCCGCCGGCCGTCGGGGCCGACCAGGAAGATGGAGACCAGCCGGCCCTGCAGGTCCTTGGCAATGGCGCCGAGCGGAAGGCGGCGGCCCGATCCGGTCGGGTACTCGACGGTGAACTCGTCCCCGAAGAATCGCTGGTAACGCTCGATGGCGGCGATGAGCAGGTAGTTGAGCGGGAACCAGAGCGGCCCGCGCCAGTTGGAGTTGCCGCCGAACATGTTCGTGGTCGACTCGGCGGGCTCGTAATCGACGCTGGTGCGGATGCCGTCGACATCGAGTTCGTACGGATGGCCGCGGTAACTCGCCGACAGGGCCCGCAGCCCGTATGGCGAGAGGAACTCGGCTTCATCGAACAGCCTGCTGAAGAGCGGTTCCAGGCGTTCGGCGTCGACCACGCTCAGCAGCAGGTGCTGGTCCCCCGGCTGGCCGCGCATGAGGCCGGCCTGTTGCAGCTTCTCCCAGTCGTCCAGCCCGCGGCGTTCGATATAGTCCGCGAACTGCCTGCTGATCCGCAGCGCCCGCGTCAGCATCGACTCGTCGACGACGGCGGCCGCCAGCATCGGGATGACCCCCACCATGGACCGGACCCTGACAGGGACCGTGGCGCCGGCGGGCGTGAGCAGCCGGTCGTAGTAGAACCCGTCCTGGTCGTCCCACAGCCCCCGGTTGTCGATGGCATCGCTGATGGCGGCGAAATGCTCCAGGAATTTGAGCGTCAGATCGGACGCCGGCCGCTGGCCGCTGCGGGTGAGCGCGAGCGCGATCGTCCCCATGGCCATGGAATAGGACGCCATCCAGCCGGTGGCGTCGGACTGCTCCAGGACGGCCCCCGCCGGCAGGTGCGACCGGTCGATCGGCCCGATGTTGTCCAGGCCCAGGAAGCCGCCCTCGAACAGGTTGTTCCCCTCGGCGTCCTCCCGGTTCACCCACCAGGTGAAGTTGATCAGCAGCTTGTCGAACACCCGGCTCAGGAAGCCAAAGTCCCGGCCGCCGTCGATGGCGAACACCTCCAGCGCGGCCCACGCCTGCACCGGCGGGTTCACGTCACCGAAATCCCACTCATACGCCGGCAGCGCGCCGTTCGGGTGCTGGAACCACTCCCGGCACAGCAAGATCAGCTGGTACTTGGCGAACCCCGGGTCCACGTGGGCCAGCGCCACGCAGTGGAAGGCCAGGTCCCACGCGGCGAACCAGGGGTACTCCCACTTGTCTGGCATCGACATGATGTCGAAGGCGTTGAAATTCCGCCACCGGGAGTTGCGCCCGGACAGGCGTTCCGCGGGCGGCGTCGGCTGCGCCGGGTCCCCGTCCAGCCACCGGCCGACGTCGTAGTAGTAGAACTGCTTGCTCCACAGCATGCCGGAGAACGCCTGGCGCATCACCGCTGCCTCGTCGGTGCTGGCCGCCTGCGGCGTCAGCCCGGCGTAGAACTCGTCCGCCTCGGCCCGGCGGGCCGCGATCACCTGGTCGAAGTCCTCGCCCAGCGCCGCTGGCACCTGGGCCGGGGGCGCCTCGGCCGGGGACGCCTCGGCCGTGCCGCGCGGGCGGAGCCGCAGCCGCACCTGCGCCGTGCCGCCGGCCGGCACCTCGAGCCGGTACCAGAACGCGCACTTGGTACCGCGGCCCTCCGGGTTGACGGTCGCCGCGCCGTGGATCACGTGATCGCCGATCCCGTCCTTGGGGTAGGCGGTCTCCGGCTGGGTGCCGTACAACCGCGCCGTATTGGTCTCGTTCTCGCAGAACAGCAGGCCCGGCCTGGTGCCGTCCGGCGCCGGGCCCGCGGACAGTTCCAGGCTGCCCAGGAACGGGTGCTCGGTCTGGACCGACGCGCCGTCGGCGGTCTCCATGACCGGCTTGGGCGCGCCGGGCTCCCATGACCAGGTGTTACGGAACCATGCGGTCGGCAGGACATGCAGCGTGTCGGTGTCCGGGCCGGCGTTCGTGACGTTCACCATGATCAGCAGATCGGTGGGATCGGCCTTCGCGTAGCAGACCTCGGTGATCCAGTAACGGTCGCCGTCGAAGGCGCCGGTGTCGAGTAGCTCGTACTCGGGATCCAGCTTGCCCCGCCGGGCGTTCTCCGCCACCAGGTCCTCGTACGGGAACGCCGCCTGAGGGTAGTGATAGCGCCAGCGGTTCCAGGCGTGGCTGGGCAGCGCGTCGAGGTACCACCAGTATTCCTTGACGTCCTCGCCGTGATTGCCCTGCGGCCCGGTCAGGCCGAAGGGCCGCTCCTTGAGGATGGGATCCCGGCCGTTCCACAGCGCCAGGCCCAGGCACAGCCGCTGCTCGACGTCGCAGAATCCCGCCAGCCCGTCCTCGCCCCACCGGTAGGCCTGCGACCGGGCGTGGTCGTGCGGCAGGTAGCCCCAGGCCTCACCGTCCGGGCTGTAGTCCTCGCGGACCGTGCCCCACTGGCGCTCGCTCACGTAGGGGCCCCACAGGTACCAGTCACTAGCCTGGCGAAGCCCATCTTCCAGCCGGCCGAACCCGGCCACGCGGTCGCTTTCGGTGCTCATTCCTCAAATCTGACCGGGAGCGTGCGCGGGCGCATCACCCCGGAGGGGGTAAGGGCCCACTTCACCCTCGACAGCGTGGCGACCGGCGCGGCGGTGCCGGTGCTCAGGCGCTTGCCGCAACGGCGGGCTTGGCCTCCTGTTCCTCACTTGCCCGCAGGCTGGGGGCGTGCTGGCGCCGCAGCTGGATGGCCTTGTCTATGCCGACCGCCAAGGGCGTGACGAGCGACAGGGCAAGCACGACCAGCCACTGCCCGCCCGTCAGCGACCTGGTGTCGAGCAGTTGCTGCAGCATGTTGAGCTGGACCGCGGCCCAGGTGATGAACCAGCCGAGGATGACCCAGCCCAGGAAGGGGAACACCGGGCTCGACCAGAACGGCTCGCGTTCGCGCCGCATCACCAGGCCGATGTTCAGCGCGCTGAGCGAGATGATGGCGAAGGCCATGGTCATGTTGACCGACGCGTGGGTGGTGCTCGGCTTGCCGGGCCCGAACTCCAGCACGAGCAGGGCGATGACGGCCAGCAGGAATCCGCTGGCGACCCAGCGGATGACCTGCGGCCGGTTGACCATCTTGGTGCCGGGCTTGCGCGGCGGCCGGCGCATCACGCTGGGGTCGGGCACGTCTTGGATGAACCCGACGACCACGGTGACGACGATGAAGAACTTGCAGAACAGCAACTGCAGCGGGAACAGGGCGACGCCCTGGTTGATGTTGAAGATCGTGGCGTAGACCATGAGCTGCAGCACCGAGGACAGGATCGTCAGCTGCAGCTTCACGTAGGAGGAGATCCGCCGGTAGATGTCGCGGCCGAGGTCCACCGCGCGGACCAGGGTCGCGAAGTTGTCGTCGGTCAGCACGATCTTCGCGGCCTGCTTGGACACCTCCGAGCCGCTGCCCAT
>Ga0318563_10000843_pt1 | contig 12690 bp, 10 predicted proteins | sample GRESIP066b5f19_FD_203689 | JGI IMG/M metagenome (GOLD analysis project Ga0318563, IMG submission 203689) | Tropical soil microbial communities from Luquillo Experimental Forest, Puerto Rico - GRE.SIPMG.066b5f19 | ecosystem: Environmental > Terrestrial > Soil > Tropical forest > Bulk soil... | reverse complement strand
GTGGTGCTCACCGTGGCGGCGATCCGCGGCGGCGACGGCAACATCGCCCTGGCGCTCGTCCCCTCCCTGGCGGCGATCGTCCTCCTCGCGCTGTGGATGGCGCCGCTCCGGCTTCCGATGCTGAGCCTGCTGGTGATGGCCTGGGCCATCGAGGCTCCGGGCGACGTCTTCGCCGACGACAAGGTGAAGACGCCGTGGAAAAAGGTGGGCGAGGTGCTGTGGGGGAAGCTCAACGAGGTCATCCCCTTTCCTCCGCTGATCTTCACCGGGCTGGATTTCGTCGTCCTCCTCCTCTTCGCCATCGTCGCCTATCGCCAGCTGCACAAGTCGACCCTCGACCGCACCGCCGACTGGGTCGACACCCCGCGGCCGCTGGGCTTCTTCCTCTGGATGTCGGTGGCGACGGTGGGTTGGATGGCGTTCTACGGCCTGGCCCGGGGCGGCTCGTTCCGCTTCATCCTCTGGCAGTCGATCCGCTGGCTCTATCTCCCCATCGTCTACGCCCTGATGCGGCAGGCGCTGCGGGGTCCAGTGGACATCCGGCTGGTGGGGAAGCTCGTCCTCGGAGTGGGAGTCTTCCGCTCCATCGAGGCGATCGTCCTCCGCTTCATGTTCCCCTCCACCGACGTGCTCCCCCATGCGACGACGCACGCCGACTCGGTCCTCTTCGCCATCTGCGTCAGCATCCTCCTGGCGATGGTGTTGGAGATGCCGGGGAAGCAGACGTTCAAGCTCTGCCTGCTGCTCTTTCCCATCTACCTCTGGGCGATCAAGGCCAACAACCGCCGCCTGGTCTTCGCCGAGATCGGCCTCTGCCTGCTGGTGATCTGGCTGATGACTCCCTGGCGCCCGCTGAAGCGGAGGGTGGCGCGGTTGATGGCGGTGGGGGCGGTTCCTTTCTTATTGGTCTACCTCCCCCTGGGCTGGAACTCCGACTCGCCGATCTTCGCCCCGGTGAAGAAGGTCCGCTCCCTCACCGACTCCAGCGCCAACAGCTCCACCCTCTGGCGAGAGCTGGAGAACTACGACCTGGTCCACACCTTTGCCCAGCGCCCACTGCTCGGGTCCGGCTTCGGGCATCCCTACGAGGAGCCGATCACGCTGCCCGACGTGACCGGTCTCTACGAGCTCGAGCCGTACATTCCCCACAACAGCGTGCTCGGCCTGTGGGCCTTCGGCGGGCTGCTTGGATTCGCCCTGCTCTGGGCGATGTTCCCGGTGGGTCTCTTCTTCACCGCCCGCGCCTACCGCTGGGCCCAGACCCCTCTGGAACGGGTGGCCGCGCTGGGTGCAGCGAGCGCCCAGGTGGCCTTCCTGATGCAGGGCTACGGCGATCTGGGCTTCGGCACCTGGGGACCGGTGTTCACCGTTGCCACCGGCTATGCGGTGGTGGGGAAGATCTGCATTGCCCGCGGCGGCTGGAGCAACGGAAAGAGCGGGCTCGACGCGCTCCGGCCCACCATCGCCCCGGCGACCTGAGCGGGCTCAGTAGTGGGCGAGGAGGTGCTCGGTGAGGGCGTCGCTCACCCGTCCCTGGGCATCCACCGGGGTGAAGGCGTGGTCGGTGGTGGGGAGGTCGATCCGCTCGAACCCCCGCACTCCACCGAGCGCGCGCATCGACTCTCCCGCGTTGGCGTCGACGTAGCTCACCCCGGGGTCGTTGGGGGAGACCAGGAGGAAGGTGTCCACCCCGCGCTCGGCCATCGCCCGCAGCGTGCGCGGCACGTCCTCCACCGTGTCGGTCACCGGGGCGCCTGCCCCTCCCTCCACCGCGCTGAGCTCGAGCACGCAGAAGGTCCTGGGGTTGAGGATGAACGCCCCGGCCACCCGCGCATCGCGGGCTCCGACCTGGAAGGCATAGTCGCCCCCCGAGCAGTGGCCGGCGACGATGATCCGCGGCGCGTCCAGAGCCCGGATGGCCTCGGCGATGTCCTCGAAGGCACGTGCGGGATAGGTGACGCTGTCAGGCACGCCCGGAGCGGCCGGGCTGTCGCCGATCCCCGAGAGATCCACCCGCAGGACATCGAAGCCCAGCGACGCCCAGCGGCGGGCCATCCCCACCGTCATCCGGTGCACCCCGGAGCGGTTCACCACCCCGGCGTTGAGCACCAGGATCGGAGGTCGGCCGGGGCGTGCCTTCGCCGGATCGGCGGGGGTGAAGATGGCGAAGAGCGGAGGATCGGTCCCCAGACGCACTGGCCGCTCGCCGGAAGGCGACGGTCCGGATGCCCGCTCGGCAATGGCCTTGGGCGGCACCAGCTCGGGGTAAGCACCGGTCAGCCAGCCGCCGATCGACTCCAGGATCTCCTCGGGCACCGTCGCCCGGTGGGACACGGTGATCAGAAACTTGTGGCCGGGATGCGAGCGGAGCTCCGGGTCGGCGCCCAGCTCGCGGAGCCGGCCCATCAGTGCATCCCGGCCCTGCACGTTCCCGCCATCGATGAACAGCGTCCGCCGCGCGGGACGTCGACCGACGGCCAGGAGGTCGACCTTCGCCAGATCGTCGATCAGGGAACGGGGGAGCAACATCCCCAGGGCCTCTTCCCCGTCGAGCTGCGTCGGCGTGGCACCGGCCAGCGACGGCTCGATGCGGAGGTAGAGCTTGTGCAGCTTGGTGGTCTCGCCGACGAACCCTGTCCCGGAGACGTAGGGGCTCCACACGACCAGCGAGTCCACCGCGCCGCGCTCGGCGGCGTAGAGCATGGCCAGCGTTGCCCCCAGCCGGAGCCCCACCAGAGAGACGATCTGCGCGCCAGACCGCGCCTGCACCTCCTGGACGGCCAGCCCCACGTCGTCCAGCCATTGCCGGAGCAGCCCGGGCGCGGACGCATCGCCTCCCGAATCTCCCGTCCCGAAGAGATCGAAGCGCAGGCAAGCGAACCCGGCGTCCGCCAGACGTTCCGCGAGGTGGCGATAGGTGCGATCGGAGCGGGTGCGATCGGTGCCGATCGGCGGGCAGAGGACGACCCCCACGCCCCTCCACGGTCCCTCCCGCGGTGGGTGGTAGAAACCGAACAACGGCCGCCCTTTCGCGCCGAAGTAGATGGGCCGCTTCCGGCCAGTCGCAGTGCGAATCTCGATCGGCTCCACGGGCCTCAATCGCTGCCGGACCTCGATGCGTGCGGCACGAGGTTCAGGTCGAACAGAGAATCACAGGTGCGCGGCGGATTGTGGTGTGGAATCGCCATCGACCGTCGCCTCAGAAGCACCGGAATGGATCGCGACACGTCCTCGTACTCGTTGCCCAATCGCCGCATCGGCCACGAATGCAAACTTACTTTCGTTCGTGCGTCCCCAGTGGGCCGGAAGGAGCCGGGGTAGGTGAATTTTGCCCCTCCTCCCCCGACGTATGCGCGTGTGCTACGCATTCGCGCCGTGCCGGAGGGCGAGACCCTGGAAGCCTGCGTCGAGCGTTTGGTTCTCGAGTACGCGCAGAGCGTGCCGCCCGAGCGGCCGCTCCGGGCGGGGCTCTCGCTCCGGAACGATCTGGCGATCGAATCGCTGTCGTTGGTCTCGCTGACGCTGCGGCTGGGCGGAGAGCTCGGCGTCGACATCGTCGAGCAAGGAGTGGAGCTCGGCAAGCTGAGCACGGTGGGCGATCTGGTGGATGTCGCGCGAACGTTGACCGCGCAGACGGTTTCGACGGCTGTAAGTACCCGGTGACCACGGAGAGGACCATGAAGAACGAGGAGACGCTGAACGAAGTCGAGGAGACCCGCGAGGAGTCGCTGACCGAGAAGAAGCAGGAGAAGACCGAGGACACCGAGTTCAAGGTGACCGTCCGCAAGCTGGAAGTGCCAGTTCGGCCCCGCGGCGTTCTCGCCGAGTGACCCTGTCCCGTTCGAGCGCGGCGAGGTGAGCTTTCAGGCCTTCGCCGCGCTCGCGGCCAAGCAGCAACTCGTCCCTTACCCTTACGAGCCGCAGCCACTCCGGCCCCAGGATGTCGAGATCGAGATCTCGCACTGCGGGATCTGCCACAGCGATCTCCACCTGATCGACAACGACTGGGCGACCAGCGTCTATCCACTCGTTCCCGGCCACGAGATCGTCGGCACCGTCGCCGCCGCCGGTGCCGAGTCGGCCCTGGTCCCCGGGCAACGGGTGGGGGTGGGGTGGCAACGATCGTCGTGTGGCGAGTGCGAGTTCTGCCGCGCCGGGGAGGAGAACCTCTGCCCGCGCCAGGAGGCGGTCTGCGTCGGGCACATGGGGGGCTTTGCCCGGCGCATCCGGCTCGACGGGAGATTCGCCTTCCCCATCCCCGCCTCGCTCGATTCTGCGGCCGCCGCTCCCCTGCTCTGCGCCGGGGCGACGGTCTTCGCCCCCATGCGCCGGTGGAAGGTGCGCGCGGGAATGCAGGTGGGGGTGATCGGCATCGGCGGCCTGGGCTCGCTGGCCATCGGCTTCCTGCGGGCCCTCGGCTGCCACACCACTGCCTTCACCGCCTCTCCCGACAAGCGCGACGCGGCGCTGGCGATGGGAGCGGACGAGGTCGCCTCTTCCACCAACGCCAAGGAGATCCGGGCGCTGGCCAATCGATTCGATTTCCTCCTCTCCACCGTGCCGGCCCGGCTGGACTGGATCACTTACCTGCTCACCCTCAAGCCGAACGGGGTGCTCTGTCTGGTCGGCTCTCCCCCGGGGGTGATGCAGATCGTCGCCGGCCCCTTTCTCACCGGACAGCGGATCCTGTGCGGGAGCGACATCGGGAGCCCGGGGATCATCCGCGAGACCCTGGCCTTCGCCGCCGAGCACCGCATCGCCGCCCAGGTGGAGACCGCGCCGCTGGAGGAAGTGAACGCGGCGATCCAGCGGGTCCGGGACAACCAGGTGCGCTACCGGATGGTCCTTACTCGCTGAGATCGTCGAGCGGGGTGACCACCGTCCGGCCGCGGTGACTGGCCCAGCGGGTGAACCAGGGGCCCATCTTCCGGCGCTGGATCTTCCCGGTGTGGGTGCGGGGGATGGGCGTCGAGCCGTGGAGGACCACCTTCGGTCGCTCGGCGACCGGCAACGCCTCCAGCGCCAGGAGCAACCGCTCGTGGAGCGCGTCGTCGAGCTGCTCCACCGCCAGGTACGCGCCCACCTCCTCCCCGTGCTCGTGGTGGAGGAAGCCCAGGACCACCAGGTTGCCGGAGAGCTCGGGGAGCGACTTCACCAGCTTCTGCTCCAGGGCCAGCGGGCTGTACTTCTCGGCGTCGCGGATGATCAGCTCCTTGAGGCGCCCGGTGATGAAGTGGATCGGCCGTCCGCGGTGGAGGCGGAAGAAGCCCTCGTCGCCGGTGCGGAGCCATCCATCCGGGCCGATGGCTCCGGCGGTGTTTTCCGGATCACGGTAGTAGCCGATCATCAGCGAGTGGCCGCGCACCACCATCTCCCCGCGGCTGCCCTCCTCGACCGGCACCCCGTTGCCGTCCACCACCCGGACCTCGGTGCCCTCCAGCGCCGGCCCGATCGACGGGACCTCGGCGTCGAACATCAGCTCGGCGTGCTCCTCCGGCGGGTCGAAGGGCGAGAGGCAGCAGGCGAAGTTGGTGTACTCGGACAGTCCCCAGCCCTGGATGAGGGGAATCTCGGTCCGGGTCTCGAAGTTGCGCGCCATGTCGACCGGGAGCGGCGCCGAGGAGACCATCAGATGGCGAAGCGTCGGGACCTGCTCCCGCTTCACCCCGGCGGCGAGGAGCATCGGAATCAGCGCCGGGACCACGCTGGAGACCTCCACCGACTCCGCCCGCACCACCGCCGCCCAGGTGAAGGGCTCCAGCCGCTCGGTGAAGACCAGGTGGCCGCCGGTGGAGAGCGCGGTCATCAGCCCGAACCCGAAGGCGTGGGCGTGGTAGAGCGGGAGGACCGCCAGCTGCGTCGTCCCCTCCAGCCGAAAATTGGTGGCCATGCTCCAGGCGTTGGCCACGAGGTTGCGCTGCCGGAGGGCGACCCCTTTCGGGTTTCCAGTGGTCCCGGAGGTGTACAGGACGGCCGCCATCAGCTCCGCCGACTCCGGGGGAGCATCGGGCGCCTGGCCGGTCAGTGACGCCGTCTCCTCGATCGACAAGACGAACTCCGGACGCGACTTCTGATCGACCTTGTCCAAGAGATCAGGGGTGCCCACCAGACCCCGCGCTCCGGAGTGGCTGAGGATGTAGCGCCAGTCCTCCGGCGCGGAGGTGGGGTTCAAGGGAACCACCACCGCGCCGAGGCGGAGGAGCGCCAGGACCAGCACCGGTACCTCGAGGCGATTGGGGGTGAGCAGCGCCACCCGGTCACCCGGACGCAGCCCCATGCGGCCGCTGAGGCCTCCAGCGACGGCTTCCACGGCCGACTCCAGCTCGGCGTAGGTCAGCCGACCCTCGCGGCTCTTGCCCCGATAGAAGCTCAGCGCGGGTCGATCCCCGCGCTCCGCGAGCCGTCCGAGCAATCCCGGGAAATCGAGGGGGGGCACCTGGGTCATGGGTCGCTGCCTACCCTACGCGCCGGGTCGGAGCATCAGTAGCCGACCTCGAACCCGAACTGGTACGAGGCCTGGAGTCGCTCCGAGAGGACGTTCAGCTCGTCGGGGTGGAAGCGCCAGTCGATGTCTGGAGCGCACTCCTCCAGCGTGGTGACCCCGAAGTAGAGGGGCTGGAAGCTCATGTCCACGTAGGCCTTGGCCAGGCTGGAGGCCACCGCCGTCTCGTCGGGAAAGATGGGGTCCCGGTGGCCGAGACCCTTGAAGCTCGACTTGGAGATCGCCCCGATCCGGCCGTTGGGGCTCCAGTACAGCGCCACGCAGTGGCCCACCTCCTCGCCTGACTTGGGGTCGCGGCGGTGGATGGCGAGCAGCGCCCGCTTCACATGGCTGCAGAGCAGCTCCAGCAGGCCGTAGGAGAGGATCGCCGCGTCGATGCAGGTGATGCGCTCGGCGTGCAGCGACGAGCGCACCGACTGGATGCGGTAGTTGGCCCGCCAGTCGTCGAGGTACTTGTAGCGGTCGATCACCCTCCGGACGTCCTCCGGGGCCGACAGCGGGCCTCCCTCGGCGACCTCCAGCAGCCGATCGAGATCGGCCTGGGTGTAGCCGAGGTCCGGCACCTCGGTGCCCTGGATCTTCAGGGCCGCGCTATTCGGAGAGGAGGTCACACGGCATACGGGGCACGGTGGGGAAGTTCCCGTAGAAGGTGTCGATGCCGTCCATGAAGAGCAGCAGGTGCTCCGCCATGTTCCGGGCCACGTTGAGGGCCCGGTTGACTTCCGAGACCGTCAAGGGTGGGACGCTCTGGCACATCTCCAGGAAGGCGTCGGAGTGCCCGAGGTTCTGGTCGGCCCGGGTGTGGGCGATGAAGGAGTTGATGACCAGATCGGTGTAGGGATAGTGCTTCTTCATCGCGGCGTAGAACTCGCTCACCGCGTTACTCGCCCCCCCGTCCTCGTTCTCGGTCATCTGCAGCAGCTCGTTGCCCGAGTAGTAGGCGAAGGAGTCGGTCTGCGCGCACTCGTTGAGGTAATTCACCAGCGCCCGGGTCGAGGGCAGCGGCTGCGAGCGGAGGATGACCTCGTCGGGGAAGAGGCTGCGGAGGCCCTTCCGATAGATGTCCCCGTGCGTGTACTCCTCGATGAAGTGCCGGGCGAGGTGGGGCATCATCTCCGGGCTGGCGTTGGCCGCGGCGATGCCCATGTGCTCGAAGGCCGCCTCGATGTAGTGGTACTTCTCGAAGGCGAAACCCAGCACCTGGGCGCGGCTGGCCCGACCGCTGACCACCCGCTCCCAGAAGGGGTGGGTGTAGATCGGCTCCAGCCAAACGTTGCACCGCTCCCGGTGGAGCTTGTGGAACTCCTCCCCGGTCATCATCCCCTGGTCGTCCTGGCGGGAACGGAAGACGATCACTCCGGTCTTCTCCAGCTGGCCGAGCAGCGCCCCCAGCTGTGAGGGCTGCTCCCCCAGCTTCTCCGCCGCCGCGGCCAGCGGAGTCTTGCCGTCCAGATAGGGCTCGGCCTTCTTGAAGAGGCGAGCCGCCTTCCCCTCCAGGGTGACCTCTTCACCCAGACGGCGGATGGCGACCTTGCCCTCGCCATGCTCCACCTGCGCTCCCCGGCGAAGGAAGGGGAGATCGGGGTTCGTCGCCGCCGAGCTGTTCACGGAATTTCCGGTCTGCATGTCGTCAGTGCCCTTTCAGTCGAGCCGCGTATCGAACGGGCGCCGAGGCATGGGATTGGTCTCGCGCTGGTAGAACTGCTCGATGTTGTCGGTCCACATCCAGATGTGCTCCACCAGCTGGTGGCCGTAGTCGAGGACGGTGCTCACCCGCGCCGCCGGGATCTCCGCCACGTGCTCCAGGATGTCGCGGAAGAGGTCCGAGTGCTGGTACTTCACGTCGAGATCGAGGTGAGCGTAGATCGGCTGGATCGCCTCGCGGGGGATGCCGTACAGCTCACCCGACTTCTCGTAGTAGGGGTTGTAGGTCGAGCGGTCGGTGGTGGTCCCCTCCAGCACCGCGGAGCAGATGGAGTAGGCGAGGGTGTCCTCCCGCGCCGCCTGCCGCATGAAGTTGGAGAGCGCCAGCGTCATCGGCAGCGGAACCGAGTCGGCGATGTCCACTTCCTTGTAGCCGAGCGCCTTCAGCGACTTCATGAAGTAGTGGTAGTGGTTCCACTCCTCCGCGTAGTGCTTGGCCCGTAGCTGCTTGATCGGCTTCTCGTGCGCGCACGCCGCCGAGAGCGGCATGTGGCGGTTGGCGTTCTTGGTGTAGTGGTAGAGCTCGATCAGCCACCCGGTGAAGAGACGGGCCGATCCCTTCCCGCCCATCATCCGCTCCCAGAACGGATGGGAGAACGCCTCGGAGAGCCAGCTGTTGAGCACCGAGGAGAAGCGGGCGTGGAACTCCAGCCCGGTCATCGACTTCTTGCTCTCCTCGATCCGGTAGAGCAGGCCGGCGTTCTCCAGCGAATCGATCAGCTTGGGGATCTTCGCCTCGTCGAGGCCGATCTCTCGCGAGAGATCCGCGACGCCACGCACGGTGGGTAGCCACCGGGCGACGCCCTCGTACCAGCCGAATTCCCGCTCACCGAGCTCCACCACGCGATCGCTGAGCCGCAGCTCGCGACCACCTCCGGCAGCTCGAACCTCGTACACCCGCTTCGCTCGATACTGGTTCTGCAGAGATGTCGTCATTCGACCCCCGAGGTGCGCGAGACTAAGTGCCGCCGGAAAGCATGGTCAATTCCCGAGGAGAACACGCTTTCGCAGCTGGGTGCGCCGCGACCCAATGGGTTCGGGGCGACGAACGCTCCGCTGATCTCGGCTCCAACGCCCAAGCTGCAAAAGCGAAGCGACGGTGCTCGCCCGGACACCACAGCCGAGCTGCCGGCGCAGCGACGTGGCGGTGACGAATCGCCGGGCGCGTGACGGGCGCGCGTCGGATCCGGAGAAAAGTTTTCGCCGCTGCCGCGTTCCAGTCCCCGATCGAGGTGCCGGTTCGTCGTTCACCGGGCGGCATCCGCCGAGCAGGTCCGTGCGTGGCTCGACGCTCCGGGAGCCACCTGACAACTCGATTGTCAACGTGCCCTGGGTCTGCGGGCGATGGCGCGCCACCCGGTTGGAGCCGCGGTGGCGCATCTTGTGACATCGGCGAGCAGTCCTTCTGGATCGGCGATCGATGAGCCGGCCCGGGGTCGGTGGGCCAAGTCGAAGCGGCGTGTCGGCTGCCGCACAGACGACCCCGCCACCCGTCCTGCCGGGCACTCCTGCACGTTGACTGGTCGTCACCAGTGACCGACCGAGGAGCGGGGCGCCTCGTCCATCGACCGCCGTACCTAGCTTGCCTGGACGTTGCTCACCGCCATCGTCCTCACCCTCCTGACCCAGACCGCTCCCCCTTCGGCACCGGCTCCCGCCCCGGAACCGGCCGCTCCCAGTCGGCCGGAGAACTTCTCCCTTGAGCCTCCGGGAGAAGGTCGCCGCCCGCCGGGTGCGGAGGGAATGACCCTCGCCCCTCCCCCACCGCCACCGGCGGAGAGCGAGGCTCGCGACCAGGGAGTCGACTTCGTTCCCCTGCCGGCGGTGACCTTCAACTCTGACACCGGCTTCGGCCTGGGGGTGGTGCTCCAGCTCTTCGTCTATGCCAAGGACCACCGCCCCTACGCTCACGGGGTGACGGCGCAGTTCTTCGCCACCACCACCGGGTTCCAGAGCTACTACGTGACCTGGGACGCGCCGCGCCTCCTCGGTCCGGTTCGGGTGGAAGCCCATGCCGAGTACCACCGCGATCCCTATGCCCCCTACTACGGGCCGGGCAACCACACCTTCCCCGGGGAGTCCCTCGAGGGCCCGGATCGATTCTTCGGGTACATCAACAGCTGGACCTCGGACTGGGTGCGGTTCCGGCTCAAGCCGCTCGGCGACGAGGCGCCACTCACCCTCTACGCCGGGTACCAGTATCGCTACTTCTGGATCGATGCCTACCCCAGCTCGAACCTCGCCGTGCAGGCCCCCAACGGTATCAACGGTGGGCGCAACGGCGCGGTGACCGCAGGCGTGCTGTGGGACACCCGCGACGACGAGCAGAACGCGCACCGCGGTTTCCTGATGCAGCTCGCCGGACGCAAGGCGGCGCGGGCCACCGCGAGTCTCTACGACTACACCGGGGTGACTTTTGGTCTGCGGATCTTCTTCTCCCTCTGGACCCCGCGGCTGGTCCTGGCGCTGCACGGGCTGGCCGACCATCTGTGGGGCGACGTGCCGTTCTGGGAGTGGAACCAGGTGGGAGGCATTGCCCCCATCGAGGGCCTGGGCGGGCTGGACTCGCTCCGCGGCGTCCCCCGCAACCGGTACGGGGGCAACACCAAGGTGCTGGGCAACGCCGAGCTCCGCTGGGCGGCGATCCAGATTCCGTGGGGGAAGGCGCCGGTGGAGATCGGGGTCACCGCCAACCTCGACACCGGACGGGTGTGGCAGCCCGGGCAGCCCAACGGGATGTTCTTCGACAGCCACGACTGGCACACCAGCGCCGGCGGAGGGTTGCGGATCGCTCGGCGGGCGGCGGTCATCCGGGCCGATTTCGGCGTCGACCTCTCCACCCACCGCACGGGCGTCTACATTGCGTTCGGACAGCTCTTCTGATTCGCCCGGAGGCCCCATGGAACGCAGGCACCCCAACGTCGTCAATCTCGAGGAGCTCCCGGCCCAGGAGCAGGGAAAGGGGAAGCTCGGGCATCGGTCGCGGCGGCTCGGGACCGCCACCGGGGGCAAGTCCCTGGGCTGCTCGCACTACGAGGTCGCCCCGGGGATGACCGCCTTCCCGCGCCATTTCCACAGCCTGCTGGAGGAGGGGCTGTACGTGCTGGCCGGCACCGGGACGCTGCGCATCGGCGAGGCCGAGGTCCCGCTCCGCGCCGGCGACTACGTGAGCTTCCCCGCCGGGCCGGAGGCGGTGCATGCCCTCACCAATTCGGGGAGCGAGCCACTCCGCTACCTCGCCCTCTCGGCCCCGGCTACCCACATCGGCGCGGACATCGTCGCCTACCCCGACAGCAAGAAGATCGGCTTCGTCTCCGGAGTGGACCCGGTGAAGGGGTGGCGGGGCGGAGCGTGGCTGATGAAGATCGTCTCCGCCGAGGCTCCCAACCTCGACTACTACCTGGACGAGCCGCTGGCGAAGAACTCCTAGGAGAGCCAGGCGCGGAGCTGCGGCGGCGGATCCAGGTCGGCGCGCAGCCCCGGCTCGAGCGTCAGCGGGACGGCGACGAAGCCGCGGAGGGTGAGCGAGGCGATCAGCGCCGAGCGTGCCTCCTCGTCGGGAGCGAAGAGCACGCAGCCATCTCCCCCGCCGGCCCCGCTCACCTTTCCCGCGCAGCCGCTCGAGCGCGCCAGGGCCAGGATCCGCTCGGTGCCCGGGGTGGAGACGCCGGGCAATGCGGCGAGCAGGGCCTGGAGCCCGGCGCACGCCTCGGCGAGCTGGGCGAAGCGATTGGCCCGGAGCCCGCCCTCCAGCTCCTGTCCCAGCTGGTCACTGTCCTCGACGAACCGCCGCCGCGCCTCGCCGGGCAGCGCCGCCTCCACCCGGGCGATCATCCCCGGCGTCGAGGCGCTCTGGCCCGAGAAGGCGTAGAGGGCTGGAAGCTCGGTCGTCCCCAGCCGCACCACGTCCGGGGCCCCGGCAGCGGCGAGGCCGAGGGCCAGCGAGGGCGCCGCGGTCACCCGCTCCACCGCCCAGCGCCGGTAACGGAGCAGCCCGCCCACCGAGCACGCCGCCACGTCTCCCCCGCTGCCCTTGCCGCCCTGGGCCTCGGCGTGGGCGAGCATCGCCAGGGCCAGCGCGGAGCGCACCTCGAGGAGCCGGGCCGCCGCCTCCACCGCCAGCACCGTCGCCCGCGCCGAGCTGCCCAGCCCCAGCTTGTGGCCGTCGGGGCCGGCCGGCGTCGGCGAGAGCGCCAGGGAGAAGCCGAGGGACTCCTTGCCGTGGGCGCGCACCACCACGTCCACCGCCCGGGCGGCGAAGGCGAAGGGCGCGCTGGGCTCGGTCTTCCACCGCACGCCGAGCGGGGTGAGCGTTCCTTCCAGACGGCCCTCGGAGAGGACGAGGTGCACCTCCCGGTCGTCGCGGGTCCGGGCGAGCGCCGAGGCGCGGGGGCCCACCCCGGCCAGACGCGCGGTGCCCCCCCAGAGGATGGCGTACTCGCCCCCGAGGAAGAGCTTGCCCGGAGCGGAGAGCGCGAGGTCCA
>Ga0318563_10000842_pt1 | contig 12697 bp, 8 predicted proteins | sample GRESIP066b5f19_FD_203689 | JGI IMG/M metagenome (GOLD analysis project Ga0318563, IMG submission 203689) | Tropical soil microbial communities from Luquillo Experimental Forest, Puerto Rico - GRE.SIPMG.066b5f19 | ecosystem: Environmental > Terrestrial > Soil > Tropical forest > Bulk soil... | reverse complement strand
CTGCCGGAGCGGCTGAGGGGACGCAGGCCGTGCCGCGCAGCCTGCTGCTGCTGACTGACGACCTGCCGGTCCGCCGCCGGCTGCGGCAGCTGGCGGCGGACAACGGGCTCGCCGTCGCCGAGGCTGACCCGGGCGGCGGGGGCGGCGGCGAGCCTGCCGTGGCCGTCATCGACCTGGACCTGCCAGGGGCGCTGGAGCGGATCCGGGAGTGGCGGGCCCGCTGGCCGGAGGCACTGCTGGCCGGCTACCTCGCAGTGCCGGACCGGGAACGGTGGGTGGCCGCCCAGCGGGCTGGCTGCGACCTTGTCAGCAACCGGGGAGCACTGGTCCTACGGCTGCGTCAGCTGCTCGCGCGCAGGGCCCCGGACGGCCGTGCCTTCCCGTTGCTCGATGCCGCCGATGCGGCCGGGCGGCTGGGGCTGGTGTTCCGGGCCGCGGATACGCCGGCCGGTCCGGTCGCGGTCTACCGGGTGGCGGGGCGGCTGCACGCGATCGCGGACCGGTGCCCGCACGCCGGTGCCACCCTGTCGGAGGGCGAGGCCGACGGCAGCGTGCTCACCTGCCCCGGCCACGGCAGCCGCTTCGACATCTGCACCGGCGAACGGCTTCGCGGCCCCGCGGACACCGATGTCCCGGTGTTCAGGCTGGCCGAGAAGGGCGGCCAGGTCTGCCTGATGCTGCGGAGCTGGCATGGAGACCCTGAGCGTTGCTCAGGCTAGCCTGGTCCCGTGCTGCCGCCGTCTACCCCCGACCTGCTCGCGCTGGAACTGCTCGACTCCATCGCCGAGCTGGGCAGCCTGGGCCGGGCAGCCGCCCGGCACAAGATGTCCCAGCCCGCGGTGAGCATGCGGATGAGCCAACTGGAGCGCAGGCTCGGCGCCAGCCTGCTGCTGCGCACCCCGTCCGGCACCCGGCTTACCCCCGCGGGGGAGCGCGTAGTGACCCTGAGCAGGCGGGTGCTGGCCGAAGCCCAGGCGATGATGACGGCCATCGAGGCACTGGTGGCGGCCGAAAGCTCGCACCTGCGGGTCGCCGCCTCGCTGACAGTGGCCGAGCACCTGCTGCCCGGCTGGCTCGCCGCGTTGCACCAGGAGTCGCCCGACGTGGTGCTGTCGGTGGAGGTAACCAACTCGGCCAAGGTGCTGGACCGAGTCTGCGACGGGCTGGCGGACGTCGGCTTCGTCGAGGGGCACGAGCACGAGCTGCCCGGCCTGCGTGCGGTGCCCGTGCGCAGCGACCGGCTGGTGGTAGTGGTCGACCCGGCGCATCCCTGGTCGCACCGCACCGCTCCGCTCACCGGCGCCGAACTCGCCGCCACCGATCTGATCGCGCGAGAGGCAGGCTCGGGCACCCGCGAAATCCTGGCGGACGGGCTGGCACCGTGGGGAGGCATCCGTTCCCGGCTGGAACTCGGCTCGTCAGCGGCGATCCTGGCCGCGGCGCAGCGCGGCGAAGGGCCGGCGGTGCTGAGCGCGCTCGCGGTGCAGACGGACGTGGACGCGGGGCGCCTGGTCATCGTGCCCACCGAGGGCATCGACCTGACCAGGGCGCTGCGCGCGGTGTGGCGAGAAGACCGGCCGCTCGCCCCGCTGGCAGGCCGGCTGCTCAACGTCGCGGTGTCCTGAGGCTGCCGCCGACCCGCCGGTCATAAGCCAGGCTTATGAGCTCCTAAGGAACTGGGGGCTACTTGACGGGCAGTCGCGCTGGATACCGTCCGGGGTATGACCGCCATCGACGACCAGGCGTTCCCAGGCGTGGCTCCGCCGCCGGGCGGCGTTCGGTGGGTGAAGGTGCTCGATCAGACCAAGTGCATCGGCTGCCACGCCTGCACCACGGCTTGCAAGAGCGAGAACGAGGTGCCGCTCGGCGTCACCCGCACCTACGTGAAATCCGCCGACATCGGCACGTTCCCGCAGGTGCGGCGGGCCTTCCAGGTGACCAGGTGCAACCAGTGCACCGACGCGCCGTGCGTGGCCGCCTGCCCCACGCAGGCCATGTACCGCCGGGACGACGGCATCGTCGACTTCAGCAAGGAGATCTGCATCGGCTGCAAGGCGTGCATGGCCGCCTGCCCCTATGACGCGATCTTCATCAACCCCGAGGACCACTCGGCCGAGAAGTGCAACATGTGCGCGCACCGGCTCGACGTCGGGCTGGAGCCCGCCTGCGTGACGGTCTGCCCGACCGAGGCGATCCTGGTCGGCGACCTCAATGACCCCACATCGAAGGTGGCGCAGATCATCGAGCGCCAGCCGGTGCAGGTCCGCCGGCCGGAGAAGGAGACCCGGCCCGGGGTGTTCTACAAGGGCGCCCACCAGGCCACCCTGGACCCGCTGGCGGCCCGCCGTCCCGACGGCGGCCTTTTCGCCTGGGCCACCCAGGGCACGCCGGGCTCGCAGCTGGTGACCTCCGGGCACCCGGACCACCCCACCTCGTCGGCGGCGGCCCTGCTGTCCTACGACATCCCGCACCATGCCCCGTGGGGCTGGCGGGTCAGCCTCTACACCTGGACCAAGAGCATCGCCGCGGGCACGTTCGGGATCACCGCACTGCTCGCATTCCTCGGCTACCTGGGGTGGGGCGACGCTACGGCGCGGTGGGCCGCTCCCGTGCTCAGCCTCGCGTTCCTGGCGATCACCGGCGTGCTGCTGATCTGGGACCTCAAGCACCCGCTGCGGTTCTACCTGATCTTCACCCGCCACCACTGGCGCAGCTGGCTAGTGCGCGGCTCGTTCATCATCGGCGGTTACGGCGGCGTGACGGGCCTGTACTTCCTGGCGGCGCTGGCCAACTCGACCATCACCCGGCAGGTGCTGGCAGCCCTGATCGTCCCGCTAGCCCTCGCCACCGCCGTCTACACCGCCTATCTCTTCGCCCAGGCCAGGGCCAGGGACCTATGGCAGAGCCCGCTGCTCCCCCCGCACCTCGCGGTGCAGGCGGCGATGGCCGGCGCGGCGGCCATGCTGCCGCTGGCGGCCTGGCTCTCTCCCGCTACCGCGGTCACAGCTGCCGAGGTCACGCTGGCCATCGCCGCCGGCCTGCACGTGCTGATGGTGGCGGGCGAGATCACGCTGCCCCACGTCACCGCGCATGCCCACCTGGCCACCCGGGAGATGACACGCGGCAGGTACGCCCGGTTCTTCTGGCCCGGCCTGGCATTCGCCGCGGCCGCGATCGCCGCCCCCTGGATCGGGATTGCCGCCACCCCCCTCGCCCTGCTCGGCCTGCTCGCCCATGAGCACGCCTACGTGCAGGCCGGCCAGTGCGTCCCGCTCGCGTAGAGGTGGTTGCCATGCCAGCCGAAGACACCAGCCTGGACACCCTGGCGGCGCGGGTATCCGCCGCCAGGGCCGCGACCGAGGCCCGCGGGGAGACCTTCTACCCGGGCCCGAGCCGGGTCCACCTGGCCGCCTTCCCGCCGAAAGAGCGCTGGGACGACTGGGTGGAACTATCCTCGCGGGCCTGGCCCGCCCGGCAGGAGCGGCACTACCAGCTGGTGCCGACGACCTGCTTCAACTGCGAGTCCGCCTGCGGGCTGCTCGCCTACGTCGACCGCGGCACCGGGCAGGTCCGCAAGTTCGAGGGCAACCCGGAGCACCCCGGCTCGCGGGGCCGCAACTGCGCCAAGGGGCCGGCCACCCTCAACCAGATCACTGACCCGGACCGGATCCTCTACCCGATGAAGCGCTCCGGCCCGCGAGGCGGCGGGCAGTGGGAGCGGATCACCTGGGACGAGGCGCTGGACACGCTGGCGGCCCGGATCCGGGCGGCGATCACCGAAAGCCGCCAGAACGAGATCATGATCCACATCGGACGGCCCGGCGAGGACGGGTACACAGAGCGGGTCCTCGCCAGCTGGGGCGTGGACGGCCACAACTCGCACACCAACGTGTGCTCCTCCGGGGGCCGGACGGGCTACCAGTTCTGGATGGGCGCCGACCGGCCCAGCCCGGATCACGCCAACGCCGACGTCATCTACCTGATCAGCTCCCACCTCGAGGCCGGGCACTACTTCAACCCGCACGCCCAGCGGATCACCGAGGCCCGCGCCCGGGGCGCGAAGGTGATCGTGCTCGACACCCGGCTGTCCAACACCGCCACCCACGCGGACCACTGGCTGTCCCCCCGGCCTGGCAGCGAAGCGGCGATCAACCTCGCGATCGCCCAGCACCTGATCGCGACGAAGCGCTACGACCGCGAATTCGTCCGCGACTGGTGGAACTGGGCCGAGTACCTGCACGCCTGCCACCCGGACCGGCCGGCCAGCTTCGAGACATTCGAAGCGATCCTCGCCACCCTGTACACCGACTTCACCTTCGAGTACGCGGCCGCGGAGTCGGGCGTGGACGCCAAGGTCATCGCCGAGGTCGCCGGCATCGTAGCCGGTGCGGGCACCCGGCTCTCCTCACACGTCTGGCGGTCCGCCGCCGCCGCCAACCTCGGCGGCTGGCAGGTCGCCCGCACCCTGTTCCTCATCTCGGCACTGCTCGGCGCGATCGCCACCGAGGGAGGGACGTTCCCGAACGGGTTCAACAAGTTCGTGCCCAAGCCGATCCACACCCCGCCGCACCCCGGCGTGTGGCAGGACCTGTCCTGGCCGATCGAGTACCCGCTGGCGCAGAACGAGATGTCCTTCCTGCTGCCGCACTTCCTCGCCGAGGGCCGTGGCAGGCTCGACACCTACTTCATCCGGGTCTACAACCCGGTGTGGACCAACCCGGACGGCCTGTCGTGGATGGAAGTCCTGACCGACGAGAGCAAGGTCGGCTGCTTCGTCGCGCTCACCCCCACCTGGAACGAGTCGGCGCACTTCGCCGACTACGTGCTGCCCATGGGCCACAGCAGCGAACGCCACGACACCCACTCCTACGAGCAATACGACGGCCAGTGGCTCGGCTTCCGCCAGCCGGTGCTGCGCGCCGCCCGCGAGCGCCTCGGACAGACCATCACCGACACCCGCCAGGTGAACCCCGGCGAGGTGTGGGAGGAGAACGAGTTCTACACAGAACTGTCGTGGCGGATCGATCCGGATGGCTCGCTCGGCATCCGCCAGTACCACGAGTCCCGGGCCAACCCGGGCCAGAAGCTCACGGTGGATGAGTACTACGGCTGGATGTTCGAGAACTCGGTGCCCGGGCTGCCCGAGCGCGCGGCGGCCGAGGGACTCACGCCACTCCAGTTCATGCGCCGCTACGGCGCGTTCGAGATCACCAAGGGCCAGGGCGCGCTGTACCGGCAGGAGATCCCCGCGGCGGAGCTAGCGGACATCGCCGTCACGGACACCGGCCGGGTCTACACCGCCGCCCCCAGGCCGGCTAGCCCGAACATCGTGCCGATGGGCGCGCCTGAGCCGGACGAGCGGGACCGCCGCCCGGTGGGCGTGGAGGTGGACGGCAAGGTGCTGCGTGGCTTCCCCACCCCGTCCGGGCGGCTGGAGTTCTGGTCCTCGACCCTCGCCGCCTGGGGCTGGCCGGAGCACGCGCTGCCCGGCTACATCAAGAGTCATGTCCACCTGGATAACCTGGAGCCAGGGCAGATGGTGCTGCTGTCCACGTTCCGGCTGCCCACCCAGATCCATACCAGGTCGGCGAACGCCAAGTGGCTGGACGAGCTCGCGCACACCAACCCAGTCTGGATCCATCCCGCCGACGCCGCCCGCCTCGGGGTCGCGAAGACCGGCGACTTGGTGCGGGTAGAGACCGAGATCGGCTACTTCGTCGCCAAGGCATGGATCACCGAAGGCATCCGGCCCGGCGTGGTGGCATGCAGCCACCACATGGGACGCTGGCGGCTGGCGAACGGCCCGCGCGGCGCAGGCGGCATGATGGCCACGGTAGACCTGCGTAACGGGGAGGAAGGCTGGCGGATGCAGCGGCGCGCCTCGGTGGCGCCCTATGAGTCCGCTGACCCCGACACCCAGCGGATCTGGTGGAGCGACACCGGAGTCCACCAGAACCTGACCTTCTCCGTGCATCCCGATCCCATCTCCGGGATGCACTGCTGGCACCAGGCGGTCCGGGTGCGCCCAGCCCAGCCCGGCGACGTCCAAGGCGACATCAGCGTGGACACCGGCAAGGCCCGTGAGGTCTACCGCCAGTGGCTGAAGCTGACCCGCCCGGCAGGCAGCGGCTCCCCGGAAGGGCTGCGCCGGCCCTTCTGGCTGATGCGTCCCCTCAAGCCCGCCCGCGACCTCTTCCGGGTGCGGCAGGAGTGAGCCCGACGGACGCGCCCGGCTCAATGGCGCCGCGGTATGAGCTGCTCAGGGCGCTCGCCGCTGTCGCTGACAGCCCGGCCGGAGCTGCCAGCGCCTGCCCCGCCCTAGGCCTGGCCGACCCGGGCACGGCGGCGCACACCGATGCCTTCGTGCTGAACTGCCCGCCCTACGCGGCGGTTTACCTCGGAGAGGCCGGCGGGCTGGGCGGCGAGGGCGCCGACCGGGTGGCCGGATTCTGGCGGGCCATCGGGCTCACCCCGCCGGCCGAGCCCGATCATCTCGCCGCGCTGCTCAGCCTGTACGCGAGCCTGGGTGAGTCCGCTCAGCAGGCCAGCCGCCCGGCCATCGCGGCTGCGCTGACCCGGACCCGGCGCGCCCTCTTCCATGAGCACCTGTGGCCTTGGCTGCCCGCCTACCTGGACGCCGTCGCAGACCTGGGGATCCCGGCCCTGACGGCCTGGGCAGGGCTCACGATGCGAGCGGTGCAGGCTGAACGCATGGCACTGGCCGAACGGAGAGCGGGCCAGGCCGCGAGCCCGCTGCCGCTGGCGCTGCGGTCCGCCCCGCCGCCGGCTGCTGCCGGGAGCGAACTCAGCGACCTGCTGGCCACGCTCACCACACCCGTCCGCAGCGGCTTCATCCTCACCCGGCGCCAGCTGGCCGCCGGCGCGGGGGCGGCCGGGGTCGGCTACCGCATCGGCGAGCGCCGCTTCACCCTGCGGGCGATGCTGGACCAGGCACCCGCGGACACCCTCGGCTGGCTGGCGGGGGAGGCGCACCGCTGGCAGCGGCGGCATGCCGCGCGGGCACCGGACGATCCCGCGCACCGCTGGTGGGCGGAACGGGCCCGGCGCACCGCCGGCCTGCTGACCGCCGCTGCGGCCTTGACCGAGAGCATCCCGCCGCCTGCCAGTAGCTAGCGGTAGCGGTTGTCCAGGAGCGCCGTCGCGGTAGCCATCAGATATTCCAGCAGCCGCACCAGCACCTGCTTGCTGGAGCCGCGGTCCCGGGCGTCGCACAACTGAACCGGGACGTGTGCGCCGATGTCGAGGGCCTGGCGCACCTCGTCTTCCTCGTAGACGTCGGCGCCGTCGAAGCAGTTCACCGCGACGATGAACGGGATGTCGCGGGACTCGAAGAAGTCGACCGCCCCGAAACAATCGCCCAGCCGTCGGGTGTCGGCGAGCACGACCGCGCCCAGCGCCCCCACCGACAGTTCCTTCCACATGAACCAGAACCGGTCCTGCCCGGGAGTGCCGAACAAGTACAGCACCACCTCGGGGTTGATGGTGATCCGGCCGAAGTCCAGCGCCACCGTGGTCGTGGTCTTCCCGGCCACCCCGGTGAGGTCGTCCACGGCTGCCCCGATTTCGGACAGCCGCTCCTCGGTCCGCAGCGGCCTGATCTCGCTGACCGCGCCGACCAGGGTCGTCTTGCCAGCCCCGAACCCGCCCGCGATCAGCAGCTTCACTGCCTGCGCGCCAGCAAGATCCGCGGCCCGGGCCGCGTCAGAGTTTGCGAACACCGTCGAGCACCGCCTGTAGCAGTTTGATGTCGGGCACGCCCGCAGCCGCTGCGGGCCGCGGCGGCCGGTGGATGAGATATCCGGCGTTGATCAGGTCGCAGACGAGCACCTTGACCGCCGCCAGCAGCAGGTTCAGGTGGGCGGCGATCTCGGCGACCGACAGCGCCCGGTGCTGGCACAGGCGCAGTATTTCCCGGTATTCCCGGTCCAGGCCCGTGATGTCCGCCTCGGCGCGGGCGGCCATGACCAGGGTGAGGATGTCCAGGCTGTGCAGGTCCTTGCCGGCACGTCCCCGGGTCATCGCGAATGGACGGACGAGCGGCCCGGGATCCTCGCCGTCGAAGGACCATCCGTCCGTCATGGCGAGCGGGGGGCCGGCGATTCCGCGGGTAGCACGCGCGGGCTGGCCGACAAGTTGCCGCCGACCTGCCGCACGATCACGTTCATCTCGTAGGCCACCATGCCGAGATCGGCGTGTGCCGAGGCGAGCAGCGCCAGGCAGGCGCCCGCGCCGGCCTCGGTCACCACCAGGTACCCGTACTCCAGCTCCACGACCGTCTGCTGCACGGCGCCCTTGCCGAACTGGCTGCCAACGCCGCGCGACAGGCTCTGGAACGCCGAGGCCATCGCCGCCAGGTGCTCGGCGTCCTCCCGGCCCAGCGTCGCCGAACGGCCCAGCGGCAGCCCGTCCCCGGACAGCACGATGGCCTGCTCGGCCCCCGCCAGCCGCCTGACCAGATCATCAAGCAGCCAGTTCAGCCGGTCTGTCCTGGCCCTGACCGTCACATCATCGTTCATTGCCTGGCCATTCGCTTTCATCTGTTGTCCCCTCCCGAGGAGTCGCGTCCCAGGCGCGTTCCCCGCTGAAATGCCGATATGGAACTGCGGGCCTCCTCGGGGCTCCGCGGCCGCCGGGGCGCAGTACTGTGCGGAGCGTCCGTTTCCAGCTGCAGCCCCGGCGCGAGGCTCGCCAGCCGCTCCCGGCGAGGCAGCGGCGCACGACTTCGCCTCGGCGTGCCCGGCGGCGTGCCTGGAGCCGTCTCGTGGGGCGCCGGCGAGGCAGCGGAGGGCTGCAAGTCCGACCAGGGCGGGGACGATAGAACATGTTCCGCGGGCCACTCCTGCCCCGGCTGTCCCCGCAGCTCCGCATCTGCCCTGCCGCGCGGGCGCGGCACCGGGGCTAGTCCAGCCTCGGCCGGGACCTCCTCCGGTTGCTCGTGCCGTCCGGAGCGGCCTATCGCGGACGCGTCGCCGTCGGCGGTGTCGTCGGCTTCGACGACAGCGGAGGGAATCAGCACGATCGCCTTGATGCCGCCGTAGGCCGACTCCAGCAGGCTGACAGAGATACCGTGCCGCTGGGCCAGCTGGCCCACCACGAACAGGCCCAGGTGCCGCTGCCCGGACAGCGCCATCGCCTGGAAGTCCGGCGGATTCGCCAGCGTCTCATTCAGCTGTTCCCGCTCCGCGAACTCGATGCCCAGGCCCTGGTCCTCCACCTCGACGACCACGCCCTTGCCCACCAGGTTGCCGCGCACCGTCACCGCCGCGTCGGGCGGCGAGAACGCCGTCGCGTTGTCCACCAGCTCGGCCAGCAGATGGATGAGGTCGCCCACCACGGCGCCCTGCACCCGCACGCCGGGCAGCCGGACCGTGTTCACCCGCGCGAAGTGCTCGGTCTCCGACACCGCGCTGCGCACCACGTCCTCAAGAGCCGCCGGGCGGCGCCACCTGCGGCCCGGCTGGCCGCCGCCCAGGATCAACAGGTTCTCGGCATTGCGCCGCGCCCGGGTGGCCAGATGGTCCAGCTGGAACAGCCGCTCCAGGTGCTCGGGGTCGCTTTGCTTGGCCTCCGCGACGTCGAGCAACTCCAGCTGCCGGTGCACCACCAGCTGGCTGCGGTGCGCGATGTCCAGGAACACCTTGTTGATGCCGCCCCGGGTCCTGGCCTCGGCGACGGCTGCCGCGACCGCGGTCCGCTGCGCGGTGTTGAACGCCTCGGCGACCTGCCCGATCTCGTCACTGCCATAGCCGGACAGCGCCACCTCCGACCCCACGTCGATCGGCTCACCCTCGCCGATGCGCCGCACCATCGACGGCAGCTTCTCATCGGCCAGCTCCAGCGTCTTGGCCCGCAGCCGCCGCAGCCGGCGCACCAGCCCGTTCGCCAGCACCATCGCGGCGACAAACGCGGCGACGGCCAGCACCAGCACCAGCGAACCCAGCAGAACTGACCTGGACAACGTCGCGTTCGCCGCGGCCGTGGCGGAACTCTCAGCCTGGCGGAAACTATCCCCCCACAGCCCGAGCAGGCCGCCGGACACGGTGTTCTCAGCGGTCAGCCAGTCGGCGACGGGCACTGCGAGCTCGCCGCGCTGGGCCAGGTCGTCTTCACCGGACGTGGCAAGCTGCCACGCGCCCCCCGCCACGAGCCGGTCATACGCCGCTGTCTCGGACCTGGTCAGCCGCGAGGTCAGTGCCTGGAGCTCGTTACGGTAGGCACCCGTCAGCTGCGCCACGACCAGCCGGTCGGGCTGGCTCAGCACCCCGCGCGCCTTGAACCCTGCTCCCAGCCCCATCGCGCGGGAGTGCGCGTCCAGAACCGGCAACCAGTCCAGCATGGTGATCCCGTCCACGGCGGCCGCGGAGTCGGGAGCCGAAAGCGCGAATCCCAGGAAGGCCGACGTGACGACGTTGGCAAGCCGGGTATAGAAGGCATCGACCTCGGCCGCGCTCAGCCGGCGCGCTTGCACACCCTGCCGGACCACCGGCAGCTGAGCGAGCAGCTCATGGAACGTCGCGTTGGCGCTGGCTGCGGCGCCCGGGTTGAGGCTTTGCACCGTATTGCCTATTCGGGCGGCATTGGCGAGCACCGCGTTCGTCGCGTCCCACTGCGCCTGCAGGCCAGCCAGCGCCTGGCGATCACCCCCCAGGGCTCTCAGGCTGATCGTTCGTTCTTGCGCCACGGTGGACTCGAGCTGGACGATGGGACCGACGTTTTGCTGCATGTAGCCGGAAAAGCCGCGTGCCGACAGACCTTCAGAGATCAGGTAGCCGGCGACCGAGGCGCCCGTGATGAGCAAGGCCAAGCTCGGGATCAGCACAATCAAGAGCACCCTGGTCCGGATGCTCGGGGTCCAGCTCCTGCGCCGCGCCGGTCGCCGCCGTCCTGGGCTCGCTTTCGACCGCTGGGCCCGCCTGGGGCTCGCCCCAGGCTCCCGCCCATCACTGCCTGCCGCCATCGCCTCCCCCTTCCGAACCGGCCGTCCGCCCGCAGCCTGCCTTTGACATTCGCTGTCTGGCCGGACTGAGCTGACCGGTCGTGTCTCGTGTGTCGTCCGTGACGTGACATGGCGGGCACCGAGGTTCCGGCCGTTGTGAAGTCCCCGGCACCTTGTTCGGCGATGATCATGATCACGTTTATCTCTGGCCGCGTGTTCCGCACGGGTTATCAGATCACGTCAGAACATGCGAATATGCGCATACATTAACGATGGTCGGGCGGGCGCGCAAGGGCAAACCAGGATCCGGTCGGCGGGCGCTCGCGGCGACGGCCCGCCGGATGTCCGGCGGGCCGTCGTGTTGCGATGCTGTTCAGTTGTTGTCCGGAGACTCGTCAGCTTGCGTCCGGGCTCACGAGGGGGGCACCGGGCACCTGCGATGGGGCGTAGATCTTCGAGTCACCCGGGTAGGGCACCTTCCACCCGTGGGCCTGGTACCACGTGTACCGGTTCATCTGCTCCGGGCTGGCGTAGTCGGGGAACGCGCCATTGCCGGTGGTGTGCTGTTGGGCGACCCAGGCCTGCCAGGCAGCGGCGGTGGCCCGCTCGTTCGCGGGCACCGCGGTCTGCGCGGCCTCCGCCCTGTTCAGCGCCGCCGCCGCGGCGCCGGTGCGGCCCAGGGTGTCCAGACCGCAGGCCGGCGGGGTGGTGATGGCCTCGGTGAGCGGGATCTGGTTCGGCACCGCGTTGAAGGGCGCGTAGTCGGGCCTGGGGGTGAAGGCGTCGTACATCGGCGTGGCAGCAGCGACCTTCTCGTTCAGCGGCTGGGCGCCGAGGATCTGCTCGATCGTCCGGACCGCCGAGATCTGCGAGTAGTAGGTGTCGATCACCTTGCCGTGCTGGGCCCAGGGGCTGATGACCTGGACCGGGGCGCGGTGGCCGTCGACGTGGTCGGCGCCGTCCTGGCTGTCGTCCTCGAGGACGAAGATGGCGGAGTCCTTCCAGTACTTGCTATGCGAGATCGTGTCGACGATCTGGCCCGTGGCGAGATCGTTGTCGGCCACCCCGGCCTCCGGGTCCGTCGGCCCACCGGTGTGGTCGCTGGAGAGCCAGATCATGTTGAAGTCGGCGGGACCGTTCTGCTGGAAACCCTGCTTCCAGATTTCGTAGCGGTAGATGTCCGGGATCGAGAGGTCGAACGGCGGCGACAGCGGGTCGGCGATCGCGTTCAGCGACGGGATCACCGAGCCGTAGTTGCCCTTCAGGCCGGCGGCGGTCAGCTGGGCCGGGTCACCACCGTTCATGACGCTCTTGGTCGCGCAGTAGTACTGCTGCCACGTACCGGGAGGCTTGCCCTCCATGTACTCGAACTCGCCGTAGTTCCTGGCCGTCGCGCCGGAGGACTCGACAGCGCTCCACAGGAAGCCCGAGCGCTGGTGGCCCAGCACGTCCTCCTCGGTGTCATAGCTGCGCTGGTACTCACCCGCGGACGACTCGGTGTACTCGGGGTTGTCGCCCTGCATCAGCCAGTTGTGGCCCTCGGCAGAGTTGGTGCCCACGTCGTACACGTTGTCGTAGAGACCGAACTGCTTGGCCAGCGCGTGCTGATTCGGCGTGGCCTTCTCGCCGAACTGCGTGAGCGTCGGGTCGCCGTTGCCCTTACCAATGTCGCCGAACACCTGGTCGTAGGTCCGGTTCTCCTTCACGATCAAGAAGACGTGCTTGATCGTGGACGGGTCA
>Ga0318563_10000838_pt1 | contig 12724 bp, 13 predicted proteins | sample GRESIP066b5f19_FD_203689 | JGI IMG/M metagenome (GOLD analysis project Ga0318563, IMG submission 203689) | Tropical soil microbial communities from Luquillo Experimental Forest, Puerto Rico - GRE.SIPMG.066b5f19 | ecosystem: Environmental > Terrestrial > Soil > Tropical forest > Bulk soil... | reverse complement strand
CCGGAATAACATGTTGAAATAAATAAGTTTTTATACTTTAGCAGGTTGGTGCACAACCACCCGTCGGGCGACCCTCGCCCCTCGCCGCCGATATCCGCAATGACGCCCGAGCTCGTGAAGATCGCAACCCCGCTCGGCATTACAGTCCATGACCACATCATCGTCGGCCGCCACGGCCATGTGAGCTTCAAGGCACAGAAGCTGAGCTAGGCGCTGATCGCGAAGAGCAGATAGGCGCCCGAGACGATCCGGCTTGCGGCGCAGGCGAGCGGGACGGCGCCTCTGCGAGACGCACGGCAGCATAAGTGTATAGTGAGTGCGGGGGGAACGAGGGAGGAACCGCATGGAAGAGCACATTTATCGGGTCATCCAGCTGGTCGGCTCGTCAGAAAAGAACATCGAAGATGCCATTGAGAAGGCGATTGCCCGCGCGGCCTTGACAACGCGCAATCTGCGCTGGTTCGAGGTGATGGAGACACGGGGACAAATAGCGAATGGCAAGGTAGGGCACTATCAGGTGACACTCAGAGCTGGGTTCACGCTCGAAGAGAAGTAACGCGCGGATTGAGCGGGAGCGCCTCATGGGAGCGCCTAATGGGCCGAACGCCAAAACGCCCCTCTGGATATTTCGATCCTGCGCTCAAATAGCCTCCGGCTGGTCATTGCCGCTCTAATTGCCTCGGAGGTGACTATGATCCGGAAGCCGCCAGGCGATGCTCGCGATCGTGTCGGAGCATGGCAATATGATGTGTCGCAGCGATCATGGAGGAGCGGAGCATGAGCTCGATTCCTCACCCGTCTTCGGGTCGAGGGGCCGACAGGGACCTGTGGCTCGACGGTTTGGCCGAGACTGTGCTGCTCGGCGACGGACGCCGCGTCGTGCTCCGCCCGATCAGGCCCGAAGATGAAACAGCGCATTTCGAGTTCGCGACCCATGTCACGCCAACAGACGCCCATTTCCGCTTTTTCCGACTGCTAAGCGAGGAAGCGCTGCGCGCGATGCTGACGAAATTCTCGCATATCGACTATGAGAAGGAGATGGCATTCATTGCAGTCGACGAGCATTGCGTGCCCCCGACAACGCTTGGCGTAGTCCGCGCAGTGAAACTACCCGACAGTGACGACGCGGAATTCGCCATTGTCGTGCGCTCCGATCTGAAAGGCACCGGAATCGGCCACCTGCTCATGCGGAAGATTATCGACTATTCACGATCGGCGGGCACGCATCGTCTGATCGGCGAGATGTTGGTCGACAATCATCAGATGCAACGTCTCGCACGACGGCTCGGCTTCACCCTCGCTCCGGCGCAGTCCGATATCATCGAAGCCACGCTCGATCTGGGCGCGGATGGAGCCGCACCGGCAAAGAGCATCTAAAGCAATCTTGGCTGGAAGCCGACAGTCCGAATCCGACAGTCCGAATCCATGCTGCTGCCCGTCACCCGGCGAAGGTTGGGCCGCTTCGCGCGAGACTGTTCAGATACTTCGCGGGTGGTTTTCCGAGCACCTTCTTGAACATGGTGATGAAGGCTGTCACCGATTCATATCCGAGATCGGCCGAAACCTGCTGTACGCTTGCGCCCGCCGCCAACTCCCGCATGGCAACGATCAGGTGCATTTGCTGGCGCCAACGCCCGAAGGTGAGGCCTGTCTCTTTCGCAACGAGACGCGCGAGGCTGCTTTCGCTGAGTGCCACGCGATGGGCCCATTCAGCCATGGTGCTGCGGTCGGAAGGATCATCCGCCAACGCTGCGGCGATCCGCTTCAGCCGTGGCTCATGCGAGAGCGGCAGGTGCAGCTGCTGGACCGGCATGCGGGGCAGCTCGCGGAGCAGGACCTTCCTCAGGAGATCGTCCCTTTCATCATCGTCCGCCACCTGATCGGACAACTCGACGATCAATTCGCGCAGCAAAGGCGAGATCGAAAGCGTGCAGCATCGATCCGGCATGCCGACAATCTCCGGCTCGATGTAGACGAAAATGAGCTGGGCGTTGGCTGTGGCAAGATTGCTGTGCTCCATGCCACCCGGAACCCACACACCGCAATGCGGCGGCACCACCCACAGACCACCGGGAACCCGACATGTGACGCCGCCTCCCAGTGCGAAGACGAGTTGGCCCTTGCGATGTTTGTGATCGGGCACCTCTGCCTTCGTCCCGATGACGTCGATGCGCACAGCAATCACCGGTGCGGAGAGATCATCGACATCCAGATTAAGCCACGGGTAGCGAAGGGGCTGCCTCATGCTTGATGGTTTTTAGCGATCAATTGACAGAATGTCAAAATTCCTCAAACCAAAAAGTCGATAGGTTCCCGACCTGCGAATGAGGAGATCGGGAGCACGCTCTCCGCGCCTTCCCGGCCGATACATACCGCAGCGTTCCGGGCAATCGCACGGGACCTCCCCGGCCACGGCTGAGTGCCCCCGACAGTGAGGAGATGCGACCGTGCATGCCCTGACAATTTCCAAAACAGTCGATCTCGGACGAGAGGTCCGCACGCAAGCCGGTCTCGTGCGAGGCGGACAACGCGACGCACACGGCGTGTTTGCGTTCAAGGGCATCCCGTACGCCGCGCCATCGGTCGGTCCGCTTCGCTGGCGTGCGCCGCAACCGCCCGAGCCCTGGATCGGCACGCGCGATGCGCTCGCTTTTGGCGCGGGTTGCCTTTCGGCGATCGAGAATGATCATCGGCCGGGGCCGCGCGATGAGGATTGCCTCTATCTCAATATCTGGACCCCCGCGAAAGAGGCTGACGAGAAGCAGCCCGTGATGGTGTGGGTTCATGGCGGCGGTTTTCAATTCGGCTCCTCGGCCAATCCCGCCACCGATGGCGCCCCGTTGGCAGCCAATGGAGTCGTCGTCGTCAGCTTCAACTATCGCCTGGGTATCTTCGGCTTTCTCGCCCATCCCGATCTCGATTCGGAAGCGCCGTCGGGCAATTACGGCCTGCAGGATCAGCTCGCAGCGCTGCGCTGGGTCAAAGCCAATATCGCCTGCTTTGGCGGCGATCCGAACAATGTCACCATCTTCGGCGAGTCCGCCGGTGCAATGGCCATCGGCATCCTGATGGCCTCGCCTCTCGCACATGGCCTGTTCCACAAAGCCGTCGGCCAAAGCGGCGCATTCTGGGATGGCAAGCACGGTCCACTACAAGGCTTTGACGAAGCCCGCGCGCGCGGCCTTGGCTTCGCTCGTCAACACAATCAGGCATCCATCACGGCGCTACGCGCCATTCCCGCCGAGCGGTTGAATGCGGCCGCACCGTGGAGCTTCAAGACAAGCCCCGTGGTCACGGCGTTCTCACCGAGCATCGATCACTATGTGGTGCCTGACGTGCCGGCTCTGCGCTTCCAGCGCGGGGAGCAGATGCACATCCCCCTGCTTGCCGGCTGGAATGCCACGGAGGAATTCCCTTTCGCTGCGCAATCGCTCCCCGATCAATCGGCGCAAGCCTTTCGCATCGCGGCCGTGGAGATGTTCGGCAAGGGACGGTTACCCGATTTCTTGAGCCTCTACCCCGCCGGCACTGACATGCAGGCCAAGACCTCCGCCGCCGCGCTCACGGGCGACTATGTGGTCGGCGAGCAGTGTTGGCAGTGGCTGCGGCTGCATCAAGGCAGCGGTCGCGCACCCGTCTACGGCTATCTGTTCAGCTATACGTCGCCCTACACACCGATCGCCTCGCACGTGACCGAAATCCCCTTCGTCTTCGGCACCTTGACGCCGCAACAGGTGATCGGCTGCACCACCCCGCCGGACGAAGGCGACCGCGCTCTGGCGCAGACGATGATGAGCTATTGGGTGAATTTCGCGACGCGCGGGACCCCAACGGAGCCGGCCTGCCGCGGTGGCCGGCATATGACGAGAAGGACGTCGTGCAGATCCTTGGCGCGACGATCGAACCCCGCCCCAATCCGCAAGCGGCGCGCTTCCGGTTCCTCGGCAGTTTCAGGCAGAATGGTGTCATGCCGATGCGCTGGCGCAAACTGCCTTAGGCGACGTGCATCTCTTGGACCGCCAGCCTCCGGCCGACCTTCTTCCTCTTCCTATCGGATGCAGCGACGGCTCGGTGGCAAGAGCCGGCCGGAGGCCGGCGGTCCGAAGAGGCCGCGCCGTCAGAAGGTCAGCCTCGCGAGGTCGCGCAGCTCTTCGGGCGTACTGTGGCCGAAGCCGAAGAATTCGAGATAGGCGGGGATCATCTCGAAGAGCATGTCGGTGCCGACCTGCACCGCGCAGCCCTTCGCCATGGCTGCGCGCAGAAGCGGTGTGATCTCCTCCTTCATGACGACCTCGCCGACGAAGGTGTCGGACGACAGCTTGTCGACCTCGATCGGCAACGGATCGCCCGGCTTCATCCCCAGGGGCGTCGCATTGACAACGATGTCCCAGCCGGACGGATCCTTCGATCCGAGGCTCATCTCCAGCGCCGGGTAGTGGGCGGTGAGACGCTCAGCAAGCGTTTCAGCCGAGGCTGCGCTCATGTCGAACAGCCCCATCCTCCGCAGGCCTGCGCCCGCAAGCGAGGCGGCGATGGCCGAGCCGACGCCGCCGGCACCGACAACGAGTGCGCTCGCGCCCGTGATGGCGCGGCCTTTGCGAGTGACGCCGCGCACGAAGCCGGCTCCGTCGAACATATCGCCGAGGAGAGAGCCGTCCGCCCGCTTGACGACCGCATTGCATGCACCCGCGATGCGCGCGGTCGCGGTCATCTCGTCGAGCATCGTGGTGACGGCGACCTTGTGCGGCATGGTCACGAGCGCGCCGTGCATGGTGGTCATGCGGAAGAGCGCCGGGAACAGCTCGGCGAAATCCTCCGGCTTGATGCCGAGCGGAACCACAGCGGCGTCGATGCCCTTTGCCTCAAACCAGGGATTGTAGATCATCGGCGCCTTGAAGGACTGCGTCGGATAGCCGACATGGGCGATGACCTTGCCGCGACCGGTGATCATGCCGCGGCCTCCGCCTGCAGGCCGAGCAGCGCACGCGCCTCAGTGGGCGTCGCGGGGCGGCGGCCGTGGCGGGCGGCCGCCTCACAGGCGAGCGAGACGAGCTCCGCGTTGCTCGCGGCCAGCCGGTCACGGCTGACGCGGATATTGTCCTCGAGGCCGGTGCGTACTCCGTCACCGCCGCGCTCCAGCACCCAGTCGAGCACGCGCGCCTGGTTCACGCCGATGCCGGCTGCCGTCCAGGTCGCCTTCGGAAGGACGCGGCGGATCTCGCCGAGCATCAGGTCGAGCAGATGCGCTTCGGCCGGAAGGGCGTTCTTGACGCCCATGACGACCTGCACATGCGGGCGCTCATTCATCAGCCCGGCATCGATGAGGCGGCGCGCGCCATGGATGTGGCTGAGATCGAACAGCTCGATCTCGGGCAGGACCCCGAAGGCCTGCATGCGGGTCGCGAGATCCGTCACCAGGGCTGCGCCGTTCTCATAGACGATGGTCGGGAAGTTGACCGAACCTGTTGAGAGCGAGGCCATGTCGGGACGCAGCTCCAGCGCATTGCCACGCGCCGCCGGATCGCGGCCGCGCCCGCCCGTCGAGAACTGCACGATCATGCCCGGGCAGTGCTTGCGGATACCCGCCTGCACTTGCGCAAACAGCGCAGGATCGCTCGACGAGCTCTCATCTTGATTGCGGACATGGATGTGGACGAGCGAGGCGCCGGCCTCGAAGGCCGCGTGCGTGCTCTCAACCTGCTCGGCCGGCGTGACCGGAACCGCCGGATTGTCCTTCTTGCGCGGCACAGAGCCTGTGATTGCGACTGCTACGACGATAGGGTTCATTTGGTCCTCCTGAATCTAGACATCGAAGAAGACGGTCTCGGCCGGCCCCTGCAGGTGCATGTCGAAGACATAGACCACCGCGCCGTCGCGCACCTCGCGCTGCGCCATCAATGTCGCGCGCCGCGAGGCAGGATCGACGATGTTGAGCACCGGATCCTCGGCATTCGCCGCGGCTTCATCGGCGAAATACATGCGCGTCGACAGGCCGATGTTGACGCCTCGCGACACGAGCCAGAGATTGACGTGCGGCGCCATGGCGGGACGCCCCTTGCGGCCCTGCACGGCACCCGGCTTGATCGTTTCGAAGGCATAGACTCCCGTCTGAAAATCGGTTCCGCTGCGGCCCCAGCCCCGGAACGCGGGGTCGAGCACCTTGCCGGCCTGCCGGTCGGCGGGATGGGCGTAGCGGCCGGCGGCGTTTGCCTGCCAGATCTCGACGAGCATATCGCGCACCGGTGTGCCGGTGCCGTCGAGAATGCGGCCTTCGATGCGGATGCGTTCGCCCAGTGTGGCCGGCGTCACCAGCACGTTCGAGAAGTTCTTCTCGAAGATGTCGAAGCCGGCCTGATGCGGGATCAGCCCGATATGGACATAGGGTCCCGCGGTCTGGGACGGCGTCTCGGGATAGGAGAGCGGTGCGAGCATTGGTCAGGTCCCCTGCAGCTTGTTCTCGAAGAGCGTCTGGCGGCGGCCGCGCAAGGTGATGTCGAAGCGGTAGGCGAGGCTGTCGAGCGGCACGCCGGCTGCGAGATCGAGCCGCGCGATCAGCCGCTCGACGGCGCTCTTGTCGGGAATGGTCGCGACGATCTGGTCGTGCGGGATCAAGGGATCGCCCTCGAAATACATCTGGGTGATGAGGCGCTGCGCGAAGGCCTGACCCGACAGCGAGAAGTGGATATGGGCCGGGCGCCAGGAATCGACGCGGTTGCGGAACGGGTAGGCGCCGGGCTTGACGGTGCGGAACGCGTAATAGCCGCGCTCATCGGTCAGCATCCTTCCGCAACCACCGAAATTCGGGTCGATCGGGGCGAGGTAGGTGTCGTTGCGATGGCGGTAACGGCCACCGGCATTGGCTTGCCACACCTCGACCAGCGCTCCCGGAACAGGGCGGCCATTGCCGTCGGTGACGAAGCCGTGGACGATGATGCGCTCGCCGATCGGATCGCCGGTCTTGGCGTAGTTGCGTATCAGGTCGTTGTCGAGCGGGCCGAGCTCGTCGACCGAGAAGATCGGTCCGGTGATCTCGGAGAGCGAGTTCTGTAGCGACCAGAGGGGGATGCGGGGCGAGCGCAGCGCGCTCGTCTTATAGATCGGCGTATAGGCCGGCGGCTGCATATCGCGATCCCGAGGGATGAGCTCGTCGGCAAGGTGACTCAAGGATGCGTTCAAGGCCGGTACTCCTGGCAGGCCCGGGGCGCGATGCCACCGGGCGCGGTTGCGACGCTGTCCGAATGGACACTACGCGGCCGAAGCGAGGCTTCGAGCGCGAAGCGCATCGTATTCGGCCTTCTCGACCGGCACCGCGTCACGCTCGCCGAGATCGTGCATGCGGACGCGGTAGGTCTCGCGGGCGCTCCAGGCGGCGATCGCCGAGATCACGGTGATGGCGAAGGCGATTGCTCCGACCGTGACCGGGATATTGAGCGCGCCGGGCGGTGCCACATAGGCGAAGAGCGCCGGCAGGAGGGCCGTGATCGTCGTGCCCACATTCTGCGCAATGGCCATCGCCGTCACGCGCACGCGGGTCGGGAAGAGCTCAGGATAGAAGCTCGGGAACACCGCATTGTAGCCTTGGTAGATGATGCCCCACATCAGAATCGCGAGGATGAAGGCGAGAGGCATGCTCTTGATGCTGATGGCATAGAGATAGGCGAAGGAGAGAAGGCCCGAGCCGATCGCGCCGACGATCATCGGGGTGCGGCGGCCGATGCGGTCGGAAAGGTTGCCGACATAGGGAATGACCGCGACGGCCACGATGTTGCCGACCACGGGAATCCACAGATAGACGTCCGGCGCGAAAACCACGCCATAGGCCGGCTGGACCGCATAGGCGGCACCGAAGATGGTGGCGATGGTCGGAATAGTGTTCATCAACGCCATGCAGACGACGCGCAGCATGTCATCCCAGCTCACGCGGAACGCCTCCGGTATCGGCGCGCGCGGCACACCGCCTTGCGCGTCCTCCTCGCTGAAGGCAGGCGTCTCGTCGACCTCGCGGCGGATGATGTAGCCAGCGACGACCACCAGCGCGCTGAGCAGGAACGGCACGCGCCAGCCCCAGCTCATGAAGGCTTCCTGGGGCATGAAGCGGGCGATCGGGATGAAGACGGCGGCAGCCAGGATCTGGCCTGCCTGGACGCCTTGCAGGGTGAAGCTCGCGAAGAAGCCACGCCGGCCGAATGGAGCATGCTCGAGCGTCATGGAGCTCGAGCCGGAGATCTCGCCCGCGACGGCGAAGCCCTGGATGAGCCTCAGCACCACCAAGAGGATCGGCGCCCAGACGCCCACCTGGGCATAGGTCGGCAAGAGGCCGACCAGCATCGTCGAGACCCCCATCACGAACATGCACAGCAGCAGCACCTGCTTGCGGCCATGCGTGTCGCCATAATGGCCGAGCACGAAGGCGCCTATCGGCCGCGCGACATAACCTACGCCATAGGTCGCAAGCGACAGGAAGATCGCGGCGGTCGCGTCGGTCTTGGGGAAGAAGAGCTGCGGAAACACGAGCGCCGAGGCCGTCGCGTAGATGAAGAAGTCATAATATTCGAGCGCCGAGCCGACCCAGCCGCTGGCCGCGGCCTTCTTGCTCTGCTGAGTCCCTCGGGACGCGTGCGCCATCGCTATCGCCATCGCAGTCTCCTCCCATGTTCATGGCGGCACGTTGCGGCCGCTCATTGCTACTGACCGGTCAGTAGACAATTGTCGCGAGCTGTGCAAGTCTTTTTTTCGCCTATGAGGATCCACCGATGTCATATGCCGAAAAACCCGCCAAAATCGATGGACGCTCGCGTCCGCGCGACATCGAGCGGACGAGAGCCGAGATTCTCGCAGCGGCGCTTCAGGTCTTCGCGGAGAAAGGGCTCGCCAGTGCGCGCGTGGACGATATCGCCGCACTGACCGGGATCACCAAACCAGCGATCTACTATCATTTCCAGAGCAAGGAGAAGCTCTATGCGGCTGTCCTCGAGGCGGCCTATGGCGGCATGCGCGACATGGAGACCTCACTCGATCTCGACATGTCGGATCCTGCCGGCGCGATGCGGCGCCTGGTGGAGGCGAGCTTCGACTATCACGCGGCGCATCCAGAATGGGTGCGGCTCGTGAGCATCGAGAACATCCATGGCGCGCGCCATATTGCCGGGATGCCGGAGTTCGGCCACCGCAATGCGCCGATTCTCACGACGCTGCGCCGCCTCCTGGAGGCCGGACAGGGATTGGGCGTGTTCCGCGAGGATGTCGAGCCGCTCATGCTGCATTGGATGATCAGCGCGCTGTGCTTCCACCGCGTGTCGAACCGCTACACCTGGCAGGAGAATTTCGGCATCGACCTCACCGCCCCTCATCACGCCGAGACACAGCGCCGCATGGCGGTGGAGACGGTGCTGCTCTTCCTGGCGGCGGATCGGAGCAGCCGGCCAGCCGATCGCAAGGCGGGCAAGGCGGCCACGACGTTGAACGGCACAGCGAATGCCTCGCGACGGGCGCCAAGTCGCGTAACGTAAACCGCCCTGCCCCCGATCGAAAAACCTAGGCGTCGGCGTGGGCGTTGGGCCTCGTCAGAGATGAGGCCGCGCTCGACGACCGGCCGCTAGCTCGCGATCTCCAGACGGACGACGTCGCCCTTCGATTTGGATTCTCCGGTATCTTTGGCCGGTGTCTCGATCTCGATGTCGATCTCGAGCAGAGACATGGCCTCACGCCGATGCATCTTCACGTCGACCTTGTCAGGGTCGATCTTCAAATGCTTGGAGACCGCCTGCAAGACCTCCTTGTGAAGGACGGCGATGAGGTCCGAGTTGCATGTGCCGCCGTTGCGTTCATGCGCAAGGAGAATTTGCAAACGCTCCCGCGCAACCGACGCCGATTTGCGGCGCCCGAAGAGGCTGAGCAAGTTCATGCGGCCCTCCGTCCAAGGAGCTTGCCGATAAATCCCTTCCGCTCGGTCGGGATGCTCACGGGCAGCTTCTCGCCGCAAAGGCGCTTGGCGACATCCGCGTAGGCTCTGGACGGCGCACTGTCGGCATTGTGGAGGATCACGGGCGCACCAAGATTTGAAGCCCGCAGCACCTCTTCGCTCTCCGGCACGATACCGAGCAGCGGGATCGAGAGGATCTCCAGGACGTCGTTGACGCTCAGCATCTCGCCGCGCGTGGCGCGTCCCGCGTCATAGCGAGTGAGCAACAGATGCTTCTCCACCCGCTCGCCTTTCTCGGCGCGCTCCGTCTTCGCGTCGAGCAGCCCGATAATCCGATCCGCATCGCGTACCGAGGAGACTTCTGGATTGGCAACGACGACCGCGAGATCGGAGAAGCGCATCGCCAGCGTCGCTCCGCGCTCGATGCCGGCAGGGCTGTCGCAAATGATCCAGTCGAACCATCTGCGCATCTCCTCGATGACGCGGCCGACCCCCTCTTCCGTCAGGGCGTCCTTGTCGCGGGTCTGCGAGGCCGGAAGAAGAAAAAGGTTCTCCAGCCTTTTGTCCCGAACCAGCGCCTGGGGCAGCCTTGCATCGCCTTGGGCAACGTTGATCAGGTCATACACGACCCGCCGCTCGGCCCCCATGACGAGGTCGAGATTGCGCAAGCCGACATCAAAGTCGACGACAGCGACCTTGTGGTTCAGCTTGGCCAATGCCGCACCGATCGCCGCGGTCGACGTCGTCTTGCCAACACCACCTTTGCCGGAGGTGACCACCACAACTTTGGACATATCGTCGTCCCTCTCAGTCAAGCCGTGCGATCTTGACCGCTTCGTTCTCGAGCCAGGCCTGGGTGGCATGACCGCGCACGCTCGCTTCGATTTCATCGGCTGTTACGTAGACGCCGCCGATCGCCAGGAACTCGGCCTCGAAACGGCGGCAGAAGATGCGTGCTTGTGCTTCGCCAAAGGCGCCTGCCATGGCTCGACCGCGCAAGCTCCCGTAGATATGCACTGAACCACCCGCGATCACCTCGGCGCCGGACGCAACCGAGCCGACGACCGTCACGTCGCCGTTGGGATGGCAAATCGACTGACCGGAGCGCACCGGCGCATTGACGATGAGCGGGGCGTCGCTCGCCGTCTGTTTGCCATTTGCGGTCGCGCTCTTGCTGGGCGACTTCTTGTTGGAACCGCCAAGCGCGCGTCCGATTTCCGAGAAGGCGTCTTGCTCCTCGGCAGTAAGCTGTCCTGCGGCTGGATTGGGCGGGCCGACCTTTGCGCTTTCCTGCGTTTCCCGATCACGCTCCTTGACGGCCCGCCCTCCAACCAGGATCGGAGGCAGCTCGGCGCAGGCCCAACTCGGCTCGACGCCGGTCAGCCCCAATATGCGTACGCCTCGCTCGGATAGGTCCTTCACCAGCGAGACGATGCCCGAGCGGGCAAGGCCAAGCCCAGACACGTCGACGACGATGGGCTTGTTGCTGAAAAATGTCGGAGCCCGCGCGATATGATTGTCCAGCTGGGCGATCCACTCAGGGAGTGGGGATTCTGGCTCGATCGCCAGAACCGGGAAGGACCGACCGCGAAAGCGGATATGATGATGCCTGGGTTCCGTCACGACTGCCCTGCTCGAATAGGGCTAAGACCTGACCTCGCCATGGTTAACAGGCGGTTAAGCCTTCGCTGCCGGATGGCTTCGATCGAGCCGCTCGGCAATGCTTTGACGACACCGAAGTGTTTGATTTATTTAGATTTAATCCTCGCCCATTTATTGCCAACTTTTTTGATCGCGCGCGACGCGGCGCGCCCCGACAATGGCCGAAGAGCCAGCTTGGCCAGTGGCCGACAGCCCGATCGCCTGATGGATTCGCCTCGGGGCGCCGCTCCGCAGCCGCTACCTGACAAGATCTGCCAGCCAAGGCGCGGCGTCGGCGCGACTCACGCTTAGAGGTCGCTGCGAGGTGCAGGCCCTGCCGCGCGAGGTTGCCCGCCGTCACTCCTGCAGAAGCACGGTATGCGTGGGCGACCACAGAAGTGTCACCGTGTCGCCGATCGTCGCCGCCTGCGTCTCGCGGTTCTGAGCGATGAGCTTGATTTGGGCCCCGCCCCTCTCGAGCAAGTAGGTCGAGACGGCCCCCGCATAGACGATCTCCTTCACCGTCGCCTCGAGTCGGTTCTCGCCGGGGAGCGCGTCCTCGCCTGCGCGCGCGATACGCATCTTCTCGGGGCGTATGGCGACCGTCACTGTCGCGCCCTCGGGCGGCTTGCCCGCCATGCGGATGTGCCCGCCGTCAATCGCGATTGCATCCCCCTCGACACGTCCCGTGAAGAGATTGGCATCGCCCAGGAAGGAGGCCGCGAAGCGGCTCTTCGGCCGCTCATAGATCTCGGCCGGATTCCCCTCTTGGATGATTCGCCCTCGGTCGAGGATCGCAATGGTGTCGGAGAGGGTCAGCGCCTCCTCCTGGTCATGGGTGACGAAGATCGTGGTGAGCCCGCTCTCGCGTTGGATGCGGCGCAGCTCGACCTGCATGTCCTGGCGCAGGCGGCGGTCGAGCGCAGAGAGCGGCTCGTCGAGAAGGAGCACGCGCGGCTTCGTCACCATCGCACGGGCGAGAGCGACGCGCTGTTGCTGGCCACCCGAGAGTTCCTCCGGCTTGCGCCGCTCCAGGCCTTGGAGGCGCACCATCTCGAGCACGCGCGCCACTTCCTTGCGCGCCGCCTCGCCGCGCACGCCGCGCCGATTGAGCCCGAAGACGACGTTCTCCTCGACATTCATATGGGGGAAGAGTGCGTA
>Ga0318563_10000836_pt1 | contig 12743 bp, 8 predicted proteins | sample GRESIP066b5f19_FD_203689 | JGI IMG/M metagenome (GOLD analysis project Ga0318563, IMG submission 203689) | Tropical soil microbial communities from Luquillo Experimental Forest, Puerto Rico - GRE.SIPMG.066b5f19 | ecosystem: Environmental > Terrestrial > Soil > Tropical forest > Bulk soil... | reverse complement strand
ATCCGGTGGTCCCTAGTTTCTACAAGGAAATAATATAGCCACCTTGATTTTTTTTCGATTTTCCTCTCCTTCACCGGCAGTTCGTGAACCCATCCCTTTTGATAGGCCACACAATCTGCTGATTGAGCACATTGTATGCACAAAGGATTCCGGGGTTTGCAAACCACCGCCCCAAAGTCCATAATCGCCTGGTTGTATAATCCGGGGTTTCTTTTGTCGAGAAGAGCGGTCGCCAGTTCCGAATAGAGTTGCTTCCCCTGCGAGGAACCTGTAGGGGTATTGATCCCGAAATACCTGGATAGCAGACGCAGCACATTTCCATCCAGGACAGCGTAAGGCAAATTGAATGCAAAGGAGGCAATGGCTGCTGCGGTATACGGACCTACCCCTTTCAGCTCCCTGATCTGCTCATAGGTGCGCGGAAAATCACCGCCATAATCAAAGACTATTTTTTTCGCCGTCTCAATGAGGTTTCGGCACCGGTTATAATAGCCAAGACCTTCCCAGAGTTTAAACACCTTTTTTTCGGGGGCTTCGGCGAGGGCATAAACATCAGGAAATGAGTGCAGAAAAATTTCATAATATTTCAACCCCTGTTCCACACGGGTTTGTTGTAAAATGATCTCACTCAGCCATATCCTGTAGGGATCTTGCTGACCTTTCCAGGGCATCTGCCGTTTATTTTCATGCCTGTTCCATTTCATCAAGATCCTCGTGAAATCACTTTTTGTAGCTCCGTATTGCATAAAAATCAGAATTTTTGAAAGGTCCAGGAAGAAGCAAAAATATCATATAATATTAATAATCAATGATTTACATAGATATTGCACAAATAAATAAAAACCTTTATTTTCAGGGAGTTTTAGTTTCTCTCTAAAGCAGTTGTAGTTTAATTTTTTTGTTATATATTTAAAATCAGAAACTTATAAAATTAATGCCATGAGAAAGGCTGACCTAGTCAATCAAATATCGGATAAAACAGGAATACCAAAAGTCGATGTCCTGGTAACCTTAGAAACCATGTTTAAAGAGGTTAAAGAAACCCTTTCCAAAGGGGAGAATATTTATATCCGGGGATTTGGAAGTTTCATTACAAAAAAGCGCGCCGCAAAAATCGGCAGAAATATAAAAAAGAACATAGCGGTACACATACCGGAGCATTACATACCTTCCTTTAAGCCTGCCAAAGAATTTGTTGCAGAAGTAAAAAAATTACAATCTGTTAAAGAAGATCAGCCTGACCCGGATAAAGAAATGTAATTTTGCTGTTCTAATTCAACTGGAGTGAAGAAGCAGCAGATTATTTTGACCATATCAGGTTTTTCTATCCTGGCCATCCTGTATTTTTTTGGAAACACAGTTCCTCCCTTAAAGAATAAAACGCAGACGGCCGGTTCGGAACAGGGCACCTCAAATGAAAAACCCATTGAGGCACAGGACATCCTGCAGGCATCCAAGTCTGGCCTGACAGCCGCACAGCTCTCCCGGGTCAACAGCCTGGAACATACAGTGGTCCGCGGAGATGTTAAGAATCAGCAAATAAACGCTTACCGGTTGTTGGCGGGTTACTGGAAAGATTCTGTTAAAAATGCTTTCCTGCCAGCAGCATATTATCTGGGTGAATTAGCCAAATTGGAAAATTCTGAAAAAAGTCTCACCTTTGCTGCCCAATTATTTTTGGAGAATCTGCGCGCCCAGGACAATCCGGCCCTCCGGCACTGGATGGCTGGCGAAGCTAAAGACCTGTTTGAAAGAGCGTTGCAACTCAATCCGGGGAATGATTCTACCAGGATCGGTCTGGGGGGTTGTTACCTATTTGGCGGTACGGCTGGTAATCCACAGGAAGTCATGCAGGGAATCCAGCAGATCCTGGAAGTTGCCCGCCGGGATTCGGGCAATATGTACGCCCAATATATGCTGGGCCTGGGGGGCATTGAATCGGGGCAATTTGACAAAGCCATAGACCGTTTAACAAAAGTTGTGCGTCACGAGCCAGACAATGTTGAAGCCATATTTGCCCTGGCGGAGGCCTATGAGCGGAAGGGGGACAAAGCCGGAGCGGTCAGGTGGTATGAAGTGAGTAAAAGATTGATTTCCAACCCGGCCTGGATTAAAGAAATTGACCAGCGCATAAAGCTGTTACAATAGATTTTTCCGAACAGGAAACAATGAACTGAAATGTATTAGTTAACTAAAAACGCATTCTAAATGCCTTGTGGTAAAAAACGTAAGCGTCATAAAATTGCGACGCACAAGAGAAAAAAAAGATTGAGAAAAAACCGTCATAAGAAGAAAAACAAATAAAAGTACTTCAAAGCCGGCCGGATCGGTCCGGCTTTCTTTCCAAAGCTGAATTCTTAGTTTGTTTGCTGCCATGATGCAAGCCCACAACCGCAGATTTATGGCGGTACAACAAATCCACTTCAGCGAATTGTTTCCTTTTGGTGATGTATTGAGTGAGAAGGTAATCTGTATTTACGCTTGAATAAGGAACTGATCATAAATGCGGCCCCGCAGGGTGTTGAAATAGCTCTCCTGGAGGATAAAAAGCTGGTAGAATTGCACCATGAAAAAGCTGACGCAAGCTTTGCTGTGGGCGATTTATACCTTGGAAAAGTAAAAAAACTCATTCCGGGGCTCAATGCAGCTTTCGTGGATGTGGGCTTCGAGAAAGATGCCTTTCTGCACTATACGGATCTGAGTCCTTATGCCCGCTCCCTGCTGAAATTCACCCACCAGGCCATCCACGACAACAACCAGAACGGATTTGACTTTGGCGGCTTTCAGGTCGAGCCGGAGATTATCAAGACCGGTAAGATCAATGAGGTCCTGAGTGGAAAGCCCAACATTCTTGTGCAGATTCTGAAGGAACCCATTGCGGCGAAAGGCCCCCGGCTGAGTTGCGAAATCTCCCTGCCCGGCAGATTTGTCGTCATTACCCCTTTCAATGATATTGTTGCCGTTTCCCGCAAGATTCACTCATCCGATGAGCGGAAACGTCTCCAGAAAATTGTAGAGGCCATCAAGCCAAAGAATTTCGGCGTCATTGTACGTACAGCTGCCGAAGGGAAAAATACGGCAGAACTTCATGAAGACCTCAGCGAACTGGTGGCCACCTGGAAAATGATTCAGCATAACCTGAAAGGCGCTGTTGCCCCGGCTAAGATTCTGAGTGAGCAAACCAAAACCACCAGTATGCTCCGCGATCTGCTGAATGAGGATTTTAACAAGATTGTGGTCAATGACCGCAATATTTATAATGATACCCGGAGCTATATCCAGCGGATAGCCTCAGAGAAAATAGATATCGTCTCCTATTATAACAACGGTTCCCCCATCTTTGACCAGTTTGGCGTAACCAAACAGGTCAAGGCGGCCTTTGGAAAAACGGTAAACCTCCCCAGCGGGGCTTACCTGATTATAGAGCACACGGAAGCACTTCATGTCATCGATGTGAACAGCGGCTATAAAAGTGTAAGCAATAACCAGGAACAGAACGCCCTGGAGACGAATCTGGAGGCTGCCGAAGAAATTGCCCGCCAGCTGAGGCTCAGGGACCTGGGCGGGATCATTGTCGTGGATTTCATCGATATGAAGTTCCCTGACAACAAGAGGAAACTTATGGACGCCATGGAATCCTTCATGCGGACGGATCGCGCCAAACATGCCGTATTACCCATATCAAAGTTTGGCCTGATGCAGATCACCCGGCAACGCATGAAGCCAGAAATTACCATCAACACTCAGGAAGTCTGCCCGGCCTGCAACGGGACGGGGAAAATTTCCTCTGCCCTCATCCTGGAGGACGAAATAGAAAAGAACCTGAGCTATCTTATCAATCACCAGCACAAGGACCTCACGCTGGTGGTGCATCCTATCATGTATGCCTACCTGACAAAGGGCGGATTTTTGAGGTCGATAAAATGGAATTGGAGGTTCAAATACAAACAAGCCCTGACCATCAAATCCAACACAAACTACCATTTAACCGAGTTTCATTTCTACGACAAGCACGAGGAAGAGATAAAACTGTGAACCTGCCTGGTCCGTTTTCAGAGAGAATTGTAATAATCCACTATTTTTTTGATGTCCGCTTCCGATTTATAGGAGAGTTTATTTTTTTGAACAAATTCCTCCACTTCCTTCTTCCGGTCAGACATCTTATCCAGGAAAAAATCACGTGATCTTTTGACGGGCACCAGCTTTCCTGAAATATCCAGATAATAATCCTCGTAAGTAACCAGTTCCTTGGACACTTCACCCGATACATCATTTTTCTGGACCCGGACTTTTTTGCGGAGGTATTCCAGTAGAGGAATTTTCCCCTGGCTGAGTATCAGGTAGAGGGTATTGTCACTCTGACTTTCCAAAGCCGGATATCCTCCCCTGAATTTATATTGCACCCTTCTCCCGGTGGAGGAATCCAGGATGGAAATTTCCCGGACCAGCCCTGCCGGAAGAATCATCTCCACTCCTTTCTGGGAAATAAAATGAACTTCCTGGTTTACCAGATCCAGCTTTACCGGTATGTTGTTAAACCGGTCCTTATCGCGAATAAGCAGCGAAGCCGGCTTCCAGTCATCAAGGAGGTAGGGCGTCCCGGAAACATCCGCCAGGGGGTTTGTAAAGGTCCTCCCATACGTGTCGAAGACGGCGATGCTGTTACCGGACTTGCTATTTATAAATTCATTCTGGCCATACGAATGAAGAAAATAAACCAGCATGGTCATGGCTGTTAGGATGGACTTATTCATAAACTACATTTAAAGAAACGATCAGAAACAAAAATACCTCCGTTATTTTCCATAACGAAGGTATTTTGCAAAAAGGCGTTATTAATTGGGGTTAACAACGGGGGCGCTGTCTGATGAAGGCGGATTCAGCACCGTCTCATCAGCCGGAATATCCCAGTAATCGAGGAAATTATAGTTAATGGTAACATTGGTGTTCAAGATGTTACTATACAATACCGTATTGCCATAGCTTCCGCCCCCATTGCTTATATCATAAGTCCAACCCCATCTGCGCAGGTCATAGAAGGAGAGACCGCGGTAAACCAGGGATACTCTTCTTTCACTCACCAGCTGTGCCAGTGCCTGGGATTCATTCAGTCCGGTTCCTGATACGGCAGGCAGCCCTGCACCCTGGTAGGTGCGGACGGCGTCCACAAAGGCAAGACCGGCATCCGTGTTACCCAGACGGATATTAGCTTCTGCAAGCATCAAGGCATTTTCCTCGTAGCTGCCGGCGATAAACTGCTCATAGTTTCCCGGGGTCCTGTCGCCATAAACATATACTCCCGCCGCACCATTTCCACCACTGACCTGGCTCCAGCGTGTGCTGAAGAAATCGGCGTTGTAGGTGGTAGCGTTGGAGAAGTTATTGGTCTTCCGGGCGTCGTTGGGCTGGAAGGACTGGATAAAACGCTCTCCTACTTTGAAAGTAGTCGCCTGGTTAGGTCCAGTGGAGAGTGCAGATACGGTTCCCCCGCTGGCCGTGAAAAAGCCATTGGCCGAAGCGGCGCGTCCCGTAAATACAAAATCTCCATTTTGAACGCCATTCGTGGCCAGGGTAAGAACCGTATTCCAGTCGCCCTGTGCCATGGGAGTGATGGAAGCCCCAGTGATGCTGGCATTTGGATTTCCATTCACAAACGGAGCCAGTTTATTCTCCAGAATATTTCTGGCCAGCATGGTATTGATATTGTGGATCCACATGGTAGGTGTCAACACGCCGCCATTGCCTGTCTGGCAGAAAGAGGGAATCAGCTGACCAAGAATATTACTGTAATCTGCTGAGCTGGCAGAGATGCTTCCCAAAATGGATGCCGCCTGGTTGAGGTAGATGTTTGACTGGTTAATGATCGAATCCTTGATCTTATAATGATTGTTGATCTTGCCCGGATCATTGATGATCAGACCGGAATAATACATGGTTCCGATCTCCGCATAGGCATATCCCTTCCACCAGTAGCACCAGGCAAGGATGGTGTTCAGCTTGGTAGCGGCATCCCCGGAGAATTTGATATTGCTGGCCAGGCTGATCACCTGGTTCATCGCGCCGTTGAGGGCGTACATATTCAGCCACTGGTAATAAACAGGGTTGTATCCCGAGCCGGTCTGTGCCCGGGTATTGTTCAGCCGCAGGGCTGTCCTGTTATAGGATCCAGAATTATCCACTTTGCTCAGGTCGTCCAGAATCAGATAGTTCGGGACATTGACCTGGCTGATCAGCTGGTTGGACGCACCCTCATTGCCTACTACATCACCCAGCAGCTCGGCATATCCAAAGGGCAGGGAGAAGAAGCTGTTTCCCAGCCACCCGTCACCGTTATAAAATCCGTTAATATACACACCCCCGCTGGCCAGGGAAATAATCCCGGCCTCATTGGTCACATTCGCCTGAATATTTGGTTGGTTCGGGTTGCCTACATTCAGGTCTTTCTTACAGGAAACGGTTACCATCGAAAGAGCCGCGATGTAGACCAGATAAACCCATTTATTATTATTCATACTGTTTTCATTTAAATTTTAAATAATCATAAACCTAAGTTCAGACCCACCTGGTAAGACTTCAGGTTTGGCATGGTACTGTGGTCAACACCTCTGTCGAAAGAGGAGTTCGAAGCTCCTGAGCTGATCTCGGGATCCATTCCGGAATATTTGGTAAAGGTCATCAGGTTTCTTCCGCTGAGGATCAGCTGCAGCTTGTTGAAGTACTTTACCTTGAAAGCTTTGGCCAGGTCAAAAGCCAGGGATACGTTCCTCAGTCTAACAAAGGAAGCATCTTCGTAGAAATAGTCCTTGGTTGAGTTATTTCCAGGCCCGTGTGAACTGAAGGTAGAACCAGCACCCAGTGCATAATAAGCACTTGCCCAGTAAGCAGTGTAGGCAGCTGACTGTCCTCCGATGTTCACTTTCTTTTCAAAATCCCCGTCTATACCATCCCGATACATCCATTCCTTGGTCTGGTTGTACAGGTGTGTACCATTCAGCCAGTCGAACTGGAAGGAGAAGGTGACAAATCCTTTGAAATTGAAATTATTGATAAAGGACATGTTAAACTTCGGATTGGGATCACCAATCGCAAAAGTTTCGCTCGTAAATTGAAGAGCACGGGTGGCGGTCTCAACCACTCTGCCATTAACCATCTGATAATTGCCAGCGTTCGCAGGATCAATATAAAGAGTCTTGCCGTCCTGCATGGTCTGGCTGACGCTGGTCAGAGCCTTATATCCGTAAATCTGTCCGATTTTGGTTCCCTGCCTCAAGACTTCTGATGTACTTCCAGCAGAAGAGGTCAGGATAATATCTGCACCACCCTGGATCTTGTCTACAAAAGAAACCTGGTGTCCAAAGTTGGCCGTGAAGTCCCAGCTGAGCCCCCTTGATTTAAGAACAGGTATGTTCAACTGGAATTCAACACCGTTGGAATGCATGCTGATGGCGTTGGTCAGCTGTCCGGTAGCTCCGGTAGACGGGGGAACGCTGACCGTATAGATTACGTTTTCGCTGGTTCTTTTCCAATAGGTAAAGCCTCCGTTGATCGCAGTGAACCACTGGCCGGATTTATTCAGGTTAATGCTGAAATCTGTTCCTGCTTCAAGTTCCTTGGAAACTTCCACCGCGAGGTTGGGGTTCTGGGCAGTCACCGGGAAAGAATATACGGACTGAGCACCAAGAGATCCCGGGCTCAGCGTGGGGTACCTGTCAAATGGTCCAGGCTGAACACCTGCTTCCCCGTAGGCAGCTCTCAGTTTGAAATACGAAACCACTCCGGAAATCTTGTCCCAGAAGTTAAAGGAGGAAGGCAGAATATATCCGTCCACGTGCGGGAAGGTAAAGGGCGTATGACCCTGACCGAAGGCAGAAGAGAAGTCACTTCTGAATCCGCCAGTCACACCTCCCCAGTCACCGATATCCAGTTTTTCGTTTACCAGGTATCCGTAAGTAATGAACGGTTCGGTGTAGTCGGTATTCACACCCACAGAGGATGTCAGGCTCGGATCCCCCACGGTGGTCATGTTGATCGGCGGAACCAGGGGAACACCCAGGCCATAGGTATCATACTCATAATACTTTCTCTTGCGCCAGTCAAAGGAGACCTGTGTGCTTGAAGTAATGGGCAATTTGGAATGAAAATCCTTCTGCAGGTCGGTCCTGAAAAAGGCAGAGGCCAGGAAATTCTGGAAGGTAAGATTGTACTGGAAGTTGCTTATTTCTCCCAGGTTGTCATTACCATTATTGTAATCTATCCAGGACTGGGTACTGTTGGAATTGATATTCAGCGACTGGTTCAGGTAAGTCCACCTGGCATTTTCAGTTTTATAGTCAATCCCATATTTAGCATCCAGTTCCAGGAATTTATTAGCCTTATAGTTCAGGTCGATATTCTGGGTAGCATTAATCCTGTTATCCAGACCCTGGGCATATTCCTTGGCATAGTACGGGTTGGTGGCGTTTACGCTCAAAAAGTCGGCGTATTGATAAACTGGATAGGTGCCATCAGCCATCTTATACTTCAGGTCAAAGAACGGAGAAGTGTTCAGGAAACCATATACATAGGCTACGTTGCCGGTATGGTCTCCGTTTGCATATCCGATTCCACCTGCGGCGCCGAGGCCCGGGGCCATTGTATTTTTTGTATAGATCAACTGGGTGATGGAACGGAGTTTAAGCCCTTTGGCCAGCTCGATCCCGATGTTTGCAGTGAGGTTGGTCCTGTCATAGTTTCCGTTCTGCAGGATCGGACTTAACGTATGATTGTTGGATACATTGACAAAGTAATCGTTCTTGTCAGAAGCACCTGAAATATTGATATCATTGTTCAGGGTGAAGCCAGGCTGAAAAACCTCCTTGAAATGGTCGTAGTATTTCAGGTTGGCATTGTAAGGCTTGTCATTGATGTTGAGCGGGCTCAATATACCATACCTGGAGTTGGCACTGTGTTTTTCCCCGCTCGGCAGACTGGTTGCGTTAGCGTAGGAAATTCCGGTCAGCGTACCATCATCCAGGTACTTCAGGGGTTGTCCTGATGCATAATCGATGATGTTGTTGGAGGCATCAGTCAGGTAGGGATGCAAACGGGCCTTATGGAAATCGCCACTATTAATATAGGAGTTCCCGGCATAGCTCGAAGAGATGTTGATTTGAGGTCTTCCGATTTTACCTTTTTTGGTGAAAAGCTGGATGACCCCGTTGGCACCCTGCGCACCATAGAGGGCAGAGGCTGCAGCACCTTCAACCACCTCAACCCTGTCAATGCTGCTCAGGTCCAGAGAGTTGAGATCAGTAGCGCTCATCTGGATCCCGTCGACCAGAACGATCGGCAATGTTCCTCTCTGCACGGTATTGATACCTCTCAGTACGATATTCACCGGGTCACCGGGGTTACCGCTGATTGAGGATATCTGGGCCCCGGGTACCTTCCCGATAAGGGCCTGGTCAATGGAAGCCGTAGGAGCAGCAGGCAATTGCGCTGCAGATACGGATTGAACAGAAATTCCCAGCTTCTTTTTGGTAGTAGCTGTACCTACCCCGGTAACAACCACTTCGCTAAGCGCCCGGGTATCCTGGGGCAGGCGAACCTCGACCGTGGCTGCATTACCGACTGTTACTTCCCTGGTTTCAAAACCGATACCACTCACGATAAGAACCGTGTTCGCAGAAGCCTTGATCTTGAACTGGCCATTGGCATCCGCACTGGTACCTGTTTTTGTGCCTTTAATTCTTATGGAAGCGTTTGGAACCGGAGTTCCCGTAGCATCTGTGACTGTCCCCGTCACATCTTTTTGTTGGGCATGTACCGCCCCGATAAGAAGTAGTAGAATACTTCCTATCACAAGAAAGAATTTTCTCATGTGTAGTAGCGTTTTGGTTAAGAATTATTTAAAAATAGGATAATCTTGATGAACAACCAAATAAAATGACAGTCGGTAAACTTTTATTGCTGCGAAGGCCTTACATTATAATTATTCACATTACATAAAGTCGTTATAACTGGTTTTATTCGAGCAGTATAAAGAGAGGCTTGGGGATAATAAAGGTGGATAATATTTTATTAATAGTCATATATCCCCCGGCACTTCCTCTTTTCCCAGCAGTCTCTGATTTTTGATCCATTTTTTTTGTGTGCAAAATCATCCTGGACGGCTGATTTTTCTATCTTCATTTTCAATAGGTTAAAAACCGGATTGTTGAAAACATCCGTGCAATATGCTTAGATTCAAGAATTTATAAGGGTGATTGGCCGGGAAAATATTTCATCGGGCGGATTTAAAGTTATTCACAGCAGCAAAAAATAATTTTGTTATGTGGTGCTAATTTGTAATTTAGTGCAAGAATTTAATGGGTTAGTAAGTAAAAGGTCGGCTGCAAAGCCGGCCTTTTTACTTTCAAGCTTTGACCCCCCGATTTGCCCCTCCCCGCAATGCTTACCTTCAAGATTTAGCGATCCGATCCTGGATTCACAAGATGACCAATGTTTCCTATCCATTTTCTAATGCCATTTTTCGTGTCCATGAAATCTTTTGATTCATGCGTGCATATACCGTTAGGCTGTTCACCCTCTTTTTGAATACTGCTGCACAGGAAAACGACACGTTGATTGAAGGCAACCTTCCTTAACAGCATTCAGGGCCCCTGATTTCTTCATCCTTTCTATATTCTACCGGCCATTAACCACATCAGGTTGTTTTTTACAATCGTCGTTACCTTTACCCTGTATGAGCAAAATAAAAACAGCATTCTTTTGCAGTAATTGCGGATATGAAAGTGCCAAGTGGCTTGGTAAATGTCCTCAGTGTGATCAGTGGAATACGTTTATTGAAGAAGTCATCACCAAGAATGCAAGGAGCATGCCGGATGAATGGAGAAAATTTTCGTCTTCGGGGAAGGACATCCAAACGATTTCGCTGGGGGAGGTAACAAGCGGTGAAGAAAACAGATTAGTCACCGGAGATGCAGAACTGAACAGGGTTTTGGGCGGTGGCATAGTAGCAGGCAGTATCGTTCTGGTTGCAGGGGAGCCCGGAATCGGCAAAAGCACTCTTTTTCTGCAGACTGGTTTGATGCTCGGGGATATAACCACCCTGTATGTCAGCGGGGAGGAATCCGTGCAACAGATCAAGATGAGGGCAGACCGGTTGAAGATACCCTCCCGGAAGTCAACCGCTGCCGGAGAAAATTTCTACCTGCTCACCGAAACATCCACCCAGACCATTTTCCAGGAAATCAAGAAACTGAAGCCTCAGCTGGTGATCGTCGATTCCGTTCAAACCCTTCAATCACCCTATATCGAATCCTCACCCGGAAGTGTATCCCAGATTCGGGAATGCGCGGCGGAATTTCAGCGCTTCGCCAAGGAAACCGACATTCCTGTTTTTTTGATCGGCCATATCACCAAAGACGGAAATATTGCTGGTCCAAAAATCCTGGAACACATGGTGGACACGGTATTACAGTTTGAGGGAGATCGTCATTATACTTACCGGATATTGCGAACCCTTAAGAACCGCTTTGGAAGTACCGCTGAGCTTGGGATATATGAAATGACAGACCAAGGAATGAAAGGGGTGCTCAATCCGAGCAAAATCCTGATCACTCAAAAGGAGGAACAGCTCAGCGGCATCGCGATTGCAGCGACCATGGAGGGACTGCGCCCCCTGCTGATCGAGGTTCAGGCGCTCGCTACCCAGTCTGTATATGGAACGCCCCAGAGAACCGTGAGCGGCTTTGATTTGAGGAGGCTGCAACTTCTGCTGGCTGTGCTGGAAAAAAGAGGGGGTTTCCATTTTGGCATGAAGGATGTCTTCCTCAATATTGCCGGCGGATTCCAGGTTGAAGATCCCTCAATCGACCTGGCCGTTCTTTCAGCCCTGCTGAGTACATATGAGGATATTCCGGTTCCCCAGAGCATCTGCTTCGCCGGGGAAATAGGGTTGAGTGGCGAAATCAGGGCCGTTAACCGAATTGAGCAAAGGATTGCGGAGGCAGAGAAACTTGGATTTGAAAAAATCATTGTCTCCCGGTATAATCAAAAAGGACTAAATCCACAGAAGTTCAGGATTGAAATCGTCAGTATGGGGCGCGTGGATGAACTGTATAAATATCTGTTTTAAGGACCCGCTTGCGGACCCATTCATGCAGCCTGGGGGATTCTGCCTTCGACCCTGATGACTAAGTCCGTTCTTCTTTGGCTATGCAGTGAAAAATTACTTTTACAATATTTAAGAAGCAGTTTTCCATAACAGGTCTTAGTTACTATTTTTGAGGGTGATGTATAAATCCTTCCTGCTTGTAGCTCTCGTAATCTGTCTGCTTTCCGTTTCCTGCAAAAAGGATTCCTTTATTACGAGCCCTGATGCTCTGGTCAGGTTTTCTTCCGATACCGTTTTTTTTGATACCGTCTTTACCTCCACCGGTTCAGTGACCCAGTCAATAAAAGTCTTTAACGAGAACAACGAGAAAATACTGCTTTCCTCCGTCAGACTAATGGGGGGAAGCCAGTCTTCATTCAGGATAAATATTGACGGGACCCCCGGGCCGGAGAACGACCAGATTGAGGTTGAACCCAACGACAGCATCTATGTATTCATTACGGTAAGCGTCAACCCGACAGCATCCGGCCTCCCCTTTATCCTTCAGGACAGCATTGGGGTCAGCTTTAACGGGAATACCCGTTTTATACAATTAGAGGCCTGGGGTCAGAATGCCCATTTTTTGAAAAATCGGGAAATCAGTACC
>Ga0318563_10000835_pt1 | contig 12744 bp, 15 predicted proteins | sample GRESIP066b5f19_FD_203689 | JGI IMG/M metagenome (GOLD analysis project Ga0318563, IMG submission 203689) | Tropical soil microbial communities from Luquillo Experimental Forest, Puerto Rico - GRE.SIPMG.066b5f19 | ecosystem: Environmental > Terrestrial > Soil > Tropical forest > Bulk soil... | reverse complement strand
CCGCAGTGGGCTGTGTCGGCGGGATCTACGGGATCGGCGGCGGGTCGATCCTGGCGCCGATCCTGATCGGGTCAGGCCGACGGGCTGTCGACGTGGCTCCGGCCGCCCTGGCCTCCACGTTCGTGACCTCGGTGGGCGGCGTGATCACGTTCACGATCTTGTCCGTCAACCAGCACGCCCCGGTGGCGCCGAACTGGCCGACCGGGATCGCGCTGGGCGTCGGCGGCCTGGCCGGCGGCTACACCGGGGCCCGGATCCAGTCCCGGCTGCCCGACGTCCTGATCCGCCGCCTGGTCGGCGTTCTGGTCATCGCGATCGGTGCCCGCTACCTGGTGCCCGGCCTCAGCTGACGCACCACAGAGTCAGACGGGCTCGTCGCGCTGGCGGAGGGCGTTGCGCACCGAGGGCGGCACGCGCAGCCGGTCGTCGCCGGTGACGAGCCGGCGCAACTCGTCGAAACCGCGGTCCGGCGCCTGGGTGAGCGCGGCGAGCCGGTCGAACAGCGCGCCGCGCGCGTCGCCGATCGGCTCATCCTCGGCGGGCATCGCGCCCCAGCAGTCCCACGGCAGCAGTTCGAGGTTGCCCAGCGCCGCGGCGTCGCGCATGAGGTTGGCGGCGATCCACCAGTCCCCGGCCTCGCCGATCATGCTGAGCCCGAACTTGCCCGGGTCCGCGGCGCCGGAGCGGCACCGCGCCCACGCGTCGCCGGCGATCAGGAACCGGTCCCGCGGCACGTCGGTGACGTCGAAGTCGATCGGGAACAGCTCGCGCTGCCGGCCGTCGATCTGCGCGTCGGCCAGGACCCAGCGCTGCTGGCCCGCGTGCCAGTACTCACAGACCCAGTGATCCTCGAACAGGCCCTCGGTGAAGTACCCGCCGAACCCGCAGCGCGCCCGGGCCGGCGTGCCCTGCGCCCGCAGCAGCGCCACCATCAGCACGGTGAAGCCCCGGCAGTTGCTGGCCAGCCGCTGCGGCGCGGCCCGCGCGGCGGTGAGCGGCCGGCCGTCCCGGGCGATGATCTGCTCCAGCAGCTCCTCGGCCGGCCGGATGTGCACGCTGCCGCGCTCCTGTTCGGACAGCGTCACCCCGTACGCGGGCGCGATGAACTCGTGGATCAGCAGGCCCTGCGCGATCGCGGCGAGACCGGCCACGTCACCCGGCAGCCCCTGCAGCAGCGGCGCGTGCCGGCCCGCCGAGGTCATGACCCCGGGCCGTGTGTAGAACGCGAGCGTGCGCATGGATATCTCCTCCGACGAAGGTAGCCGTGACATCGGGGACGTTACGCGACGATCACTGACATCTGTTGTCAGCAATAGCGCCTAGTCTGGTCTTGTGCGCGCCGATCGCCTGGTCCGCCTGGTCCTGCTGCTCCAGGCCCGCGGACAGACGACTGCCGCCGACCTCGCCCGCGAGCTCGAGGTGTCGGTCCGGACGATCTACCGGGACCTCGAAGCGCTCAGCGCGGCCGGCGTGCCGGTCTACGCCGAGCCAGGCCCGGGCGGCGGTTGCCAGCTCCTGGACGGCTACCGGTTCCCGCTCCGGGGGCTGCGCCCGGAAGAGGCTGAGGCCCTGCTGATCCTCGGCGTGCCCGCCGCTCTGCGTGAGGTCGGCCTGGAGGGCGCCGCCACCGCGGCGCACCGCCAGATCCGGGTCACGGCCGGAACCGACGCGCGACCGCTGGTCCATCTCGACATGCCGCGCTGGTTCCGCGGCCACGAGGAGGTGCCTCATCTGCGGACCCTGGCTGAGGCCCTGCGGCGGCAGCGACGCCTGGCCCTGGAGTACCGGCCCGGCGACGGCGGGCCGGACCGGGCGCGCTCCCACAGGGTCGGTCCGCTTGGCCTGGTCAACAAGGCGGGGACCTGGTACCTCGTGGCAGCCGCCCGCGGCGGGCGGCTCACGGTCTTCCGGGTGGGGCGCATCGGCGCGGCCCGGGTCCTGGCCGAGCCGTTCGAGCGGCCGGCCGGCTTCGAGCTCGTCGCGTTCTGGGCGCGATGGTCAGCGGAGTTCGTAACCAGTCGGCCCCGGTTCCCGGTGCGCCTGCGGGCATCGCCCGCGGCCCTCGCGGCGTTCGGCGAGGTCTTCGGCGACGGCGGCGCGGACGCGGCCCGCGACGCGCTCCCGCCCGACGAACGGGGCTGGCGCATGGTGACGCTGTCGTTCGAGCACGAGCTGGCGGCGGCTCACCGCCTGGCCGGCTTCGGCGGGCAGGTCGAGGTCGTGTCCCCGTCGTCGGTCCGGGAGCGTCTCGTGGCCACGGCGCAGGGGATCCTCGAACGCTACGGCGGCCCGGCTGGCCCGGGCACCGGCCCCGGGCCCGGCTTAACCGGCACCGGCACCAGCCTCGGCCCCGGGGTCGGGCCGGGCTCGCGGTCAGCCTCGCCGCGGGCCGGGTGAACGTCCAGGGCCGCGGTGCCCCGCGCCGCGAGCACCGCGACCAGCAGGGTCCCGCAGGCAATCGCCGCATCCGCGATGTTGAACGTGGGCCAGTGCGGGAACCTGATCCAGTCCACCACCCAGCCCTGCAGCGGCCCGGGAACCGGAACAGCCGGTCGGTCAGGTTGCCCATCGCCCCGCCGAGCAGCAAGCCGAGCGCCACCGCCCACCGGATGCTGCTGATGTGGCGCGAGTACCGGACGATGGTCACCGCCACCCCGGCCGCGATGGCGGTGAAGGCCACGGTCAGCGTGGGCCCCCCGATGCCGAAGGCAGCACCGGGGTTCCGGGTGGCCACCAGGGTCAGCTGCCCGCCGAAGAGCCGCACGTGCGGCCGCCCGGGCAGCAGGGCCACGACGGCTGCCTTGCTCGCGACGTCGGCGGCCAGCACCGTCGCCGCCACCCCGATGAGCACGGCGAGGCGGCGGCGCGGAGGATGTTGCTCCCCAGTAGCGGTCATTCCCCGTCTCCCCAGGCCCATGGCTCACTGCAGTAAATGGCGGGGGATCCCACTCTAGAGGCTGATCATAATCCTTTGCGGAGTTGGCTGGCATACAGGATTCCGCCGAGCAGCAGGAGCCATACCCAGGTGGACAGGGCCCAGGCCAGGGTGTGCGCGGCGATGGCGATCGCGATCACGAGGAACACCGTGAGCACCACCGCCCGGAGGTGGCGGTGCTCGTGCCGGCGGCGCGCCGTGGCCTTGGGCGCCTCGGAGGCCTCGGCGTCGGTCCGGGGCAGGTCGGTGAGTATGCCGTCCAGGTCCGCATACGTCTTGGCCTTCATCGCCTGGTCGAGGCGCTGGTTGAACTCGGCCTGGTCCAGCCGCCCGTCGCCGTAGTGCTTGGACAACAGGTCAGCGACGTCGGCCCGCTCGGCGTCGGAGATGCGCAGGGCGGAGAAGCTGGTGCGGCGGCGGCTGGCGGCGAGAAGCCAGGTCGGACTGCTCGTCCCGGACATGGTGATGTGACCTCCTTGGTCAGCGCGGGCGGCTGGACAGGGACTGGATGAGCTCGCTGGCCAGGGACTGCTCGGCGCCCTCGTCGGGGATCAGCAGCCAGCCGGCCAGGTAGATGGGCACGCCGGCGCCGCCCATGACGGTCAGCACGGCCAGGACGATCCGCACGATCGTCACGTCCACGCCGAGGTAGTCGGCGATACCGGCGGCGACTCCGGCCACCATCCGGCCGTGGAATGGGCGCTGCAGCGGCTGCGACCTGACCGGGGCGTCTGCTTCGTGATCGGCTGTCGGGTGGCTGATGGCTTCGGTGGTGTCTGCGGTGGTGGTATCCATGGCTCCAGCGTGGTCCCGCCCGCGCGGCTTGGGTATCGGGAACAACCCCGGTTCAACCCTGATGATCCACGGCGAGGACCGGGGTTTGCCCGGATAGCCGGATGGGCGCCCGGGGCGTGATGATGGATACGTGCAGAAATCGACCGGCCCTCCGCGCCCGCCCGCGCCCGACGGCATGCCCGCCGGTCCCGGCGGATTCTGGCCGCCCGTCGACGGCACCGGGTCGCAGCAGCGACGGGGGCGCATCTGGCCGCACCGGCCGAGGTCCCGGGTGCGCGGGCCGAAGGACAGCGGGCCGCTGCGGCGCATTCCGGAGGAGGGCCTGCTCGGCGGGGTAGCGGCGGGCCTGGCCGCGCGCACGGGCCGGGATCCCACGGTCATCCGGCTGGCGCTGGTGCTGGTGGGCCTCGTGACGGTTGGCTACGCCTTCGTGGCGTACGTGTTGTTCTGGCTGCTGGTGCCGGTGGCGGGCGCGGACAGCAGCATCGCGGCCAGGGTCAAGGAGGACCGGCGGGGGATCGCGCTCGCCGTGGGCCTGGGGTCGATGCTGGTCGCGCTGCTGGTCCTCGTGGGGGCGATCGGCGGTAAATGGGTCGGCACCCTGGGCTGGCCGCTGGTCATCAGCGTGGTCGGCCTGGTGCTGATCTGGCGGAACTCGCCGGCTAGCGAGCAGGCCACGATGCGGCACCTGGTCGAGCCGCTGGTCGGCCTGACCAGTGACAGAAGCCGGCCGGGGATCGGCATGCGCCTGGCGGTGGCGGGCGTGTCGCTGATCGCCGGAGTGTCCATCCTCGCCTCGGTCCACGGGAGGCTCAACCTGTGGCCGCTCGTCGGGGTGGCGCTGGTGATCGGCGCGATCGCGGTCGTGCTCGGCCCGTGGTGGCTGCGCATCGCGCGGGACCTGGTCGCCGAGCGCCGGGCCCGGATCCGGGCCGAGGAACGCGCGGACATGGCCGCCCGGGTGCACGACTCGGTGCTGCAGACGCTGGCGTTGATCCAGAAAAGCGCGGACCAGCCGCAGCGGGTCACTCAGCTGGCCCGGGCCCAGGAACGCGAGCTTCGCGCCTGGCTGTTCGACGGCCGGGCGCCCGGATCCCTGGACGAGATGTCGCTGGCCGCGGGCGTGCGGCAGATCCAGCAGGAGGTGGAGGCCCAGCACGGGGTGTCGGTCGAGGCGATCACGGTCGGAGACTGCGAGCTGGACGACGACCTCGTCGCGCTGCTCGCCGCGGCACGCGAAGCGACGGTCAACGCCGCGAAGTGGTCGGGGGAAGACGTCGTCTCGGTGTTCGCCGAGGTCGAGCCCGCCTCGGTGTCGGTCTACGTGCGCGATCGCGGCAAGGGCTTCGACCCGGCGGCGGTCCCAGAGGACCGGAAGGGGCTGGCCGAGTCGATTCACGCCAGGATGGCCCGCCGGGGCGGGTCCGCAACCGTCCGCAGCACCCCCGGCCAGGGCACCGAGGTGTCCCTGACGATGCCTCGCCGGGCCGGGGAACGCCAGGCGAGCCGCACATGACCGCGCCCAGCCGGCCCCGCGTCGTGATCGTTGATGATCATGGGTTGTTCCGCGCTGGTGTCCGGTCCGAGCTCGGCGACCAGGTCGAGGTGGTAGGCGAGGCGGACGACGTGCAGCCCGCGATCGCCGTGATCGGCGCGCACCTCCCCGACGTCGTCCTACTCGACGTGCACCTGCCCGGCGGCGGCGGGCAGCTCGTGGTCTCCGCGCTGAAGGCCGAGCACCCGCAGGTGCGGTTCCTCGCCCTGTCCGCCTCGGACGCTCCCGAGGACGTCATTGCCGTCATCCGCGCGGGCGCGCGCGGCTACGTGACGAAGACGATCTCGGGTGTCGACCTGGTGGACGCGGTGCGCCGGGTCGCGGCCGGGGACGCGGTGTTCTCGCCCCGGCTGGCCGGGTTCGTCCTGGACGCCTTCGCCTCCCTGCCCCCGGCCGACCAGGCCGCGCCGTCCTTCGATCCCGAGCTCGACCAGCTCACCGCGCGCGAGCGGGAGGTGCTGCGGCTGATCGCCCGCGGCTACACCTACAAGGAGATCGCGCGGGAGCTCACGATCTCGATCCGGACGGTGGAGACGCACGTCTCCTCCGTGCTGCACAAACTCCAGCTCTCGACCCGGCACCAGCTGACCCGATGGGCGGCGGAACGCCGCCTCATCTAAAGGCTCGCTCGCCTCCGGGCGCTTTGGCCCGCCGTCTTCCCTCCTCGCTCGGACGCTCGTTCCTCGCGCCCACGCGCGTCAGTCCAGACGGCGGCGCGCCCTTTGGCTCGCTCGCCTCACGGGCGGGTGCCGAACGCGGGGCGGCCCGGGCTGGCCGGCAGTACGGCGTAGGCGTCGCGGACCCAGTCGCACAGCAGGGGCCGGGTCTCGCGCGGGTCGATGATGTCCTCCACGCCGAACCGCTCCGCCGTGCGCAGCGGGCTGCGCACGGCGTCGAGCCGGGCGCGGATGTCGGCCAGCAGCGCGGGCGGGTCCTCCGCCCGCTCGAGCTCGGCCCGGTAGGCGGCCTCGATCCCGCCTTCGACGGGCAGCGAGCCCCAGTCGGCCGAGGGCCAGGCCCAGCGGCGGATCAGGCGGTGCCGGTTGGTCAGGCCCGCGCCGCCGACGCCGAACACGCGGCGCACGATGATCTCAGCCCCCGGCACGCTGGCCTGGTACACCGCGCTGATCGCCCGCACGCCGTGCCGGATAGTGGCGCGCTGCTCGGCGCGGGTGCCGATGAGCAGCCCGGGCTGGTCGGTGAGCGTCACGATCGGGACGTGGAACGTCGAGCACAGGTCGGCCAGCCGGATCACTGCCTCGGCGCCCTCGACGGTGAGGCAGCCCCCGGCCACGTACGGGTCGCAGGCCACCACGCCCACCGGATGGCCGTCGAGGCGGGCCAGCGCGGTCACGATCGACCCGCCGTAACGCTGCACCTCCATGACCGACCCGGCGTCGAATACGGCGCGCAGGATGTCCCGGATCCGGTACGGCTGGCGCCGGTCCCGCGGCACCGCCGCCAGCAGCGTCTGGTCCCGCCGGCCGGGCGGATCCTGTGCGGCGATCACCGGCGGAAGCTGGTACGCGCTGGCCGGCAGGTAGGAAAGGAAGCGCCGGATCATCCCGAACGCGTCGGCCTCCGACGCCGCCACCAGGTCCACCGCCGCGTTGCGGCTGTGCACCCGCGACCCGCCCAGCTGCTCCTTGTCCACGTCTTCGCCGATGCCGCCGCGCACCACCGGCGGGCCGGCCACGAACAGCTGCGCCGTCCCCTCGACCAGGATCGACAGGTGCGCAGCGCACAGCCGGGCCGCGCCCAGGCCCGCCACCGGGCCCAGGCCGGCGGCCACCACCGGAACGACCGACAGGTTGTCGACGACGTAGTCCCAGCCCGGGTTGACCGGGACGTAGGTCCGGCCCATCTGCTCGAGCATCTTCACGCTGCCGCCCCCGCCGGTGCCCTCGACCAGCCGCACCAGCGGCAGCCTCAGCTCGTTCGCGAGCTGCTCGGAGAAGATCTGCTTGCCCGCGATGGAGGCGTCGGCGGCGCCGCCGCGGACCGTGAAGTCGTCCCCGCCCACCACGACCTTGCGCCCGTCGATGCGGCCGGTCCCGGTGACGAAATTGGCGGGCGTGAACCGCTCCAGCTCGCCGCCGTCGTCGTAGACGGCCGTCCCGGCCAGCGCCCCGACCTCGTGAAACGAGCCGTCGTCGAGCAGTTCCGCCAGGCGCTCTCGCACCGTCAGCCGGCCGGCCTCGTGCTGGCGGCGGATCTTGTCGGGTCCGCCCATCCGCTCGGCCAGTTCCTGCCGCCGGCGCAGATCGTCCAGTTCGGGTTGCCACGTCATGAACACAGAAGCTAGCCAACGACAGGGCCGGGCGGGGCAGCCGCGTGCCCCGGCGTACCCTCTGTGCATGCCCTGCCGCCGCCGAAATACGGATGTCACCGATGACTGAGCCGGAGCACCTGAGCAACCGCCACCGCGATACCCTGCGCCAGCTGTTCGAGCACCCGGTGAGCCACAACGTCGAGTGGCGGGCCGTGCTCTCGCTGCTGGGAGAGGTCGGCTCGGTCACGACGCACCACAACGGCAAGATCGCGGTCACGGTGGGACCGCGGACCGAGTTCTTCGACCCCCGCGGAAAGAAGGACCTGGACGTACAGACCGTCGTCGACCTGCGCGAGTTGCTGACCTCGGCCGGCTACCGGGCCGAGGACGCATAGCCATAACGGGCCGGATCGTCCCGATCTTGGCCGCGCTACCATGAGCGCTTGGGCGGGGCGGACCTCGCCGCATTCTTGCTGGCTCAGCGCACGGAGGTAACACGATGGCAGTCGACACGTTCATTGCTTACGTCGGGATATACGACAATGTCGCCGATGCCGACGCCGATTACGGCCTGGTCAAGGACCTGCACACCAAGGCCAACCTGATCGACGCCTACGACGCCGCCGTGATCGAGCACCGGGCCGACGGCAAGGTCAAGATCACCAAGAAGCACGAGACGCCCACCCGGGTCGGCGGTGTGCTCGGCGGGGGCGTGGGCCTGGCCACCGGCCTGGTCCTGGCCCTGTTCCCGTTCGCCGCGATCGGCGGGGGCCTGGTCGTGGTGGGGGTGGCCGACATGGGGGCGAAGATCGAGGCCTCCATGAAGAAGGCGCGGAAGGTCGAGACCAAGGAACTGAAGGCCGACACCGCCGACCTCGAGGCCGACGCGGCCGCCGCGCAGGCGGAGAGCGAAGAGTCGAAGTGACACGTCCCGGCCGCGAGCGGTAGGGCATGGCCACAGGCGGGACAGGGGACCGGGTTACGCTGGCGAGGTGAGCACTGGCACGTGGCCCGGCCCGGTCCGCCACTTCCTGGCTGAGGTGGACGAGTTGCGTTCCGGCGGGGACCTCGACATGGACAAAGTCGGCCAGCTCCTGACCGGGCTGGCCGCCGACGAGGAGTTCTTCGCCCCGCTGATCGCGCAGATGCCCTCCGAGTCGATGGGGGTGCACTGGCTGGCTCAGCCCGACCGGGGCCCGCGCCTGGTGCTGGTCCACCGGCCCGCGGGGGTCATGGCCTACACGCACTCCCACCGGTGCTGGGTGGGGATCGCCCCGGTGCGCGGGGTGGAGACCCATCAGCGGTGGCACGCGGTCCGCCACGAGGACGGCCGGGCCGAGCTCAGCCTGGCCGACGAGCGCGTCATGCGCCGGGGTGACGTGGCGACCCTGATCCCGCCCGACGACGTGCACAACCACGGTCACGTCCTCGGCACCGGCCCCAGCCCCTACTCGATCATCCTGCTGGGCGACGACATGCTGCTGTTCGAGCGCGAGGAATACGACCCGGAGCGGCGGACGTGGCAGCGGCTGGCGCCCGGCGACCCCGGCCGGGAGAACCGCTCAGCGGCCGGTCGGCGCGCTTACCGGTCCGGCTGCGCGCCTGGCTTACGGGCGCGGATGGCCAGGTTGACCGGGATCGGCCGGTCGCCGGGCTCGGCCACGTGCTCGATGACCAGCCCGGCGCTGACGAAGGCGTTGAGCAGTTCGGCCAGCGGGTGCTGGCGCATCCCGACCCGCTTGCGGACGTAGGGGCCCCACCACGGCGCTTCCTGATGCCATCCAGCCAGGCGATAGGTGGGGTGGGCGAGGATCCCGCCGTCATCGAGCAACTGGGTATGCGGCCCGTTGAAGCAAGGGTGCGCGCCGTAGAAAATCAGCCGCCCTCCCGGCGCCAGGACCCGGGACGCTTCGGCCAGTACCGCCGCGAAGTCGTCGACATCGGTTGAGATCCACAGCGTGGCGACCGCCCGGAACGTGCCGTCGGCGAACGGCAGGGCGGCCGCATCCCCCTGCACGATCTGGGGGGAGCGGCCCCGGGCGATGCGCAACTGGTCGGCCGAGCGGTCCAGCCCGACCACCGTCCGCCCGGTGGCGGCGAGAACGTCGAAGTAAAGCCCGCCGCCGCAGCCGAGGTCCAGGCACAGGCCGTCGCCGGGACCGAGCAGTTCCCGCACGTCGGGTGCGTTGCGCTCGGCGTGCTGCTTGTTCCAGCTGTCGTACCAGTCGGCGTACCCGTCGTAACGCGGTCTCGTCAACGACATGATGGGGCTCCCGCAGAGGCGCGACCGGGGGGAACCCCTGCAGCATCGAGTCCTGGATCGCCTCCACCGCCGCGCCGAGCGGGGTGTAGTTGCTGATGGTCAGGAGCACGTCCGGCATGAGCGCTCGCGGCAGCCACAGGCCCGCGAAGAACATCATGGGGAAGAACACCAGGCGTCCGATGACGCTGGCCGCGTTCGCGGTCCGGGCGATCGCGGCGATCAGCAGCCCGATCGGGAAGAGCCCGGCGGCGGACAGCGCCACCGCGACCATGAGCCCGGCCGGGCTCTTGGGGGCGGGCGACCCGAACGCGGCCATCGCTACGGCGATCATGATGACGATCGCGGTTACCGCCACGCACAGCTGGACCAGGCCCTGGGCGATCAGCATCCAGGACCGCGGTACCGGGGTGGTCGACAGGCGGCGCAGGAGTCCCAGCTCGCGGTAGGACGCGAGCGGGATCGGCAGGCCCAGCAGCGCGAGCATGGCCAGGGCGAACACGACCAGGATCGGGAGGTACAGGTCGAACGCGGTCAGCCCGCCCAGGGTCGCCGAAGGCTGCTGGAACTTGCTCACTTTGCCGAAGATGACCAGCAGCACCAGGGGGATGGCGACGCCGCCGATCAGGCCGACCGGCCGCCGCCAGGTGAGCCGGGCCTCGTTGAGCACGATCTGGCCGAACGCGGCACGCCGTGCCGTTCGCGGCCGCGGGAGCGTGAGCGAGGTCATGTCAGTGCTCCTTCCTTGTCCGTGTGCCGTCCGGTGAGCCGGACGAAGGCGTCTTCGAGGTTGGACGAGTCGAGTTGCAGGTCGCGGGCGGTCACGCCGGCCGCGGCCAGCGCGAGGATCACCGTGCTGGCGAGCTCTCCGGTCCCGGTCACGATGACGTGCTGGCCCTCGTGGTCGACCCGCGTTACCTCGGGCAGCGTGGTCAGCAGGCGGTCGTCGAAGGGGACCGAGGGCAGGAACCGCACGCTCTTCCCGCCCCGAGCCTGCGCGGCCAGGCGGGCCGGGGTGTCCAGCGCGACGACGCGCCCGTTATCGATCAGTGCCACGCGGTCGCACAGCCGCTCGGCTTCCTCCATGAAGTGGGTCACGAGGATGATCGTCACCCCGCGGTCGCGCACGCCCTCGATGAGCTCCCAGGCGTCGCGGCGGGCCTGCGGGTCGAGCCCGGTGGTCATCTCGTCGAGCACCGCGATCTTCGGCCGGCCGATGAGCGCCAGCGCGACCGACAGCCGCTGCCGCTGGCCGCCGGACAGGGACTTGTAGTAGTCGTGGCGTTTGCCCGCCAGGCCGAGCGCCTCGGTCAGCTCGCCGACGTCGGCCGGATCGCGGTAGAACGACCGGTACATGCCGAGGATCTCCCCGACCCTGAGCTTGGGCGGGAACGCGCTGGCCTGGAGCTGCGCCCCGACGATCTCGTGGACCTCGCCGGCGTCGGCTCGCGGGTCGAGGCCCAGCAGCCGGATCGTGCCCGAATCCGGTGACCGGAGCCCGATGGCGCACTCGACGGTGGTGGTCTTCCCCGCCCCGTTCGGGCCGAGGATGCCGAAGATCTCGCCCTCGGTCACCGAGAACGAGACGTCGTCGACCGCGACCAGCGGCCCGTAGGTCTTGCGCAGATGCGCGATCTCCACCGCTGGCCTGCTCGCGGCCTGCCCCGGCCGGCCGGCGGGGACCTGCAGGCGGTCGGCCCGGACGTCAAGCCGCCCGGCGACCGCGGTTCCCGGTGCACCCATGACTGCCTCCCTGCTGTGTGCCACCTATCCGGGCGGGCTGCTGGCCGCTCGCCTCCGCTGGTGACCGTTTCGGCTTTAATTTGATATCACTATGATAGGCACCTGGTATCAGCAGCGTCAAGCAGCGGCGGCGGCCCGGCCGGACCCGGACCGAATCGCGACATATCTTGAGTTCGGCGAGTGACCGTGCTAGCGTGGCGCTCAGTGGCAGCGCACCGCCTGCCCGCTTCCGAGTCACCGGCCGGCCCGCGCCGCGCGGTGGCGACGAGGACAAGGGTCTACGACTCGCGGGCAGCTTCTCGGTCAGGTCATGCACCTAGGCGGGCAGGCGCGGGCGGACTCGCCGGGAAGAGATGATCATGACTAGCAGCAAGGCCCACAAGGTCGCCACCCGTCAGCGCATGGCGGAAACCGGCGAGCCCTACAGCGTGGCCAGGAGGGCGACCGCGGCCGGGGCGCAGGACCCGGGCTCCGGCGAGACCCCCGAAGAGCAGTACCTCCGCGAAGCCGAGGAGGCGGGTGTCCCGGCGGCGGACCTGGCGGCGCTGCGCGCCGCCTGGCAAGGGCGCGAACGCCTCGGCCCGCTGTGGCGGGCCGCCGAGCAGGCCCGGGAGCGGGCCGACGAGGCCGAGGAGGCCGCGGTCCTGGCCGAGGAGCGAGCCGGGCTGGCGCAGGAAGCGGCCGAGATGGCGCACGAGTGGGCCGACGAGGATGAGCAGCGGCGGGCCGAAGAACGCGCCGACAGAATGCAGGAGGCCGCCGACCGGGCCCGCGACCGGGCCGACGAGGCCGAGGAAGCTGCGGCCGAGGCGGAGGAGCGGGCTGTCGAGGCGGAGGACCAGGCCACCGGGGCGCAGGACTGGGACGACGAGGCGGGGGAGTGGGACGACGAGGAAGGCCGCTGGCGGTGGGCGCGGCTCGTGGCCGGCCATGCCTCGTCCTCCGCAGCCGCCGCCTCCCCCGAGGCCGCCGCATCCCCCGGGACCGTCGCGCCTCTGGCGGCTGCCCCGCCTCCCGCGGCTGCCCTGACCGGCCCGGGTGGGTCTACTCCTTCGCCGCGGTCAGGTAGGCGACCGCTCTGCGTTCCTGCCCGGTGCCCGACTCCACCTGCGGCCGGAGGCATTCGGTGAACGCGGTGATCTCATCAGGGTCGAGCGTGCGGTCCAGGGCCTCGCCCAGGGGCG
>Ga0318563_10000831_pt1 | contig 12787 bp, 8 predicted proteins | sample GRESIP066b5f19_FD_203689 | JGI IMG/M metagenome (GOLD analysis project Ga0318563, IMG submission 203689) | Tropical soil microbial communities from Luquillo Experimental Forest, Puerto Rico - GRE.SIPMG.066b5f19 | ecosystem: Environmental > Terrestrial > Soil > Tropical forest > Bulk soil... | reverse complement strand
GCCGGGCGCGCCCGCGGCTGCGCCCGCAGCTGCCCCCGCCGCGCCCGATGCCAACGGCGGAGCTCCCACCGCGCCAGCCGCCGCCGCTCCACCGCCGCCACCGGACAATGGTGGTCAGCCACCGGCAGCAGCTGCCGCGCCGGCTGCGCCTCCGGCGCCGCCCGCGGCCGAGGCGGCCCCCGCCGCTGCTCCGGCTCCGGCGGCTGCCGCAGCGGCACCAGCTGCCGGCGGCGAAGCGGCGCCGCTCGCGGCCAACATCCAGGCGCCGACCGACCCGGTGGCCAAGGCCGCTTTTGACGCGCTCGACAAGCACTGCTCGCGCTGCCACCAGGACGGCATGCTCCTGCACGTCAAGTCGGCGCAGAAGAACTTCGGCGATGTGCTGCAGTTCGACAAGCTCGCCGGCGACCCGAACTTCGTGGTTCCCGGCAACCCCGACGCTTCGAAGATCGTCCAGAAGATCCTCAACAAGGAGATGCCGGCCGACTACTACTCCGGGTCCTCGCTCGACGCCACGGCCGTGAGCGGGGATGAGCTCAAGGCGATCCGCGACTGGATCGCGGCGCTCGGCTCGGCGCAGGTGGCCTGCACGCATCCTTTCATCACCCAGCAGCAGATGGTGCATGAGATGGCCGCCGATCTGTCGTCGCTCGACAAGACGCGGATTGCGGACACGCGGTATTTCACCCTCACGCACCTCTATAATGCCTGCTCGACCCCCCAGGAGATGGACGTCTACCGGAAGGCGGTCGTCAAGCTCCTCAACTCCCTGTCGCATTCCTCCGACGTCGTCCGCCTGGAGACCATCGACAAGGAAGGAACGATCATCCGCTTCAACCTCAAGGATGTCGGCTGGCAGCCGACGGACTGGGAGAAGATCCTCGCCGTCTACCCCTATGCGGCGCGGCCGGATGATCCCGCCTTCGATCTCGTCTCGCAGCAGACCTTGACGCCGCTCCCCTACGTCCGCGGCGACTTCTTCGCCTTTGCCGCGGCGCGGGCGCCGCTGTACGAGTCGCTCCTCAACATTCCCAACACCTTCCAGCTCCTGCAGCAGAAGCTCGGCGTCAATGTCGACCAGGATATCGCCAGCTTCAACGTGAAGCGGGCCGGGTTCCAGAATTCGGGCGTCTCGCGCAACAACCGCATGATCGAGCGCCACCAGATCGCCACCGGCTATCTCTGGGACTCCTATGACTTCGCCGGCGACAAGAACGACGAGCGCCAGAACTTCTTCGAGTTCCCGCTCGGTCCCGGCGATGGTCCGCACGCCTTCAAGCATCAGGGCGGCGAGATGATCTTCTCGCTCCCCAACGGCTTCCAGGCGTACTACCTCGCCAAGGCCACCGGCGAGGAGCTCCAAGTCGGTCCGAACGTGATCGTCCAGGATCTCAAGCAGCGCGACTACAGCGTGCATGAGGGTATCTCCTGCATGAGCTGCCACGACCAGGGCATCAAGTTCAACAAGGACGAGGTGCGCGACCACATCCTCGCCGACCGGACCTTCGACAAGGGCGTCCGCGATGCGGTCACCGCCCTCTTCCCGCCGGTCGACGACATGAACAAGATGCTGCAGGCCGACCGCATGAAGTTCCTCACCGCCGAGGCGGCGGCAGGACTGGCGGCGACGGATGCCGGCGGTAACATCGTCTACAAGGACGGCGCCCCGGTCATGCCCTACCTCAACGGTGCCGACGAGATGATCTACTCGCTCTCCAAGCACTATGAGGACAGCGCCAGTCTGGCCGAGGTCGCGGCCGAGTTCGGCGAAAGCTCCGACGACTTCGTCAAGTCGGTCGAGGGCGCAGCCGACCCGGTCGCGGTGCGACTGGGCCGTCGCCTCCAGCAGGGCACGAAGGTGGTGCCACGCGACGTGGTCGAAAGCGAGTTCAAGGAGCTCGTGCCGAAGGTCACCGATCTGATCGCGGTAGACCTCTCCAGCCTGACCAAGGTGGCGGTGCAGATACCGACCACAAAGCCACCGAAGGTGGCGGGCGAAGTCTCCGACTTCGCGGTGGTCTCCGACAAGTCGTCGTACACCGGCGCCGACCATCCGGTCTTCACCATCACGTCGGCGCATGACTGCTACCTGCAGCTCATCGATGTCGACGAGCATGGGAAGTCGACCCTGCTTGTCCCGAACAACATCGACAAGAGCGGCAACTTCGTGAAGGCTGGGCAGGACTTCAGGTTCCCGCCGGACGGCGCCAAGTACCGCTTCAAGTTCACGACGCCCGGCACCGAGACGGTCACGGCGTCGTGCAGCGTCGACAACAAGCCCGTCGATGGCGTCAAGGTCGACCCGAAGTCTCGCGCCTTCACCGAGCTCGGCGACCATGAGAAGCTCCTCTACCGCTCGATCCAGGTAGAGCAGGCTGCGCCACCGGCGGCGCCGGCCGCTGCGCAGCCGCCAGGCGTCGCGGCGGTTGCTCAAGTCGCACCGATCGCGCGGTCGGCGATCAAGCTCTCGGTGCAGTAGTCATGCTCCGGACTTCGGTCCTCGTCCTGCCGGCAGCGCTCCTCGCGCTGTCGGCGGGATCGGCGCTCGCCGACTGCGGCAAGATCGACGGCGACATCAAGGCGGCGCTCGCCGCCAAGGCCGTCGACCGGTATGTCGACTTGTCGGTGGCGCTGACGCACGAACCCTCATGCGACGGCACCTACCGCGAACTGGTCGGGCGGACGATGGCCCGCTCCTATCTCACGACCCTGTCGACCGATTCCGATCCCTCGGCGATCGAACAGGCGGCCAAACTGGGCAGGCCGTGGCAGGTGCTCGTCGCCCTCGGCGACGCCTACTACGACCGCAAAGACTACGTCCATGCCGTGCCGATATACGAGGAAGCCCTCGACGACATGCGCGACGCGGTCGCCAATCCAAAAGCCCCACCGAAGGATGTCGAGGAGCGCGTCTACAAACGCGGTGTCGAGGCGCGCGCCCTTGCCCCGACCTTCGTTGCCACCCGCCAGTTCCGCGGCAAGAAGAGCGGCCTTGCCGATCCGAAGTTCCGCACCTTTACCGCGGAGACCGTGCCGGTGCCGGTCCGTTTCGGCTTCGATTCCGCCGACCTGACACCCGACGGCCAGGCGGCGGTCAAGGACATCTACGCCTATCTCGAGCAATCGGCGCCGGCCCATGTCGTGATCATCGGCCACACCGATCCGGTCGGCTCGGATTCATACAATATGGGCCTGTCGGAACACCGGGCCGAGGCGGTCAAGGACTATCTCATGAGCCTCGGCTACCACGGCGAGATCGACGTCGAGGGCAAGGGCAAGAGCGAGCCCTTCGCCCCCGACGACGCCACGAAGTACAGCCAGGACGACCTCTACGCTTTCGATCGTCGCGTCGAGTACAAGACCGGCGACTGAAATTGAAGGCCACGGCGCGGCGTCGGCGACCGTCGGTGCAGCGCCTCCGTTCGCTTTGCCAACATGGGGCCCGACGGCAGACCAATCGGCGCGCTTTCGTCTTGTCTTTAGGTTTGGTCACGTCGCGCCGGTCAGATCGTTTATGATCTCGGCGTAGCGGTCAGCCATCCGGCCCTGACCTCGCCACGGCAATCCTATCTCTCGCCACCTCCGGCCAATCGTTCCTGCCATTGACTCGGCGGCAAGCTGCGCGCTGGCCGCGCCTTGGGTCGCAGCAATGAACTCGGTGAGCCGTTCGACATAACGGCTCGGGCTATGTCGCGCCTCGAGCGCTTGCCTGCCTAGGCGTCCCATCTCGGCAAACCGGGCCGGCTCGGCAAAGAAAGTTGCGATCGCGCGCGTAAGCTCGGGCAGCGTTCGACGCGGATCGATGTGGTAAACGCTTCCTCGCGGCAGGTCGGCATACCAACCGACATCGGACACGATCGTCGGTACCGCGTGATTCCACAGCGTCAACTGAGAATAAGACGCCTCTCCCATTGTGGGATATCTTAGATTGAAGGCGAGATGCGCCGATGCCAAGGCGCGACGAAGTTCTGCCTCGCTCGTAAAACCATGGAGGATCGCTATGTCACCGAGGCCGAGGCTGTCGATGGCGAGGCGGATAGTCGTTTCCTCGGCTACCACCCCGTAAACGTCGAACCTCCAATCGTGACGATCCCGGAACTGAGCCAATGCCTCGATGATCGGCTTAAGGAGGCGGTTCCAGCCGATATGGCCAACGACCACGAAGTTGTAGCGGCCGGGGGTCGAGTCGTCGCTCCGGGAAAGGTTGGCTTCGGCGGCGTGCGGCAGATCGAGGTGGATGCAGGGGCGGCCACCGTACTGACTGATTTCTTCGTAGGCCGCGCGACAATGAACGACCACACCGGTCGCCCGGTCGGCGAAAATCTTGTAGAACGGAAAACGTTCATTGACCGCTTGAATATCCTCGCTTCCGATCGCGCTACGAAGCTCCTCGACAGCCGGCGCGCCGAACTCCAGCTCCACCGCCGAGAAGATGGTCTGACTGAATTCCGGCAACTTGCATGCCGCAGCAACAAAGTCGGCGAGATGAACCTCATGCAGGACGAGAATGCCGGGGTGCTGCCGAAGAACGTTCCAAATGCCGCCATGGTATTCGGCGGCGTTGCCGATGTGGTAGACGGTCGCCTCTGCATCATTGAGCGCCGACCAGGGCAGAGTGGCGCCCTGCCTGTCGAATCGCCCGATCTTGTAACCGTCGACCTCCGCGTCAGCCATTTCCGACCACAGATCGACTTCCCAAAATCGGGCGAGATCGCGCAGGAGGCCAACAGTGTATTGGCCGATTGCGCTCCGCATCGGCGGGATGGGCGAGAAACAGGTCAGGCGCGGCTTCATCGCCGCCGATCACGGACTAGGCGGTCGATGACCGCCGGCCACGCGATCCCCATCTGGTCATAATGCGCGCGTCCGTTTTCGCCGAGCTTGACCGCTTCGGTGCGGTTGCCCCATAGCCGATCGAAAGCCGACGCCAATGCCCGCGTGCTCGGCTCGACGACGAGCCCGGTGCTGCCGTCGAGAACGAACTCCAGCGGCCCGCCCGAATCGGAACAAGTGATCACTGCTTTTCGCGCCAGCATAGCTTCCAGGGTCACGTAGCCGTAGTCCTCGTCGACCGGCGGAAAAACCACTGCAAGGCTATCGGCGTAGGCGGCGATCTTTTCAGACTGCGACACCGAGCCCAGCCATTCGATTCTGTCCTCGACGCCCAACTGGCCGGCGAGAGCACGGAGTCGGGTGTCGTAAGCCGGCATTTCCGATGGGCCGAGGAATTTCAGCCGAACCGGCTCTCGGCAAAGCTTCAAGGCTTCGACAGCGATATGATGCCGCTTGGCCGGGTTGAGCCGGCTTGGAAAAAGTATGTAGTTCCCGAAGTCTCCCGAGCGATAAAGGCTATGGTCGCGTGGCGGATGATACAGGGCCTCGGCTTTGATGCCGTTGAAGCGGGCCAGTCTGCCCGTCACCTGGCGGGAAATCGCGAACACCTCCTGCGCCTCCGGAATAAGCCGGCAGTCCGCGGCGCGGATCGCATCGCGAACCATCTTTCCGTCGGGGAAATTATGGAGGTCGCCGTACTGTTCGTTTCCCCAAAGGTTGTAGGCACTCCGGTGCTGATGGATAAGCCATAGAACCTTGTTCGGGTGGCTTACGAAATATGCCGGAAATTTCAAGCCTATGATTAGGTCGATGTTGCTGGCAGATGGACCGCCCAAGTCGAGCAACCGGCAGGCCAGCATATGATCGAGTATCTTTGCCGGTGGATTCCAGCTGAAGGGTATCGAGGCGAGCTCGCATTCGTGTCCGGCCTTGCGCATTTCGCTGACCAGGTCTTCGGCCAACGTTTCCGCCCCACCCCGTACGAAAGGGACCTGCACGGTCGCGACCAGAACCCTCATGCGCTGCGCTTCCGAAACGCGAGTAGCATCGTCGGCCCGTCTATGGCGTCGGCGCTCATCCGTTCTTCATCAAAGCCGACTTCGTGGCTGAGGTAGCGGGCGAAGTCGAGAAACCGGAAGAATTGCCTCGGCAGCGGAAATCCTAGTGGGACAGAGACAGAGCCCCCCGCGAGCGTGAGCAGCAGCAAGCCCCGAGGAGCGATGGCGCGACCGACTGCGTCGAAAAAGTCGGCCATTCGCTCGGCCCCGACGCGCACATCGAAATCGAAGGCCGTCACCACGGCAATTTCCCCCAAGAGCTTCGAGGCGAGATAGGCTGTCGGTTCCGCGTACACCACCTGATGTCCCTTACGGCGACAATAGCCGATGGCAGTGGCGTTGCTCTCGATGCCGAGGCCAGCGATACCATGGGCGGCGAGCGCGTCCAGCCACATCCCGAGTCCGGCGCCAACGTCAACCACCAGAGGAATGGTGCCCGCGGGGATCACTGCCGCACCGGCGCGACCGGGCGGCAGAGGCCGGCCAAAATCCACATGCTGCGCCTCGAGAGTTTCCATAACCGCATCGAGGGCCGGCCCCTGGAAGGGAACGCGCCGGATTTGATTGTCTTCGCGCCGGCTCAACTGCCACGCATAGTGCGCAAGATACTTGTCAGACTCCGAGTCGTTTTTGGGCCGCCAGGCGGTTGGCCCCGGTTCGATCGCGCGATGTGCGTCACGGAGGTAAAATTCGCTACGGTTCGTCCGGCGTGCGGGTGATCTGTCACGTCCGGTGAAGGCGGCATGCACTAAATAAGTGAGGACGCCTAACGTCCATTTTCGCACGCGTGTGCCCTGGCCGCGCGCTTCGCTCGATTGCGCAATTTCGGCAAGGACACGGATCGGACTCTTGCCACGCTGCAGCCGACCAAGGAAGTAGCGGTACCCAGCCGCGTCGGGCGGGCGCTTGAGCAAGCGCCAAAAGGTCGTCTCGATGAAGTCGCCGTGCGTATCGAAGAGAAGACGGCTCGCCGAATAACGGCGGCGCGAGACGTCGCTCGGCGGAACAGGCACCTCCTTGGGCTGATCACTCGCGAGGAAGCCTCGATTGGCCTCCCGGCGCATGATCGCCCGGACACGCGGTGCGGCCGGGGTACTGCTGCGGCCGCAATCGCCCGATGCCGCCGCCCCGGCCAGATCCTGTACCTCACTCACGCAATTGGACGCCCTGCGCGATGCCGAGCCCGGTGCGCGCTGGTGCCCTCGCGGCGGTCGGCGGTTTTGCCTGCGGCTTCTCCCAATAGTCTTTGCCAAAGTATGGCGACATTTGCAAAGGGCGGCCTAGCCGTCTCCGCCGGCCACTACCGTCCCGTGCGTTTCCAGCGGGCGCCGCTGCGGGCGGACGGCGGAAGCGGAGCGCGGGGTATGCAGGAGCCTGTCGGAATGGCTGGTCAGGTGCTAACCGCCGCCGCCGCTTTCCGATCTTGCACGCACCCCGGGATGGCCGCGTGTGCTTTGCGCTTGCAAGGGCTCGCCGGATGCACTCTCATATCCCTGGTCATCGCAACCAGTCAGTGACCGGTATCGATTTTTGAACTCGAGCAGCAGGCGGGTGATCTTCGCGGGAGGAAGGCCGGCAGACTTGCGGGGCGGGGCGCTCGCCGCGGTTGCCGTCACCGGTGGATTTCGATCGGGTATTCATCAGGGTCCCGCAGTGGTCTGCCGGCGCGATGGCTTGTGACCGCGCCATGGCATTCGCCCGCTCAGTGCGCCTCGCATGACGATTACAACTGCCACAGCTCGCGCTGCGCAACGGACCGCCGACATGGTCCGCGAGGAGATCATGGGACTCGTCAGCGAGTATTGCCGGCTGGCGCACGGGGAGAAGCCGTTTGTCGCCGGCAATTCGAGCATACCCGTATCGGGCCGCGTATTTGATGAAACCGACGTACGCTCGCTTGTCGACGCGGCGCTCGAGTTCTGGCTGACGGCGGGCCGGTTCAACAAGCGGTTCGAGGCCGAGCTCGCCGGTCGCGTCGGCGTCCGCCATGCGCTCACGGTAAATTCGGGCTCCTCCGCCAACCTCGTCGCGTTCTCGGCGCTCACCTCGCCGCTCCTCGGTGATCGGCGCATTGAGCCGGATTCCGAGATCATCACGGCGGCGACCGGGTTTCCGACGACGGTCAACCCGGCGATGCTTTGGTCGATGACGCCCGTGTTCGTCGATGTCGACATTCCAACTTACAACATCGTTCCGGATCTGGTCGAGGCAGCGATTACGGACAAAACCCGCGCGATCATGGTCGCGCATACGCTCGGCAACCCGTTCGATGCCGTGCGAATTGCCGAGATCGCCCGGCGCCACAATCTGTGGCTGATCGAGGATTGCTGTGACGCACTGGGTGCGACCCTGGCCGGCCGGCACGTCGGCACGTTCGGAGACGTCGGAACGCTCAGCTTCTATCCTGCCCATCATATCACCATGGGCGAGGGCGGCGCCGTCTTCACCAACGATGGCCTGCTCCGTCGCGCGATGGAGTCCATCCGCGACTGGGGACGCGATTGCTATTGCGACCCCGGCAAGGACAACACCTGCAATCGCCGCTTCGGCTGGCAGCTGGGTGATCTGCCGCCCGGTTACGATCACAAGTATATTTTCTCCCATTTGGGCTTCAACTTGAAGATCACCGATATGCAGGCCGCAGTCGGGGTGTCTCAGCTCGCCCATCTCGATGACTTCGTCGCCGCCCGGCGGCGGAACTTCGCTCTCCTCAGCGACGGCCTCCGCGACCTCGAAGAATTCTTCGTGCTCCCGGAGCCGACGCCGAACAGTGAACCGTCATGGTTTGGCTTCCCGCTGACCGTCCGCGATGAGACGCCGTTCAGCCGCGACGCCATCGTCGGGCACCTCAACGAGAAGAAGATCGGTACGCGTCTCCTGTTTGCCGGCAATCTCGTCCGCCAGCCTTACATGCGCGGCCGCCAATATCGCGTGCACGGAACATTGGCGAACAGCGAACGCATCATGCGCCGGACGTTCTGGATCGGCGTCTACCCTGCCCTCGGACGCGACGCTATCGCTTACGCCATTGAGGTCATTCACAACTTCTGCAGGAATCCGCCCCACATCGACGCCCGGGCGCCGCGAGCATGACCGGCGCCGAGTACATCGCCAGATTTCTCGCGGAGACGGGCTGCGACCAGGTCTCCGTCCTCACCGGCGGCGCCTGCGCGTTCATGGTCGATGCCGTCGCCCGGCAGCCCGGCATGTCGTATGCCTGCTATCTCCATGAGCAAGCGGCGGCGATGGCCGCCGACGTCCGCTGGCGGATCGACGGAAAGCCCGGCGTCGCCATGGCCACCTCGGGGCCTGGTGCAACCAACCTGATTACTGGCATCGCCTGCTCTTATTTCGATTCCATCCCGTCTCTTCACCTCACTGGCCAAGTCAATCAACGCGAAATCGGCGCTTACGGCACTGCAAAACCTCGCCAATCGGGATTCCAGGAAACCAGGATCGTCGAAATGGTGCGGCCGATCACCAAATACGCCGTGATGGCGAGGAGCACGGACGAGCTCCGCGAGGGGCTGGCCACAGCCTATGGCACCGCCATGACTGGCCGGCGCGGGCCGGTGCTCATCGACGTACCGATGGATGTCCAGCAATCCGACGCCGGCACGACTCTCGACCTGCCGGTCAGATCTGCGCCGGATAGCGAGACGCCGTTGGCGGTCGCCGAGGCGTTGTCGGCAACGCTGGCGAACGCCCGCCGCCCGATCGTCCTATGGGGAGCCGGCATCGGCCTCGCCGGCGCCGTCGACGCGGTTTGCGACTGGCTCGCACGCACCGGCCTGCCGTTTGTGGCAAGCTGGGCCGGGTTGAGCGCCTTCGATCACGACCACGCCAACTACGTCGGTCCGATCGGCGTATACGGCAATCGCGGCGCCAATTTCGCGCTCCAGAACGCCGACGCGGTGATTGTCCTGGGAAGCCGGCTCGACAACCGTCAGCGTTCAGGGAACCCCAGGAATTTCGCGATAGGCGCCGCCGTCCATGTCATCGACGTCGATCCCGAAGAGCTGCGCAAATATCACAGCGACGGCTACCGCACGAGCCTTCTCGACTTCGCCTGGCTCGCCGAGGTGCTCGCGGCGACAGTGGTTCCCGCGCCGAACGAAGCATGGTCGAGCTATGTGCGTGAGATGAAGGATCGCTACTTCGGCCGCGAAAGGAGCACCTCGGCTATTCGGCTCAACACGCTCTCTCCCTATGACGTCGTGCGGCGGATGAACGAGGTGATCGAGCGCGACGCGATCGTGGTGGGCGACACGGGCGCGGCGGTCTGCTGGCTCTATCAGGCTTTCAAAGTCAAACGGCACAGGCTGGTGAGCGCCGGCGGCAACTCGCCGATGGGCTACGCGCTGCCGGCGGCGATCGGGGCAAAGCTTGCGGCGCCGGCACGGCAAGTGATTGCCTATAACGGCGATGGCGGATTCCAGCTCAACATCCAGGAGCTGCAGACGCTGAAACACCTCGATCTCGATTTGGCCATCGTGGTGATGAATAATTGCGGCTACGGCATCATCCGGCAGTTCCAGGATAGCTACCTCGGCGGCCGCTATCATGCCTCGCGGGACGGGTATAGTGCGCCGGACTTCGGACGCGTCGCGCAGGCCTACGGGTTCGGCTACAGCAAAGTGGAGCGGCTCGAGCAGATCACGCCGGCCCTGTTCAACGGCAAGGGACCGAGCCTCCTCGAGGTGGTGCTCGGCCCCGACACGCTGATCGAGCCGAAGCTCGAGATGGGCAGACCGATCAACGATCAGTTTCCGTATTTGCCGGACGACGAGTACGCAGCTGCGAACCGGTTCGTCGCATATCCAAGACCGGGGGCCTTGCACCGGGTGATGTCGTGATCGCGATACTCGGTGCGACCGGTTATATCGGCCGCAGCCTCGCCAAGGAAATCGTGCGGGCGAACGTTGGACCACTGTGGTTGTTCGCGCGCGACCCGGCCAAGATCGCCGACGGTGTCTGGCCATCTTCCGTGCGCGTTCAATCGCTCGATACGTTCGATACCAGCCATTTCACGCTGGTCATCAACGCGATCGGCGCGGGAGATCCGGCCCGGATACGCGATCTGGGAGCATCTCTCGTCGCCGTCAGCGACGCGTGGGATAAGCGGATCCTGGGAACGATGAACGAGCGGACCCGCTATGTATTCCTGTCGAGCGGCGCCATCGACGTGGCCGGTTATACCGCCAAGGCAGTTGATATCGAACGCGGCGACGTCCCGGTTGCTGAAGGCCTCACGCCGCTGCCACCCTATGCGGCCGCCAAAGCCCGCGCCGAAGCCCGTCACCGACAGGCCAGCGAGCGGCCCATCCTTGACCTTCGGGTATTTGCCTATGCCGACGAAGGGATAGGCCGCGACGGAAGCTCCTTCCTGGCTGAGCTGGCGCGCAGCGTCACCGACCAAACGCCCTTCCGCACATCACCGGCCGACATGACCCGAGACTATGCCGGTGCCGAGGAACTCTGGACACTTGTCTCCTCCTGGGTGGCGGCGGGTGCACCCAACGTTGCCGCGGATCTCTATTCCGCCGCGCCGGTACGCAAATCGGCGATACTCGAGGCTGCGCGGCGCCGTTACGGGCTAAGGACAGAAACCCTCAAGGCGGATCTGATGCCTCCCACCAGCGGCAACACGGATTACGTTTCGCGGGACAGAGCCGCCGCACGGTTCGGCTATTCGCCGCGACGCACGTCGTTCGACATCGTAATGTCCGTACTCGACAGCCTCGCCGTCGTGCGAGATCGGCGGGCGCTTGCGACCGTACGATGAGCGATGATCGAAACGTGCCAGCGCCACCGCGCACAATCTGGGCCTTAGCTGGCGCGTCCGACGCGGCTGCCAATGATCAATACTATGGCCGGGTGGTCCGCTTCCTGGCGGTCGGCCTTCTCAACACCGCCTTTGGCTACGCCCTCTTCGCCGCAATCTACGCAATCTCGCGCACGCATCGCGCCGCAATCGTGCTTGCCACGGTTGGCGGAGTCGTCTTCAACTTCGTCAGCACCAGTCGCCTGGTGTTCGCGAGCTCATCGATATCCCGGTTGCTGCCGTTCATCGCCGGCTACGTACTGGTCATGGCCGTGAATGTTGCGCTGGTCGACATCGGCGTCATCCTCGCGATCAGCCCATTCGCCGGCCAGGCAATCGCGCTCCCGATCGTCGCGGCAATGGCCTTCTTCATCAATGACCGTTTCGTATTTCGGAGGGCGCAATGAAGACGATATCGATCGTCACGCCGGTCTATGACGAGGAGCCCAACCTTCGCGACTGCTACGCGGCGGTCCGGCTGATCTTCGATCGCGAGCTCGCCGGCTATCGCCGCGAGCATCTCTTCTGCGACAATGCATCGCGCGATGACACCTTGTCCATCCTACGCGAAATCGCTGCCGCCGATCCGTTGGTGAAGATCATCGTCAATACCCGAGATTTTGGACCGCTGCGCAACACCTTCAACGGGGTGATGGCAACCTCCGGCGACGCCGTCCTCCTTTTCCTGCCCGCCGACCTCCAGGATCCGCCCGAACTCCTGCCCAAATTTGTTGCACTCTGGGAGCAAGGCTACGAGATCGTCTACGGAATTCGTGCGTCACGGGAGGAGCGCTGGCCGATGCGCGGCGTCCGCAACGCCTACTACCGGCTCCTCAGCCGCTTCTCCGAGTTCAAGGTGCCGCCTGGCGTGGGCGACTTCCAACTGGTCGACCGCCGCGTGGTCGAGGCCATGCGCCAGATCGACGACACGCACCCATTCATGCGTTTGATGACGTTCGAATGCGGCGGCCGGGCGGTTGGCGTTCCGTATACCTGGCGGGCTCGCAAGAAAGGCCATTCCAAGAACCGGATTTTGGGCCTGGTTGACCAGGGTATGAACGGAATCACATCG
>Ga0318563_10000827_pt1 | contig 12810 bp, 11 predicted proteins | sample GRESIP066b5f19_FD_203689 | JGI IMG/M metagenome (GOLD analysis project Ga0318563, IMG submission 203689) | Tropical soil microbial communities from Luquillo Experimental Forest, Puerto Rico - GRE.SIPMG.066b5f19 | ecosystem: Environmental > Terrestrial > Soil > Tropical forest > Bulk soil... | reverse complement strand
CGAGCTTCATCGCCATCATCGTCGGCGGCGTCGGCAGCCTGACCGGAACGCTGATCGGCGGGTTGCTGATCGGCGTTGCCTCGGGCGTCACGGCCGTCTTTCTGCCGGCCGCGAGCGAAGCCATCATGTATGTGCTGATGGCTGTGATCCTCTTGCTACGTCCGCGCGGATTGCTGGGCGAGGAGGGCATGCTTACATGAGCACAGCGGGATCGGCGCGCAAGCTCGCACCGCTCGCCATCATCTGGACGGCGCTGCTGCTCGCGCCCTACTGGATGCCGCCGCTCGGCGGTTACGCAGCGCTCGGCACACGCATCCTGGTGCTCGCTCTCGCCGCGATGTCGGTAAATTTCCTGCTGGGTTTCACTGGCATCCTGTCCTTTGGCCACGCGGCCTATTTCGGCCTCGGCGCCTATGGGGCGGGCCTCGCGCTGAAGTTCCTCGCTCCGAGCACGCCGCTCGCGCTTCTCTGCGGTATGCTCCTCGGCGGCGTCGCGGGCGCGCTCCTCGGCTCGCTAATCGTGCGCCGGCGCGGCGTCTATTTCGCCATGGTAACCATAGCTTTCGGGCAAGTGTTCTATTACATCGCCTTCCAGTGGAGCTCCCTGACCGGCGGCGACGACGGATTGCGCGGCTTCACCCGCCAGCCGCTCGATTTCGGCCTGTTCTCGATCGACATCCTCTCGAACGCAGACGCCTTCTATTACTTCGTGCTCGTCTGCTTCGCAGTCGTCGTCGCGCTCATGGGCTTCATCCTGCGCTCGCCCTTCGGGCGCACCATGATCGCGCTGCGCGAGAATGAGCGGCGCGCCCGCTTCCTCGGCATCGCGGTCGAGCGTCATATCTGGATCGCCTTCACGCTGTCCTGCTTCTTCATGGGGCTTGCGGGCGCTCTATACGCGCTGGTCAACAATTTCGCCGACCCGCGCGGACTGCATTACAGCCAGTCGGGCGATTTTGTCATGATGGCGGTGATGGGCGGGATGCGGAATTTTTGGGGACCGCTTCTCGGCGCCGCTGTGTTCGTGGCGCTGCAGGACTATTTGTCGAGCATCACCATCAACTGGATGTCGTTCGTCGGCCTGCTGTTCGTCCTCATGGTGCTGTTCTTCCCGCGCGGCCTGTTGGGCTTCATCCAGCGCAAGAGCGAAGCATGAGCACGGTCGGGGACGCCAAGATCCAGCATGCTGAGGCAGCGCCAGCGAAGGCCCCAGACATCGGGATGCCAAATGCCCCGACCATCCTTGAGGTCGCGGGCGTCAGCAAGCGCTTCGGCAGCCTGGTCGCCGTGAGCGACGTATCGCTCAAGGTAAGCAAAGGCGAGCTTCGCGCCATCATCGGGCCGAACGGCGCCGGTAAGACCACCTTCTTCAATCTGATCAGCGGTCTATTCGCGCCGAGCACGGGACGCATCGTCTTCGACGGGCGCGATATCACGACCCTGGCCGCACATCGACGCGTGGCGCTCGGCATGGCGCGCACCTTCCAGATCACCGAGATCTTCCCCGAGCTCACTGTGTTCGAAAATGTGCGCATCGGCACCGAGGTCGCGATGGGTTATGCGCTACGCCCCTGGGTCAGCCGCGCAGAGAAGGACGAAGTACGCCGCCGGGTCGATGATACCCTCCAACTCGTCGGGCTGAAACCCAAGGCCGATCGCCTGGTCGGCGAACTGGCCCATGGCGACCAACGCTCCGCCGAGATCGCCATGGCTCTGTCACTGCAGCCGCAGCTCCTTTTGCTCGACGAGCCAACGGCCGGCATGGGCGATCAGGAAACCTATGTCATCACACAGCTCATCCGGCGACTGCACCGCACCGGCAATGTCACGATCGTGCTGATCGAGCATGATATGCGGGTCGTCTTCCATCTCGCCGACATGATCACCGTGCTCGATCGGGGCGCTCTTCTCGCCGAGGGGACGCCGCAGGAGATCGCCGCCAACGAGGGCGTGCAGGCCGCCTATCTGGGCAAGTCCGCATGAGCGCGGCGCTCGAGGCCGAGGGCCTGCAAACCTATTACGGCAAGAGCCATATTCTGCACGGGGTCGGTCTCGCGGTCGCCCAAGGCAAAATCACGGCTCTCCTCGGCCGCAATGGCGCCGGCAAGACGACGACGTTGCGCAGCCTCATGGGCCTGACCCCACCGCGAGAAGGCCGCGTCACCATCTTCGGGGCCGACACCACCCATTGGCCGACTTATCGCATCGCCGCCTGCGGGGTCGGTTATGTGCCGGAGGGGCGGCGCATCTTCCCCAATCTCAGCATCGACAAGAACCTCAAAGTGCCGCTGGAGCGCGGCGGCCTCTGGACGGCCGAGCGCATCTACAGCCTTTTTCCGCGGCTCGCCGAACGCCGCCAGAGCCGCGGACGCCAGCTCTCCGGCGGCGAGCAGGAGATGCTGGCGATCGCGCGCGCCCTCCTCGTCAATCCGAGGCTCCTCATCCTGGACGAACCTTCCCAGGGCTTGGCGCCGCTGATCGTGCGTGAGGTCTTCCACATCGTGTCGACGATGCGCGACGAGGGCATCTCGGTGTTGCTTGTCGAGCAGAATGCACGCATGAGCCTCGAGATCGCCGATCACGCCTATGTACTCGACGACGGCCATATCGTGCATTCGGGGCCGGCGCACGAGCTCGCCGCCGATGAAGGGCGCGTCCAGGCGCTCGCCGGCGTCAGCGCCGAGGAATGGGCGCAGGACCGGTCTAGAGCCTGATCCGAAAAGGGGATTCTGGCAATAACTTGGAGCGAAATGATGATCGAAAATCATCCCCCCACTAGTGTAGCGAACCAGTAATTCGTTGTTTCGGGACACTGCGCTCGTGCGCGAATGGGCTGGACGAGGCGAGAAGCGCCGGGCCGACCTATATGCTGATAACTGGCAGGCGGCTGTCGCGCTCGACATCTGGTTGGCACGCAAGACCAAGCGTGGCTAGACTAAGACTACGGCTGATGGCGCAGCTAATCCAAAAATTGGTCTTGGGGTGGGACCTTGCAGACGAAAAGGGAGGATCGAACATGAGGCTCGAAAGGTATCGTGCGGCGATTGTCGGTGCGCTCGCCGTGCTGGTCAGCGGGAGCGCTGGCATTGGTCACGCCTACGCCGCCGACGCCAGGGCCTTCCGCATGATCGTTGGCGAGCCACGCTTCCTGGATCCCAATCTCGCGACCGATTACTCGATCTATGTCAATGCGCAGTTGTTCGAACCGCTGGCGCGCATCGACAACAAGGGCAACCTCACTCTGCTCGAGGCAAAGAGCATCGAGGTCGGACCGGATAACCGCACCTGGACGATCACGCTCGACCCCAAATTCAAATGGTCCAACGGGCAGCCCATCACCGCGGCCGATTGGGAATATTCCTGGAAGCGCATCCTCGACCCGAAGCTCTCGAGTGAGGTTGCCGCTTTCCTCGTCGATGTCGAGAACGCCGACGATTACAACAAAGGCAAGATCACCGACGTCAGCAAGGTCGGCATCAAGGCGACGGGCGAGTATACGCTGGAGGTCGTCACCTCTAAGCCTGCGCCGCAGTTCCGTGCCATCCTGGCGCTACCCTATCTCACGCCGATTCCGAGGGCTGTGGTCGAGAAGACGGGCGATAAATGGATCGCGCCGGAGAACATCCTTTCGAACGGTCCCTATAAGCTGGTGAGCCGCGTCAACGATCAGTCGATCGTCATGGAGGCGAACCCCTATTACGGCGGCAACAAGCCCGCCATACCGCGTATCGAAATGACCATTGCCTCGGGCGATCTCTGCACGGCACAACTGCGTGCCTATGAGGCGGACGAGGTCGACTTCGCCACTTGCGTGCCATCGCAGGACATCGCGCGGGTGCGCAACGACCCGAAGCTCGGCAAGGAGCTCAGCCCCTATCCGGCTTCGGCGACCGTGTGGTTCCAATACGACCTTTCGCGCTCGCCGTGGAAGGATAAGCGCGTGCGCGACGCCTTCGCGCTCGCCGTCGACCGCAAGGCGATCGTCGCGGCCGTGAGTGACGACACCGCACACCCGACCGATGTCGTGGTGCCGGAATCGATCCCGGGCAGCAATCCCGCCGATGCGCTGAAAGGGACGGTCGAGGACGCGAAGAAGATGCTCGCTGAGGCCGGCTTCCCTGGCGGGAAAGGATTCCCGCAATTCACCATCACCGCCTCAGCCAATCGCGGCCAGCCGCTGATCGCCCAACTCCTGCAGCAGATGTGGCAGGAGAAGCTTGGCGTGACGGCGACGATCAACGTCCTCGAGGAGAACGCTTACCGTGCTTGGGTCAAAGCACGGAAGACCGAACCCTACGATCTGATGCTCAATCAGTGGTATTCGGACTACGCCGATCCATCGAACTGGTTCGGCGATCTCGTCGTCGGCGATTACCGCAACAGCCACTTCTCGAACGCGACCTTCAACGACCTGGTCAAGAAAGGCAATGCCGAGCCGGATGTGGCCAAGCGCATCGAGATCTTCCACGCCGCCAACAAGATCCTCGAGGACGAGCAGCCGATGACGGCGCTCTACAACCCGGTCGACCTCTGGCTTGTCAAGCCCAATGTGAAGGGGCTCCAGCATGTCGGTGTGCTCGACAACTTCTATATCGGCGAGGCTAGCTTCCAATAGGCTCGGGATGCGGCAGCGACTGGCAACGCCGTCAGATGGCTAAGACCTGATGCTGGGCTATGTGGTCAGGCGAGTGCTGGCGAGCCTGCCGACTATGCTGCTCGTCTACACGCTCGTCTTCTTCATCGCCCATGTGACACCAGGCTCGCCCTGGGACATCGGCTCGAACCGACCGGTCGAGCCGACCGTCAAGGCGACGCTCGACGCCAAATATCACCTGAACGAGCCGCTGCACACCCAATATGTCGACTATCTCCTCGGCGCAGTGCATGGCGATCTCGGGCCGTCCTATCGGGACCGCACGCAGAACGTCGAGGACATCATCATCCGCTTCCTTCCAGTTTCGCTGGAATTGGGCGCGGCGGCTATGCTTCTCGCCATCGTGCTTGGCCTGCCGCTCGGTGCGCTCGCCGCGCTGACCCGAAATCCCGCTGTCGACGGTCTGATCCGCATGGTGAGCACGCTCGGCGTCTCGATGCCGACCTATGTCGTGACCTCGATCCTCGTCGTCGTGCTCGGTGTCGAACTCGGCTTGGTGCCGACCTTCGGCTGGAAGGGTCTTTTCTCGACCTCGGCGATCGTGCCCGTCTTCTCGCTGGCACTCGCGCCGCTCGCCGCAGTCATACGCTATTTCCGCAGTTCGATGCTCGAGGTCATGCATCTCGATTACATCCGCACCGCACGTGCCAAGGGGCTGAAACCGCTCCAGGTGATCGTGCGTCATATGGGTCGCAACGCCCTCATCCCCGTGATGACGGTAGTCGGCGTCTACGCCTCGAACGTGCTGACCGGCTCGTTCTTCGTCGAATCGATCGCCGGCATTCCGGGGTTCGGGCGCTACTTCGTGCTCGCTGTCGCGGCCCGCGATTATCCGGTCATCATCGGCACGACGCTCGTCTATGCAGTCTTTGTCGTCGGCATCAATCTCATCGTCGATCTCAGCTACTTCCTGCTCGATCCGCGCGTGCGCATGGAGCGCGCAACATGAGCGCGCCTGCCGTCGAGACTACGTCCGTCACGCCAGCTGCCAACCCTGGACGCGGTACCGCTCTGCTGCGACTCGTGCGGCGCAACCCGGCGCTTGTGGCGAGCCTCGCGCTCCTCGCGATCGTCGTCGCCGCGGCGATCCTGTCGCCGCTCCTGCCTTATGACGCGTATCGTCAGGACATCCTTCACCGCAACGCGCGCCCCTCGCTGCAGCACTGGTTCGGCACCGACGAGCTCGGACGAGACATGACGGCGCGCCTTGCGGTCGGCGCACGCGTCTCGCTCATCGTCGCCTTGACCTCGAGCCTGATCGCGGTCGCGATCGGCGTCGTTATCGGCATGGTCGCCGGCTATCTCGGCGGCCTCTCCGACAGTACGATCATGCGCTTCGTCGACAGCATGTACGCCTTTCCCGAGACGCTCTTCGCAATTCTTATCGCCTCGCTCGTCAAGGGCCAGCTCGCCGGACAGTCGACCGGGCTGTTGGCGCCGCTCGCCGAGGCTTACCGGCTCTCGGGCGGGCTCCTTGGCGTGCTGCTAACCCTCGGCTTCACCTGCTGGCTCACCACTTCGCGCCTCGTCCGCTCTCAGGTCCTGTCGCTCAAGAACGCCGAATACGTGCTCGCCTCCCGCCTCGCCGGGGCGAGCCACACCTTCATCATCCGCACGCATCTCCTGCCCAATTCGCTGCCTGTGATCCTGGTCGCCGTGACCTTCGTGGTGCCGAACGCGATCCTGCTCGAGGCAGGCTTGAGCTTCATTGGCGTGGGCGTCGATCCGCCGACGCCAAGCTGGGGCACGATGATCGCGGGCGGCGTGCAGTCGATCCAATCCTATCCGCATCTCCTCATCGCCCCAGCCGTCGCGATCGGCGCGACCTTGCTTGCCCTCAATGTCGTCGGCGATGCGCTGCGCGATCTGTTCGATCCGGCGCTGCGCGCCTCGCGGCGAGGCTGAGCGATGACGACTGAGTCCAACGCGATCCTCGCGGCGCGCGATCTCAGTGTCTGGTTTTCGGCGCGGCGTCCAAGTGTATTCGCCAAGCGCCGCTGGGTGCGGGCAGTTGACGGCATCAGCCTTACGGTGATGGCCGGCGAAACGCTCGGCATCGTCGGCGAGAGCGGTTGCGGCAAGACGACGCTCGGCCGCACTCTCGTTCTGCTTACCCGGCCGACGAGCGGCCATGTGGAGTTCGCCGGTCGTGAGCTCACTGCGCTCAGCAGCCGGACGCTCCGGGCGGCGCGACGCCGGCTGCAGATGATCTTCCAGGATCCCTACGCCAGTCTCGATCCGCGCCAGGCGGTCGAAGCGATTGTAGGCGAGCCGCTGCGCATCGTTGGGATCGCCGCGGCAAAGCGGCGGCAGCGTGTCGCCGAGCTGCTCGATCTGGTCGGACTCGGCGCCGAAACGATGCGGCGCCTGCCACGGGAATTCAGCGGCGGCCAGCGTCAGCGCATCGGCATCGCCCGCGCGCTCGCTGCCGATCCGCAGCTCATCATCTGCGACGAGCCGCTGAGCGCGCTTGATGTCTCAGTGCAGGCGCAGATCGTGAATCTCTTGCTCCGCCTCCAGCGCGAGCTCAGCCTAACTTATGTGTTCATCTCGCATGATCTCGCCGTGGTGCGGCAGATCGCGGACCGCGTCGCCGTCATGTATCTCGGTACGATCGTCGAGCTCGCTCAAACGGAACAGTTGTTCCGCGCGCCACGTCACCCATACAGCGTCGCGCTCCTTTCGGCTGTGCCGACATTGGCGACCGAGGGCGATACCGATCCGACACCTGTGCTGCTCTCAGGCGACCCGCCTTCGCCGGTCAATCTGCCGACCGGCTGTCGCTTTCACACGAGATGCTGGCTGCGCGAGAAGCTCGGCAATCCGGCGATCTGCGCCGAGCAGCCACCCGCCCTTGCCGGAGACACCATGCATCAGGCAGCCTGCCATTTCGCCGACGAGACCGCGGCGCACGCGGCGCCTCTGCTGCGGCCCGAGCGCGCATCATGAGCCGCGAGCCCATCCTCTCCGTCGAAGGGCTCCGCGTCGCGATCCCGAGCCCGCGCGGAATCGTCGAAGCGGTGGACGGCGTCTCCTTCGGCGTCGCTTCGCGCGAGGTGGTCGGCATCGTCGGCGAATCGGGCTGCGGAAAGTCGATGCTGGCAATGTCGATCATGCGCCTCATCCCCGAGCCGGGGCGGATCGTCGCCGGACGCGTGACGCTAGTCGGACGCGACCTTCTCGGCCTCCCCGAACGCGAGATGCGCAAGGTTCGCGGCAGCGAGATCGGCATGATCTTCCAGGACCCCTCGGCCTCGCTGAACCCGGTCATGCGGATCGGACGGCAGATCGAAGAGACAATCGAAGCGCATGGTGGCGCAGTTGGCTCCGCGACGCGCGATCGTGCCATCGACATGTTGCGTGCAGTGCGCATCCCGGAGCCAGCAGTGCGGGCGCGCGACTATCCGTACCAATATTCGGGCGGCATGCGGCAGCGCGTCGTCATCGCCATCGGCACGGCGAACCGGCCGAAGCTGCTCATCGCCGACGAGCCGACGACGGCGCTCGACGTCACCGTGCAGGCGCAGATCATGGATCTGCTTCGCGCCATGAACGAGGAGACCGGTACGGCGATCATCCTCATCACCCACAACATCGCTCTGGTCTCGCGATTTTGCGCGCGTATCCTCGTCATGTATGCCGGACGCATTGTCGAATCGGGACCGACCGCCGATGTCTTCGCCCGGCCAAGCCATCCCTACACGGCCGCGCTCTTGCGTGCGGTGCCGCGCGTCGAAGCTCGGCTGCGGGAAGGCTTGACGGCGATCGAAGGGCGCCCGCCTGATCTCGCGCGCAAGCCCTCGGGCTGCGCTTATCACCCGCGTTGTGCGCTCAGAGGCGACATTTGCGTCAGGGAGGCACCGCCGGAGATCGAAGTCGCCGCGGGCCGCACGGCGCGTTGCTGGGCAGCGGAACTCGGCATCGTCTGGAAGGGAAGTGCACCGTCATGACCACGAACGATCCATCATCGATCCTGCTTGACGCGGCGGCGCCATTGATCGAGCCGCGCCGGCTCAACAAGCGCCTGGCTGAGGTTGTCAAAGGCGGGGTCGACGCTGTGCTCGCCACCGCCGGCGCGCTCGAGGACTTCCGCACGACAATGGAGGTTGTGGCTAAATGGCTCGAGATCGACCGCGCACACAAATCGAGGATCCGTGTCGCGCGCACAGTTGCCGAGATCCGTGCTGCCAAGTCGGCGGGCGATACCGCGATCGTCCTGCATTTCCAAGGCGCCGACCCGATTGAGGACGAGGTCGATTTCCTCAATGTCTTCCACACGGCCGGGTTGCGCATCATGCAGCTCACGTACAACCCGCGTAACCGCATTGGCGACGGCTGTTTCGAGCCGAGCGACATCGGCCTTAGCCGCTTCGGCCGCAAGGTGATCCAGCGCATGGAAGAGCTCGGTATCGTCGTCGACCTCTCGCATGCCGGAGTCCGCACAGCGCTCGAGGCAGCCGAGGCCGCGACGCGACCCTTCGTCATCAGCCACGCCAACGCGCGCCGCCTGCTGGACACGCCCCGCAACGCCACCGACGACATGATCCGCGCGGTCGCGGCGTCGGGCGGCGTCATAGGCGTCTGCGCCGCGCCTTTCTTCCTCGCTCTCGACAAGCCGGCGACCCTCGACATGCTGATCGATCACGCCGCCTATATCGCCGACCTCGTGGGCCCGGCGCATGTCGGGCTCGGCTTCGACTTCGCCGATGAGGACGAAGAGGACTACATCTATTACGGCTATGACGAGCGCTATATCCCGAAGCCACCCTGGGTCTGGCCGACCGGCATCACTGGCCATGCCGAGGCGGGCAACGTTGCTCCGGCGCTCAAGGCGCGCGGCTTCAGCGAGGCTGAGATATGCGGCATCCTCGGCGAGAATTTCCTGCGTGTTTTTGGCACCATCTGGGGGGGCTGAGGCATTTGCCAGCGAACTGACGCACCGATGACTCAGCTTGCAAACGGACTCGCGACCCGCGGCCAGTACGGCGTCTTGAGCTTGGTGTATGGGATGTTCGCAAAATCCGAACGCAGCGCACCCGGCGGCGCCGCGTAGAGGATCGCCTTGGCAATCGGCGCGAATCCGGCATGGAAGTGCTGCGTCGATTTGACGATGACCAGCTTGCATCCACCGAGATCGAGACCGAGCTTGGTCATGCCCTCTGGGTGGAAGACTTGCGTGCGCAGGCTCGTCAGAACGAGATGGACTCCCGCTGCCTCGACCCAGGCAGATTCGCCCATCTGGACCGGCGCCGCCCCGAAGCGCTGCGTCACCTCGTCGGCAAGGCCGCGCACCGTCACGTCGAGATCGACCGGGTCACCTGAAGCGACGCCGGTCTTGCCGCCGATGCGCAGAGAGAACCGGGCACCGAGCCCCGCTTCGGCGCAAGCCCTCACCGCTATCGGATCACAGTAATAGCCGCTCGCGACATTGGTAAGGCCGTGCTCGAGCACGCGGCGCAGGACGAATGTGGCGTCTCCCGGAGCCCCGCCGCCCGGATTGTCCGAGACATCCGCGATGACCACCGGGCCGCCCGCGATCGCGAGAGCACGGTCGATCGCCTCGTCGACTGTCAGAAAGCGCGAGGCGACCTCGTCTCGCATCGCAAAGAAATCCTCCGCGAGATCGCGCGCGAGGCGCTCGGCCTTGCCTCTGTCGCCATCGGCAACGACCAAAATCTTCGTCCCGACGTCGGCAACATCGCCCCAAGGAAAGCCGTGCCCCAGCGAGACCGAGATGATGCCATCATGGCCTTCGAGCGCGAGCATGCGATCGACGAAGCCTCGGAGCGGCTGCTCGGTCGTGCGGTAGGTGCCGATCATGCGGCAGGATGCGGCAGCCATCATCGGCCTGGTTTTGCCCTCAGCGGCGTCGGCGATGATGCGAAAGAGATCCTCGGCGCGGTCGGGAATGTCGATATGCGGATATTCCTTGTAGGCAACGAGGGCCGTGGCGTTGCCCACCATGGTATCGGTGATGTGGCAATGGAGATCGAGCTCGGCGCCGATCGGCACATGATCGCCGACGATGCCGCGCATGCGCTGGAGGAGATCGCCTTCGCAATCGTCATACCCCTCGGCCACCATCGCGCCGTGCAGCGCCACGATGACGAGATCGACCGGCATGGCAGCGCGGAGATCGGCGAGGATCTCGTCGCGAAACCCCTCATACACCGCACGGACGATGACGCCGCCGGGTTCGGCGAAGGCGCAGAGGCTTTCGGCGACTTGCCAGGCGCGCTCCTCGGCCCGCTTTCGCCAGACATGGAGCTGAGCGGAGCAGTAATTCTCTGGCTGCCGTGTTGCGTCCCCATGTGCGACGAAGCCGTCCACAAAAGCGCGGCGGCCGGTCGGCAGAGGCGCAAATGTATTCGTCTCCGTATCAAATCCAGCAATAAAGAGCTTCATACATCTACTCCCTGAGGGTGCAACTCGGTCCTGCGCGCTTCGATCTTAGGCGATTCGTCCGCTCGGACCAGAGTGTCGTCTCTGGCCCGACCCCGACCTACTGGCACTCGCAATGTCTGGTCTCAGCAAATGACGAATTCGGCCGCAGTGACCGATATTGGGCGCTAAGCGTCCCACCGCATTGGCGACTGCTCATCTTCCGCTCCTGGGAAGGGTTTCGGATGCCGGGCTTGGCTCCCGCCACTCTTCAAGCACTGATCGACCACTGGTAGACAAATGCTGGCGAAATACAGCACGTGGCCATGCGGCTTGGTTCACTGCTCGGGAAGAAGTAAGATCCTGGAACGCTACTGCGCTATCGGCAGGGTAAAAGGGCTGCAGCGGGAGCGCCCAAGTCAGAGTAGAAAATAGCTCACGAAAGAACCGCTCAGTGCGGGGCTCCACCGCGAAGCAGGTGGCGGTAGCCGTGCTTCGTCATGCAGCGGGCGCGGGCGAGATGGGTCTCGAAGGCGAGCCGCGCCCGATCCCGATCCCGTTCGTGATCGAGGTGCAACACGATCACCGTCTTCTTCGGCGTCGAGCAGCCGCAGATATGTGCCCAAGTGCCGTTGGTCATAATCCGTCAGCAGCGGCGCCGTTGGTGCCCGATCGGCGATATCAGAGTCGAGCGGTGGTCTTTGCATAGGGGACCGTCAACAAGGCGTTTGAATGGTCACGTTAGATCGCGCGATGGGCCAGGGGTAGCCCCGAAATACGCATCACGTGTTGCGCGGCCAGGATCGCCCCGGGGGTCTGTTTTTTCAGCGGTCATCAAGGCCTGCCCCCGGCGAGCTCGATGAACTGGTCGGCGTAAGGCTGTCCTCGGGTTTTGCACCATTAGCCTGCTATAGGCTGCACGAAGTGATGAACGACAAAACGAGTTCGTCGTAGTTGGCGTCGAAGGTATTTGCAGGCTGGGGCTGAATGGGCCGCAGCGCCTTTCGTCCGCGACCGGCGGATGGCCAGATACGACCACTTGACGATTGCGCAATGCAGCCCCATCTTGGGGTCAAGTTAGGGGTTACCGCCGTGGCCGATGCACAGACATACACAGCCGCCGAAGTAGCATTCGTGCTGCGCGAGCCTGTCAAGCTGGTTAAGAAGGCGCTTGACGCTGGCCCCGTGAAGGCAAAGCTCGTCAAGAAACCCGGCGGCGCCTTGCGCACGGTCGCATGGCCAGACCTGGTCTACCTTTTTGCGGCGAACGAGCTCCGCCATGAACTCACACCAAAGGCTCGAAACGAATTCTACCATGCGCTGAAGGGAGCGCCGATTGATCGGGCCAAAGAAGTCCGGTTCGGCCGGCTGATCGTGACCATCGATCACTTCAAGGCTGAGGTACGAAAGCGGGTCAAGGAGCTCGTCAAGCTGGCTGAGACCGTCGAGTTCCGAAAAGACGGTGAACCCCTCCTCAAGGGGACAGATGTCGAGGTCCATCGCATCGCCGCGCTTCTCGGCGGAGGAATGACCCCCGACGAGATTTGCAAGGCATATCCGTCGCTGACGCTAGAGGAGGTGGCAACTGCTAAGGCCTACGCCGAAGCGCATCCGAAGGCCGGCCGCCCCTATCCGTCCAATACAGTCAAGCGCGCTGTCAAAGGCGCGGGCCTTGAAGCGTTGGACGAGGTCCTCGATGGGGATGCATGAAATTTCTTCTCGACCCAACGTATTTCGCGAGATCGGCAGGACCGATCCGGACGCGAACGTAGCCG
>Ga0318563_10000821_pt1 | contig 12843 bp, 5 predicted proteins | sample GRESIP066b5f19_FD_203689 | JGI IMG/M metagenome (GOLD analysis project Ga0318563, IMG submission 203689) | Tropical soil microbial communities from Luquillo Experimental Forest, Puerto Rico - GRE.SIPMG.066b5f19 | ecosystem: Environmental > Terrestrial > Soil > Tropical forest > Bulk soil... | reverse complement strand
CAATAACGACGGGTTAATGGATATATATGTCTGTAACACCATCTATCAGGATTCCCTCAGAAGACGCAATATTTTGTATATTAACCAGGGAATAGATAAGGATGGCATTCCGCATTTCAAAGATATGGCGGCTGAGTACGGCCTGGATATCCATCTGCAATCCACCATGGCCAGCTTCTTCGACTATGACAACGATGGCGATCTTGACATGTACCTGACTGTTAACGAAGCATCCAATGGCGATAACCCTTCCGATTTTATTCATCGAAAGAGCAATGGTGCTCCCCCAAGCATTGGGAGGCTTTACCGGAATGATATGGATACCATCCTTAAGCACCCTGTGTTCCATGATGTTTCGAAAGAAGCAGGAATGAAATTTGAGGGATTTGGCCATTCGGCCACTATTTGCGACATCAATAATGATGGCTGGAAAGACATTTATGTTTCAAACGATTTTTTGTCGGATAATATTCTTTATATCAACAATCGTGATGGCACATTTTCAAATCAGGTAAAGGATTATTTTAAACACACCTCGTTCAATTCCATGGGGCAGGATGTTGTAGACATCAATAATGATGGTTTACCCGACGTGGTAGAACTTGACATGAACCCTGAAGATAATTACCGCAAAAAGATGATGTTGGGTGCAAACAGTGCTTTCACGTATCAGAATTTTGATTATTATGGCCATCAATATCAATATGTGAGAAATACGTTGCAGTTGAATCAAGGGCCAAGAGTCAACCAGGTTGACTCTATTGGCATTCCGGCTTTTAGTGAAATTGCTTTTATGAGCGGTATATCTCAAACTGATTGGAGTTGGACTCCCCTGATTACCGATTTTGACAATGACAGCTATCGCGATTTGATTGTCACAAACGGATTCCCGCGGGATGTGTCTGATCACGATTTTATGGCTTACAGGCAAAAAGCTACAGGGTTTATAAGTAACCTGCAAATGGTCGACCAGATCCCCCAAATAAAACTGCACAATTATGCTTTCAAAAATAACGGCGACCTTAGTTTCAGAGATGCAACCAATGATTGGGGATTAACTATTCCGACATTTTCCAGCGGCGCTGCCTACGCCGACTTTGATAATGACGGGACCATGGACATGGTCATCAATAACATCGATGATGAACCCTTATTATACAGAAACACATCAGCAGGGAAAAATACCTCTGGTCATTACCTGCAAATTAAATTTAAGGGAGGAAAAGAAAATATCAATGGCATCGGAGCTATTGCGAATATTTATTATGATCATGGCAAGCAACAATCCTACGACAATAATCCTTACAGAGGATATTTGTCAACCATGCAATGCATGGCGCATTTTGGGTTGGGCAAAATTGAGCAGGTTGATTCAGTGGTGATAAAATGGAATAATAACAAGCAACAAGTATTAAAAAATATTAAAGCGAATCAAACCATTATAGTCGATATCGGTGATGCAAAGGATGGTTATCTGACACGGCTGCCGCAATTGGCCATCAACTCCCTATTTAAGGATATCACGGCTTCAGCAGGAATACAGTACAAGCACAACGATGTGGAGCTGATAGACTTTAATATCCAGGCTTTATTGCCGCACAAACTTTCTGACTATTGTCCTGCGCTTGCTGTAGGGGACGTGGATGGCAATGGGCTTGATGACATTGTCATTGGAGGCAACTCTAATAACCATGCCAACATATTCCTGCAACAGTCAAATGGGAAATTTCTGCAAAAAGATTTATTGCCCGATGTGCGCTTTGATCCGAATTACCATAAAGATGAGGGCCTCATGTTATTCGATGCGAATGGCGACGGTAAACTTGATTTGTATTTAGCCAGAGGAGGATACAACACAGAGTCCGACAGCAATAATTACCAGGATATATTATATATTAACGATGGTAAGGGAAATTTTACTCCTGATTCCTCAGCATTGCCTTTGAATCATACAAGTAAATTGTGTGTCAGGGCCTTTGATTTTAATGGTGACGGAAAAATGGATTTGTTCGTATCGGGGAGAGTACATCCTGGGAGGTATCCAATGGCAGTCAGCAGTTTTATATTCAGGAATGATTCCAAAAACGGCCAGGTTAAATTCACCGATGTAACGGATGAAGTAGCGCCCGGCCTAAAAGAAATCGGAATGATCTGTGACGCCCTGATTACGGATTTTGATGGTGACGGGCAGCCAGACCTGATTGTAGTAGGAGAGTGGATGCCTGTGACATTTTTCAAAAATGTAAATGGTAAGTTCAAGAATGTTACGGGTGCTTCGGGTGTCATCGATCAAAAGGGATGGTGGAATTCAATCGCAGCGGGCGATTTCAGGCATACGGGCAGAACAGATTATATCGTTGGAAATGTGGGCCTGAACTCGTTTTATAAAGCAAGCGACCAGTACCCGGTATGTATTACTGGGAAAGACTTTGACCGAAACGGCAGGTATATAGCCATACCCTCAGTTTTTTTACCTGATGAACACGGCGCTAAAAAAGAGTTTCCCGCACAAGGCCGGGATGATATCGCCAAACAGTTACCTGGCATCAAAAAAACGTTTGCGACATACAGGCCTTTTGCCCTTGCCACAATGGATGAAGTGTTAACACCCGAACAGCGGAAGGGTGCTCTTCGATTAGAGGCCAATATGCTTCAGTCCTGCTATTTACGAAACGATGGTGACGGCAAATTCACGATGATACCATTGCCAAAGCAAGCCCAGGTATCGGTTATCAACGGAATGGTAGTAGACGACTTTGACGGCGACGGTAACCTGGATGTCCTGATGAACGGTAATGACTACGGGACCGAAGTCGGTACCGGACGCTACGATGCGTTCAATGGATTGCTGATGAAGGGGGATGGCCAGGGGAACTTTGCGCCTCTGTCCATTCTTGAGAGCGGGATTTTTATTCCAGGCAACGGCAAGGCCCTTGTTAAACTGCAAGGCAGCTCAGGAAATTACCTTGTGGCTGCCAGCCAGAACCGGGGCGCCCTCAAATTATTTAAACTTAAGTCAGGTCCGACCATCGTGAAGTTAAATCCGGATGACCTGAGTGCCACACTGACTTTTAACAATGGGAAGATTCAAAAAGAGGAGTTTTATTATGGTTCCTCTTTTTTGTCCCAGTCTTCCAGGTTCCTTTCTATAGGGAAAAATGTGACGACGGCCGAAATCTTGGACATAAAAGGGAATAAGAGAAAAATGTCTTTTGGGAAATGAAAGATGCTGGCCCTGCCGTGCCTTCTGACAGACAGCCATGAACGAGAAAAATGGTTTCTGTTGTCCTCGATTATGGGCTGTGTTATGGTCTCTCCCGGTGTTTGCAACGCGATAAATCCGCAGAGCAGGAGCGAAGGATTATCGCAGATGTAGGTAGGTAGGCAGAATGTCAAGTGTCTGTTTGTGATGCCTAAACGCATACATCACGTAACAATTGCACGGAGCCGGATCCTGTATCATCGATTTACGGCAGCTTCCGGAAGGACTCGAATACCAGCTCCGTAAAGGATTCCGTAAGGTGGTTAATGAACCATGAGCAAGTTCATGGTCAGTACTTGGTATTTGAATAATCAGGAAATTTTATGGCTTGCAGGGAATCATGGGGGGATTATATGCTTAAGTAGCCTCCTAACTAGGATAGTTGTTATCTCAATGGTTTTTTGGCTACCTCGGGGGGTGTTTTCACATCCCCTTTTTATTTTGGAAATCCCCCGTTCAACAGGAAGATATTTGAATTTATCCCTTCATGATTCATGATACGGGCTGAAAATCAACGAATTTTGGCCTCATTTTAAGAAGCCTGATGTAGATCATGCCTCAACCCTGATTGTGATCATCCTGCATTGGGTTCCCGCCGCCTAGATTTGCACTACAATTTTTCAATAATGCAATTAGTCCATCACAAAGCAATTGGAGCCACCCATTATCATTTTCCCTCCCTGCACCTTGGTTTTTTGTCCACTATTAGAACCTGGATCTGGAAGAACGAGCCGGTTTGGGAGTATTACAGGTTATCAATTGCGGCCACTGGAATTTTTATCCAGGTGACGATCGCTGCCTTTATGATCGCTGTACTCGGTGCAGCGGGAGCGCCTGCCCTTATCTTTACCACAGGAATATTTTTTGCCTTTGCATCGAACGCCATTGCATCCGCCCAGGCGCCCATGCGCTGGGTGATATTTGCCTTTTTGGCCAGTATACTGGTCAACTTGTCCCTTGGCGTTTATTATCTGATACAATTGCTATAGAAAAAAATACAAGAGTACCACGCAATGACGGTGGTATGAAATGACGGAGTAGTATGTCTGATCATCTGGGGCCTGGCGGAAAAGCAGAGCTAGCGAAATCCGTTCAGGTCCCATTTGTTATTGCCCCGCATCCATGCCATCTCGGTCAGGAAGCTGGCAAGCGCTGTTCACCCGACGCCAAGCGGAACAGCCGCAAAACGTATTGAATCGGTAATTCTCCCAGGACCTTTCTCCCTAAAACCGAAGGTAAACGGATAGCTGTCGCCCGGGATGGGTCTTGCGTTCAAAACCATTCCCAAATAATACAAACAGGGTCATATCCTGTCTTGCAGAAAGGGCGGTTTCCGGCTTATGGTCTGAGTCCATAGCTGAAACATCGTGATCACAAAATCAACGATTTCCATCACTGAACAGGTGGTCTTTTCCCTTGTTTTATGGACTTGCTTTCCCAGCTGGCCATCAATTGAGGTGGTCAACCAAAAGGGCATCGCCTCGACTTTCCAGGGAAACAGATAATCTGTTTGACATGACCATTTAGAACATTTTCGGTCTGAATGGGAGGGTCTTTGGCATTGGTTTAATTCCGCATCTGCCCTTTTCTGAATAGCCTTACCCAAGTCCGGATGATTTCATCCGATATAATAAATAACTTTATGGGACACGATCTATTGCTCATCGAAATGCCTGCCATATGGTCCATATGCTGTCAGAGAACCAAATCCAGTATTACAGGGAAAATGGATTTGTAATCATAGAAAATTTTCTTTCTTCCGAAGAACTTGAATATTGGCGGAGTGCTGTTACGAAGGCAGTAAGGGAACGCGCGGGCAGAAAGATGCCAGGCAAAGACCTGAAAACTGGCGAGGACGATGGTATAAATGAAGACGTTGAATATTTTGGAAAAGTATTTGACCAGCTGCTTAACCTTTGGCAAACCAGCGCAGAGGTAAAGAGAATCATGTTCGATGAAAGAATCGGTGAAATGGCAGCAAAGCTGGCAGGCGTGGCAGGAATCCGTATCTGGCACGATCAGGCGCTCATCAAAAGACCCTGGGCAAACCCGACCGCCTGGCATCTGGACACCCCATTCTGGTCATTTTCGGACAGGCGGGCACTCTCCATATGGGTGGCACTGGATGATGCAACACCGGAGAACGGCTGCCTATATTTTTTGCCCGGCTCTCACAAAGAAACAGAGTTTAAAAAGATCAGTATTGGCAGAAATATGGATAGCATATTTGACATCTATCCGCAGTTTTTAAAAACAAGGCCGGTTTCAGCAGCCATGAAAGCAGGCAGCTGCTCCTTTCACAACGGACTTACCATCCATGCTGCAGGTGCCAACATGACCAACGGGTTTAGACGGGCAATGACATGTTCATACATGCCAGATGGCAACCACTTCAATGGACAGCCGAATATTTTGCCAGAGCCTTACCTCAGTAGTTTGCGGGTCGGCGATCTGCTTGATAACGATCTGCAGAACCCGCTTATTTATAGCAGCTTGGTCAATGCCTATCCCAAATAAACTGACTTGAAAAGAAGAGATTTTTTGCTACAGGGATCCCTGCTGACGACCAGCATTACCATGCGCGGATTACTGTATTATCCTGGTCCGCAACCGGGCGATGCGCCCGTTTCTTCCTTCCCGATTTTCCGTAATCCTCCTGCGATCGACCGGCCCTTTGTCCGGTGGTGGTGGAATGGTGACAAAATAGAAAAAGAGGAGATCACCCGCGAATTGAAGATGTTAAAAGAGGCAGGAATAGGGGGAGTGGAAATCAATCCCATCAAATTTCCACAGAGAACAAATGATCTGGGCAAGAAATCCGTGAAATGGTTAAGCACCGAGTGGCTGGACCTGTTGGAGTTTACCCTTTTGCAGGCAGCATCTCTCGGCCTGATCTGCGATCTGATTGTCGGTTCCGGATGGCCATTCGGTGCGGAGTGGCTGCAGGGGGATGAGCGTTCCCAGATTGTTACAATTGCCGTCAAGAAACTCACAGGACCTCTTGACTATGAAATTTCGCCCTTTGAACTTTTGCGCGAAGCTGATCCGGCCATAACTTCCCCCTTTGCCGGCAGGCGGGCGGAGTTACTCTCCCTTCACCTGGTACCTTCCCCCTTAGGCGAACTTGGGCAGGCCAGGGACCTGGGCAATCAACTCGGACAGGAAAGTATCAGATTTTCCTTACCGGAGGGAAACTATGCGCTATACGGTCTTGTCTTATTCACTGGTTTTATGGAAGTCATCAATGGTGCCCCAGGGGCAGGTGGCCCGGTGCTGAATCACTATAATAAAGAAGCTGTTCATAAATACCTGGATAACATGAGTTCTGGTTTAGGAACGAAAAAAGGAAAAATCCGGGCTTTTTTTACCGACAGTCTTGAACTGGAGGGAGCCAATTGGACAGATGATATGGCCGCCGAATTCAAAAAGCGCAGGAATTATGACCTGCTGCCTTACCTGCCATTCATCCTGTTCAAGGTTGGGGGTATGGGGAATGTCCAGGATTTTAAGAACGGAGCGGAACTTGATGCGGAATTCAGGGAGACACTGAACCGCGTACGGTTTGATTTTGAACTGACCAAAATGGAACTGCTGCGTGAAAGATTTGTAGAGCCATTTCTGGAATGGTGTCGCCTCAACGGCCTTAGATCAAGGGTGCAGGCCTATGGACGGGGATATCATCCTCTGGAAGGATGTTTCGGTGTGGATATCCCTGAATGTGAAACCTGGATCAAGAATGGCCTGGGCCAGGAAATGAGTGAAACGGATTATCAGGCAGGTCGTGCTTACTCCATGATTAACAAATATATAAGTTCGGCCGCGCATCTTCAGGGCAAGCAACGGGTCAGCTGCGAGGAGCTGACCAATACGGACAGGGTGTTTGGCGAAACGCTTGAGCTTTTAAAAATTGCTTCTGACCAGAGTATTATTTCGGGAGCTACCCACGCCGTTTTCCACGGTTTTAATTATTCACCGAAAGCTGCTGATTTTCCCGGATGGGTAAGGTATGGCACATTTTTTAATGAACACAACCCCTGGTGGTCTCATGTTGACCTGTTCACCACCTACCGGGCAAGACTGGCCGCTATTTTCGGGGCTGCTGACATGTTTGCCGATATCGCTATTCTACCCCCCCTGGGGGATGAATGGAGCCTGTTTGGAGCACAGAATGAACCCTTTCCTTCCCTGATGTACCCGGAGTATCTGACGCTGGTATGGGAATCCATTCACAAAAATGGCAACGGATGTGATTATGTTTCTGAAAAAATCATCCAGGAGGCAGCCCTTCATCCGGGTTTTCTCCAATCCGGCAGCCGCAAATACCATTCCCTGTTTATGATAGAGGTGGAAAGCCTGCAACCTGCCACCGCAGCAAAATTGCATGATTTTATCCTTGCCGGGGGAAGGATTTTTTGTGTTCAGAAATATCCACATAAATCCCCTGGCCTGGCGCAATTCAGGCAGCGGGATAAAGAGGTAAAAGACTGGGTGGAAAAAATGCAGATTTATCCGCAGCGATTTATCCTCCTGAAAAAGCCGGACAAAGATTATCTCGGCTGGTACCGCGAAATTCAGGAAAAATACCAGCTAATTCCTTATGTGAACATCAAAAGACCGGATCCTTTTGTAAACCAGATCTACTACCAGACCAGACAAGAGGATTTCTTTTTTTTCATCAATTCAAGCATGGATAAAAGGTTTACCCTTGACCTGAGCTTTGACAACCGGATAAGCGCTGGTAAAAAAAGCTGGATCTGGGATGTGGAAACTGGCGAACGATTCTCCCTCCCTTCCGACTCGGGAAAATTAACCCTTGACCTGGAGCCTGCCGGCTCCGCACTGATCGTTCTTGATCATACCCGGAAGGGAAAGAAACACGTTTCCCCTCCTTACCCCGGAGAAAACCGTGAGATCCTATCGGGTTGGACGGTGGAATGGAAGCATATCAATGGCAGTACCCGGCAAACGAGGATGAATGAATTGACAGACCCGAAAAATGATCCGGATCACTGCGGATTTTGTGGCCAAATTATTTACTCCGCCGAATTTCAAATAGCACAGCCCGATAAATTTTCCTTTCTTGATCTTGGAAAAGTTTTTGGTTCAGCCGAATTGACTGTCAACGGTTATGCTTATGGTATACAATGGTGGGGAAGAAGGGTTTTTAGTCTTGCTGACAAATTAAAGCAGGGAAAAAATACCATTGAAATCACGGTTATGACTACCATGGTCAACTTTCTGAAAACGTTGAAAGATAACCCCGCTGCGCAATACTGGACCAGTGAGGGGAGGAAAAATCAGCCCTTTGCGTCGATGGGACTACTTGGACCCGTAATTATTTATTAGTTGTTATGAGAATTCCAAACTCGATTCTTCTGCTGGTATCTCTTTCTTTAATATCCTGTGTCCAGGCACAGGACTATCCTGTGTCCCTGTTTGGAATCAAATCAGACGGGGTTTCACTAAACACACGCAGCATCCAGTTTGCCATCGATTATATCAACAGAAAGGGTGGAGGAAGGCTGGTCTTTGCAGTTGGAAGGTATAAGACGGGTTCACTCCATATGAGATCCAAGGTTACGCTTCACCTGGAAGAAGGAGCCGAGTTGATTGGTTCAGAAAACCCGCTCGACTACGAGCGGGAAGTGTATACCGCGTTAATCTTTGGGAGCGGGGAACACGATATTGGGATTACGGGCAAAGGCACCGTGGATGGCCGCGGCACCCAGGTGGCGTTGAATATCCTGGCGCTCGTTCATAGCGGGCTTGTTGCGGATCCGCTTCGTAATGACCGTCCTGCGGAAGCAGCCCGCCCCATGCTGATCAGTTTCCTATCCTGTGAAAACATACAGGTGAAAAACGTCACGCTTAAAAATTCTGCTTCCTGGGTACAGACCTATGAACGTTGTAAGCGGGTAATACTGGACAGTATTCATGTTGATAGTAAGGCTTACTGGAATAATGATGGTATTGATATTGTTGACTGCGACAGCGTGGAATTAAAAAATTCCTACATCGACGCAGCGGATGACGGTATCTGCCTGAAATCCCAGGATCAGGCCCTGGTTTGCAGGCGTATTCGCATCGAGAACAACACCATACGTTCCAGCGCGAATGCCTTGAAGCTGGGGACCGCGTCCCTGGGTGGATTTAGCCAGATTAGTATCTCGAACATAAGGGTATTTGATACTTACCGGTCAGCGATTGCCCTGGAAGCAGTGGATGGTGGATATATTGACGATTTGCAGATAAATGGGGTGAGAGCAACCAATACGGGTAACGCCATGTTCATTCGAATAGGTGAGCGGATTGGCGGCAGGAAAAGCCGTATCTCAAATATACAAATCCGTGATGTTGATGTAGAAATTGCTGAAGGCAAACCTGATTCCGGGTATTCGTACGAGGGACCGATAGAGGACCAGCCCCGCAATATTTCACCCATCGTAATAACCGGTCTGCCGGACAATTTGATTGAAAAGATTGTTCTGAAGGATATTTCGGTCCAATATCCGGGCGGTGGTATCAAGGAATTTGCGTTCAGGTCAATGGATAAACTGGACAGCATCCCCGAGCTTCCGGGAAAATACCCTGAATATTCCATGTTCCGGGAGCTGCCGGCCTGGGGGATGTATCTGCGACATGTAGCACATCTGGATTGCTCAGAACTGAAATTGAATTGCAAAAGGAGCGATTACCGGGTAGCCGTGATTCTGGACGACGTCAATCACTCAACGTTTGAGAAATCAATCATCAATGAACCGGGAAGGAAGAAGCCCTTTTATTTTCATCGTTGCCGGGAAGTACTGATTCGATGATGGTTATTCCTGCAAGAATTTCTTTTTCCAGAGCATTCCTGTTTCAAATGCTTTCGCCTGGAGAAAAAGGAGTAAATTTAATTTGGTTTTCAACTTACGTTCAGCTGGACCTGGCACGAGCAAGAAAGGAACTTAAACTCTTTTTGCAGCAACAATTAATAGATCAATAAGACATTATAGAGTCTCTATATAAACCTAAGGGGGCTGATAGATGGGCCCAAAAGAGTCATACTTAGTTTAGCTTAGTAAGTTTTTTTTTACTGGCGCTAATATATCCAGGTAATCATGTAATAACCTAAAATGCAAACTGATGTTCAGGAATTATCTAAAAGTTGGATTACGCAATCTGTGGAAGAATAGGGCCTTTTCCGCAATTAATCTTGTAGGACTAGCGGCAGGGCTTGCTGTTTGCCTTTTGATTGTTTTATATGTGAAGGATGAATTGAGCTATGACAAATACAATGCACAAGCAGATAATATTTACCGGCTGGATGCCGATCTATACTTTAACGGAACCCAGTTTACATCGTCCATCAGCCCCTCCCCTTTGGCGCCAACACTGAAGAAGGATTACCCGCAGATCGTTCAATATGTGCGATTCCGGAATTTTGGTGATATCCTTGTTAAAAAGGACAATCTGAACATACAAAACCACAATGCTGTATTTGCCGATTCCACTATTTTTCAGGTATTTTCAATTCCATTGATAGCTGGTAACCCGCTAACAGCATTAAATGAACCCAATTCAATCGTGATTGACGAAACAACAGCTAAGAAATATTTTAACTCAACCAATGTTGTAGGCAAAACTCTCTTTGTGGACAATTCCGTAAACTGCAAAATAACCGGGGTTATCAAAGATATTCCTCCTCAGTCGCATTTTCATTTTAGTTTTATTAGGCCGATGCATGATACGTACCACGATGATCAGGATGACTGGCTGAGCAACAATAATGCTTCCTATGTTTTGGTAAGGCCGGATCTGACGCGAGGATCATTGCAGGCGAAAGTAGATGCTACTATTGATAAGTATTTCGCAAAACAACTGGAGCAGGTCCTGCACACCAGTGCACATGATGCAAAAAAAGGCGGTAATCATTTTTTATATCCAGTGATGCCACTGACCGATATTCACCTTTACTCAAACAAGTCTTACGAATTTGAAACTAATGGAAATATTGTTTACGTGTATATCTTCTCAATAATTGCGATTTTTATTTTGCTGATCGCCTGCGTGAATTTTATGAATCTGTCTACGGCTCGCTCGGCCAATCGCGCAAAAGAAGTAGGTATAAGAAAAGTAGCTGGCTCACTACGGTTGAATCTCATTATTCAATTCCTTACGGAATCTACATTATTGAGCTTTTTCTCGCTATTACTTTCCCTGGGAATAGCCTGGCTCCTTTTGCCATTGTTCAATCAACTTGCAGGAAAACAGATGAGTGTGTTCACACTGATTTCTTCGCGGCTGTTACCGGTAGTTATCGGTTTAATAGTAGTAGTGGGTTGCCTTGCCGGAAGTTATCCTGCTTTTTATCTTTCATCTTTTCAACCGGTGCAGGTATTGAAAGGCAGTGTTGCAAAAGGATTGAAGAGCAGCTGGCTGAGAAACGGCCTGGTCATTTTTCAGTTCTTTATTTCGATCACCCTGATTATCGGGACAATTATCATTTATAACCAGCTGAATTATATACGTGATAGAGAAATCGGATATAACCGCGATCAGGTGCTGGTGGTCAACAACACCTACGTACTGGATAAACAAATCAAAACCTTCAGGCAGGAAATGTTAAAAATACCCGGTGTGCAGAGTGCTGCTGTTGCGGGATCCCTGCCTGCCGAGACGGGGTACAACCAGAACGGCTGGTTCAAAGATCCCACACTTGATGCGAAGCAGGTTACTATAGCGACTGATTTTTATGTTGACCAGTACTATATTCCGACATTAGGAATGCACATGGCTGCAGGAAGAAATTTTTCCCTGGATTTTCCGACTGATTCTACGGCAGTGATCATAAACGAAACCGCAGCACGGTTTCTTGGCTTCAAAAACCCTTTGAATCAATCCTTATACCGCCCTAACGGTAACCTCAATAATGGGAACTTTATCTCAAAAGCATTTCACATAATCGGAGTAGTGAAGGATTTCAATTTCAGCTCCCTTCATGACAATGTAGGCCCGGTGATTATTGAATTGGGTGAGAATTATGGAAGGGTTGCTATGCGGATAAATACCAGAAATATCCCCGGATTGATTAAACAAGTAGAAGGCAAGTGGAACAGTATGGCTCCGGGCCAGCCATTCAGCTACTCATTTTTGGATGCGGATTTCAACAAGATATATGAGGCTGACCAGCGAACAGGAAAGCTGTTTATCAGCTTTGCAGTGTTTGCCATTTTTATCGCCTGCCTCGGTTTATTTGGGCTTGTAGCTTATGCAGCAGAACAGCGCATTAAAGAGATAGGGATAAGAAAAGTACTAGGTGCAAGTGCAGGCACCATTATAACCATGATCTCGAAAGATTTTATCAGGCTGGTCCTGATCTCATTGGTGATTGCCTTTCCCTTTGCATGGTGGATGATGAATAAATGGCTGCAAAGCTTTGCTTACAGGATCAATATCAGTGTCTGGGCATTTGTTTTGGCCGGCTTACTGGCTATTATAATTGCTATGATCACGGTGAGCTACCAGGCAATTAAGGCCGCAATGGCCAACCCGGTGAGGTGTCTTCGAGCCGAGTAAGAACAGTTTTAAGAAGAGTTTTC
>Ga0318563_10000814_pt1 | contig 12961 bp, 10 predicted proteins | sample GRESIP066b5f19_FD_203689 | JGI IMG/M metagenome (GOLD analysis project Ga0318563, IMG submission 203689) | Tropical soil microbial communities from Luquillo Experimental Forest, Puerto Rico - GRE.SIPMG.066b5f19 | ecosystem: Environmental > Terrestrial > Soil > Tropical forest > Bulk soil... | reverse complement strand
GGCCGGGGGTGGAGCCGGAAGGTCACCGTGGCGATCAGCCCCAGCGTGCCCAGCGATCCCACCATCAGCTTCGGAAGGTCGAACCCGGCGACGTTCTTCACCACCTTGCCCCCGCCCCGGGCAGCGGTGCCGTCGGCGCGGACGATGGAGACGCCGATGATCAGATCTCGGACGCTGCCGTAGCGGGTCCGGCGAGGCCCGAAGGCGTTGGTGGCCACCAGACCGCCCACCGTGGCCCGGTCCGGCCAGGGTGGATCGAGGGCCAGCATTTGCCCCTTCGCCCCCAGCAATCGCTGCAGCGCGCCGAGGGTGACGCCGGCCTCCACCACCACGATCTGGTCCAGCGCCGAGTGCTCCACCACCCGGTCGAGCCCGTCGGTGCGGAAGAGCACGTCGATGCCCGAGGGCGCGGGTCCGAGCCCGAGCTCGGTGCCTCCTCCGACGAAGAGCACCTTCGAGCCCTCCCGCGCCGTCTCGGCCATCGCCGCGGTCGCCTCGTCCAGAGAGCGAGGGCGCACCTCGCGCGCCGACTCCAGGCCCTGCAGCGGGGCGCTCATCCCCGATCCGCCAGCCCTGCCACCTCGGTGGGGTGCGGGCGATAGACCCCCGGGCGATCGCCGCACAGCCGCGGCGTGGGAAACACCTTTCCCGGGTTGAAGGTGGTGCCGGGATCGAAGGCGCAGCGGACCTTGGCCATGGTGTCCAGGTCGTCCTCGCTGAACATCTCCCCCATGTAGGGCGCCTTGTCCGCCCCCACCCCGTGCTCGCCGGTGATCGATCCGCCGTAGCGGATGCAGATCCGGAGGATCTCTCCCGCCAGCTCCTCGGCGGCGTGCTCCTGCCCCGGCACCTTGGCATCGTAGAGCACCAGCGGGTGGAGGTTGCCGTCCCCGGCATGGAAGACGTTGGCCACCCGCAGGCCCCGCTCCTGCGAGAGCCGGGCGATCTCCGCCAGCACCCGGGCAATGTCGTTCCGGGGGATGACCCCGTCCTGGACGATGTAGTTGGGCGAGAGCCGTCCCATCGCGGCGAAGGCGCTCTTCCGTCCCTTCCACATCAGCTGCCGCTCGTCCTCGCTCCTCGGGACACGGATCTCCAGCGCCCCGGTGCGCCGGGCGATCTCTACCGCCACCTTCGAGGTGTGCTCGGCCTCGGCGCTGCAGCCGTCCACGTCCATCAGCAGCGCCGCTCCGACGTCTGGCCAGTCCAGCCCGGTGGCCGCCACCGCCGCCTGGATCGCCAGCCGGTCCATCATCTCGATCGCCGCGGGGACGATTCCGGTGGAGATGATCTCCGAGACGCAGTTGCCGGCCTCGGTGGTGGAGGGGAAGGTGGCGAAGAAGGTCCGGGTGGCCTCCGGCTTGCGGAGGATGCGGAGGACGACCTCGGTGACGATGCCCAGGGTGCCCTCGCTCCCCACCACCACCCCCAGCAGGTCGTAGCCCGGGGTGTCGAGCGCCGGACCGCCCAGGTCGATCACCGACCCGTCGGCGGTGACCAGGCGGCAGCCCAGCACGTGGTTCACCGTGAACCCGTACTTCAGGCAGTGCGCCCCGCCGGAGTTCTCGGCCACGTTCCCCCCGATGGTGCACACGCTCTGCGAGGAGGGGTCAGGGGCGTAGTAGTAGCCGGCGGCGGAGATCTCCTTGCTCACGTCGAGGTTGATCACCCCCGGCTGTACCCGGATCCATCCGTCGTCGAGGTCGACCTCGAGGATCTTCTTCATCCGCGACAGGCCGAGGAGCACGCAGCCCGGGACGGGAAGCGCACCGCCCGAGAGCCCGGTGCCCGCCCCGCGGGGAACCACCGGCATCCCCGCCTCGGCGGCGATGCGGACCACCTGGGCCACCTCCTCGGTCGACCCGGGGAGGACCACCACGCTGGGCGCGGCGCGGAAGCTGGTCAGCGCGTCGCACTCGTAGGTGCGGAGGTCGACTGGCTCGTGGATCACCTGGGCCGGACCGACCACCGCCCCCAGCCGCTCGATCACCGTCGGTGGCGCCGGGACCGGCACCGGATCAGGAGCAGGCGAGACGCGCGACGGGGACGACATGACGGCGGACCTCAGTGCCTCGGCCGGGGTGTACTGATCGCTGCGCTGGCCGATCCTCTCGCTGCGACGCGCAGACTCGAGCCTGCGCTGCTCGACGTGCCAGCGGGCACGCCTCCGCTGCTCGCCCCTTGTGTGCGCCGTCTCGCTTCGGTCTCTGCCATCTCGCTACGCTCACTACACCCCGGCCGAGGCACTAGTCGAGGAGGGCGTAGGCGGGGAGGGTGAGGAAGTCGGGGAAGGAATCGGTGAGGACCATGCTGTCCAGGACCTGTGCCGCTTCCTTGTAACGCGCCGGGTCGGAGGCGGTGAGCCGGGCCAGCTGCTCGTCGCGGGTCTTCTGGTACAGCTCACGGGTGGCCGGGCGGCCGTCGTCGAGCATCGCCCCGTGGCGGATCCACTGCCAGAGCTGGGCGCGGGAGATCTCCGCCGTCGCCGCGTCCTCCATGAGGTTGTAGATGGCCGCCGCCCCGTTCTCCATCAGCCAGGAGTTGATGTACTGCAGGGCCACGTCGACGTTGAGGCGGAACCCGGCCTCGGTGATCTTCGCACCCGGAACGGTGGGGTCGACCAGCTGGGCGGCGGTGCTCTTCACCTCGCTCCGCAACCGGTCCTTCTGGTTGGCCTTGTTCCCCAGCTTCTCGTCGAAGACTTCCTTGGCGGTGGGAACCAGGTCGGGGTGCGCCACCCAGGTGCCGTCGAAGCCGTCGTTCACCTCGCGGAGCTTGTCCTCCCGGACCTTGGTCAAAGCCTTCTCGTTGATCTCGGGGTTCTTCCGGCTGGGAATGAAGGGCGCCATCCCGCCCATGGCGTGCGCTCCGTGGGTATGGCAGCTCTTCACCAGCAGCTCGGTGTAGGCCCGCATGAAGGGAACGGTCATCGTCACCTGGGCCCGGTCGGGGAGGACCTTGTCCTTCCGGTTCCGGAACTTCTTGATGAAGGAGAACATGTAGTCCCACCGCCCGGCGTTCAGGCCGCTGGCGTGGTCCCGCAGCTCGTAGAGCATCTCCTCCATCTCGAAGGCCGCGGGGAGGGTCTCGATGAGCATCGTCGCCCGGATGGTCCCCTTGGGGATCTTCAGCGCCTCCTGCGCAGCGAGGAAGACGTCGTTCCACAGCCGGGCCTCGAGGTGGCTCTCCATCTTCGGGAGGTAGAAGTACGGCCCGGTGCCCCGGTTCAGGAGCTCGCGGGCGTTGTGGAAGAAGTAGAGACCGAAGTCGGCGAGGCTGGCGCTGATCGGCTTCCCGTCGAGGGTGAGGTGCTTCTCCGGGAGGTGCCAGCCCCGGGGCCGCACCAGGAGCACCGCGGTCTTCTCGTTGAGCTTGTAGCTCTTGCCCCCCTGCTCGAAGGTGATCGTCCGCCGCACGGCGTCGATGCAGTTCTGCTGGCCGAGCATCACGTTCCGCCACGAGGGCGAGAGCGAATCCTCGAAGTCGGCCATGAAGATGTCGGCGCCCGAGTTGAGGGCGTTGATCATCATCTTCCGCTCCACCGGCCCGGTGATCTCCACGTGGCGCTTCTGGAGATCGTTGGGGGTGGAGGCGACCTTCCAGTCGCCGCCGCGGATGGCCGTCGCGGAGGGGAGAAAGTCCGGCATCTCCCCCCGGTCGAACGCCTTCTGCCGCTCTGCCCGGGCGGCGAGGAGCTCCTCGCGCCTGGGGTTGAACTGCCGGCAGAGAGTCTCGAGGAACCCGAGGGCGTCGCGAGAGAGGACCTTCTCGGCGCCCTCGGGAGCAGCAGTGAGGACGGTCAGGGCCATGGGCCCCCTCCTACCTCAAGGGTAGGGGGGAATCACGCCGGGGAAGACGTAGGCCTGGAGCAGGACCAGGACGCCCACCAGACAGGCCAGGACCAGGCTGTGCCAGAAGACGTACCGGAGGATGTTCCCCTCCTCGCCTTGCTGATTGGTGGCCACGCTGGCCACCACGATGCTCTGGGCGTCGATCATCTTCCCCATCACGCCGCCGGAGCTGTTGGTCGCCGCGGTGAGGATCGGGTTCAGCCCCAGCGCCCCGGCCGACACCTTCTGTAGGTTGCCGAACAGCACGTTGGAGGAGGTGTCGCTTCCGGTCAGGGCCACGCCCAGCCACCCGAGCAGCGCAGAGAAGAAGGGGAAGAGCTTGCCGGTGCTGGCGAAGGCCAGGCCCATCGTCGAATCCGAGCCCGAGTACCGGGTGGTGAAGCCCAGGGCGAGCATGGCCACGATGGTGAGGAGCGAGTACTTCACCCGGTTCAGCGTCTTTCCGTAGATGGAGAGCAGCTTCCCCGGACCAAGGCCCAGCACCAGCCCGGAGATGATCCCGGCGATGAGCAGGGCGGTGCCGGTGGCCGACAGCCAGCTGATGGCCCACACCGCGGCCTCGGGGGTGGGCTTGGGCACCAGCGGCGGGGCCTTGAGCACCAGCTTGTCGAGGAAGGGCAGTTTCCAGGTGGGGTTGCTGATCTTGTTCAGCTCGACCTTGAAGTAGCCCCAGATGAAGACGCAGATGGAGAGGATGATCCACGGCGTCCACGCCCGGAGCGCCTGGGCGGTGGTGGGCTTGGGACCGGTGTGGTCCGTGGCCGCCTCGCCCTCGAACCGCCAGGTCTTCTTCGGCTGCCAGAACTTCAGCAGGACGTAGACCGCGCCGATGCTGATCGCCGAGGCGATGATGTCCACCAGCTCCGGCCCCATGTGGTTGCTGACGTAGTACTGGGGGATGGCGAAGAAGACGCCGGCCACCAGGCACGCCGGCCAGACCTCCGCCATCCCGCCCAGCCCGGCCATCGCCCACACCAGCCAGAAGGGGACGATGACCGAGAAGAACGGCAGTTGCCGGCCGACCATCGCGCTCAGCTTCCCGACTGGAAGCCCGGTGACGGTGGCCAGGGTGGTCACCGGAGTCCCCAGGGCGCCGAACGCCACCGGGGCGGTGTTCCCGATCAGCGCCAGTCCGGCGGCGGCCAGGGGCTTGAAGCCCAGACCGATCAGCATCGCCCCGCAGATCGCGACCGGGGTGCCGAAGCCCGAGGCCCCCTCGATGAAGGCCCCAAAGGAGAAGCCGATGAGGAGGATCTGGATCCGGCGATCGGCCGCCAGGCCGGCGATGGTCTGCTTCACCCGCTCGAACTCACCGGTGCTGACACTGATGTCGTAGATGAAGATCGCGTTGAGGACGATCCACCCGATGGGGAGGATGCCGAACAGCGCGCCATTGAAGGCCGCAGCGAGGGCCATCGATGCGGGCATGTGGTACACAAGGAACGCCACCAGGAGCGCCGTCGCCAGGCCCAGCAGCGCTGCGACGTGCGCCTTGACGTGGAAGAAGGCCAACGAACCGAGCAGGACGACTACCGGCAGTGCCGCCACCAGCGCCGAGATGAAGAGGTTGTCGGCGATGGGGATGTAGTTCTGAGTCCAGGTCATTGCGAGGTTCCCTCCGGTGACCTCCCGAGGACAAACGGGCGCGGAGGCTGACACAACGAGACTGAGGGAGACAGTGACAACGGACAACGCGCCGCGTCGCTGCAACGAGGTTCCAGTGCCGCCGCAACGAAATGAGGGGTTTCCGCCTCAGCGGGCCGCGCGGGCGGGGGCGCGAGAAACCGTCCGCTCGGCAGGGACCGGCTCCAGCGCGCGGACCTCGGGAGCGATTTGCCCCAGCGCCTCCGATCCGCCCTCGGCGAAGAGGGTGCGGTCGGCCTTCTGGAGCAGCACCTCCAGTCCAGCACCCGAGACGGCGCTGACCGCCACCCCGCCTCGTGTCCGGATCAGCGTGGCCAGCAGCTCCGGGGAGACCCGGTCGGCCTTGTTCCAGACCCGGAGTCGCGGCGTCCGGTCGAGCCCGAGCTGCTCCAGGATCCGCTCCACTGCCTCCACCTGGGCGTCGTGGACCGGGTCGGAGGCGTCGACCACGTGGAGCAGGAGCGAGGCGTCGTCCAGCTCCTCCAGCGTGGCGCGGAAGGCAGCCATCAGGTCCTTCGGCAGGTCCCGGATGAACCCCACCGTGTCGGTGATGATCACCTCCCGCTCCTCGGGGAAGCGAAGCCGGCGGCTGGTGGGATCGAGGGTGGCGAAGAGCTTGTCCTCGGCCAGCACCGTACTTCCCGTCAACGCATTGAGCAGCGTCGACTTGCCGGCGTTGGTGTAGCCGACGATGGAGATGACCGGGAGATCCCGTCGCTCGCGGCGTGCCCGGCGCACCTGGCGCTCGGAGGAGAGCTGGCCGATGCGGCGCTCCAAGTGAGCGATGCGGTCGCGGACCCGGCGCCGATCGATCTCCAGCTTGGTCTCGCCCGGCCCCCGTCCGCCAATTCCGCCCGCCAGCCGGGAGAGCGAATCGTCGCTCTGCGCGAGCCGTGGGAGGAGGTACTTGAGCTGCGCCAGCTCGACTTGCAGCTTGCCGTCGGCGCTCTGCGCCCGCTGGGCGAAGATGTCGAGGATCAGCTGGGTGCGGTCGAGGACCTTGAGGCTGGTCTCCTCGGCGATGTGCCGGCTCTGCGAGGGGCTGAGGTCGCGGTCGAACACCAGGAGGTCGGCCCCGAGCTGCATCGACTTGAGGTTCAGCTCCTCCAGCTTTCCCCGCCCGACCAGGTAGCGGGGGTCGGCGTCCTTTCGCACCGCGAGCACCGAGTCCACCACCTCGACGCCGGCGGTCCGGGCCAGCTCGGCCAGCTCTCGCAGCGAGGCCTCCGCTGCTCCGCGGTCCAGCTTCAGCGCCACCCCCACCAGCAGGGCGCGACCGGCGCTGGCCACCGAGCGGCCGGCGGTGCTCTGCGCCAGCTCGTCCTCCAGGGCCTGCAGGGTGGCGGCGAGGTCCGGCTGGCGGCCATGCACACCGGGGAGGGTCTCGGTCCGCCAGTAAGCGCCGTCCCCATTCGCCGGGACCAGGTGCGCGAAATGGAGAACGCCGGGGAGGCCGTCGGGCCCCACGCCGATGGCGGCCACCAGGTCCAGCCGGAGCAGGGCGAGGTCGGTCAGGTCGTCGCGGGTGAGCGGCTCGGACCGCAGATGGGTGTGCACCAGCCGGAGCCCGCGGAGGCGGACCTGGCCGGCACGGGCGCGGCCGATGTCGGGGAGGTCGAGCTTGTGGGCGTTGCCCACCACCACCTGTTCCACCTCGCCCTTGCGGTTGAGTAGGACGCCCACCTGGCGATGGGTCTCGTGCGAGAGCTCGGTGAGATGGCGGGCCAGCTCGGGGCTGACGATCTCGTGCGGGGAAACGCGGCGCCGGTAAGTGTTGCGCAGCTGCCGCAGCTCGCTGGGCTTGAGCCCGAAGGTGTTGCCGTGAAGGTTGTTCAGGGTGCGTCCAGGCCGGGAACCATCTCGCCAGAACTCATTTAAGCACCTTCCATTCGCTCCGCTCGCCGGATTGCTCGCTGCATCCCGGCCGGCGTCCGGAGACCGCGTGGCACAGTCGCCGGCGATGTGCCGACCGCTCCTCTCGCTCGTGCTGCTGCTCGGAGCGGGCTGCGCCAGCGCTCCCCGTCCGTGGATGCGGATCGACTCCGGGCCCCCTCCGGCGACCGCCCGGCTCACTGCCCGACCCGGGCCGGTCACCACCCCGCTGGCTCCGGGGCTGCATCCTCTAGGACTCTCCTCCTCGGGCCGCGACGGCTACCTCTACGTGCCGGAGCGGGCGATGAAGGGCCCCGTTCCGTTGCTGGTGATGCTCCATGGCGCGGGCAGCTCCTCGAAGAACATCTGGGAGGTGGTGCGCCACGAGGCCGAGGACCGGGGGCTGGCGGTGCTCCTCCCTGACAGCCGCGACTGGAGCTGGAACTTCAAGCACGGGGACTTCGGTCCCGACCTCCAGTTCATCGACCAGGCGCTGCGGTTCACCTTCGCCAGCGTGCTGGTCGACCCGTCGCACGTCATCCTCGGCGGCTTCTCCGCCGGAGGGATCATGGTGCTCTCCCTCGGACCGTCGAACGGCGACCTCTTCGGATGGATCCTCGCCTTCTCCCCGGTGGGCATCGACGTCGCCGGATGGGTGGGCAAGCCGAAGTTCTTCATCGCCCACGGGACGCTGGACCCGGTGGTCAACATCGGCATGTCGAGCCGGGCCATCGTTCCCGCCCTCCGGAACGCCGGGGCCTCGGTGGTGTACCGGGAGTTCGAGGGGCCCCATGTGGTGCCCGACTTTGCCCTGCAAGAGGGGCTCACCCTCGCCCTGGAGTGAATGGCCAGGGGCGTTTTCTGCATTACCTTGAGGCCATGAGTGACTCCCCCGAGACCCCCGACCGTCGCACCGACGCCGAGTGGAGGGAGCGGCTCTCCCCCGCGGCGTACCAGGTGCTCCGTCAGCACGGTACCGAGCGGGCAGGCAGCAGCCCTCTCAACCGCGAGAAGCGCCCCGGCACCTTCCGCTGCGCCGGCTGCGGCCAGCCCCTCTTCGACGCCTCCGCCAAGTTCGACAGCGGCACCGGCTGGCCGAGCTTCACCGAGCCTTTGTCCGGCTCGGTTGGCACCACGACCGATGACAGCCACTTCATGGTTCGCACCGAGGTGCACTGCCAGAAGTGCGGCGGTCACCTGGGCCACGTCTTTCCCGACGGTCCGGCGCCCACCGGAGACCGCTACTGCATGAACGGCGTGGCGCTGGAGTTCGAGCCCGGCACGAAGTGAGGCCCCTGGCGGGTGCCCGGAAGCGCGGCGTCCGCGTCAGGGATGAGCGGGTGGCCCGTTCTCCGCCACGCTCCTCTCAGCGGGCCTCATGCGCGGCGCGGAAGCGGCGTGCCGCCTCGTCGAGCGTCGCCTCCGACTTGCAGAAGGCGAAGCGAGCGACGCACGGCGCCCGCCCCCGGTCGACGTAGAAGGCCGAGAGGGGAATCGCGGCCACCTTCACCCGGGTGGTGAGATCGCGGCAGTAGGCATCGTCGTCGGCGAAGCCCCGCCCGGCGACGTCGGCGCAGACGAAGTACGCCCCCTCCGGCTCCCAGGGAGACCAGCCCGACTCCCGCAGCATCGCCAGCAGCTTCGACCGGCGCCGGGCGTACCCCGCCTGGAGCTCGGCGAAGTGCGCTTCGGGCAACCCCAGCGCCACCGCCACCGCTTCCTGGAGTGGAGTGGGCACGGCGAAGGTGACGTACTGGTGCGCACCCAGCACCGCGTCGCGAAGGACCTTGGGTCCCATCGCCCAGCCCACCTTCCATCCGGTGAAGCCGAAGGTCTTCGCCCCGCTGTCGAGGGTGAGCGTCCGGCTGGCCATCCCCGGCAGCGTGGCCAGCGAGAGGTGGCGCGCCTCGCCGTACACCAGGTGGTGGTAGACCTCGTCGACCACTGCCACCACGTTCCATCGCCTGCAGAGGGCGGCGATCTGCTCCAGCTCCTCCCCGGTGAAGACCTTTCCGGTGGGGTTGTGCGGGGTGTTGAGGAGGAGCAGCCGGGTCCGAGCGGAGAAGGCCTGCTCCAGCGCCCGGGGATTGAACCACCACCGGGGATGGCTCCCGTCGGGCGGCTGCAGCGTCACTGGGCGCAGTACGCCTCCGGCCATCGTCACGCTGGCGGCGTACGAGTCGTAGACCGGCTCGAAGGTCACCACCTCGTCGCCGCCGTCCACCAGCCCCTGGACCGCGTCGAAGATGGCCTCGGTGGCGCCGCAGGTCACCACCACCTCGGTGTCCGGGTCGAGGGTGAGGCCCTGGTAGCGGGCGGCGTGGGCGGCGATGGCCCGGCGAAGGGCGACCGCCCCCACCCCGGGTGCGTACTGGTTGTATCCGGAACGCAGTGCGGCCACCGCCGCCTCGCGCACCACCTCCGCCCCGTCGAAGTCGGGGAAGCCCTGCCCGAGGTTCACCGCCCCCGCCCGCTGGGCCAGCGCGCTGAACTCGCTGAACACCGTGGGGGCGAGTGCGCTCACGCGGCGTGACGCCTGGACACCGGAGGCGGAGTGTTCGCCGGACACGGTCCGGCGGAGGCTACCACCCGTCTTGACGGGCCAGGGCGCTTCGTCCACAAGCTTCGCCTTCCACCATGGACCGCACCGAACGCCTGCTCGACCTGGTGGCGCTGCTGCTCGATTCGCACGAGCCGGTGTCCTGGGCGGAGCTCAAGGAGAGCTTCCCCGAGGACTACGGGAGCGGGAGCGACGAGGCCACCGAGCGGAAGTTCGAGCGGGACAAGGCCGAGCTCCTCGAGCTGGGCATTCCCCTCACCTACGTGCAGGGCGACGAGGACCGGAAGGACGGCTACCTCCTCGACCGGAACGCCTACTACCTTCCCGAGCCCGGCTTCACCCCGGAAGAGATGGCGGTGCTCTACGCCGCCGGCTCCGCCGCGTTGACCTCGGGCGCCTTCCCGGGCCGGCATGACCTGCAGCACGCCCTGCGGAAGATCGGCTTCTTCGCCGGGGGAGAGCTGGCCGTCCCCAGGGTGCGGATGGAGCTCGGGGCAGTGCGGGAGAGCGCATCGGTGCCGGAGCACCTCGAGGCGCTGTGGACGGCAGCCAGCGCCCGGAAGTGGGTGGAGATCAGCTACGCCTCCCCCAAGCGGCGCGAGCCGTCCCAGCGCCGGGTGGACCCCTACGGGCTGGTGCTCCGCCGTGGGGTCTGGTCGCTGGTCGGCTACTGCCACCTCCGTCAGGGCCTGCGGACCTTCCACGTGCACCGCATCCGCGGGCTGAAGATGAACCCCAGCAAGCCCCGCACCCACGACTTCCAGATCCCCGAGGAGTTCGACATCGACGCCCAGGTGCCGCACGCGCCGTGGCAGTGGCGAATCGAGGCTCCGGTGGAGGTCCGGCTGCGGCTAGAGGGGCCGCTGGCCGCCCAGGCCGAAGCGCACTTTCCCGGGGCGACCGTGGAGCGGCGCGGGGCGGAGACCGAGGTGGTGGTCCAGGTCACCCTGATGGACGCGCTGCTCACGCACGTGCTGGCCCTCGCGCCCCAGGCACAGGTGGTGTCGCCCGAGGCGGCCCGGGCGCGCTTCCGGGTCCTGGCCGAGGCGGTGGCCGCCCGGCACCGGGGGGCCGCATGAGCGACGTCCACGAGCGGCTCCGCCGGTTGCTCTTCGTCGTCCCCTACGTGGCCCGGCACCGCGGAGTGACCGTTGAGGCCCTCTCCCGCCAGCTGGGCATCAGCCGCGAGGAGCTGCTCCGAGATCTCGAATTGCTCACCATGGTCGGGCGGCCGCCGTTCCAGCCCGACGACTTCATCGACCTCCACGTGGAGAACGACCAGGTGTGGGTCGACCTCGACCAGCGCTTCAGCAAGCCCCCCCGCCTCACCGGGGCCGAGGCGGCGGCGCTGGCCGCGGCGGCGGAGCTGCTGCGTCCCGCGGCGGAGACCGCGCTGGCCTCGGCGCTGGCGAAGCTGGAGAAGGTGCTCCCCGCGCAGGCCAAGCGGCTCTACCGCGACCTGGGCAGCGCGGTGAATGCCCGCTCACTGGCCCCAGCCGAGCTGGGCATCCTCACCCGGGCCGTGGAGGAGCGACGGGAGCTGGGGTTCGACTACGCGGCGCAGGGACGCACCGCCGCCGAGCCGCGACAGGTCGAGCCGGTGGAGGTCTTCAACCACCGCGGGCAGTGGTACCTCCACGCCTGGGACCTCGGCCGCGGGCAGGCCCGGCTGTTCCGGCTCGACCGGATGACCAACATCACCCCCACGCAGCGCACCTTCGCTCCGCGGACGATGCCCCCGGCCCGGGTGCCGGATCCGGCCGAGCGCGGCGAGGTCCGGGTGCGCTTCGCCGCCGCCACCGCCCCGTACCTCCGCGAGCGGTTCGGGGGCGAGGCCCGCGAGCTGTCCGATGGTGGGGTGGAGGTGAAGGTGACCGGAGAGGAGCGGTGGCTGGTGCAGTGGATCCTCTCCTTCGGCGGAGAGGCCGAGGTGATCGAGCCAGCCTGGGCGCGTGCCGCGGTGGCGCGCGCGGCGCTCAAGGCCCTGGAGGCCACCCGCACCCCGCCCGGTCACCACCCCGCACCGAGCGGGCGCCGCTGAGCTCGAGCATCCTCGGGCCGCGCGCCCACGCTCGCCGGGCACGCGGCGGAGACGCTCTCAGTCCGGGCGCGGCAGCTCCGCGCCGTCCAGCTCCACGTCGTCGACGTAGCAGTACCCCCAGTCCTCTCCGCGCTCGAAGGAGCGGATGACGGGGTGCTCGGTCGCCTTGAAGTGCTTGGTGGCGTGGCGGTTGGGGCTCGAATCGCAGCAGCCCACGTGGCCGCAGTTCATGCATAGCCGCAGGTGCACCCAGCGACTGCCCATCTTCAGGCATTCCTCGCAGCCGTTGGGCGTCTTGGGGTGCACCGGCTTCAGGCTCGCCACGTGGGTGCATTCGTCCATGGGGCGCGACAGTGGTCCCGGTGCAGGCGGTGGTCAACTCGCTCGCGCCACGTGGCGGCGAAACGCCTCGAGGATGACATCCCATCCGCCCGGAGCGTCGAACTTCCGCCGCAGCTCCTCGTCGCCGGCGCGGAAACCGCGGTGCTCCAGCTCCAGCCGCGGGCCGTCAGCCCCGTCGGTGAAGCGCAGCTCGAGCTCGGTGCGCTGAGCGTCGAGCCCCAAACCCCAGGCGAAAAGCAGACGGGTGGGCGACCGGCAATCGACGACCGTCGCCCAGTCGCGTTTTCGCCCGGCGCGGTCGACCTCGTACATCCGGCCTCCCGCGGAGCACTCCACCACCACGTCGGCCAGCTCCTCGCCGCTGGTGGTGAAGGCGGTCGGCCACCACCGCGCGGCGTCGGCGGTGAAGGCGGCGAAGGCGCGAGCGTGTGGCGTGGGGAGTGGGAGGGTGCGGACGACCGCGGGAAGCATCCGCCCATCCTGCCTCGGTTTGCCGCGGCCTCGTTGCCGATCTCCACCGAGGGTGAGCGGTGCATCGGGCGCATGGCGTCCATCACTTGACGGTCGTTGCGCTCGGCAGGCGGGCGGGGCATACCCGTCAGGCAAGCGCCCCAGTCGTACTTCCCCTGGCGAGCGGCTGCCCGTCATGAC
>Ga0318563_10000807_pt1 | contig 12998 bp, 11 predicted proteins | sample GRESIP066b5f19_FD_203689 | JGI IMG/M metagenome (GOLD analysis project Ga0318563, IMG submission 203689) | Tropical soil microbial communities from Luquillo Experimental Forest, Puerto Rico - GRE.SIPMG.066b5f19 | ecosystem: Environmental > Terrestrial > Soil > Tropical forest > Bulk soil... | reverse complement strand
CAGGGAATGCCAGCCAGCATTGCCTCGACCACGGCGATCCCGAAGTTCTCGGAAAACGACGGCAGGACAAAGAGCTCCGCCGACGCCAGCAAGGCGGCCTTCGCCTCCCCCTCGACGTAACCCAGCCACTGCACGCGCCCGGCAATCGCCAGCTCCTGCGCCAGAGATTTCAGCCTCGCGAGATATTCCGCCGGTCCGCTGCCGGCGATCAACAAGACCGCGTTCGGACGCCGTTCCGCGAGCAAAGCAAAGGCGCGCAACAATCCCTCGACGTTTTTCTTGGGGTCGATGCGCGAAAGAAATAGAATTTTCTGCTCGCGCTCTGCCGCCGCTGTCGGCTCCTCCGCCTTCGCTGAAGCGTTCTCTACCCCGAGCGGGATGACGCCACCGCGAAAGGCGATTCCCTGCAATCGCGCCTCCTCGAGCTCGGCTTGGCTCGTGCAGTGCACGAACCCCGCGCGCCGGAGAAGCGGTCCTTCGACAAGGGCGATCGACAATCGCTTCAGCCAAGGCCGCCGCTGCGTGACGCCATAGCGGGCGAGCGTGCCCAACGGCCGTATCACGTATGGCACGCCGCGGGCAAAGGCGATCGCGCCGGCGACAACGCTGAGGAACGAGAAAAGCGCGTGGATGTGAACGACGTCAAAGCGCCCGACGTTTCGCCAGAGCCAGGGAATTGCCCCTGGCGCGATCTTATAGGCGTCAGTCCATCTCGTGATGTAGACGCGCGTCACGCCATTGCCGGCCTGACCTTTTGCACTGTCGCTGAGACGCCGTCCCGGTCCGTCGAAATCCGTCGTCAAGACGGTCACGCAGACGCCCGCCGAGCTGAGGGCTCGCTCCATAACCCTGATCGCCCGAGCGGGGCCGCCCTCCGCTGTGGATATCGACGGAATAACGTGAAGAACGCAAATAGTCATGGCGCAGAAAGGTTTGCAAAAATCTCGGCGGCGGTCTCAACCGTTCGATTGAAACTAAACCGCGCGAGAAGCTCGGGTGCGATCGCGGGCATCGCATCGTTGGCGGCAAGGGCGACCAGGCAATCGGCCAGACCAGAAATACTCGCGCACGGGAACACTCGGTTGGGCGGCATCGCACCCAAGTCCTCTGCCGATCCGCAGCGGTCACTGATGATGGAGGCAATGCCGCTCGCCATCGCCTCGTTGACGACGAGTCCCCAGGTCTCGCCGTAGTCGGACGGCAGTACGAGACAGTCGGCGGCGACATAGGCCCGCGATATCTCGGTCTGATTGAGAAAGCCGACGAACGAAGCGGGAGGGCGTCTATCCGACACCTCGGGTATGGCAGCTCGGCGCACCGGTTCGGCATCGAAGGCGATTGTGCAGCGAGCCCGCAGCGCCTCGCCAAGCTCGCCGGAGCCGACGAACAGGAGGTGCAGATGTGGTACCCGCTCCCTGGCCTCAATCGCCGCCTCGATCAGATCGAGCGGCCGTTTCTTGGGGATGAACTTTCCACAAAACATCACGCAAAACGCGCCTTCCGGAATGCCCAACTGGCGACGGAGCTCGCCGCGCCGCGGCCGACAAGCCGCGGCCTGGGCGGCGAAACGATCGTTGTCGATGGCGTATGGTGCGGGCGACATCTGGCTGTCGGGGACACCGAAGCGGCGATAGAGGCGGCGGTTGGCGCTGCCGATGTAGAGGAAGCTGTCGACACGGCGAAAGAGCTGCGTGAGCGCAACGGTTTTGATCGGCTTCTTCCACTTCGCTGTCGGCGAGAGATCGTTGCTCTCCGCTCTCAACCAGACTTGGCAGCCCGCCCGCTTGGCGGCCCACACCGCCTGCCAGTAAGCCAGCACCTGCCATCCCTGAACCCAAACAGCGCGAGCACCGGCGCTGCGGAGCCTCGCCGCGAGCGGCTCGACAAGCCGGCACCCGTAAAAGCTCGTCGGCGTTGCTCCTTCGGCCACCGCGAGCTGCTGATGCGGGTACCCGCTGAGCATATCGATGTCCCAGGCGAAGGCTTTGCCGAACTCCCGGTCCCGGCCCTCGCCAATCCCGTGGTGGGTCAGGTACCAGACCTCGAACGGCACCCGGCCGTCGCGCGCCAGCGCCTGCCACAGGGGCACCTGATACTGAATGGGATGGGTCGTAATGACGACGAGCATCAGCCAAGCTCGTCGAGGAGCTCAGACCAGCGATCTCCATAGACCGACCAACCGAGGCGATGTCGTTCGGCGAGAACCGTCTCGCGCAGACGAGCGAGCAGGTGCGGCTGTCGAGCAAGTTGCTTCATTCGATCGGCCAGGACCGCCGCGTCACCCGCCGGGATTACGAAGCCGTTGTGGTCGTCGCGGACGAGCTCCGCTGCGCCGGACTCTCTTGTGCCGATCACCGGCAGGCCCGAGGCGAGTGCCTCGATCTGGACTTGCGCGAGCCCTTCAAAGAAGCTCGGAAAGACGAATATGGCGGCTGCTCGCATCAGCGCTGCCACTTGATCCCGGCTCTGCGGCCCAAAGTGCCGAACTCCACCCGGCAAGTCGGCGATTTCGCCCTGGGGAAGACCGCCGCTCCCGACCAGCCAGAGCTCGGCGTCGACCATCGCCGCGGCTCGCCAGGCCTCGAGGAGCGTAGGGACGCCCTTCCGCGCCGAGAGCGATCCGACGAAAAGGAAAATCACCCGGCCGACAGGCCGTCTCGCTCCGGACGGTTTGAACATCGATAGGTCGGTGCCGAAAGGCACCACTCGGATCTTCGCAGCGGGCACGCCTTGCGAGGTCAACGTCTCGCCGACGAAGGCGCTCGGCACAACGATGAGATCGGCGAGACGGTGCTCGTCTTCTTCCTCCGCGATGTGAGCCGCGGCCTTCCTTGGAACGGTGGACGCCCAGGCCGGGTAGCGTTCTCTGAGGTCGGTGAAGATCCGCTCCTTGGCCACGGGATGCCCTATGCTGCGGTCCAGGATGAACTTGCGGCCGAGCGACCGGACACGCGCGGCAATCAGCCAGGACGACGTATCGAATCCGACAACGACGTCAGACCCGGCGAGGTCGGCATCCGGAATCGAGCGCTGAAAACGATCGTTGCGCCGGTGCAAAACCGCCTCGGATCCGGCTTCACCGAGCTTCGAGCGCAGGAGGCTCGCCAGCTCGCCGATCGGGTGCAGCTTCAACCTGTCGCTCGGCAAGCCCTCCAGCATCCGTCCAGCCACCTTCCTACGCAAGCTGTCTGGCAAGTGCCTGCAGTTACGGCCGAGCAGTCCTCGGGACCTTATGGCGAAGCCGGTATGAAAGCTCACCAATTGTCCGTGGCGCTGCAGCTCTCGTGCGAGATGATGCGCATGCTGGGTGCCGGGGTGAGCGAGCAAGGCTCGAGGTTTCATTTCTGTTGCCGCGCTCGCCCGAGGTATCGCGGACCAACCTTCGCCCACGGCGCAAGGCAATGCCATTTTCGCGATGACTGATGGCCGATCTTCGGACCACCGCCGATCACCGCCGCCGGGACGGTGGCGCCGGACCTCAAGGCGAGTTCTTCCACGCCTGCATCCAGCCCCAGAAACAGATGACCCGCCAAAGGAACTGGTTGTGCCGATCCTCGAGCCGATGGGCGCAGTCCGCCCAAGATGCGGTGCCCCCCGGCAAGCCGAGCGGGCCGAGCCGGCCAGCCTCGAGGTCTGCCAGGGCGGCGCGCCTATGCTCGGCGAGCGGACCGGCAAGCCATTGCGTCAACGGCGGCGTGAATCCTTGCTTCGGACGATCGAACGAACGCTTGGTCAACCGCTCCCGGAGGTAGCGCCGGGCGAAGAGCTTGCCACGTCGCTCCGTAGCGTCGAAACGTGCCGCGGTCGGCACGCCCAAACCGAAGGCCGTGAAGCCGTGGTCGAGGAGAGGCTCGCGCAGCTCAAGGCCGAAGCGCATGCTGGCGCGGTCGGCCTTCACCATCAAATCGTCGGGCAGGTAGGTCACGAGGTCCATGCGGCCGGCCCAATCAAGGGCATCGGGTATGTCGCCGACCAGGGCAGCTTCATCCGAAAAACATTCCCGCACGGGGATAGGCTCGGCCTCGATCGGCAGGTATCGCGACATGCGGTCGGTCAGCCCGATCCGCAACGCCGTCCAGGCGGCTAGCCGGTCGGACGCGGCAACGACGCGTGCCCTCGCGCCCCATTCCGGCAAGCCGGACGAGAGGGCGCTGAGTGTGTGGCGAAGCGCCAGCGGTATCCTCCGACCGAACCTCTCGGCGCGGACCAAGGCGCGGTGCCAGGGATAGCCGCACCAGACCTCGTCACCACCGTCACCGCCAATCACCACCTTGACCTTCCGCCGCACGCGACGGCAAAGCGTCATCGTCGGCAGGGCAGAGGAGTCGGCGAACGGTTCGTCGAACGCGGTCCACAGGTCGGCAAACTCACCCGCAGCCGCCTCGGAGGCGGCGGCGAATTCCTCGTGGGCGAGATCGAGCTCGTTCGCGACAGACTTGGCGTAGGGCCTCTCGTCGGACGCGCTGTCGTCGAAGCCCATCGTGAAGCTGGGGATCTCGTGCTGCGGGAGCTCGGCATAAGCCGCCGCGACGAGGCTGGAGTCGACCCCGCCGGAGAGGAGGATGCCGACCGGCACATCGCTGACCAGGCGTGATCGCACGGCAGTCCGCAGTTCCTCTTTGAACCGCGGATAAAGATCAGCTTGTCCTTCGGCGAGGGCTGGCGGGACGTCGGACGGCCGCCAATAGCAGCGCTCCTCGATCGCCGGGGCGGCGTCCGACCAGCGCACGCGCATATAGTGGCCGGGCCGCAGCTTTTTCGGCCCCCACCAAATTGTGTCGGGCGCCGGAACGTAACCGAGCATCAGGTAACGCCGAACGCTCTGGCTATCGATCTCGCGCGTCCGCCGGCCGCCGGCGAGCGCATCCAGCGCAAACAGGTCGGAGCCGAAGCGCACGCCGTCGGCCGTCCGCTCCCACACCAGCGGTTTGACCCCATAGCGGTCCCGCGCCAGGATCAGTTCGCGGCGCGTCGGATCAAGCCAGGCGAACGCAAACATGCCGCTGAGCCGCGGCAACGCTTCGATGCCCCAGTGACCAAGGGCTTCGAGCAGGACCTGCGTATCGCCGGTCGATTGGAACCGAACGCCGTGGCTCTCCAACTCGGCTCGCAGCTCGCGGAAGTTATAGATCTCGCCATTGAAGACGAGCCAGCGACCACGGGCATCGGCCATCGGCTGCGCCGCCTGGTCGGTCAAATCGAGAATCGCCAGCCGCGTCTGGGCAAGCATCCAGGTCTCGCCGCACTGCGTGCCGGCGCCATCGGGTCCTCGTTGAGCCAGAGCCTCGAGGCCCCTCCGCGCGTAGGCGAGCGATTTCGGATCAACGCTTTGTCGACCGACCGAGCCGAGAATGCCGCACATTGTACGATCAGGGCCCGCTCGGCTCGCGGACCATGGCCCGGACGGGACGCCACTCCGGACAGGCTGCAAGATCGCGGACGATGCTCGCGTCCAAGCGCTGCAGCAGCCTCCGCGTTTCTGTCGATATCGGGGCGCGCAGCCGCACGGCCGCCGGTATCAGGGTGAGGAAGCTGAACCAGGCGTGCAGCCAAATACCCAATGCTCTTTTCCGTCCGTAGAAGGTGAGACTTCGCAGGAACTTCGACACGAGCACCGGCAAAAGATAAGTCGTCGGCTCGCGGATGACCGCACAGAGAAGCTGGCTACGCAAACCGTGGAAAAGCCAGTCGCGAGACGAACGGCCCTGATCGGCGAGCGCATGGTACATGCGGACGCCCTCAACCCGTTTCACCGGCCGCTTCTGCTCCCACAGCTTGGTGCATAGGAAGGTCTCACCCGCAGAGCGAAAGAAGAGGTCGGGGAAATAGCCCACCCACTCGCTCGCCACCTTGCGTGGCATCATCGTGAACCCGGTCGTAAACGCGCGGATGTAACGGTCGCCGCCGCTGATCGGTGTCTCCGTCGGGCCCTCGAGGTTGCAGGTAACCGCACCCAGCTCCGGGGCCTGCTTGAACTCGCTGACCAAGGCCTCGAGAGCGTCGTCGGCGACGAACCAGGCGTCGTCGTCGACGATCATCACATAAGTCGCATCTGTATTGGCCAGCGCGAGGTTAAGCGCCGGAAAGAAGCCGATATTGCGATGCGTGCGTATGACCCTCGCAGCCGGCGCCGCCGCCCGTACAGCTGCCTCGGTCTCCGCGTCGACCGGATTGACGATGACGACGATCTCGAAATTCGGATGGCGCTGCGCCGCGCAGGATGCGAGGCATTTCGCGACCAGGGTCGGGCGACCATGCGTGACGCAGAGGATCGCAATCTCGGGTGTGCTTGTCACTGTTTCAGTGCGGCGCCGTGGCCCGAAAGCAGAAGGTGCTGTAGTCGCCGTCGATGTCACGCGCACCGACCTCGTGCAATGCCCTCATGACTCCATTCCAGGTCAGCGGCCGGTCGTAGCGCGGGGTGTACATATCCACCGTGTCGAGCACCGACCATTCGAGCCGCCGGTCCCAGCTGCCGAGCTCGATCGCCTCGGTGAAGTCCGCCACCGGGACAATCTGGTTGGCTATGTTCGTCCCCAGGCGGCCGGCCGGCAGCAGAGGCTTTACGAATTTCTGCTTGAAGCGAAGGAGACGGGGAACCCATTTTTCAGCGAAGGGAATGAATCTCTCTGGTGGAATGGTTCGGGTGAAAGGCCTGATCCAATACTTCAGGCAGAATGGCGTGAACCATTTCAAGTGATACACGTCAAACAACACCGTCCCGCCGGGTCTGACGTAATCGAACAAGCGCTTGATCGCCCGCCTTGTGTCGGCAGTATGCTGCGTGACCCCGCGGCAGAAAACGATGTCGATCTTGTCTCTTTGCACCGGCACATCGAACAGGTCGGCGCGCGCGGCAACAAGGTTGGGCGCGCCGAGTGCGACGTTGGCATAGATCGCGCTGGGATCGACCGAGATCACCGTCGAACCGAGGTCAACGAGATAGTCGGTAAATCGACCGGCACCCGAGCCGATTTCCAGGATCACCTTCTTGCGGAGAATGTCGGGGTTGCCGAGCGTGAAATAGGTGAGATGTCTATAAGTCGCCTTGGTCCCGTTGAAACGGTCAATCTGGACGTGCCGGTATTTGGTCCATTGCGTACCGAAGGAGCTGGCATAGTGATCCGTTGGCGTCGTGATGAAATCGAGAATATCGACAGTTCTCATCTGGCCGCGGAAGTCGACCGTCTGGCGACGTGTCGCCGCCGCCGGTTTGGTGAACCAAGTGCCCGGACTTTGCGCTTGCATGCGTCGGCGTCAGCCTTCTGCAACGTTTTCCCGGGCGGCACCGTCCCGATAGCGCAGTACCTTAGCCGGGACCCCGGCCGCGACCGACATCGCCGGGATGCTGCGTGTAACCACCGAACCAGCGCCGACGACGGCGCCCTTGCCGATCCGCACACCGGGCAGGATGGTGACGTGCGCCCCAAGCCATGCTTCGTCCTCGATGATGACCGGCGCAGCGCGCATCGGCTGGGATTGCACCGAGGCGCCCGGTGCGGTGCCGTGATCGGCATCGGTGATGTAGCAGTGCGGGCCGATCATCACCTGCCGGCCGACGTGAAGCTGCTGATGCGCGTCGAAGATCGTGTATCGGTTGACGTAAGTTCGGCTGCCGATCACCAGCTTGTTTGGTCGCGGTGGGCCGCCGATGACAAGACAGACACCGTCGTCAAGCGCGACCTGGTGTTCGAGCGTGATATCGGCCCATGATTTCGGAATCGATACGCGACGCAGCCAAGCGTAGCCGTGTATCTGCACGCCGAGACAGCGGTAGTAGACGTTGCGGGCTCGCGAGGCGAGGCCAAGCGCGATCCTGTGCGCAAAATGGACGGCACCTCGCATCAATGCTGGTCCTGGATGATTGCTTGTCGACTGCGCCCCATCGCCGCGCAGCCCGACCATGGCGTTCGGCCCCCCGGGTGCGAATGGAAGTACATCGCTCCGCTGGAACATCAAACTGGAAATTCGCGCCCTTCAGCAATGAGCCAGCGGTTTTGTGGACCCGGCCTGAGCTCGGGAATGAAGGTGCGCCACCAGGCGTGGTCGACGATGGACGTCTTGAAGCCACGTGTGGCGAACCATGATACGCATTCGCGCTCGAGCCCGGCGGAATGTGTTTCGACAACCCACAAGCTGTTTTCCAAATCCGCCAGGCCCCCGACACTTGCGAGAGCATCCACCTCGCCGCCATCGATGTCGATCTTGACCAGCAAGGGTCGCGGAAGATCGGCGAGCAGCGTGTCGAGGCCGAGCTCGTCTGACCGCGCGCCGATCGGACGCCTCTCCATGACGAACCGTCCTTCGTATTGGTAGTGGTTCACCCCTATGTTGCGTAGAAGCTCCTCTGCCACCGCACCGGGCTCGCACGCGATCACCCGCTCGGCATTCGAGCGGAGAAAGACCAGCGTGTAATAGCCATCGTTGGCGCCGACATCGACGGCGCTCTTCGCCGAGGCCAGCCCGCGGCGGACCGCCGGCGCGATCTCGAGTTCATCGAGGCCGAGAAGCCGCTGTAGCTGGCTCTGCAGGTTGAGCTTCATCAGGCTGCCCCGCGCCAGCCCGAACCGGATACGGTAAATGTGCGGCGAGTTGGGCAAAATCAGCTTCTTCACCCGGCGCTTCAGCGACATTGGGACTTGGCCGTACGCATCTTGCGGATCGCGCGCATCTTGCCTCGGATATGGTCCGGCAGTTGGCGCCGACCGGTTGCCGAAGCCATGCAAGAGGCCAGTTGAAACAGCTCCCAGACGACCAGCCGCAATTCATTGGCCCAGCCGCGCCTGTGCAAGACCCGTGTCATCACGTAGTGGCGATTGACGAGCTCCATCTCGGCGAGGAGGCGGGGATCCGCCTTGTGGGTCCCGGGCTGGCTGTCGTGAAAGATGCGGGCTGTTCGTGCATTGGCGAGACGCCAATCCCTGCCCACGCGGACGGACAGACTGACGTCCTCCATCATCGAGTAACCGGTGAACACGGCATCGAAGGGTGGGCGGGGCAACGCCTCGCGCCGATAGATTGTGCAAGTTGTATTCAGCCACTCGGCCGGGACTACCTCGGGCAAGCCATCGCGATCCTCGGGCAGTAGGTTAACCGCCGGTCCGATGATACGGCCGGCAAATGTCGGCTCGTAACCGCCATTCATGATGGCGAAGATGGCGCGGCTCACACGACCGGGCGATGCGTAACGCTGATTGGTGATCATCGCGCTGACGCCACCGAGACCGCGATCGCGCTCGATCGCCGTCCACAGGCGGAGCACGCATTCTTCCTCGAAAAGGATGTCGTCATCAAGAAACCAGACGAACGGTTGGCTGGAGACGGCAACGCCCTGATTGCGCTGAGGCGCCGCACCAAGCGTTTCGGCGGGCAGCCAAATTGCCTTGCTCCTCCCAGGCTCGACGTGGTCGCCTCGTGCCTCGACGACCATACGACTGTCGTTCCCGTCCGACCCATCCACGATGATCAGCTCGGCGGGCAGCATGCCTTGCGCCGCCAGGGAATTAAGCGTTCGCTGCAAGACCAGGGCGCGGTCCTTTGTCGGGATGACCGCGGAGACGGGTATGATCCTTGGCGCCGTCAAACCGCGATGCCGGCCCGCAGCCTGAGCGTCCCGTTCAGTATCTCCTCGCAACCGGCAATAACCTGATCGACTGATATCGCCGTCAGGCAAGCGTTCTTCCGTTCGCGACATTCGACGAGGAAGCAGCCCTCGCATTCGAGCGCCACTCGGAACACCTTTTGCGGAACGCCATAGGGATACCAGGCCCCGGGCCGGTCGCGCGCGGAAAACAAGGCGACGCAGGGAATGCCCGCCGAGGCCGCGAGGTGCATGGTGCCCGTGTCATTGCCGAGATAGAGGGCGCAATTCTTCAATGCACGTGCGGAAGCGCGCACGCTTAAGGCTCCCGCGGCGTTGAAGCCGCGCCCCCACCCGGCGACCAGCCGCTCGCCATGAGCGTGGTCCTCGGAACCGCCGAAGACCACTGGCCAGATGTCGTAACGATCGATCAGCGCCTCGACGACCGCTGCGAAACGCTCGACCGGCCAGCGCTTTGCGGGCATCTTCGAGCCGGGGCCGAGGCCGAGCCACACCCTGCCGCCGTCATTGCCGAGCCGGGATCGCCAGCGCGCCACCTCCGCGCTTTCGGCCTCGCCGAGGCAAAGATCGAGCCAACTGCGCCCCTCGCCTGCGATCGCAATGCCGTCGGCCGCTAACCGGGTCAGCAAAAGATCGGCCTCCGAGCGGCTGGCCGCGAACGGCTGACCCGGCAGCTTGGCCTGCGCGGCAGGAAAATGCCGGGTGCCATAGATCCGGCCGATCCCGGCAGCCCGGAAGAATGCCCGGTCGCGCCAAACCTGTCCCGGCGTGCGCATGCTGGGCGCGAGGTAAACCACGCCGTCGTATCGCCCGGCGCGGATCCGCCGGAACAGCCGGATCCGGTCGGCGACAGCGCGGACCTTGCCCGCCACGTTCCCACCAACCAGGTAGTGTTCGATCGAGTCGAAGATTCCGGTGCCGTCAAATATATGCGAGGCAGGCACGTGGCGCCGGCCGGGGTGGACGTCGCAGAGCAGCGTGAGACTCGCCTCAGGCCAATGGCGACGTACCGCCCACACCGCCGGCAGCGACATGATCATGTCGCCGAGCTGACCGCAGCGAAACACGAGAAGGCGCCGCCGGCCACCCACGGGACGGGGATTTCGGCGCAGCTCTTCGTTCACCGCTTCGACCATCATTGCCTAGCGCTGGGAAACGCACATAGCAAACACGTGGAACGAGACCTCGATAACCAACGCGCCAACACTCACGCCCCGACGCAGGACCGTCCGCATTTGGAGAGTGCGTCGACCGCTTGGCGCTGCCTGAAACGCCACGAGCACGCCGGTCCGTCTCTCGATGCCGCGTTTGGGCGAACAAGACGCCGATCGGCGGAATTGAAGGCTACGACGCGACGCGGAGATATTGCCAACCACTGACGGCAATACCATTCGGGATCCAACGCCCGACGCGGAAACCGAGATGGAATTCGGGCGCGATGACGGTCTTCTCAGGGTCGGCGTTGAGCCACGCTGCCCACCATGAAAAGCTGCTGTTGGCGATCACGATCGAGCGGCAGAGCGACATCGCCATCATGTCAATGGCGGCGCTGTGGCCGCGCGAAACCCACGGACGCCAAGGCTTGAACCGTTCGGCTGCCCAGCCGGGATCATCGGAGAAGATGGCCAGGCCAACGCCTTCCGGCAGCCGGGCAAGGGCGTCGTCGTAGTAGCTGAGCGGCAACGCCCACCCGGCGTCCGCACCGCCGATGCCATCGCGATGCGCAAGGTAGTCGCCACGCCGGATGTGCATGGCGGCCGTTCGCTCCGGCGGCCGCGGCCACTCTCTCACGATCGCCCGGACCTCGGACGCCGCCGCCGGCGGCAACCGAAACCACTGGCGCACGCGGCCCTCGTTGTGGGCGAAATATCCGGCAGACTGAAACAAACCCCCTAGCCATGTTCCCGGCGGTTGCACCAGCAGGCGAGGATCGAACTCCTCGAAATCCTGCCCGCCGATCGTGCTCGTCCTTGGCCTGAAATCCTTTGGGCAGCACCGCCATCGCCACCACGGCAGCGACAGCTCGAGGAGGCGGCCCCGCACGAACGATGGTCCGAGCTCGAACGCCTCATATAGTCGGCCGTTCTGCCGCATCTCCGCGTGCGGCCCTCGACGATGGAGGCCTAGCATGTAGGACAACAGCCCGTAGCGACGGGTGGGGGTGTTGGCCGCCACCAACAACCGACAGCCCTGGCTTTCCGCGAGCGTCCGGGCGGTCGCGTATTGAAACATCTGGTTGCCCAGCCGGCCACAAAGCTGGATTCCGATCATCAGCGATGACCCCGTTCCCATCGGCACGCGACCGGCATGATGTAAACCGTCGCGCGGAATTGCCCCGTCCATCCTGCGCCAGCTATCGAGCCGACAATCTATCCGCGAGTTTCTGTCGAGCCCCTGTCATCTCAACCAGGAAACGTCTGCATCGCCAAGGTCCTAGGGCCGATGATCAAAAAGTCATCGTGCTTCCGACAAAAGCCGAATCCCAAGCGTTCCGTAGTTCGCTCCACATCGGAAAGCTTGGGGTAGCCGTCGGCTCCTGTGAAAAGGCGGACATCGTCAACAATCAGGTGATGCTGAGCCCCCAAGCGGTGTTTGGCGATGTGCTCCAGCTCACGAAGGATGGGCGTATCCTCGACGCCGCGGGCCGTGACCCCACCGCTGTAGTGGCCGTCGAGCCAAAACAGTGCCGGCTTATCCAGCCCCGCCAGGAGGCGGGGGAGGACCTCTCCGCTGTCACCGTGCCACAGGGTGATCTTTCGATCGCCGCTGAAGCGCACGAGGACACTCTCGTAAAGCTCGCGGCTGAGCTCGATCGAGTGCAAGTGCTCGAAGCTGCCGCGTAGAGCCGTGAGCGTTTCGCCGACGAACGTGCCGGTCTCCACAAAAATCCGCAAATCGTGCGCGCGGCCATAGGCGCGCAGGAACTTGCGTTTGATGTGGGGTGGTGGCGGTAGTGGACGGCCGGCGCGATGCCAACTCCAGCCTGCTCGCCAGTCACGATAGCCCCGATAGACCACACGCGCGCACTGCCTGACCAGCGGAGCCTTACGGGCATGATCCAGCATTCAAATCAGACCAGGTTCCAGACCAGGACCGGAGCCAGCTGTCCGGGCCGCTTGGTAAGCCAATACGGGGAATCGCTCAATCCGCCTCGAATGGCGAACCGGACTGATGGGACGTTCGTGCGCGGTTCCAATATCCAGGCCCGGAAATGCAGGCTAGCCAGTAGCTCAATCCGATATGCACCCTCGTTTAGAAACCTCGCTGGGATCGTGGCCGTCAACTTCACAGGGCCGGCCGGCATTTTCGGCCACATCGGCTCCGGCTGGTCGGTCGTGAATGTCCAAAACAGCAGCTCGTCTGATTCGTCATAAACGGCGACCCCTATGTTCAAAGC
>Ga0318563_10000805_pt1 | contig 13010 bp, 6 predicted proteins | sample GRESIP066b5f19_FD_203689 | JGI IMG/M metagenome (GOLD analysis project Ga0318563, IMG submission 203689) | Tropical soil microbial communities from Luquillo Experimental Forest, Puerto Rico - GRE.SIPMG.066b5f19 | ecosystem: Environmental > Terrestrial > Soil > Tropical forest > Bulk soil... | reverse complement strand
GTCTCCACGAAGCTCGGTGACGTGCCCGGCGTTGACAAGCTCGACTCCCACCTGACCATGAAACTGATCAAGGCGCCCGAGCATCGGATCGCCCCGCCGAACGCCGGGTAACGCCTCCCGTCACCTTTGCTGCCCTGCCCGGCCCGGGCGCTGGCCGGGGCCCTTCAGGCGGGCTGCGGGACGATGCGGATGTATGGCCGCGGCGCCTTCCAGCCTTCCGGGTACCGCTGCCAGGCCTCCTCGTCGGAGACCGACCCGGCGATGATCACGTCCTCACCGTGCTTCCAGTTCACCGGGGTCGAGACCTTGTGCTTCGCGGTGAGCTGCAGCGAGTCGATGACGCGCAGCACCTCGTCGAAGTTGCGCCCGGTGGTCATCGGGTAAACGAGGATCAGCTTGACCTTCTTGTCCGGGCCGATCACGAACACGTTCCGCACGGTATGGTTGTCCGCCGGCGTCCGGCGGGCCGGGTCGCCCGACGTGCCGGCGGGGAGCATGCCGTAGAGCTTGGACACGTGAAAATTGGCGTCCGAGATGATCGGGTAGTTCGGCGCGTAACCCTGGGTCTCCTCGATGTCCTTCGCCCAGGCCGTGTGGTCCTCGGCCGAATCCACCGATAGCCCCATCACCTTGACGTTCCGCAACTCGAACGCGGGCTTGATCTTCGCCATGTAGCCAAGCTCGGTGGTGCACACCGGCGTGAAGTCCTTCGGATGCGAGAACAGCACCGCCCAGGAATCACCGATCCAGTCATGGAAGTGGATCCGGCCCTCGGTGGTTTCGGCTTCGAAATCCGGGGCCGTGTCGCCAAGCTGAACGCTCATCGGTCCTCTCCTCTGCTGCGAGTCTTGCTGCGAGAATCCGGGCAGGCACCCGGGCCTCCCGGCGGTGGTTGCATTGTGCGAAGCCCGGCACACGGGGCACATCGGGCGGATGCTCTATTCGCTAGCCCTATTCCGCTGGGACCAGGTCCTGGCCGGCAGGTCCCAGCCGGTGCACGAGGGCGGCCGCCTCGCCGCGGGTCGCGACGCCCAGCTTGGCCAGGATGTGCGACACATGCAGGCCAGCGGTCTTCGGGCTGATGAAAAGCCGCTCGGCGATCTGACGGTTCGTGCACCCGGCGCACACCAGCCCGAGTACATCGCGCTCCCGCTGGGTCAGGCCGAAACGGGCTGCCGGGTCCGGCTGGCCGGTCGCGCGGGCGTCCAGCCGCGCCCGCGTGGCCAGGTCATCGGCCTCCTGCGTCAGGGCGTGAGCGCCCAGGCGCACCGCGGCCTCCCGGGCGGCGGCGAGCTCGGCTTGCGCCTGCTGTCGCTGGCCCCTGCGGCACAGGAGCGCCTCCGCCAGGCGGAACTTTGCATAGGCAATACGATGCGCCGCGGGAATCGCCTCCCACGCCGCGACGGCCGTCCGCCACAACGCAGGATCGCCGGGGCCGGTGAGCCGGCTTGCCTCGGCTTCAGCCGTTCGCAGATAGGCACGCGCCTGGTACCCGGGTGCGGTCCGGCAGCCCGGATCGGCGGCCAGGGCCGGCATGCGGCGGATGAGAGCCTGCCGCTCCGCTTCGCCGGCCGGGTCCGTGGCCGGCCAGTCGGCCGCCAGCCGCAGTCCTACCGCCGCGACGTGGGGGCGCATGTGGAGGTCGTCGGTGCCGGCGTCGGTGTCGGCGGCGAGCATGACGTAGCGCTGGGCGGCACGGTAGGCGCGGCACCAGGTCGCCGCCTCGGCCGCTGCCACGGCGATCCGGCTCCGCATGTCCGCGTGGCCACCGCGCGCCAGCGCGGCATCGATCCGCGCCAGGTCCTGATCCACCGCTGCCCCGTCGCCCCGCCAGGCGGCCAGAATGACCCTGCTGACCAGCAGGTTGCCGATGGAGACCGGCGCCGCGGCCGGGCCGATGACCGCATCCGCAAGCACCGCATCGGCCTGCTCCCACTCGCCGGCCGCCACCAGGGACGCGACGGCGTTGCCGCTGAGGAAATTGCCGTAGGTCGGGGCCAGCCCGTCGCGGCTGGCGACTTCGGCCGCCTCCAGCGCGACCCGCGCGGCGCGGCGCAGATCCGCCAGCATCAGCACGGAGGACAGGTTGCCGTACGCCCGGTGCAGTTCCTCGATGTTGGGAGACTGTGCCGCGACCGCGACCGACTCCTCCGCCAGCTTGATGCCTTCGGCCACCTCCCCGCTGTAGGCGCGGGACACCGCCACGGTGCTCAGCGCGTGCGCGACGATCCCCGGTGGTGCGCCCGCCGCTCGCGCCAGGGTCAGCGCCTGTGCGGCAACGGCGATCGCGGCTCCGAACCGGTGACCGAGCATCAGCCCCTGGCCCATCGCAGCGAGAACCCGTGCCCTGGCCGGCGTCGGCTCGTCCGGCACCAGGTCCACCGCTGCCTGAAAGTCACGCAGTACCTCGGCGTAGGGGTGGCCCGCCGACCAGCGGTACTGTCCCCTGCGCCCATACAGCAACCCGGCCCGGGCGCGGTCACGTTCGCTATCGGCAAGCTTTATCGCCCGGCTGACCTCGGCGATGCCGCGCTGCGGATCGCCGGACAGGTAGCTCACCTGGCCCGCGTGCTCGAACAACTGCGACAGCGTCCACGACGAGCCTGCCGGGCCGTCACCCAGTTCCTGCCACAGCTCGGTCGCCACCCGGTAATGGCGGGCCGCCTCCCCGAAGGCGGATGCCTGCTCCGCGGCCTGGCCCGCCACAATGGCGGCTGCCAGCGCGCGCTCGCGGTCCCCGGCCGCCAGCCAGTGATGCGCTATCCACGCCGCCCGCGCCGCGTAACCGGGCCCCCAGCCGCGGGCAGGCCCCTGCGCCAGGCAGCGCGCCAGCTCACGATGCCAGCGTGACCGGTCGGCCGGCAGCAGGTCGTCATAGACGGCCTCGCGCACCAGCGCATGCCGGAATGCGTAACGCTGCTGGCCCGCCATCCCGACCAGCACACCGGCCGCCACCGCCCGGCGCAGCGCCCCGGCCAGCGCGGTGTTCTGCCCATAGGAGGCCTGCCACGCCTGTTCCAGCAGGTCGTCATCCACCGCCACGCCTGCCACCGCGGCCAGCCCGACCACCTGGCGGGCGGCTTCGGGCAGGTCAAGCATCCGGGCCAGCAGCAGATTGCGCAGCCCCTCAGGAAGCACGCCGGAAAAGGCGTCGGCCGCCACCAATTCCTCGGCCAGGAAGGGATTGCCCTCCGACCGGGACAGCACCGTGTCCACCATCGCCTCATCCGGCCGATGGCCCAGCAAGCCATCCAGCAGGCCCGCCAGGTCCGCCCTGCCCAGCCGCGGCAGGTCCAGGCGGCGGCCACCCAGGCGGGTCAGCCGGTCAACCAGGCCCCAGACCTGCGGGCCCGGGCCCTGCTGATCGTCGCGGTAGGTGCCGGCAAGCATGACCTGCCCGCGCGGCGGCTGGCTGCCCAGGAAGGCCAGGACCTCATGGGTGGACGCATCCGCCCAGTGCAGATCCTCAAACACCACCAGTAACGGGCCCGCGCCGCCCGCTCGCTCCAGAACCGCCCGCACCGCCCCGAGCAGCCTGGCCCGGTCCGCCTCCCCCGGTACCCCCGCGCCACTCGCGGGCAACTCCACCTGCAGCAGCCGCTCGATCGCCTCGGCGTGCCCGGCGGCCAGGCCCTCCGCCGTCGCGGGCCCTAGCTCCCGAAGTACCTCTACCACCGGGCCAAACGGCACCAGCCCCGGTGCCACCGGCGGGCAGTTGCCCACCAGCACCCGGGCACCGTCCGCCGAGACCTCATTCGCGAACTCGGCCACCAGGCGCGTCTTGCCGACCCCGGCTTCCCCGCCTATCAGGACCCAGCACGGCCGCCCAGCGGTAGCCGAGGCCCACGCCGTCCGCAGCGTCGACAACTCGGGCGACCGCCCGACAAACTTCGCGGAGCCCCGCACCCTGCCCACCCAAGCATTGTCGCGCCTTGGCCGGCAAAGCCGGAACCATGGCCATGGTGGGCCGCCTCTGCGGGCTGAGGCACTCGTTCCTAACGTTCGTAGATCTGACTGCGATGGCCGATCTGGATAACCAGCGGGGCGCGGCCTTGCCGGCCCCGGCACCCGGTGCCAGGCTAGGACGTGATCTTCGGCGGAACGGAGCCGCGTCGTGTGCAGGTTGCTGGGGCTCAATGCGGGACGCGAGCCGGTCAGTGCATCGTTCTGGCTGGTGGACGCGCCGGACTCACTCGAGGTGCAGAGCCATCGCAACGTGGACGGCAGCGGTATCGGGTTCTTCGATCCGGCCGGCGGGCCGGTCCTCGACAAACAGCCCGAACCGGCTTACACCGACCAGGAGTTCCTCCGGGAGGCCAGGCAGGCCAGATCGGTGACGTTCGTCTCGCACGTCCGCTACGCCACGGCGGGCAGCCGGACCCTGGCCAACACCCATCCGTTCACGATGCGCGGCCGGATCATGGCGCACAACGGCGGGTTCGGCGAACTGGACAGGCTCGAGGAGCAACTCGGCCCCTACCGCGACCTGGTCGAGGGTGACACCGACTCCGAGCGCTACTTCGCGCTGATTACCCAGCAGATCGATGCCCACGGCGGCGACGTGGCGGCGGGGATCGCGGCGGCGGCCGGGTGGATCGCCGAGCGGCTGCCGGTGTCCTCGCTGAACACCATCGTCGCGGTTGCTGGTGAGCTCTGGGCGCTGCGTTACCCCGGGCAGCACGCGCTGCACATCATCGAGCGGCCCGCCGGGGCGAGCAGCCTACCCAGCCCGGACAGTCCAGCGGCCAGGGCCAGTGGCCCGGCCACCACCGGCATGCACGCCCGCAGCACGACCTCCTCGGTGCACGCACCGGAACTGCACATGCTGCCCTCGGTCGTCGTGGCATCGGAGGAACTCGACGGGGAGCACGGCTGGCGGATGCTCGCGTCCGGTGAACTGGTCCACGTGCGCCCCGACCTGACCGTCGAGTCCACCGTGGTGCTCCCCGAAGCGCCCGCGCACCTGGTCCCGCTCCCGGCGAGCAACCCCAACATCGACACCTGACCGCCACCCGGCGTCGCCTGCCCGGTGCTCAGCCGGCCCGGCGGGCGACCAACGCGGCGAGTTCCACCCGCGAGGACAGGCCAAGCTTGGCCAGGATGTTGGACACGTGGTACTGGACAGTGCGCCGCGAGGTGAACATCCGTGCTGCGATGTCGGGATTGGACAGGCCCTCGGCGAGCAGCGCGGCGACCTTCTGCTCGGTATCGGTCAGCGCGGCCCAGCCGGACTTGGGCCGCCGCCGCGGGCCGTGCACGCCGCGCCTGATCCCGTGCGCCCGCAGCCGGGCATCGGCGCGGGCCGCGTCCCAGACCGCGTCCAGCCGCGCATAACAGTCCTGCGCGGCGCCGAGCTGGATCCTGGCCTCACCGGTCCGGCCCGCCGCGGCCAGCAGATCCGCCGCGTGTTCCCGGGCCTGGCTCTCCAGCAGCGGCCGGCCGGCGGCCGCATAGGCCGCGGCGACGCCGAGCAGCGCGCCCGGATCGCCGTCGAGTATTGCCGTCGCGAAGCGGGCCGAGCGGTGCAGCGATGGGACGTCCCGGCCGGCCAGGTAGCGGTCCAGAGCGTCTACCGCCTGCCGCGTGGCGGCCGCCTCGCCCAGCGGGACCGCCAGTGCCGCCAGGTCTGGCAGCAGGTAGTGGCCGCAGTATTCGCGGTTCCCTGTCACGCATTCCTGCCACGCCTGCGACAGCACGCCGAACGCGGTTTCCCGGTCGCCGTCGGCAAGGATGGCCAGGGCGCGCCCCCAGGACCGGTCGTCGATGGTGTGCCGGACGGTGCCGCTGGCCAGCGGCCGGTCGAGTACCGCGCGCAGCGACGCCAGTTCGTCGCGGTCCTGCCGGTGCGCCGCGATGAGCGCGGCCAGGCCGTCCAGGTGCACGCCGACGCCGAGTTGGTCGGGGGCCTCGCGCGCGGCGCTGATCTCGCTGAGGGCGTCGTCCCACCGGCCGGTCAGGAAGCACATCCGGGCCACTGACAGGTGGTGCAGGCACAGGAAGAAGGTACCGGTGCCGTGCTCGGCCAGCCGCAGGTCGGCCGTGTACGCCTCCCGTGCCTCGGCATCGCGGTCGAGGTCGAACAGGCAGTTGGCCCGGATCAGCTGGGGGTCCAGTTGGCTGTCGGCGATCGGGCCTGCCCGGTCCAGCGCCGCCGCAGCCTGGCTGGCCAGGTCCAGTGCCTGGGTGAACCGCCCCTGCCACCGGCTGGCGCCGGCGACGGCCTGCAGCCCGTAGGCCATCGCAACCGGATCGCCGCTGGCCATGCCCTCGGCCCGGGCGCCTTCGGCGGCCCGCATGGCCGGTCCCGGCCCGCCCGGGGAGAGCACGTGCAGGCACTGCGCGGCGAGCCCGTGGAACCGGGCGCGCTCGGCGCGGCCGAGGCCGCCGCCGTCCAGTGCCTGCTGTGTCTGTTGCAAAGCCTCGGTCACGTGCCCCTGATTCAGGCTCGCCTGCACCAGGATCCAGCGCAGCCGCCCGTCCCGGTTCGCCGCGTCGCCGTCGCCAGCCGCGTCCTCGGCGGCCGGCTCCCCGCCAGCGCCCGGCCCGTCATGCACGGCCAGCCCCGCGCCGGCGGCCGCCTCAGCCTCGGCGAAGCGGCCCGCCCGGAGCAGCGCGCTGGCCAGCGCGAGTCGCAGCGGCACGGCCTGATCGGCGGAGGGGCCGGCGGTGTCCACGGCACGGCGCAGCAGGTCGGCCGCGAGGGAAGGCGCCCGGGCGCTGAGCCGGTCGGCGGACCTGGCCAGCCATGCCAGGGTCCGCGCGTCGAAGGTCATCCCGGCGAGCAAGTGCTGTGCGGCTCGCTCCACCGGCGCCCCGGCCGCTGCCAGCGCTTGCCCGGCTTGCAGGTGCAGCGCGTTGCGCGCGGAGGCCGGCAGGCTCTCCTGCAGCGCCTGCCGGATCACCTCGTGGCGGAACACCAGCCGGTCGGACTCGGCGGTCAGTACCCCGGCGGCCACCGCCTCCTGGACCACCACGATCAGCTCAAGCGCAGGCGTGGCCAGGACGGCGGACAGTTCGGCGATGGTAAAGCCGGGGCCGAGTATGGCCGCCACAGGCAGTACCTGGCGCGCCCGGTCCGAGAGCCCGGCCAGCCGGCGGGTCACCACCGTGATCAGCGACTCGGGTACCGCGCCGCCCCGCGCGGTGCCGCTGGCCAGGGCGCGGGCAAGCTCGATCACATACAGCGGATTGCCCGCGGCCGCAGTGATCATCCCCAGCAGCCCGGGCGCGGGCTGGGCGCCGATGGCCTGACCGGTCAGCCTGGTCACCGAGCGCTCGTCCAGGGGGCCAAGCGAGATCAGGTCCGCGTTCCGCGCCACCCAGCTGCGTACCAGCCGTTCGATATCGGCCCCGCCCGCCCCGGACCGCCGTGTTGCCACGATCAGCAGCGGCAACTGCCCGGCCACCCGGCCGAGCCGGTGCAGCACCAGCAGGCTTGCCGGATCCGCCCACTGCAGGTCGTCCATGGCCAGCACGACGGCGCCGGCCGCGCACCACCTGTCGACCAGGCCCAGAATCGCCTCGGTGATCAGGAACTCGGTATCGGCCGTGGCGAAGGTACCGCCGGGCGGCCGGTGCGAGCCGCGCAGCAACGCGGCGATCTCTGCGGTGTCCCGGCCGGCGGCGCCGGTGCCGAGCCCGAGGCAGTCGGAGATCGCCGCGTATGGCACCCGCCGCTCGAGTTCCTCGGCGGCGCCGGAGGCGACGCGCGCTCCCGTGCCCGCCACCTCGGCCATCAGGAATGCGAGCAGCACGGTCTTGCCGATGCCCGGTTCCCCGGAGATCAGCACAACCCGTCCACGGCCAGCGCGTGCGGCCCGTGCCGCGGCCACCAGCCTGTCCTGTTCGGGCTCGCGGCCAATCAGGGTGACCGGCCGGGCCTGACCGGCGCCGCCTTGGCTCACACGCCAAGTCTGTTGGCCCTTGATCCACTCCGCAATACGGCCGGCGCATGGAAACCGGGCCGGCCACGGCGAGCCGTTCTTCACCAAAAACTGGCCACCTGGCGGGTGTTTGCCGGCCGCCCGCGGCGCAGCATCGACGAGTGCACCCACCGGATGAGGCAGCAGGAGGAGCGATGCGAGCCAACGGCAAAACGGAGCAGGCCGAGGTGGTGGTGGTCGGCGCGGGCCAGGCGGGGCTGGCGGTCAGCTACTACCTGCGGGCGTTCGGGGTGGAGCACGTCGTGCTGGAACGGGGCCGCGTCGGGGAAAGCTGGCGGTCGGCGCGGTGGGACTCGTTCACGCTGGTGACGCCGAACTGGATGACCCGGCTGCCTGGCTACCAGATGGCGGCGGGCAGCGGCGGCGACTTCCTGCCCAGGGACAACGTGGTCACCATGCTGGAAGCGCTCGCCGCGGGGCTGCCGGTGCGGGAGCGCACCGAGGTCACCTCGGTGGCGGCAGGCGGCCACGGCTACCAGGTTGTCACCGCCACGGGCATGATCGCGGCGCGCGCGGTGGTGATCGCCGGCGGCGGCCAGCGCCGTCCGCTGATTCCGCGGCTGGCGGCGGGGCTGCCCGCGGCCGTCGTCCAGTCGGACGCCGCGCGGTACCGCAGCCCCGCGGCGCTGCCGCCGGGCGCCGTGCTCGTGGTGGGCAGCGGGCAGTCGGGTGCGCAGATCGCCGGCGAACTGGCGCTAGCGGGCCGCGACGTGTTGCTGGCCACCAGCCGGGTGCCCCGGGTACCCCGCCGGTACCGGGGCCGCGACGTGCACGAATGGGCGGTCGAACTGGGGCTCTACGACCAGCCGGCCGAGGCGGTGACCGACCCGGCCGAGTTCACCGCGCCGCACCCGATGCTGTCCGGCGCCCATGGCGGGCACACCGTCTCCTACCAGCAACTGGCCAGGGACGGGGTGCGGCTGCTCGGCCGGCTGACCGGGGCCGAGGCAGGCAAGCTCAGCTTCGGCCCAGAACTACCCGGCAACATGCAATACGCCGACGCCGGGGCGGCCCGGTTCCGGCGCATGGTCGACGACTACGTGGCCAGGGCGGGCATTGTGGCGGCGGAGCCGGATACCGACCCGGCCGAGCGGCCCGAGCCCGGGCTGGAGTCCTCCCCGGAATCGCTGGATATCCGGGCGGAGCACATCGCCGCCGTGGTCTGGTGCACCGGGTTCGGGCCCGACACCGGCTGGCTGCACGTGCCCGTGCTCAGGCCGGACGGCGCCCCGGCCCACACCCGCGGCAGCACCGCGTTTCCCGGCCTCTATGTGGCCGGCTACCCGTGGCTGTCGAACCGCGGCTCTGGCCTGCTGTACGGTGCCGCCGCCGACGCGGTACGGGTCGCGCAGCACATCGCGGCCGCCGGGCGCAGCCGGGTGCCGGCCGGCACCACAAGGAGCAGAATCACGGCTAGCGGGACCCTCATGGAAGGGGCAAGGCGATGACACGCGAACCCGCCGAGCCGCTGCGGCTCGATTACCTGATCAAGGCCGGGACGATCCACTCCATGACCGGCGAAACCTACCGTGCGATCGGCGTGCGGGGCCCCGAGATCGTGGCGGTGTCGGCGGAACCGGCCGGGCTGGACGACCTGGCCGGGCACGACACGACGGTTGTCGACGCCGGCGACCTCACCCTGCTGCCGGCCTTCGCGGACTCACACGAGCACCTGATGGAGGCCAGCCGCAACACGCTGCTGGTACCGGTGGACAAGGCCCGGTCCATCGCCGAGTTCACCCGCATGGTCGCCGATGCGGCCCAGGCTGTCCCGCGGGGAGGGTGGATTTCGACCTCGATGGGCTGGCATGAATCGAACCTGGCCGAGAACCGGCTGCCGACCCTGGCCGAGCTGGATGCGGCAGCGCCGGATCATCCGGTGCTATCGCGGCGCGGCGGGCACCTGGCGGTAGTCAACTCGGCCGCGCTGCGCGCCGCGGGTGTCACGGCGGACACGCCCGACCCCCCGGGAGGGAAGATCGGGCGGCTGGCCGACGGCAGCCGGGATGGGGTGCTGGAGGGCGGGGCGGTGTATCAGGTCGCGGCGTTCGCGCCGGGGCCGGGCCGGGCACAGCTGGCCGGCGCGCTGGGCACCGGCTCGGCAGCCTACGCCGCGCTCGGGGTGGGCACCATCCGTGAGGCGATGATCACCTCTGACGAGCTGCTCGCTTACCAGGACGCCTGGGAGCAGGGGCTGCTGAGCGTGCGGGCGCGGCCGATGATCCGGGTCGGTGCCGAACTGTCCGCCGAGCAGGCGATCGCGCTCATCCGCGGCCTGGGCGCCCGGAGCGGGTTCGGTGACGACTGGCTGCGGATCTGGGGCCTGAAGTTCGTGCTGGACGGCGGGGTGGAGGGCGGTGCGCTGGAGCAGCCCTACGCCGACGAACCGGCCAACTCCGGCCACCTGAACTGGGATTCCGCGGTGCTGACCCGGGTGTGCACCGAGGCCGCCCGGCGCGGGTGGCGCATCGGCACGCACGCGGCGGGCGACCGGGCGGTCCGGACCCTGCTCGACGTGTACGAGGGCGTCGTCGCGGAGACGGGCCCGCTGCCGCCGTGGACGCTGGTCATCGAGCACGCCCTGCTGAGCGACCCGGCCCAGCGGGAACGCGCGGTCCGTGGCGGGTTCGGCATCACCGTGCAGTACCCGCTGCTGTGGAACATGGGCAGTGAGATGCTGCACACCTGGGGCCCGGACCGCACTGCCCGGGTCAACCCGCTGGACGAATGGCTCGTGCTCGGTGCCAGCCTGGCCGCGGGCACCGACATCGTCCGGCCGTTCAACCCAATGATCAACGTGTGGGGCATGGTCACCCGGGGCACCAAGGCGGCCGGCATTCAGGGCCCCGGGCACGCCATCGATGTGGCCACCGCGCTGCGGCTCTACACGCTAGGCACCGCCGACCTGAACGGCGACTCGGACAGGCTGGGGAGCATCACCCCGGGCAAGCTCGCCGACCTAGCCGGATACCCGGCGGACCCGATGACCGCCGACTCGGATGACCTGGCCGGCCTCATCCCGGCGTTCACCGTCGTGGGCGGCAGGCCCGTGCACGACCCGGACAAGAGGCTGGCCCGGTGACCGGGCCGGAAGCACGCGGCAAATGCCGGCCCGGGTTAATCGCCCTCGAGGAGCGGTGCTGAGCGAGCGATGGTTACGGTGCGATGATCGCAGGAAAGCATTAAGCGTCGGGTTGGGAGGCGCCATGCGCTTCCGCCGCATGCGCTGAACACTCGCGGTGGCCCGGCAGGGACCGAAGGCGGGAGGGAACATTGAGCGCCACCAGCGAGACAGCGGCCGCCGCGCAGGCAGAGCCGGAACAGATCGGGCAGCGCCGCAGGCTCATCATCATCGGTGCGCTGCTGCTCGGCATGCTGCTGGCGGCGCTGGACCAGACGATCGTGGCGACCGCACTGCCCACGATCGCCGGGGACCTGCACGGGCTGTCGCACCTGTCCTGGGTGGTGACCGCGTACCTGCTGGCCTCCACCGTGTCCACCCCGCTGTGGGGCAAGCTCGGCGACCTGTACGGGCGCAAGACGTTCTTCGAGGCGTCGATCGTCATCTTCCTGATCGGCTCGGCGCTGGCGGGGCTCTCCCACACGATGCTGCAGTTGATCGCGTTCCGCGCGATCCAGGGCATCGGCGGCGGGGGCCTGCTGACCGGCGCGCAGACGATCGTCGCCGACGTGGTGCCGGCCAGGGAACGGGGCCGGTACCAGGGCCTGTTCGGCAGCGTGTTCGGCGTGACCAGCGTCCTCGGCCCGCTGATCGGCGGGTTCTTCGTGGACAACCTGTCGTGGCGCTGGGTGTTCTACGTCAACATTCCGATCGGCATCGTGGCGCTGGCCGTGGTCGCGGCGGTGCTGCCCGGGCACCTGCGCCGGGCCGCGCACAAGATCGACTACCTCGGCACGATATTCCTGGCCGGCGCGGCGACCAGCCTGGTGCTGCTCACCTCGCTGGGCGGGACCACCTATGCCTGGGCCTCCACGCCGATCTACCTCATGGCCGCGGGCGCGGTGGTCTGCGGCGCCCTGTTCATCTGGGCGGAGAGCCGTGCCGCCGAGCCCGTCGTGCCGCTGCATCTGTTCCGCAACCGGATCTTCTCCGCGTCGAGCGCGGTCGGCTTCGTCGTCGGGTTCGCGATGTTCGGCGCGATCGCCTATCTGCCTCAGTACATGCAGATCGTCAAGGGCGTCAGCCCGACCGTCTCCGGGCTGCGGCTGCTGCCGCTGATGGCAGGCCTGCTGACCACCTCGATCATCTCCGGGCGGCTGGTCAGCAGGTGGGGCCGGTACCGGATCTTCCCGATCGTCGGCACCGCGGTCATGACCATTGGCCTTTACCTGCTGTCCCACCTGGGGGTGGCCACAGGCGTCTGGCTGTCCTCGCTGTACATGCTGGTGCTCGGCGCGGGCATCGGCATGTCGCTGCAGGTCCTGGTCGTGGCGGTGCAGAACGCGGTCAGCTACGCCGACCTCGGCGCGGCCACCGGCGGCGCGACGTTCTTCCGGTCCATCGGCGGCTCGTTCGGCACGGCCATCTTCGGTGCCGTGTTCTCGAACGTTCTGGCCGGCGATCTGGTGGCCGCCCTGCACGGGCTGGGCCTGCCGCCCGTGGTGACCGCGGCCAGTGGCGCGAGCCCGGCGGTGCTGGCCCATCTGCCGGCGGCGGTACACCTCGGCTACATCACCGGCTACGCCACCGCGCTGCACACCGTGTTCCTGGTGGCCACGCCGTTCGGCGCGCTGGCCTTCCTGCTGAGCTGGACGATCAAGGACATCCCGCTGCGGACCACGGCCGCCCAGCCGGACCCGGCCGACACGCTGGCGCCCACGGCCATGCCAGCGGTCCGCACCTCGGACCAGGAGATGGAACGCGCGCTGACCACCCTGCTCGGCCGCCAGCAACGGCGCGAGGTCTACGCGCGGCTGGTGACGACGGCGGGCATCGCCGCGTCGCCGCGCGCCGCCTGGATGCTGCTGCGGGTGGGGCAGAATTCGGAGAAGAGCCGCCGGGACCTGGCCAGGCTGCTGAGCCTGACCGATGCCGAACTGGAGCGG
>Ga0318563_10000804_pt1 | contig 13011 bp, 17 predicted proteins | sample GRESIP066b5f19_FD_203689 | JGI IMG/M metagenome (GOLD analysis project Ga0318563, IMG submission 203689) | Tropical soil microbial communities from Luquillo Experimental Forest, Puerto Rico - GRE.SIPMG.066b5f19 | ecosystem: Environmental > Terrestrial > Soil > Tropical forest > Bulk soil... | reverse complement strand
CAACAACCAAATCGCCGCGACGTGGCACTACATTTGGGCCTGAGACGTCACTCAGACCAAATAAAATCAAGCACTTACCCGCGCCCCACCCCAGGAAAGTGTCGAAGATGGGCGTGAGCTTCCTCGTCAATGTCGGTCCTGATGCCGGCGCAACCGTGACGTCGATGCGGGAGACGGCGGTGTCCGCCGAGCCTTTCCCGGTCGAGGAGCCGAGTGGGCGCGATCCGGCTCTCGAGACGGCGTTGGCTGCAGCGCGTGAACGCGGCCGTTTACGGGCGGCCGAGGTGCTGGCGCGCGACGACATGTTGAGCGCCGACGCTTTGGCCGAGCTCCTCGGCACGACGCGGGTCACGGTGAACAGCAAACGGAAGAGCGGGCAGCTTCTCGGGCTCGACGGCGCCAAGCGAGGTTTTCGCTATCCTCGCTGGCAGCTCGGCGCGGACGGCAAGCCCTATGCGGAGCTCCACGCGCTCCTGGAGCGTCTCGGCACGCCCTGGGCGGTCTACCGCTTCCTCGTCCAGTCGCATGGGTCGCTCGGTGGCCTGACCGGCAGGGAGGCGCTCGAGCGCGGCCGAGGCGCTGATGCCGTCGCCGCGGGCGAGGGGATCGCGCGCGGCGACTTCACCTAAGTGCCGAGCGTCCGTCCGCCTTCGGATTTTGCGACCGCTCGCCTGCAGCTCGATACGGTGGATGCCGGTGAGCGCTTCGGCCGCATTTATCTCGCAAAATATCCGGACCCCCTCGGCTACGGTAAGTCCGAGAGCCGATTCAGCGATCCCAGGCGCCGCGTCGAGGCGAACCGCTTCGGTGTTCTCTTTCTCGGCCCGACGCTGACGGTCTGCTTCCTCGAGGCCGTTGCTTCGCTGACCACAGAGATGGCGTCGTCGGCGATCTTGCAATCGAGGAGAGCGAGCTGACAGCCCGGCGCTACGCCGAGATCGAAGTGACAGTGCCGCTGAGCCTGGTCGATCTGCACGAGAACGGCGCCGTGGCGATGGGAGTGCCGTCCGACGTCCATCGCGGCGCACGCCACATGCTCGGCCGAGCCTGGTCGGTCGCCTTTCACGAGCATCCGCAGAGGCCCGACGGCATCATCTATCCGTCCCGGCTGAACGGCGAGATCAACCTCGCCATCTATGGCTGGGCCGTCGCCAAGCTCCGGCCCGCTCGGCTACGCAGGCTGATCGATGTGGGCGAACTCGCGCCCCTCCTCACCGAGCTTCGCATCGCGCTGACGGTGCCGGACTGACACTCGGCCACATCCGCGTACGGCCGCACCTTGCCTCGGCGTCGGTTCCTGAGCCATGGTTGCGGCCCAGCCAATCCCGATTCCGATGGACTGTCCCGCGCAGCACGAAACGAAGCGGAACCTTATCGAGCGGCTGGCGAGGCTCTGATGCGAATGCGGCGACACCCACATGCAGCTTGCCCAACGAGATAGGGTCCAATGACAGCCAAACGCCGAAGCCCGAAACCCAAGACAGTGCCGAACGATGAGCCCAAGCTCTCACGCAGCCATGCGCCGGCCGGTGTATCGCCCGCGGAATGGCAGCGAGGCTTACGCCGTCAGTTCGGCCGCGAGCAGGTCTTCGGGCTCGAGAACCTGACGAACGAGCCGTTCTTCTCCGAATTCCGGGTCAGCAATCCGGCTTCGAAATCGAGCTACCGCGTGGCGATCCGGGGCAAGGGGCCGGGCGGCAATTTCTGCTCCTGCCCCGATTATGCGACGAGCGAGCTCGGCACCTGCAAGCATATCGAGTTCACGCTCGCGCGGCTCGAGAAGAAGCGCGGCGCCAAGACCGCCTTCGCGCGCGGCTTCCAGCCGGCATACTCGGAGCTCTATCTGCGCAATGACGGCCGGCGCCGCGTCCATTTCCGGGTAGGGACCGATTGTCCTGAGGAGCTGCGCGAGGCCGCGGCTTCGGTGTTTGACTTCGGCCATGACGGGATGCTGCCGGATGACCGTCACGGCGCGCTCGAGGGTTTCATCACCATCGCGTCGAAATCGGACCATGAGTTCCGCGCCTATGACGATGCGCTTGACTTCATCGCGGGAAGGCGGGACGCCGAGCGCCGGGCAGCCAGGCTCATCGAATTGTTTCCTGAGGGAGCCGCCGATCCTGGCCTCGGCGACTATCTGAAGGTGCCGCTCTATCCCTATCAGGCCGAAGGTGCGCTGTTCGCGGTCGGGGCTGGCAGGGCCTTGATCGGCGACGATATGGGGCTCGGCAAGACCATCCAGGCGATCGCCGCCATGGAGATATTGGCGCGGCATTTCGGCGTCACGCGGGTGCTCGTCATCTGCCCGACCTCGCTCAAATATCAGTGGCAGAGCGAGATCCTCCGTTTCTCCGGGAGGCAAGACGAGAACGCGGCGCGCGTCATCATCGGCGGCCGGGCGCAGCGGCAGCACGACTATCGCCTGGACGATTTTTGCAAGATCACCAATTACGAGAAGCTCAAGCCCGACCTTGATCTCATCGCCGCCTGGGCGCCCGAGCTCGTGATCGTCGACGAGGCGCAGCGGGTGAAGAATTGGAACACCATCGCGGCGCGGGCTCTGAAGCGCATCGACAGCCCCTATGCAATTGTTCTGAGCGGCACTCCCCTGGAGAACAAGCTCGAGGAACTCGTCTCGATCGTTCAGTTCGTCGATCAGCACCGGCTAGGGCCGACCTGGAAGCTGCTGCACGAGCACCAGGTCAAGGACGAGTTCGGGCGCGTCACCGGCTATACGGGGCTCGAGAAGATCGGCCAGACGCTGGCGCCGATCATGATCCGCCGCCGCAAATCCGAGGTGCTGAAGCAATTGCCCGATCGTCTCGACCAGATCCTCCTGGTGCCGATGACCGAGAGGCAGCTGGTCTATCACAGGGAAAATGCCGACCAGGTCGCGAAGATCGTGCAGCGCTGGCGCAAGAACCGCTTCTTGTCGGATATGGATCAGCGGCGCATGACGTCGGCGCTGCAGAATATGCGCATGGTGTGCAACAGTACCTATCTCCTCGACCGAGAGACGGATCACGGCGTCAAGGCCGACGAGCTGGCGGCGCTGATCGGGGATCTGTTCGCCGATCCGAATGCCAAGGCAGTGGTGTTTTCGCAGTGGACGCGCACCCATGACATCATCATCCGGCGCCTGGAAGCGCGCGGTATCGGCTATGTCAGCTTCCATGGGGGCGTGCCGTCGGATAAGCGGCCGGCGCTCGTCGAGCGCTTTCGCCATGACCCCGACTGCCGGGTGTTCCTGTCCACCGATGCCGGCAGCACGGGCCTCAACCTGCAGCACGCCTCGACACTCGTGAACATGGACCTGCCCTGGAATCCGGCCATATTGGAGCAGCGCATCGCGCGGATCCATCGCCTCGGCCAGGAGCAGCCCGTGCGGGTCATCAATTTCGTGGCGAAGGGAACTATCGAGGAAGGCATGCTATCGGTGCTCGCCTTCAAGCGCTCGCTCTCGGCCGGAATTCTCGACGGCGGCAGCGGCGAGATTTCGCTCGGCGGCTCGCGTCTCAGCCGCTTCATGGAAGAGGTGGAGACGGTCACCGGCCGCATGGGCGAAAGCGAGGCCGTGACGCCGGCGGAGGAGCTTTCGCATGCCATCGTCGCCGCCGACGAGACCGTGATCGCGGATGCGGTGACGGCGGTTGCGGATAATGGCGAGGGCGGTGTCGCGCGCCCGAATGGCGCCGCAGCACCTCAGAGCGAGGCCGCGCCTGATCCGTGGCAGGCATTGGTGCAGATGGGCGCGCAATTCGCTGCCGCGCTCGCTTCCTCCAACGATCCCGAGGCGCCCGCGCATCCATGGATCGAGCGCGATCCGGCGACCGGGGCGCGTAGCCTCAAAATGCCGCTGCCCTCACCGCAGGTCGCGCGACAATTAGCCGACGCGCTCACGGCGCTCGCAACGGGGCTACGGAGCGCCCTTTGACCCTACGGTTCTCACGCACGGTCAGCTCTTCGACGAGGAGTTGATGAGCTGCGTGCGTTTCAGCTGCATCTCACCGAGACCGGTGTAACGCGCAAAGATCGAGGAACAGAATAAGAGCATGATTACGGTGACAGTTGGAGGCATGACCGCGCGGCGACGCCAGACCTGTGATCGTGGTGATAGGCGCCCACGCCGCCTGGGTGATGTCGCAGCCGTCTCCGCATCAACGAGGTGGAGGACGTCTCATGCAATCATTCGGTTGCATGAGAAGGCGTAGCCCGCTATGATCGCGCGATGCAGCTCGACACGCTGTTTCAGGCGCTCGCCGATCCGACACGGCGGCGGCTCATGGACGAGCTCGCCGAGCGCGATGGGCAGACGCTGTTCGAGTTGCATGTGCGGATGATCACTTGGCACGGGGCGAGCCTGTCGCGCCAGGCCTTGTCCAAGCATTTGTCGATTCTGGAGAAGGCGGGGCTCGTCAGGACGAGCTGGGAGTGGCGCAGCAAGCACCATTTCCTCGACCGATTGCCGCTCCGGGAAGCCTGGAAGATCTGGCTTCGCGGCCTTGTCGAGGGTGGGGTCAGCAAGGCGAGCGAAGATGCGGATCGTCGTGGCGAGCCTCCTGGTCGATGACCAGGAGAAGGCGCTGCGCTTCTACACCGAGATGCTCGGCTTCAAGCGCAAGGAGGATGTGCCGATGGGCGAGCATCGCTGACTGACCGTGGTGTCGGCGCAGGATCCGGACGGCATCGAGCTCGTGCTCGAGCCCGATGCGCATCCGGCCGCGAAGCCTTTCAAGGCGGCCTTGCTGGCGGACGGCATCCCCTTCACTTCCTTCGCGGTCGACGATGTCGCGGCGGAGCATCGGCGGCTCTCGGGCCTCGGTGTGCGCTTCACGCAGCCGCCAGTCGCGATGGGGCAGGTGACCACGGCCGTGCTCGACGACACTTGCGGCAATCTCATCCAGATCATGCAGCGGCATTGATGCGGCGAGCGAGGCTCCGCGAAATCGCGTCACACATGTAACTCACACCTCGCGCTGCTCCGGCGGCAAGGTCGGCTCATGACAGCACGGGCGGAGGGGCTGTGCCGAAGCCACGCTTCGGCACGAGGCCTCAAGGCCCGTCCAATTCGGAGCCCGACCATGACCACATCGACTGAGAGCAAAGAGACAGGCGCACGCACCGCCATGCGCATTCCGCCGATCGTTTCGCGCGAAGCCTGGGAGGAGGCGCGCCAGCAGCTCCTCGTGAAGGAGAAGGCGCAGCTGCGGGCTCGCGACGCGCTCGCGGCCGAGCGGCGTCGGATGCCGTGGATGGCGGTGGAGCGGGCCTATGTGTTCGAGGGGCCATCGGGCAAGGTGAGCCTCCTCGATCTGTTCGAAGGCCGCCACCAGCTCATCGTCTACCGTGCCTTCTTCGAACCTGGCGTGTTCGGCTGGCCGGACAATGCCTGCCGCGGTTGCTCGATGGTCGCCGACCAGGTGTCGCATTTGTCACATCTGAATGTGCGCGACACGACGCTCGTCTTCGCCTCGCGCGCGCCGCAAGCCGATATCCAGCGCCTCAAGGCGCGCATGGGCTGGACCATGCCCTGGTTCACCATCACCGACAGCTTCGATGCTGATTTCGACGTCGGCGAGTGGCACGGCCACAACGTGTTCTTCAATGACGGCAAGCGCATCTTCCGCACCTATCTCATCAACAGCCGCGGTGACGAGGCAATGGGGACGGTGTGGAGCTATCTCGATGCGACGCCGCTCGGCCGCCAGGAAACCTGGGAGGATTCGCCCGAAGGCTACCCGCAGACCCGGCCCTACAAATGGTGGAACTGGCACGACAATTACGGGGCCGAGGCCGCTCCGCATCCGCGCTGGGTGGAGGTTTCGGATGCCGGCGAGGCGCGCTTCCGCGAGCTCAGCGCGAGCGCCAAGCGATGAGCGCCGCCTGCCCCGCGTGCGCGGCCGGCAGCGAGAGCCAGGAGCGCGCCAGCCAAGAAAGCGCGGGCCCGGCGAACGCGCGCCAACAGAAGGCGAGCGATGCGGGCGCCAGCTATGAGGGCGCGGGAGCGCGGCTCGCGGGGCGCTTCCTCGGCCTCGCGGCGACTCCGGTCTTCGCACTCATGGCGCTGCTCGCCGGGCTGCCCGGCGACGGGGCCATGGATGCGATGTGCGGCCATGGCCCGGTGCTCGCTGGCATGCTGCCGATGTATCTCTTGATGAGCGCCATCCATTGCGGGCCCTGGCTGGCGCTCGCTTCGAGTGCGCACAGCTCGGCGTAGCGGCGCGAGGTGCGGCAGAGATCCAGGCCGCGGCCGACTTCGAGCGGCCGCGGCTCGGGCGCGATCAGAGCTGCGGCGCGTCGCAGGGCGCGCCATCACCCGCGCGGTTCGGATCGGTCTTTCCCTGGCCGGTCTTCGCCGCATGCGATCGCCACTTCACGTGATCGATGAAGGCGCGAAGCTTCGGCATGATTTGCCGTTGGCCGGGATAGTAGAGGAAGACGCCCGGCGCCATCGAGGCGAAAGGCGCGAGCACTTCGACGAGCCGTCCAGCTTTCAGGGGACCCGTTGCGATCGGCCCTGGCACTTGTGCAAGCCCGAGCCCCTCGATCGCCGCGCCGAGCATTGTCGGAAAGTCGTTGGCGATGAAAGGTCCAGAGACCACAGCCTCGATCGTCTTGTTGCCGTCGAGAAACGACCACGGCGCGATCTGCCCGTTCGAACGGCGCATGCGCAGACATGCGTGTCGGCGCAGATCGTCGATGCGTTCGGGGGCCTCGCGCCTTTCGAGATAAACCGGGCTGCAGACGACGAGGTTGGGGAAGGGCGGCGTCAGCCGCACAGCGACCATGTCGGCCGCGATGAACTGGCCGAGGCGAATGCCGGCGTCGAAGCCGAGCGCCGCTATATCGACGAGCTCCTCGCCGGCGACGATCTCGACCTCGACCTCGGGATTGGCCTCGCAGAAGGAGACGATCAGCGGCTCCAGCAGGATGGGCACCACGGCGCGCGGCACGGTGAGCCGCAGCAAGCCGGATGGCCGGCGTCCGAGTTCGCCCGCCACATCGCTCGCGGCAACCAATTCCTCGAAGGCGGGCTTGGCACGCGACAGGAAGCGTTCGCCAGCCTCGGTGAGGCCGACACTGCGCGTGGTGCGCAGGAAGAGGGTTGCGCCAAGGCGCGCTTCGAGCGCACGCACTGCCTGGCTGATCGCCGACGGCGTCACGCCGAGGTCGGCGGCGGCGCGCCGAAAGCTGCGATGCTGGGCGACGGCGAGGAAGGCCTCGATGCCGTCGAGCGCGCCATGCCTGACTGTGAAGCTCTGCTTCATGGCCTGTCGACATTATCGCCGATAGTCCCTCGCGGAAAGCCACCCTATATCGGTCTCGACAAGAGAGGAGACTTGCGATGACCGATGCGATCGACGGCGTGCGCGACCATTATCGCGCGAGCGGGCTCGCCCAGCGGCTGAAGGCGGCGCTCACGGTGTTCGGCCCGGAGGAGCAGCAGCTCACGCCGGAGCAATTGGCACCGCTCGACCAGTTCCACACGCGAGGCCTTGCTGCGACGGCTGAGCTCGCCGAGCTCGCCGGCATCGACGCAACGATGGCCGTTCTCGATATCGGCTCGGGCCTCGGCGGGCCGGCGCGCTTCCTTGCGGCCACCCGCGGCTGCCGGGTCACTGGCATCGATCTCAGCGAGGCCTTCGTCGCGGCTGCGCGCTACCTCACGGAGCGCGCAGGGCAAAGCGGGAAGGTGGGGTTCGAGGTCGGGAGCGCGCTCGAGCTTCCTTTCGAGGACAAGCATTTCGACGCCGTGCTGCTGCAGCATGTCGCGATGAACATCGCCGACCGTGAACGGCTCTATCGTGAGATCCGGCGGGTGCTGAAGCCGGCTGCGCGTTTCGCGACCTTCGACGTCGTGTCGAAGACGGGCGAGCCACATTATCCCGTGCCTTGGGCGAAAACGCCAGAGACGAGCTTTCTGCAGACGGCAGAGGCGACGCGCGGCCTCATCGAGGAGGCCCATTTGCGCACGCTCACCTGGCGCGACGACAGCGAGCTCGCCGTAGCCTGGTTCGCGAAGCTGCGCGCCGCTGGCCCGCCGCCTTCGCCCAATCTCGGCGTGGTGATGGGACCCGATTTCGCGCAGGCCGCCGCCAATCTCGGGCGCAACCTCGCCGAAGATCGGCTCGGGATCCTGACGGCGGTATTCGAAGCGACCCCGATGGACGGCAAGGTGTGATCCCGATGTCGCCCGGAACCATCTTCCAGCTTCAGCTCGTGCTCGGCTATGTGCCGTGGCTCCTGTGCTTTCGCACCTATATCTGGCCGCGTCTCGTCGCGATGGACCCGGCCGAGGCCCAGCGCGCCATCGCGACTTTGCACAGTTTTCGCTTCTTCGGCCTCGTCCTCATCGTGCCCGGCGTCGTCGGCGCGAAGCTCCCAGCCGACTTTGCGAGCTTCGCGGCCTATGGAGATTTCGCGACCGCGACGCTCGCCATGCTCGCGCTCCTGACCGCTGGGATCCGTCCGCTCTCACAGGCATTCATCGTCGCCTTCAATCTCGTGGGAACTGCCGATATCCTCGTCGATTATTATCACGGCACCACGACCGGCCTGCCGGAGCTTGCAGGCGAACTTGGCGCGGCCTACGCGATCCCGATCATCTATGTGCCGCTCCTGATGATCACGCATGTCGCCGCATTCTATCTGTTGCTGCGCCCACGCTCCACGCCCTCACGCCTCGGCACCGCCGCAGCCTAGACGAGATCGCCGTCGCGGATCCGCGGCGGCGTAAGCGATGGTCGCTCTCTCCCTTCTCCCGCTTGCGCAATCGCGTCACGATTGTCACTCACCGCGGGCCGAAGCCGGCCCTAGTTTGAGCGGCGCAGGCCAAGCATTTCGAGGAGCTGCCGCATATGAAGCTTTACATCTTTCCACCATCGTCACGGGCGCTCGCCGCTATGGCCCTGAAGGGCCATCTTGGGCTCGATTGCGAGGTGCGGCCGATCGATCTTGGACGCGGTGACCAGCTCACGCCCCACTATCTCGCTCTCAACCCCAACAAGAAGATGCCGACGCTCGAGGATGATGGCTTCGTGCTCTGGGAAACGAATGCGATTCTGTTCTACATGGCGGGCAAGCACCCCGACAGCGGGCTCTGGCCCGCGGATCTGAGACATCAGGCCGATGTTCTGCGCTGGCTCGCATGGGAAAGTGCGCATTGGGATGCCGAATCCTGCGGCATGGTCGCTTTCGAGAAGTCCTCAAAAATGGTGCTCGGTCTTGGCCCTCCCGACCCAGCCTTCATCGCGCGTGGCGAACAGAATTTCATGCGTTTCGCGGCCGTGCTCAACGCGTCGCTCAGGGGCAAGACCTGGCTGATCGGCGATAAGCTCACGATCGCGGATTTTTCGATCGGAGGGCTCGTGCCGTCGGCCGAACGCTCCGGACTCCCCGTTGGGGACTACCCCGAAATCCTGCGTTGGTATAACGGGCTCGCCGCTTTGCCGGCGTGGCAGGAAGCGCTAGCGGCCAAGGATGCGGCGATGGCGGCCTGGTCTTCGAATTTTTGCAAGGCCGGTTGACTGTCGTCAACGCAGTGCCGGCGCAGGCTGCGCCGCGCCGCGGCCTCGACGATGCGGCCGCGCTGCTGGAAGAGGCGCCAAGGCCCAAAGGCTCGCGGCGGAGAACGGCCTGATCACCGCGAGGGCGAAGGGCAGGATTGTGATGTCCGCCCGATCCGAGAAAGGCTAGCCTGCTCGCGCTCGAGAAGCGGATGACGACGCCAGCCCCGCCCGGTACATCGCGATCTTTTGGAGACGTTCGCAATGGCGGGTCGAGACGGAATCGCGGCGCTGCGGCAGCTGCTCGACGATGTTGGCACTATCACGACACAGACAGCGAGCGCCTCGCTCGCGAGCTCGAGGCGATGGCAGAGGCAGGATTGGCATCTGACATTCTTGCGCCATTCCTTCACCTCTCCACCCATACGATCGGACACCATTTGGGCGATTGGGCGCGCGCCCTCAGATTAGGCAAGCGCGCCATCGACGACCACCCTCCGAGCTTCGAGACGGCGAAGGCCTGGGGAAGGCTACATGTTGCCGCCGTCCTCGCCGGCGAATATGTCGAGGCGCAGGTGTTGGAGCTTTCCTACCTCAAAGCTGCCGGTGACGATTTAGTTAGGCGCTGTCCTGTTGGATATCCGTTTGATGCTGGCCGAAGCTTTGGTCGGCTCGAAGCGCGCCCGCGTTGGATCTCGCATCGACGCCCGAACGCGCACGGCAATTTCTGTCGGGCAAGACGCGCATGACGGGCGACGGCTCGCATGGGACGCAAGTCGAGTACAACGCGCCGGATGGCCACAGCTATCTGTGGTATCCGAGGAGCGCCCGCATCACGCCGGGCTTCTGGAAGGCCGAGACGTTCGTCGCGCCCGACGGCATTCATCGGCCTGTGCGAGTCTGCTTCCAATATCCGCCGAACAGCGTCGATCCGACCGATGGCAGCCGCGGCGGCGACTGGTCGTGTAATCCGGGCTGGTATTCCCTGATGCGCAGCAAAGAGACGATGCCTGGCGATCCGTTTGGCCTCTCGAGATCACCGGCGGCCCCCTTCATCCTGTCACCGGCGCCGACAACCTTGGCCGCGTTGCTGCGGCTCAAGCCCTGAGGTGGCAGTTGCGTCGTGGCGCCCGAAAAGGATCGGCGCCCGCGCGCCGATCCCGACGGGTCCGCCGGCGTCACTTTTTCGCAGGCGTGAGCGCGACGGCGGCTTCCGTCGTGAGCAGGCGGAAGGTGAAGCTTTCCTGGAGATAGAGCTTCACGGAGCTTGTCGAATGGCTCAGATAGCCGATCGAGATGTCCTGCCCGATGGCGAGCTCGAAGTCGCCGCCGCGTGTGGTGACGACGAGGCCGCCTGCGATCGCCGGCGCCCAGACGATGTCGCCATCGACGAGACGCTGGATGTGGTGGAGGACGGGATAGCCGTCATCGCTCGCAGCACCGACTGCCGTGTAGGGCTCGGCGCCGAGGATGAGTGTATAGGGCCCTTCAACGCCTTCGAGGCGCAGGCGGCTCACTGCCTGCGCCACCGTGCCCGGCCATTTCATCAGATCGGCGGGAAGCATGAGTGGTGGGTTGCTGGCGCCCTGACGGATGCCGCCGATTTGAGCGGCTGGATAGCCGTCGAAGACGGCACGATCTTCGGCGAAAGCGATGTTGCGCGCCGCTTCCTTCAGCGGCGACCAGTCAGAATCGGTCGCGCCGCGCTCGACGTCGTCAATCGCCTGGCGCGATAGCTCGAAGGGCACGCGCAGCTCGACGAGCGGCTTCGCCTCGCGTTGGACGGCCTCGATCCCATCGGCGGGCGCCTTGATCTTCTGCAGATGCCCGGTCCCGACGGCCGAATAGTCGAGACCCTTCGGGCCCGCCACATCGACCACGCGCCGCGCCGCGAGGTGACGCTTCAAGGTGCGCGAAGCTTCCTCCTCGATTTGCGCCCAGGCTGTGTCGGAGATGGGGGCGAGTTCGCGATGCAGATTGTTCATGTCAGCCTCATCCTTTCAGGGAACCGATACCGAGGGAGTCGTCGCGGGGAAGGTCCGCCTGCTCGGGCGCGGCCCCGGCCGCCGTCGCGGCCGGAACAGCGCCCGATCCCAACATGGGCTCGGTCGCTGCTTCCTCCAGAAAGCTGGCGGATGGCACGAAGAACAGCGTTCCGGTGACGGCGCGGCTGAAATCGAGGAGCCGATCGTAATTGCCCGGTGGCCGCCCGACGAACATGTTCTCGAGCATCTGCTCGATCCGGCGCGGCGTGCGGGCATAGCCGATGAAATAGGTGCCGAACTCAGCCTTGCCGGCGTCGCCGAACGGCATGTTGTCGCGCAGGATCTCAACCTCCTGCCCGTTCTCGACGATCGAGGTCAGCGCATTATGCGCCGATCTCGGCTTCACCTCGTCGTCGAGCTCGATGTTGGTGAGCTTCGTCCGCCCGATGATCTTCTCCTGCTGCTCGACGGGCACAGTGTTCCAGGCCGTGAGATTGTGCAGGTATTTCTGCACTATCACATAGCTGCCGCCCGCAAAGCCCGGATCCTCGTCGCCGATGAGGGTCGCCTCGAGCGCGGCGTCACCCACCGGGTTCTCGGTGCCATCGACGAAGCCGATCAGGTCGCGATCGTCGAAATATTTGAAGCCGTGCACCTCGTCCGCCGAGGCGACCGCGCCGCCGAGCCGCGACATGATCTGGGTCGCGAGCTCGAAGCACAGATCCATGCGCGTCGCGCGGATATGAAAGAGGAGGTCGCCGGGCGTGGAAGGCGCGTGATGCTCGCCGCGGATCTCGCGGAAGGGGTGCAGATCCTTCGGCTTCGGCTGCTCGAAGAGCCGGTCCCATGCGTCGGAGCCGATCCCGGTGACGCAGGAGAGGCGGCCTTGGAGATCGCGGAAGCCGACCGCGCGCAGGAGCGCGGCCATATCCGCGCAGAGGCCGCGCACCGCAGCGTCATGCTCTGCCCCGCTCTTCATCGTCACGACGAGAAAGATCGCCGCGCGCGTCAGCCCCGTCGCGACCGGCTGTGGACTGGCAGATGGCACTCGTCGCTCCTCGTTCACTCGATCCGTTATCGGGGCCACTTTGAGGGCGCCGGGCGCAAAGGACAAGCATGTCGCCCGCCATGCACCTCGTCAGCTTCGGCGCTCGCGGTGCAGTCAGAGGTCCTTCAAGCCTGGCGCTGCGAGGTTTCTCTTCAATTGCTCGAGGGCCGCCCGCAGGCCGTGGAGCTGATCCACGAGATGCAAGATCACGTCGATGCCCTCGTCATTGACGCCGAGATCCGTTTTCAGATTGCCGATGAAGCGGGCTCGCGCGACATCCATGTCTGAGAAGCTCAGACCGGCCGCGCCTTCAGCGGGAACCAGCCATCGCTGCTCGAGCCACAGCTCGAGCGTCTGCGCCTCGATGCCCGAATGGATCAGGAACTCCTGCTTTCCCCGTATCATGATTGGCCATCCTCGCGCGGATTATAGGTCTTCCCCTTCTCCCAATTCGCAACGAATGCCTCGAGCC
>Ga0318563_10000798_pt1 | contig 13059 bp, 6 predicted proteins | sample GRESIP066b5f19_FD_203689 | JGI IMG/M metagenome (GOLD analysis project Ga0318563, IMG submission 203689) | Tropical soil microbial communities from Luquillo Experimental Forest, Puerto Rico - GRE.SIPMG.066b5f19 | ecosystem: Environmental > Terrestrial > Soil > Tropical forest > Bulk soil... | reverse complement strand
GATCTCGCTGCGCGCGTGCGTGGTGTAACCGTTCAGATCGATCAACACGTCAATGCCATCGCCACGAATGCGCCGCGCGATCCTCTCACCCGTCTCCTCATAACAATCCACGTAGTGCTCGAAGGCGCGCGGCGCTCGCCGTCCAAGCGCGGTCTCCTCCGTGGGCGTCAGACTGTAGGCGAATGCCTCAATGCAGGAGCGATCGATGCGTTCCCAGCATTGGATGGCGAGCCGCGCCACTGGATGATCGCGAAAGTCGGAAGAAACGAAGCCAACCCGCAACCGTGCTCCAGGTGCCCGCTGGTTGGTGACCGGAGGCAGCGCCTCGGCACCGAACGTTAACTTGACTTGCTGCGCCCACCGTTGCGCCGCGAAAAGCTCGATTTCCGGGCCGAGCGGCATCGCCAGCAGGGGCATCGGAACGACATTGAAGCGCTCGCGCGCTGCAGGGTCCTTCAGGATGGCGGAGATGTGCGCAAAACTCGACGCAAGGTCGTCCCAGATGCAGCGCTGCATGCGGCTGTAGGCGAGCATCGTTGCGGCATAGGGATTGCCCGGGTCGAGCTCCAGCACGCGAGCGAGCGGAGCCTCGGCTTCGTCGAATTTCGATTGCGCGATGCACATCGAGGCGAGGTCGACATGCGTGCCCAGACGATCGGGTTCGAGTCTCACAGCCTCGCGAAAGCTCGCCTCTGCGTCGCCAAATGCGGTGAGCTCGCCCAGGGCGACGCCGCGGGCGCTCCAGAATCGCGCCGGAAAATCGCGCCGCAGCGTGAGCGCTTTTTCGTAGGCAAGCACGGCCTCGCGGTAGCGTTGTTGCGCCTTCATGTGATCGCCGAGATTGGCCAGCACGTCGGCGTGCTGTGGTTGCGCAGTGAGCACCTGCTGGTAGCAGCTTTCCGCGCGCTCCGTCTGCCCGCTCGCTTCCAGAGCCAGGCCGAGGTTGTTGAGTACCCCCGCGTTTCCGGGCGCGCGCTCCAGCGCGCGCTCGTAGAGACTGATCGCGGCTGCGAACTCGCCTCGCTCGCGGTGCAGATTGCCGAGATGAAAGAGTGCTTCGGGATCGCGGGCGTCGATTCGGAATGCCTCGCGCCAGGCCGCTTCCGCGGCGGACGGATCGCTCGCGTTGAGGATTTCGCCGAGAAGATTCCACGCCGCGACGTCGCGCGGAGACTTCTTCAGCGCGGCGCGACAAGTCGATTCTGCGCTAGTGTCTCCCAGGACGCGCTCGATGCGTGCCCGCTCGCGGATGAGATCGGAGTGCTCGGGCGCAAGCTCGAGCGCGTGACCGATCAGTGCCTTCGCCGCTGCAAGTTGACCGCTAACGAATGCCACCTGCGCCTGACGCACGATCTCTTCCAGGTCGACCGGCTGCTCCGGCGGCAGATCGACCGCACCGTGGCAGTCCTTGAAGCGCTTGCCGCTTCCGCATGGACAGGGTGCGTTGCGCGCGATCGCGGCGCTCATGCCTCGTTCCACATGCGCTCGACAGCGGCTTCGAAGGCTCGCGTGTAACGCTCCATGTCGAAGAGCGCCGAGGCACGAACCCCGCCGCGCAGGCGCGCTGACAATGCGCGCAGCTTCTCGCGTTCGCGCGCGAGCGTGAGCGCGATCGCCTCGTATTCGTCGGCCGATGCGGCCAGCAGCTCGGGAAGCGGTACAGCACTGATCTGACTCGCCGACGTGCGCGAAGCCATGCTGCGTCCGGCGATCGTGACGACCGGTAGGCCCATCCAGAGCGCATCATTCACGGTCGTGTGCGAGCCGAACGGGTGGGTGTCGAGGTAGAGATCGGCAAGCGGGTAGCGTGCGAGGTAGCGCTCGACGGGCTCGCTCGGCGCAAACGCGAGCCGCCCCGGGTCGACGCCGCGCCGGTCCGCCTCTGCCCGAAGATTGCGCTCGGCGATCGCATCAAGCGGGCGGAGCCACAGCACTGCGTCAGGCAGGCTTCGCAGCAGGCGCATCCAGACGTCGAACAGCGCGGGCTGCAGCTTGTATGCTGCCGCCTGGCTCATGAATACGAACGCGGCGTCGGGCAGACCGTAGTCGGCGCGGGCGCGCCGCTCTCCGGCGCTGCGCCGAGTATCGCTCGGCAAATAACACTCGCCGACATGACATACGCGCTCGGCGAAGTCGCCCCGCGCGTCCGGTGGTGTCGTGAACGGATCGGTGATCACGAAGTCGTAATAGCCTGCGCCGAGCGTTCCCGCATAGCCGAGATAGTTCACCTGCACCGGGGCCGCGCGCCACGCGAACAGATCGGGCCGCGCCTGCCCGGTATGCCCGGTGAGGTCGAAGAGCACGTCGACGCGATCAGTACGAATGCGCTCTGCCATCGCGGAAGTCTGGAGATGGCCAAACTCCGTGAGCGAGGCCGCGCGTTCGACACGCGCGCGAAGCGCGTCGGACTCGTTCCTGCCGAGAGCGTAGGCCCGGACTTCGAAGAGGTCGCGATCGAGTCGCTCCAGCAACTCGACGAGCAGCCTCGGCACCGGATGCTCGTGAAACGCGGATGACACGAAGCCGAGGCGCAATCGCCCATTGCGGGCGCGCTCGCGCAGACCTTCGAGAGCGGAGCCGGATTTGCGCTGCGGCCAGGCCCAGCGCTTCGCCGCAGCAAGTTGCAGCGCCGGGTCGTCGCAAATGGCGAGCAGCAGATACGGCGGCACCGACTGTCTCGGCTCGTCTTCCAAGCGGTCCACGACGCCGAGAATCTCGTCGCGCTTGCGCTCGAAGTCCTGCCAGTCTGCAAACTGGAGATCGACGTCGAGCGATTGCGCGGCGACCAGCGCGCGCTTCGGATCGAGCGCATGCGCCTTCCGGAAGAAGACTCCCGCCGGCTCATAGCGGCGCGAGTCGTACAGCAGAAAGCCGAGGTTCGCATTGATCTCGGCGGATTCGGGTTGGAGAGCGAGCGCGTGGCGAAAGCTGTCCTCGGCGCCCGTGCGATCGCCCAGCCGTTGCTGGCAGTTGCCGCGGTTGTTCCAGACTTCCGCGCCGGCGTGCGGCATCGCCGCAAGCAGGCGGTCGTAGCTTTCCAGCGCAGCCGCGAACTCCTCGCGCATGAAAAAGAAGTGCGCGAGATTGCCGAGCGCGCCGATGTGTCCAGGCTGGCGTTGCAAGATTTTGCGATAGCATGCCTCGGCCTTGCCCGGTTCGCCCGCCTGTCCAAATGTAATCGCGAGGTTGACCAGGAGGTCGGGGTGCGATGGCGCGAGTTCGAGAGCGCGCTCGTACGCAGCGATGGCCTTCGCATGCTGGCCGCCGACGGCGAGCGCGTTGGCGAGATGGAACCACGTCTCGGGATTGCGTGGATTCTGCTGCGCCGCGCGCTGCAACAGCTCGAGCGACCGGGCGTCGCGGTTCACTTCGATCTTCGGCATGATCGATCTAGCTGCGATTTTCCCATGCGTTGAGGAGCATGTTCTCGAAGGCGCGGGTGAAGCGGGTCATATCGAAGAGTGGAGCGCTGCTGCGCTGGGCGGCCAGCCGAGCTTTGAGCGCGGCGAGCCGCTGCGCATCGCGCCCCAGAGCGAGCACCAGCGCCTCGTACTCGGCGAGCGAGGTGGTGACGAGCTCCGGCAAGCCGAGCGCGCGCAACTGACTGCCGGCCACCCGGCTCGCCATGCTTGCTCCCGCACAAGTGACCACCGGCACCCCCATGAACAAGGCATCGTTGGCCGTGGTGCCGGCATTGTAGGGCGTGGTGTCCAGGAACAGGTCCACATGCGCATGCCGCGCCAAGTGCTCCGGCAGATCCACCCGCGGCGCAAAGACCAGCCGCGCCGGGTCCACCCCGCGCGCGCTCGCCTCACGCGCCAGATTGAGCTTCGCCGTGGCGTTGCCCGGCGCGAGCCACAACACGCTGCCCGGCAACCCCGCAAGCAGGCGCATCCACACCCCAAAGAGCTCCGGCAGAATCTTGTAGCTGTTGTTGAAGCAGGCGAGTACCAGCCCCGCCTCGGGCAGTCCGCACTCAGCGCGGCTCGGAACCACGCCGGCCACCGCGCGCTCGGTGTCGCTGGGGCAATAGCACTCCGGCAGATACAGGAAGCGTTCGCTGAAGAAGGCCTGCATCTCGGGCGGGCAGACGAAGCGGTCGGTGATGATGTAGTCGTACCAGGGCGCGCCCAGCGTACCCAGATAGCCGAGCCAGCTCGCCTGCACCGGCGCAGGCCTGAAGGCGAAGATCTCGCTGCGCGCGTGCGTGGTGTAACCGTTCAGATCGATCAACACGTCAATGCCATCGCCACGAATGCGCCGCGCGATCCTCTCACCCGTCTCCTCATAACAATCCACGTAGTGCTCGAAGGCGGCTTCGATGCGCGTGCGCAAGGGCGAGGACTCGCGCGGTCCGATCGAATAGGCGTGAGTCTCGATGCGTGCCCGGTCGTGACGCTCCCAGACTTCCGCGAGCAGCGAGGAGATCGCGTGCGTTCGGAAATCTGACGATAGGTAGCCGAGGCGCAAGCGAGAGCTGCGCAACGCCGTCGGCGCGGCAAGGGGCAACGCTGGCGCGAGGTCGCGGGCCCACCGCTGCGCAACGTCCAGCTGCGCGGCGGGTGAGAGCGGGACCGATAGCGCGGCAAAAGCGTTGACTGGGTCGTCGCTGCGCTCGTCGAGGCGCGCTGCAATCGAGGCGTGCAGCTCGGGCAGGCCATCCCAGCGGGCGAGATGCGCGCGGCAATAGCCGAGCAGGGACAACACGTACAGCGAGCGATCGCTCGGCGCGATCTCTCCAAGCGTCTCGTCGGCGCGCTCGAACTCGTCGCGATCGATCAGCACGGTAGCGAGATTGCAAAGCGTCGGCGCATTGCGAGAGTCGAGCGCGAGCGCGCGCCGGAAGCTTGCTTCAGCTGCGTCGAGACTCAGCGTTGCGTGCTGGCAGATTCCGAGATCGACCCAGAGCATTGCTTCGCGATCTGGATATCGCCGTACGAACTCGGCGCAGAACGGCAAGGCTTCGACGTATCGCCGCAGAGCGCAGAGCAGATGCCCGACATTCGCCAACGCCTGACGGTGCGCCGGCTCTGCCGCGAGCGCGGCGCGGTAGCTCGCCACTGCCCGCTCGTTTTGCCCGTCGCCACTCAGGGCGAGCCCAAGATTGTTGAGAATGTTCGGATCTCCCGGTGCAATCGCGAGGGCGTGCTCGTAGGCGGCGATCGCCTCGGCGTAGCGTCCCTCTCGGCGGTGCAGATTGCCGACACGGAAGTGCGCGGAAGCCTGTTCCGCCGCTGCCACGCTCACGATGTCCGCGAGGCCCAGGTGTGCAGCTCGCCAGCGATGCGCGTCACAACCGATGCCCAGTCGCGGTGGCGTGGCTGGCGGAACAGTCGAGCGGTTGGATACCAGGGGCTCTCGTCGCGTCCGAGCTGCCAGCGCCAATCTGGCGCGAACGGCAGCAGAATCCAGACCGGCTTCGCCAGAGCCCCGGCTAGATGCGCGATCGCCGTGTCGACGCTGATGACGAGGTCCAGCTCGGCGACGAACGCGGCCGTGTCGGAGAGCGTCGACCCGGACGCGAGCGGTGCGACAGCTTCCGCGCCGAGCGTGAGCGCGAGCTGGTCGGCGCGTTCTCCCTGCTGCAGCGAGAACCAGGCGATGTTGTTCACGTCGAGTAGTGGCCGCAGCTCGCCGAGCGCGATCGAACGGTTCCGATCGTTGCCGTGGCCAGGGTTGCCGGACCAGACGAGGCCAGCGCGCAGCGGCGCGCGCGATCGCGCGAGCTTTTCACGTGCGGCCTCGCGCCTGCCTTCCGGAATCGTGATGTAAGGCACGCACGCCGGAATCGATTCCGCGCGCGTCCCAACCAGCCGCGGCAGCGAAAGCAGCGGTGCGTGCCAGTCGTAATGCGGCAGCTGCTCTGCTTCGCGCACCACCTGCGACACTCCGGGCACCGCCTCCAGCAATGGCGCGAGAGACTCCGAGCATCGGATGACGCAGCGCGCGCCCTGCGCCGCCAGTGTCGACGCGTAACGCGCAAACTGCAGCGCGTCGCCCAGCCCCTGCTCGGGATAAAGCAGAAGCGTCTTGCCGGCGAGCGCTTCGCCCTCCCACCGCGCTCCCGGACAAGGATGGCGGTACTTTCCCAGCTCGGGTAGATCGAGTCTCGCGTCGTACTCGCGCCAACCTTCATCGAATTGACGATCGAGCAGGAGAGCGAGCGCAAGGTTCCAGCGAGCGTGCGCGAAGTCCGGCTTCAGAGCGAGCGCGCGCCGGAAGGCGTCGATCGCAGCGCCGATTTCGTTACTTGCCTGTAGGGCAAGGCCGAGATTGTTCCAGGCCACGGCGTGATCGGGCTTGAGCCCGAGCGCTACGCGATATTCCGCGACCGCGTCGCCCTCGCGATCCGCGGCGAGGAGAGCGAGCCCGAAGTTGTTGTGGAATTCAGGTTCGTCCGGACGAAGCGCTGACGCGCGCTCGAGCAGCGGAAGCGCTTCGCCGAGGCTGCCGCGCTGGTAGTAGTTCACGCCGAGGAAATGCAGCGCCACCGGATTGTCGGGCTCCGCAAGAAGTACCTCGCAATAGATCGGTGCAGCGGCGTCCGCGTACCCCTGCTGATGCAACGCGACTGCCGCTTCGAGGCGCTGCGCAAGACCCGCGCTGGTGCCCGCGGCCGACCCGTGACAGTGCTTGTAGCGCTTGCCGCTGCCGCAGGGGCAGGGATCGTTGCGCCCGGCGGGAGGCGCGAGCGCTTCGTTGCTCGCGGCAAGCGCGAGCCCGGCTTTCGCTTCGCGATTGTCCGGCATTTCCTCGAGGATGCGACGAAAGATCGCACCCGCGGGCTGCCACTGACCGAGTGCGAGGCAATTGCGACCGAGGCTCATCAGCTGCGGCGAGCGGGCGATCGCAGGCGCGAAGCCGGTCACGAGATCAGTCAGTTCCTTCTGAGACACGACCCGGCAGAAGTTGAATAGCCCATGAAAGCCAAACGGCTTGCCGATCGGGTACGCGACCTCGAAGGCAAAGTCGTCGGCGAGTTGTTCCGTGGCGAAGACGATGCCGTGCTCCCGCTCGAGCAGCGTCCGGAACTTTCGGCAGATCGTCTCGTCCTCTGCTCCGTCGATCTCTACGCGAGGATCCTGCAGCGCGTTGAGCAACTTGCGCGAACGCAGCGAGAAGCCTCCATTGCCCACACGGTAGGCATCGTCATGCCAGAACCACTTGGCACCGATGTAATCACAAGCGAGAAACTCGTCTTTCCATGCCTCAGGGTTGATCACGTAGCCGTCCCATTGGATCAGCAGCACGTGCGCCGTCTCGACGTGAGCGAGCAGCGACTTCAATACGAATTCGGAATATTCGGCACGGGATGTGAGAGGCGCGATGGTGCGTACTTCCACCTCCGGCGCTACGAGCGGGCGATCGCTCAGCATGAGCACGCGCGCAAAGCGGATGCCCGCGGCGGACAGCCGCAGTGCGCGCAAGGCGAGCAGTGGATTCGCGGTGTCGATGCAGCACAACGTGACCGACGGAAGCTCAAGCATCGGCGGTCTTGGGGATCGCGTCGCCCGAAGCGGTAGCTGCTGCGGTCGCCGGCGCAGGCCGGGTGAGCTCGTTCCAGAGCAGGAGGCCGAGGCAGATAAGAAGCGGCCCGAGAGGCAACGAGGCGCGGCTTATCTCGGCTGAGTCGCCGATCCATGCGGCGACCACGGGATACGAAAATACGACGAAAAGGAACACGACGCCCGCCGCAGCAATCATCGCCAGCGGCGCGAGCGGCCGCCGAATCAGGTACCGCGCACCTAGGATCGCGAGCGCGATCGTTCCGTACCAGAGCAGATGCCAGTTGTCGAAGAAGAACAGACCATCGACCAGCGATCGCCACGATGGTGCGACGTCGAGACCAAGATGGCGGCCCAGGATCGCCGCGTCCCATCGCCCGAGCGCGAGCAGGATCACGGTCCCGGCGCCAAGAGCAGCGCCGAGAATTTTCATACCGCGCTCCGGCAACAGCGCCACGACAATCCCGGGTAAAAGGGTGACGGCCCAGAACGCGCCGGAACTCTTAATGAGCGGGCAGCAGAGAGCGAGGATGACCGCGACGCAAGCATCACCCGTTTTTCGATGCAGGCTCCACCGATAGAGCGCAAGCGCGGCGAGCGCATATAGGCTCGCCAGCAGCAAATCGGGATAACCGGCGAGCGCCACCTGCACGTCGAGCAGCGGCAGCGAGACGGTGAGCCAGACGCCGACGAGCGCAGCAAACGTTCCTGACCCGTCCTCGCGCAGTGATCCATAAATCGCGAGCGCCAGCGCGATCAGCATCAGGAGCCACGGCCAGTTCATGGCCGAATCGTCCCAGCGGCCGAGCGCGATGCAGCTCCACGCCTGCAGCAACGGCACGGTGGCGGGATCGCGCGGCGCGGCGTCGAAGTACGCGCCCGCAGGGCCGGCAAGCCAGGTATTGGCGTTTACGAACGGAACGATGTGACCGAACTCGTACCAGACCCGTGCCATGGGCGCCCACTGGCTCCAGGCTTTCCACGGATAGAGCGGTCGCCACGCGATGTCGATTGCGACGGAAGCGAAGCGTAGAGCGATCCAGGCGGCGAGTGCGATCCACAACAAGCGCCCAAAGCGATCCGGCGACGAAAGCCACGTCGCGATAGCGAAACGGGGCAACCGGCCGCGCCGCCAGGCAAAGGCAAAGAGCAGCGCAGCGACTGCCAGGAGCGGCACTCCGATCGTAGTCCAGCCAAAGTGCATTCCCACCGCGCTCACGATGCGCATCCACAGCGTCAGCAACAATGTTCCGATGAAATAGCCATAACCGAGCTGAAGCGTAGCTACTCCGCCGTTGCTTGACTGCGTGCCCGGCCAATCGAGCGCGAGCAGCACGGACCACCCGACAATCCACGGCAGCGCGAGTCCGATGGCGAGTCCAGCGTAGTCCATGACGCGCTTGTTCAGCGTACCCGGAACAGCGCTGCGCCTGGTTCGCCAAGCAGCAGTTCAGCTGCGACGGATTCGCCCGCACCCCAGCTTAGGCGCCCCGATGCCGGCTTATAGAGCAAGCGTCCGCGCGAATAAGCAAGGAGGTAATCGCCCGCGCGCATCGTCGATGCGGAAGGAATGCTGTCGTGCGCCGGGTCGAAGTACACATTGTAGGGATAGAGGTAGTAGGCGCCACGGCCGCGGAGATAGTCCGAATCGGCAACCATGAACACTCGCGGCGCAGCCTCAACCGCAGGAGGGAGCTTGCCGCGAGCCTGTTCGATGAACGCGAAGAGCGCGCCATCCTCTGCGACAAGGTGGCGCTCGCGCCAGGACTTGCCGGCATATTGCTCGATAGTCGCGTCCGCCTGGCGCAGCAGATTCCACTGCCAACGCGCGTCGAGCGCCAGCCAGGCGGCGAGAAAGCCGACTGCGACGATCGCCGGGCGGAAGCTTCCAACGAGATTTGGAGTCCACCGCGCCAGCGCAACATATACGAGCCCACCGACCAGCACGATCGCCGCGAGCAGAGTCGGCAGCGGCAAATCCTGTACATCGGCGCCGCCGGTGACAGCGTTGATCGATGCCCCGTTCCATGGCTCGAAGGCGACCCACTCGCGGGCACGGTCGGAGAGGATCTGAGTCGGCGTCATCGGCTTCGCGGAGACGCCGCGCACGAATATCGGTTCGCCGAACGAACCCCTCAGTGCGAGAGCAAGCCCCCCGATCGTGCCGATCCAGTTGCGGTCCTGCGCTAGATCCGTGGGAGCGATCCGGTGCCCTTCGATTGCAAGGGCCCGCGTCAAGGTGCGCGAGGCGCGGAAATCGCTGTACCAGAGAAGCGTGGCTTCCACACCATCGGGCACATTCAGGGCGTCCCACGCGATCACAGGGTAGTCTCTGGATCGCAACGATGCGTTGAGCGCGATAACGACGATTCCTGTCTCGTCCGGCCCCAGCACCGAAATGCCGTCCTTGCCGGGGCGCGCGTCGCCGCGGCGAACGGTCAGCTCCTGCGCAGTCCAATGCCGCTCCGATGGCCCGCCGACCCACGGGCCGGATACGGTTAGCGCGAGATAACCGATAACGCACAGGACCGCGCTCGTAGCAAAGACGGCTACGGCGATGAGCAGCGCACTCGGCGCAAGCTGCGACGGAGAAACGGCCGGCGCGAGCGATTCGGAGGGCATCACTTGGGGAAGCGATTCTAACAGGCTGGTGCAGCGTGTTTCCTTAGCTCCAGAGGCGAGCAACGGATGGGCTTGGTCCGACAAGACACTGTTGACCCGACCCGTTTCCACGGTATAATTCCGCTTCTTCGCGCCCTGTTTTCGCGGCGCCGCTCTTTAACAATCTGAACAACCGATAGGTGTGGGCGCTTGGAGTGGTCGCCCGGGGTGTTTTCGACAACTCGGGTGCTCGAAACTTCGTAGTGCTCACACTGATTCAAGCGGGTCCGATGACCATCGGTGAAAGCCGAGCGGTCGTTGGATCCACGTCAGTATGAGTCTTGCACAGAGATTGAACTGAAGAGTTTGATCCTGGCTCAGATTGAACGCTGGCGGCATGCTTTACACATGCAAGTCGAACGCGGGTGAGGGGCAACTCTCACCTGAGTGGCGAACGGGTGAGTAATACATCGGAACGTGCCTCGTAGTGGGGGATAGCTCGGCGAAAGCCGGATTAATACCGCATACGATCCACGGATGAAAGCGGGGGACCGCAAGGCCTCGCGCTATGAGAGCGGCCGATGTCCGATTAGCTTGTTGGCGGGGTAAAGGCCCACCAAGGCGACGATCGGTAGCTGGTCTGAGAGGATGATCAGCCACACTGGGACTGAGACACGGCCCAGACTCCTACGGGAGGCAGCAGTGGGGAATTTTGGACAATGGGGGCAACCCTGATCCAGCCATGCCGCGTGAGTGAAGAAGGCCTTCGGGTTGTAAAGCTCTTTTGGCCGGAAAGAAAAGGCGCCGGATAACACCCGGCGTTCTTGACGGTACCGGCAGAATAAGCACCGGCTAACTACGTGCCAGCAGCCGCGGTAATACGTAGGGTGCGAGCGTTAATCGGAATTACTGGGCGTAAAGCGTGCGTAGGCGGTCCCGCAAGTCCGCTGTGAAAGCCCCGAGCTCAACTTGGGAACTGCAGTGGAAACTATGGGACTTGAATCCGGCAGAGGGGGGTGGAATGCCACGTGTAGCAGTGAAATGCGTAGAGATGTGGCGGAACACCAATGGCGAAGGCAGCCCCCTGGGCCGAGATTGACGCTCAGGCACGAAAGCGTGGGGAGCAAACAGGATTAGATACCCTGGTAGTCCACGCCCTAAACGATGATCACTAGGTGTTGGGGAAGCGATTCTCTAGTACCGCAGCTAACGCGTGAAGTGATCCGCCTGGGGAGTACGGTCGCAAGATTAAAACTCAAAGGAATTGACGGGGACCCGCACAAGCGGTGGATGATGTGGATTAATTCGATGCAACGCGAAGAACCTTACCTACCCTTGACATGTACGGAAGCCCGCTGAGAGGCGGGTGTGCCCGAAAGGGAGCCGTAACACAGGTGCTGCATGGCTGTCGTCAGCTCGTGTCGTGAGATGTTGGGTTAAGTCCCGCAACGAGCGCAACCCTTGTCTCCAGTTGCTACGCAAGGGCACTCTGGAGAGACTGCCGGTGACAAACCGGAGGAAGGTGGGGATGACGTCAAGTCCTCATGGCCCTTATGGGTAGGGCCTCACACGTCATACAATGGCCGGTACAGAGGGTTGCCAAGGCGCGAGCCGGAGCCAATCCCAGAAAGCCGGTCGTAGTCCGGATTGAAGTCTGCAACTCGACTTCATGAAGTCGGAATCGCTAGTAATCGCGGATCAGCATGTCGCGGTGAATACGTTCCCGGGTCTTGTACACACCGCCCGTCACACCATGGGAGTGGGGTTCACCAGAAGCAGGTAGCGTAACCGCAAGGAGCGCGCCTACCACGGTGAGTTTCATGACTGGGGTGAAGTCGTAACAAGGTAGCCGTATCGGAAGGTGCGGCTGGATCACCTCCTTTCTCGGAAGCAGCCATTTGCGGTCGATCTCGTATCGACGCAAACTGGCCAACCGCTTCCAAGTGCCCACGCTTATCGGTTGTTGCCGCTGCGAGTCTTGCGGCGGTGAATCGATACGGGATGCGGGCCTGTAGCTCAGTTGGTTAGAGCACCGTCTTGATAAGGCGGGGGTCGATGGTTCGAATCCATCCAGACCCACCAGTCTTAAGGGACGCTGCGCAACCGATCGAGTGAGGCGCAGCGATGGGGCTGTAGCTCAGTTGGGAGAGCGCCTGCTTTGCAAGCAGGAGGTCATCGGTTCGATCCCGTTCAGCTCCACCAACACTAGGAGGCGCTCAATTTTTTTCAGTAAAGTTTCTTCAGAGCTCACAGGCAAGCCCAAGGGCTTTCCTCTGATCTTTGATCGGACCGAAGCAGTTCGGTTGTTCTTTAACAAAACGGAAGAAGTAAAGCGCACACGATGCCTCCAGGTGTCGTGTGCTGGGTTAGATTGTATCGACCCGTTCTCTCTCGAGTTCGGAGGGGACGGGTATCGCAAACACCCGTGACGCAGTGTTCAGCGTTATGGGATCAAGCGACTAAGTGCATGTGGTGGATGCCTTGGCGATCACAGGCGATGAAGGACGTGGCAGCCTGCGAAAAGCCCCGGGGAGCTGGCAAACGAGCTTTGATCCGGGGATGTCCGAATGGGGAAACCCGGCCCGCAAGGGTCACCGCCGCCTGAATTCATAGGGCGGCAGGAGCGAACGCGGAGAACTGAAACATCTCAGTAACCGCAGGAACAGAAATCAACCGAGATTCCCAAAGTAGTGGCGAGCGAAATGGGACCAGCCGGTACCTTTTAGCCTTCGACCTAACGGAACGTCCTGGAAAGGGCGGCCGCAGTGGGTGACAGCCCCGTACGTGAAAGGTCGGAGGTGGAACTGAGGGTACGACAAGTAGGGCGGGACACGTGTAATCCTGTCTGAAGATGGGGGGACCATCCTCCAAGGCTAAATACTCGTGATCGACCGATAGTGAACCAGTACCGTGAGGGAAAGGCGAAAAGAACCCCGGAAGGGGAGTGCAATAG
>Ga0318563_10000795_pt1 | contig 13105 bp, 11 predicted proteins | sample GRESIP066b5f19_FD_203689 | JGI IMG/M metagenome (GOLD analysis project Ga0318563, IMG submission 203689) | Tropical soil microbial communities from Luquillo Experimental Forest, Puerto Rico - GRE.SIPMG.066b5f19 | ecosystem: Environmental > Terrestrial > Soil > Tropical forest > Bulk soil... | reverse complement strand
GTGATGAGGTCCTCGTGCTCGCGCTGGACCACCGAGTACGGGATCTGGAACACGTCGAATACGTCCATGGCGATGTGATCGGGCAGGTTCGGCAGAATGCCCGACATGCCGACGAACCTGGCCTTCCCCTCGTCGCGCAGGCCCAGCAGGGTTTCGATGGTCCGGTCCGACTCCATCTGGGCCCGGCTGGGCGACATGTGCACCTGCACCAGGTCCAGGTGGTCGGTGTCCAGCCTGCGCAGGCTCTGCTCGACCCCGGCGCGCACGTTGGCGGCGCTCCAGTCGTGCGGGAACGGGGGCCTGGCGTCCGGTGGCGGGGGGCCGAGCAGGCAGCCGCACTTGGACGCCAGGAAGTACTCCCCGCGGCGGTGGCTCAGATAGCGCCCGATGAGTCCCTCGCTGCGGCCGTAGTCGATGGACGTGTCGATCAGGTTGATGCCGCCGTCGAGCACCTCGTTCAGCAGCCGTCCCGCGTCGTCGTCCTCGATCGCCGGGCCGTGCGGCTGGCCGCGCAACTCCATGGCGCCGTAGCCCAGGATGCTCACGTCCACTCCGGTCCGCCCCAGACGGCGGGTCTGCATCGTCATGACTCGAACGCTACCCCGGGCGGCTAATCGTGGGTGACGGCGCGGGTGTGGCCCAGGGCGGGCCACGGGGTGCGTAATGCATGATCATCAGCTCAAGCGTTACGGACCCGCAGCATCATGCCGCCGGCCAGCAGCGCCGCGCCCGCCCAGATGGCAAGGACGCCCAGCCCGCCCCACGGGCTGATCGCCAGGTTCCGCAGGCCGGTGGTGGCCTGGATGGTCAGCCCGGCGTTGGTGGGGGTCCAGCGCTCGAGCCGGTGCTGCCAGGCCGGATCGGTGACGAACGCGAGGATGATGGGGAACAGGTACAAGATCGCGAGCACGGCCCCGATGGCCACCGCGGAGTCGCGGACGAGGGCGGCGATGCCCAGGCTGAGCAGCGCGATCAGGGCCAGGTACAGCACCGACCCGGTCGCGGCCCGCAGCGCCGGCCCGTACGACAGCCATACCGGATGGAAGCCGCGGGAGGCGGTGAAGCCGTGGCTGGGCAGGATCAGGTGCCCGGCCAGCACCGACCCGAGGACCGCCACGGCCCCCGCGGCCAGCACGACGACCGCGACGATGACCGCCTTGGCGGCGTACACCAGCAGCCGCCGCGGCATCGCGGTGAACGTGGTGCGGATCATGCCGGTGCTGTACTCGTTGCAGATCACCAGCACGGCCAGGATCGCGACCACCGCCTGGCCGAACTGGATCCCGGTCAGGCTGAGCTTGGCCGGGTCGACCGGGCAGTTCATGCCGGCCGGGCAATGGGTGGCCCCGTCGGCAGCGGCGCTGACGGCCGCGGTCAGCGCAACGACACCGAGCAGCAGCCAGGCCGGCCCGGAGACGGTGCGCAGCTTGGTCCATTCGGCGTGCAGCGCATCCAGCATGCCCGCACCTTTCGTGCGTGGCTCAGCCCGGCCGGTCTTCTGTCTGGCCTGGACCGCCGTGCTCATGCATCCCTCCGGCGCAGCAGGAAGAAGGCGAGCGCCAGCGCGGCGGCCGCCCAGGCGCACAGGACCGCGAACCCGGCGAACGGCGGCAGCGGGTAGCCACCGCGCGCGGGGTCGATAACGTTGGTGACCTGCGGATAGTTCGGGATGCTCTGCTCGATGGCCAGGCCCGCCGCCGGGGTGAGACGCAGCAGCCACGCGCCGACTCCGGACGGGAAGACGTGCAGCGCGGTCAGCAGGAACGGCAGGACAACGGTCACGACGGCGAGCGTGATGGCGGCGGCGCTGCGCCGCAGCACGGCCCCCAGCGCGATGGCGAACACCGCGGCGACGGCCAGCAGCGCCGCGGTACCCACGACCACGCGGATCTCGGTGAGCGCCGGCACCGGCAGCACGACCTGGCCCTTGCCGGCCTCCAGCGGGACGCCGACCGCCACCGCGACCGTTGCGGCCACCAGTCCGGTCACGAACGCGGCCGCGCCGGCCACGAGGGCCTTGGCGGCGAGCACCCGGCCCCGCTGCGGGGTCGCCGCCAGCGTGGTGCGGATCAGGCCCCGCCGGTACTCGGCGGTGAAGAACATCGCCGCCACCACGACGATCGCGATCAGCCCGATGAACGCGCCGGTCAGGCTCTGCTCGATGGTCGTGGTCGGCAAGGAGCTGCCGGGCCCCGGCGTGACCGGGGCGATGTCGCCGGACCCGGTGAGCGTGTAGGCGCCACCGGCATGGCTGAATCCGGCCGGGCCGCTTGCGCCGCGCAGCCCGGCCGGGCCAGCCGGGCCGGACTGGCTCAGCGGGCCGCCGCCGCCGACCGGGGTGTCGGACCACGTGCCGCCCGCCGGATTGCCGGACACGGTGACGTGGTCGAACACGCCGGTGGCCTGGCTGGGCCCGCCGGAGCTGGACCCCCCGCCGAAGGAGGTTTGCGTGACGACGTAGCTCGGCGAAGTGGCGAACATCCCGGCCGGTACCGTGGCCGGCAGGCCAGCGAGCTGGACGGTGCCGACTTTCGCCCAGTGCGTGCCGTCGGCGGAGTCGTAACCGGTGATCGCGTCGCCGGAGCGGGTGAGCCGCAGCCACCGCGGGCCCGCGGCCGAGACGCTGCCGGGCAGCCCGGCGGTGTCGCCGGTGTAGTTGTCCTGCATCCGCACGCCGTTGCCGCCGGTGACCATCATCGCCGCGTACGCCGAGCCCTGGTGCAGGTTCTCCTTGATGATGATGCCGGCCTTGGACCACGGCATCAGCCCCGGCGCCATGTTCGGCCCGTTGCCTGCCTGCGCGGGGTGGCCGGTGATGTTGGCGTGCTCGCCGCGGAACGACGTCACCCGCACGGTGATGCTGCCGTTGCCGGTCAGCGGCTGGTGGGCGAAGTTGAAGCTGTCGGTGACGACCTCGCCGCCCGGCCCGTGCGGGATGTAGGGCAGGCACGCCTTGCCGCTCTTCGCGGCGCCGCCGGAGGATCCGCAGCCGATGTTGACGCCACCCGCGGCGAAGAGCCCGACGAGCACGGTCAGGATCGCGGCCACGATCATGCCGATCACCCAACCGCGCACAGTGCGGAACTTGGTCCACTCCGAGCGCAGCAGCGAGCCGAACCCGGAACGCCTGGCATCGGCCCCCGCCGCCGCCTCGGCGCGCGGGACGGAGACGGTGGTCATCGCGCCACCTCCTCGGCGGGCCCGGTCACCGGGCTGGTGGGGCGGAACTCAACAGCGTCCCTGGTGAGGTCCAGGTAGGCGTCCTCCAGGGTGGCGTGGTGCGCGGCCACCTCGGAGAACGGCACCGCCTTCGCCGACAGGACCGCCACGACCCGCTCGGCCGGCAGCCCGGAGATGGTCAGCGCGTGCTGGCCGGTGACGGCGACGGTGGCCCCCGCGGCCTCCAGCGCCGCCGCCGCCTCCGGCCGGGCGGCAGTGCGCAGCGTGACCCGGTCCCCGGACGCCGCGGCCAGCAGGTCGCGGGTGCTGGTGTCGGCGATCACCTTGCCCCGGCCGACGATCACCAGGTGATCGGCGGTGTCCTCCAGTTCGCTCATCAGATGGCTGGACACCAGCACCGCCCGCCCCGCCGCGGCCAGCGACCGCAGGAAGCCGCGCATCCACACGATGCCCTCGGGGTCCATGCCGTTGAACGGCTCGTCCATCAGCAGCGCCGGCGGATCCCCGAGCATGGCGGCGGCGATGCCGAGCCGCTGCCGCATGCCCAGCGAGAACCCGCCGGCGCGGCGCCGGGCGGCCTTGACCAGCCCGGCCTGCTCGATTACCGCGTCGACCCTGCTTGTGTCCAGGCCCTGGGAGTGGGCCAGCCACAGCAGGTGGTTGCGGGCGGTACGGCTGGGCTGCAGCGCGGCGGCGTCCAGCAGGGAGCCAACCTGGCGCAGCGGGCGGTGCAGGCTGGCGTAGCGGCGCCCGCCGACCAGGGCGGTACCGCCGTCGGGGGCGTCCAGGCCGAGGATCACCCGCATCGTGGTGGTCTTGCCGGCGCCGTTGGGGCCGACGAACCCGGTCACCTGGCCCGGCGCGACGGTGAACGTCATGCCATCCAGCGCCAGCGTCGGGCCGAAGCTCTTGCGCAGCCCGCGTACTTCGATAGTCATGTCCATGTGCCGGTTGTAGGACAACGCCGCTAACACGGGCCGAACACAGGGTGTTATTCCGTTGTTAGGCCCGGCCGGGCATCCTGGAGCCGGGGGATGCTGCTGCCAACCTGGGAGCGCGACCGGCGGGTACCTGTCTGGGTCCGCATACCAGCCGGGAGGCGAGGAATGAGAAGGGTGCTGGCGACCATGCTGCCGCGCCGCACCGTGCGGATGCGGCTGACCGCCTTGTACGGCGCGCTGTTCGTCGTGTCCGGCGCATTGCTGCTGGCCATCACCAGCGGCGTGGCCGTGTCGTCGTCCCGGGTGTCGGTGCGCTCGGCGAACCAGGCTGTGGCGTCCCCGTTGGCGCAGGACCAGGCCCGGATCGAGCGGTTGCAGAACGAGCTGGCGAACGCGGAGGCCCAGCTCCACTCGGGCCTCTCGCACGGCCTGCTCCTCGGGTCGGTGATCGCGCTTGGCATCATGACCGTGGTCTCGCTGGTGGTGGGGTGGATCGTGGCCGGTCGGGTGCTCCGCCCGCTGCGCCGGATGACCACGGCCACCCGGCGCATCTCCGCGGACAGCCTGCACGAACGGCTGGCCATGCCCGGTCCCGGGGACGAGTTGAAGGACCTCGCGGACACCATCGATGGCCTGCTTGAACGGCTGGAGGGCGCGTTCGCGGCGCAGCGGCGGTTCGTCGCCAACGCCTCGCACGAACTGCGCACCCCACTGGCCACCATGCGGGCCAGTGTCGACGTCGCGGTGGCCAAGCCGGAGCCGGTGCCTCCGCAGACGATCGCGCTGGCGAACCGGCTGCGTGGCGAACTCGACCGGGTCGACGGCCTGCTCGACGGGTTCCTGGCGCTCGCCCGGGCGCACCACGGCGACCTCTCCGGTCAGGCCACGCTCTCGCTGGAATACCTCACCGCCGCGGCCCTCGCGGTCCGGGCGGATGCGATCGCCGCCAGGCACCTGACAGTGCACCACGTCACCGGGGCCGACGGCACCTGGGTGACGGGCAGCCAGGCGCTGCTGTGCCGGATGGTGGACAACGTGGTCGACAACGCGATCGGGCACAACAGGGACGACGGCTGGATCAGCGTCACGACCGGGGCGGACGGTTGCCTCGCCCACCTGGTGGTGGAGACCGGCGGGGATGTCCTCGACGCCGATCAGGTGTCCCAGCTCGCCCAGCCGTTCCGGCGGCTCGGCGCGGACCGCACCGGGTCCGACCACGGTTCCGGGCTCGGGCTGTCGATCGTTGAGGCCATCGCGGAGGCCCACGGCGGCACCCTTGAGCTGCACGCCCGGCCCGAGGGTGGGCTGCGGGTCGGCATTGCGCTGCCGCTGGCGCCGGCCGGCCGCCTGGCCGGGGCGGGTGTGCCGGGATGAGGGTGCTGGTGGTGGAGGACTCCCGGTCGCTGGCCGAGGTGCTGGTCGAGGGGCTGCGCGATCAGGGCATGGCGGTGGATGCCGCGCGCGACGGGCTGGAGGCCGCGGCCAAGCTCGACATCAACTCCTACGACGTCGTGGTGCTGGACCGGGACCTGCCCGGCATCCACGGCGACACGCTCTGCCAGATGATCACAGGGCAGGACAACCGGGTCATGGTGCTGATGCTCACCGCAGCCGACTCCCCCGGCGACCGGGTCAGCGGCCTGGGCCTGGGCGCGGATGACTACCTCGCCAAGCCATTCCATTTCCCCGAGCTTGTGTTGCGCATCCGCGCGCTGGCCCGGCGCCAGCCCGCGGTCCGGGGCCGGACGCTGCGCGCGGCCGGGATCGAGCTGGACCCGTTGCGGCGCATAGTCGTGCGGGACGGGCGGCAGCTTGACCTCTCGGTCAAGGAGTTCGCCGTCCTCGAGGCGCTGCTGCGCGCCACACCGGCCTTCCTGTCCGCCGAGGACCTGCTCGAACAGGCCTGGGACGAGCAGGCCGACCCGTTCACCAACACCGTCACCGTGACCATCGGCCGCCTGCGGCGCAAGCTGGGCGATCCCCCGGTGATCACCACCACCCCGGGCGTCGGGTACCGCATCGGCGCCCGTGGCGATGCAGGCCCTGGCTAAGCGGCAGCGGGGACCTGGTGGTCTACGGGCTGGTGATGACCTGCCGCGGGGAGATCGTGTAACTGGCGGAGATCGTGGCGGCATCGCCGTTGTTGATGATGCCGGCACACCGGCGGGCGTGGTACCAGTGCAAGTTGCCGCCCGTGGGGAGGACCTTAAGGATGCCGGTCTTGCTGGTGTAGCTGACCGATGCCACCCCGTCGGGCACGGTGCCGCCGGTGCCTTTGATCACCGCAGTGCACGGGGTGCTGGAGGGCGCGGCGGCGATTCGGAGGTGGCTGATCGTGCCCCTTGCTACACCGGTGCTCCGGTTGTAGGAGGTAAGGTTCAGCCGCCATGGCAGGCCGCTGGCGGTCACCGTCGCCGGGAACGGCCCTCCTGAGCACAGCGAGTACCCCGACGTGGCGAGCGATCCGATTCCGGGGCCGGGCAGCCCGCTGCCCGGCTTGACCGTGCCGGACATGCGCGAGGACTCGCACGGAATTGTGGCGCCCGTGCGGGTATCTGCCAGCGTGGTCTTGCCTGCCGTCGCGGTGATCTTTCCGCCCGGGCTGACCGTCCACGTCGTCGCGGTGGCCACCGCCGCCGCGCTCGGGCTGGCGGCCAGGGCCGCCGCCGCTGCCAGGACAACAGCGCCAATGCTGGTGCGCACCGGGGCCTCCCTCCGCCGGCCGGTATCCCAGACGCTACCGGTCACGGCAGTAGGATGCGCTGGCCGGTTCGCGAGAGACGTCGCGGGGCGGCTTTGCGGGAAGGGCTCGCGGGATGACTTCGTGGGGAGGCGAGGCAGGGATGTGGCTGGACGGGGCTGAGGTGGCCGTGGAGGTACGGGCGCTGCGGCCCGACTACGCCGCGCTGCTGATTGTCGCCGAGGGGCTGCGCCCCGGGCCCAGCGACCAGGCCAGTGAGGCCGTCCTGGCCGACGCCGAGGACCGGGCCCGCAAGCACCTCGGCGGGGCGCGGCCGGAGGAGCTGCCGCAGGTGGCGGAGTGGCGCGAGGCGTTCCGCGCCTTCGGGGCCAAGCCGCAGCGGACCAGGCCCAGCGTGGAGGCCCTGTTGCGGCGGGTGGAGACCGGCCTGCCGCGCATCGACCGGATCACCGACGCCTACAACGCCGTGTCCATCGCCCGCCTGCTCCCGGTCGGCGGCGAAGATCTGGCCCGCTACGAAGGGCCGGCCAGGCTCGTCCGGGCCACCGGGGACGAGGACTTCGACACCACCGTCGATGGGCAGCCGGCCATCGAGCACCCCGAGCCGGGCGAGGTGGTCTGGCGGGACGACCGCGGGGTGACCTGCCGGCGCTGGAACTGGCGCCAGTGCGTGCGCACCCGGATCACCCACTCGACCACCACGGCGATGTTCGTCCTTGACGGGCTCGGCCCCCGCGGCGTCGGCGGCCTGCGCGCCGCCGAGGCGGAACTGACCGAGTCCCTGGCCGGACTCAGCCCCGGCGCGACGTTCGCCTCCCGCCTCCTCGGGCCATGATCACGGCAATACCGCTACTCCACCGGCGGTACTCCCATGATCATGGTCAACTCGCACGAGCTACCAGCGTGAATGTGCCGTTTCGGATTTGGCGTGCCGACCCCGGGGGCAAAGTGGCCATGATCATGGTCTGGGCCGGTGGCACGCAGGCGCTACGGTGATCGGCCGAAGAGTTCCCGCAGCACCTCAGCGGATCGCTGGGTACCGGCTCGTCGGGGAAGAACTCTGCGCATATCCGCAGGGCGCCGGCAGAGGAGTGCACCCCGGCCATGCCCGCGAGCAGGCGCAGGGTCGTCAATGTCACGGGCCCGGGCCACCCCGTCAGGGTTTGTAGACGTCATAGGCCGGCACTACGGGTGAGATCCAGATGCGCGTGCATGCGGGCAGATAGCCGCGAACGTAGGGGCGAAGCCAGGCGGAGATCACGGTGGGCCGGTCGTTGCCTGGCGGCGTGACGCGGAGGCGCCGGTAAGGCGGGGGACAATATGGGGGTCCCCCGTCCGCCACGGTGAAGACGGCCACGGCCAGCGCGCCTGGCTCGACCGTCACCACGGGCACGGCGGTCACGCCGGGGCCGAACATCATGGTGAGCCTGCGGACCGCGGTGCTGGTTTTGCCCGCCGCGGTGACGCCGACCACGGTGGGCCAGCCGTGGAGGATGCAAGGCCTTCGCGCGTGGCTGGTAAAGCCCAGGTAGCCGCCCGCCGTCCCACCCGCAGCCAGGCCGCGCAGCACGGTGATCTTCAGCTGTGAGGCCCGGCAGACCGGAGAGTGGCGGGGTCTTGCCACGGTGGAAGTGGCAGCTGGCGAGGGCGCGGGGTAGGGCGTGGCTGTGCCGGCGGAAGTGGCCACCGTGGGTGTGCGGTAAGGCGTGGGCGTGCCGGCGGAAGTAGCTAGGCTCGCCGAGCTGGCCGACGCTGCCATCACGGCGGGGCAGCTGCCACAGGCGGCCAGGCCCAGGAAACAGGCCACAACGAGGATGGCACGCGCAGCGGCCGCCCCGGTCATCACCACAGCGGGCCTCCTGGTGTCGCAGTGCTCCTGCCCCTTCAGACAGACCAGCAGCTCCGATGGTTGTGAACTGACTCCCAGACGATGGCGTGGCAGGGACAGACCGCGCGCCCGGAGGGCGTTCCTTCACTGGCCGTAGCTGGTCGTGATGGGTGCCCGTGGCGGCACCGGGGGAGGCGCGGCTCCAAAGGCGGGCAAGCTGCTGGCCCAAGCCGGCACGCTTCTGTCGGCCGGGGCAGTGCGGCTGCCTGTGAGCGGCCCGCACGCCGGCGGCTTGTTCCTGATGTCCTCCTTGACGCTAGCCTGAGCGGGTGGGCCTGGCCCAGCGGCTGGTCACAGGTCGGCGGTCTGCTCGATGACAAGGCGGGGGGCCTGACTAGCTGGGTCGGGGGATTTGTTCTGCCACCCCCCGCGATACCAAATGCCATGATCACGGCTGCGAGCGGGATATCCGCATGGCCAAGCTCAGGCATCCGGCTGCCTGCGCACCCTCACCGGTGCCCGCCGGTTTTGTGCCCATCCGGAGCTATCTATCCACCGCGGCCAAGCATCGGGAATGCTTGTTCGAGGTCCTTGCCATGCTCACCGTGGGCCACCCCCTGGATGCCCGTCCCGGACTTGACATAACGGCAAGTCAAGCGGGGCCAGTTACCGCGAAACAAGATCACCCTTACAGCAGTCTCCAGGGTTTGTCAGGGAGTACGGCGAATCCCGCCACTTATCATGAGGGGAGGTGTGCGGTGAGCGACACGGTTGAGTTCGGTGGCTGGCCCCGGCCACCGCGGTGGGTGTGGGCGATCGCCGGAGTTGCCGCGGTGGCAGTGCTGGCCGGCGTGGTAGTCACCCACGCCGGGCCGCAGCGGGCGGCGCCGACTTCGGCGGTCACGGGCCCGGCCGCCCCTGGCAACGGTGGCCTGCGAATGCCGCCGCACAAGCCCGCGCGCATGGTCGGTCGGCCGTTGCCGCGCGGCGCTGGCCTGCGGCTGGTGGTGGGCGGCCAGAGGCCGGCCTGGCTCTGGGTTGCCACTGGCCGGACGGAGCCGATTGGCGGGCTGCCGCGACGTGACAATGGGTATCAGCTGATCCGCATCGCCGGCGGCTGGGCCGCGCTGCCGTTTCCCGGCAACGGCGTCTCGTGCGACCGCTGCGCGCCCGGGCGGATGCCGGTCTACTACATCGCGGACGGATCGCGGAAGGCGAGCCGCCTGGGTGGCGCGGTCTTCGCCGCACCGGCCGCGACAAGCGGTGCCGTGTGGCTGATCAGCTACCGTGCTGGTGCCGTCATGCCCGCCACCGCGGGCGCGGCGCAGGAGTTCAGTGTGTCCGGTGCGGCGCTGGGGCCACGCCGCAGGCTGCCACGGGGAGAGGGCATCGACCAGGGCACCGCCGCCGGGCTGCTGCTGGCGCCGGAACTCGCGGGCCCGGGCGTAATCCGGTACAGGCTCTGGGAGCCCGGCACCCACCGGGTCAGCCATTCCTTCCAGGATGTGATCGCGGCCAGTCCCGGGGAGATCGCCTGGATGCCGGCCTGCACAGTGCGCTGCACCGTGCACGTGCTGAACCTGGAAGGCGGGCCGGGGCGCGTCATTGCGCTGCCTGGTGGGAGCCAGGCCTATGCGGGCGCGTTCAGCCCGGACGGGAGGCTCCTCGCCCTCCAGATCACCGCACCGATCGGAGCGAGCGGGCAACCCTCGGCTACCCGGCTGGTCGTGGCGGCCCTCGCGACCGGGAGGCTGACGGCCGTCCCGGGAACCACGATCGGCGGCGGGATCGGGGTTGAGTTCGGCTGGCAGGGCAACGGCCAACTGGTCGCCGATGTCGGCCTGCAGGATGGGTGGCAGGTCGCGGCGTGGCGCCCCGGCGACGCCCGCCTGTACGTCGCGGTCGCGCGGGTGCCAGCAGACTCCTGGCCGGTCGTGGGCCCGGGCCCGTACTAGCCCCTTGCCAGATGCTGGCCCCCGGGAGAACACGGCGGCTCTCGGCAGGTTGGCTGTCCACTCGATCACCAGGCGTCTGGTGTCGGGGGATTTGTTCCGCCATGCCCCACTGGCGGTAGTCCCATGATCATGGCTCACTCCCGCGATCTACCAGTGTGAATGTGGCGTTTGGGATTTGGCGCGCCATCCTTGTGTGGCAGGACCGCCATTATCATGGCAGTCTTGCGGCTCGGTGTGCCCGTGGGGTCGTGGCCCGGTGTTACGGTCAGGGTTATGTCTTATCCGCTGACCGCGGCTCAGGCGAACCTGGCCGAGCTTGTCGCCGAGGCGCAGCGAAGCCACCGCCCGGTGACGATCAGTGAGCATGGGCGGCCGGTTGCCGCGCTGATCAACGTCGATGACCTCGCCGACCTGGAGGATCGCGCGGCGCTTGCGGCGCACTTGGCGGATAAGGCGGCCGGGCGCGGCGGGATCGGCCTTGAGGAACTGGATGCCGCGCTCGACCGGATCGGCGCGGAACGCATCTCGTGAGCCTGACCGTCGTCTTCCGGGAGACGGCGTTACGCAACCTCGCCCATATCCGGGGCGAGGAGAAGGATTTGTTCACCCGGGCGCGGCGTGCCATCAGCGCGCTTGCCGATCAGCCCTATCCGCCGGGTGCGGTCGCGTGGGGCGCCACAGGCGTGTACCGGCTGCACGCGGGCGACATCCGGATCCTTTACGAAGTAGACGATCAGGCAGCGACGGTGTACATCATCAACATTGGGATCATCGCCTAGATCGGCCAACGCCGCCCGGGACCTGATCAGTGGCGGCCAGCTGTGCTCACCCACGAAGACCATCCGGCATCCTTGCCTCGTGGCGATCGGCGGATTCACGGTCATGATCGGGAGCGGGGCGTAGGTGGACGCGGCGGGACGCAGGTCTCGGGGGTCCTGGAACAGCCGGTGGTTCCGGCCGCGCTGCGGTAGGCCAACGTGTCGAGGTGCCCGCTAGTTATCCGGGGGAGGGACAGCGGGACCACCACCCCGTAGAGTGGCGGTCCCGGCTGGTCTCCGCATGCCGTAGTGCGGCGCGGTGGAAGATCTACTTGAAGGCAAGGAGGTACTGCGAGAAGACAGTCCACTGTCCGACGTAGACCATCCCGTTCACCACTGCGGGGGAGGAGTAGGCGATGCTGGTCCCGGCAGGGCTGGTCCACAGCGGGGCACAGACTAGGGGGCTGCCGGAGCAGCCGGTGGTGCCGGCGGCGCTGAAGGCATCCAGGGCACCGCTCGACGCGGCGGCGTACACCACTCCGTTAGCCACCGCCGGGGAGTCGGAGCCGTTAACGCTGGCCGCAGTCCACAAGAGGGTGCCCGCCGTGCTGAGGGCGTACAGCGTGCTGCCACTCGTATCGGGCACGTACACCACCCCGTTAGCCACCGCCGGGGAGGCCACGATCTCAGAGCCGGTGCTGAAGGTCCACAACGGGTTACAGGCGGACGCGCCGCAGCCCGCCGCGCTGTACGCGGCGAAGCCGAGGGCCACGCCAACGTAGACCACCCCGCCGGACACGGCCGGGGAAGAGGTTGTCCCCCCGATGTTGGTGCTGCCGGTCCACAGCGGGTTACAGGTAGCTGAGCCGCAGCCCGCCGCGCTGAAAGCGGCGACCCCCTTGTACGCGCTGACGTACACCTTCCCGCCGGACACAGCCGGGGCGGACCCGCCGGTTACGCCGAAGACGGCGGTGCCGGTCCACAGCGGGTTACAGGTAGCCGCGCCGCAGCCAGCCGCGCGGAACGCGTACAGAGAGCTGCCTGAGGTGACGTATACCACCCCGCCGGCCACCGTCGGCGCCGACTGGCTGTTCGACATGATGGCACCGGTCCACAGCGGGTTACAGGTAGCCGCGCCGCAGCCCGCCGCGCGGAACGCGTACAGCTTTCCGTCCGCCGCCGTGGTATACACCACCCCGCCGGCCACGGCAGGGGAGGTGACGGCCTGGGCGGGGATGGTGCCGGTCCACATCGGGTTACAGGTCACCGGGCTGCCTGAGCAGCCGGTACCCGCCGCGCTGAAGGCGAGGAGGCCGTTGAACTGCGTTCCCACATAGAGCACCCCGCTGGCCACTGCGGGCGATGACCCGATCGAGCCGGCAGAATTGTTCGTCCAAGCCAGTTTCAGCCCGGGCACGTTGGCCGGGCTGATCACGTTCTCGTAGGGGTTGAACCCGCTGTTGGCCGGGCTGAAGTGAAACTGGGCCCAGTTGGTGCGGACGAGGAAGTACGCCGTGGCGGACAGGCCGCTGGTCTGGCCGGTGGCGGTGACGGGGTGCTTACCCGGCAGGGCCGACTTGGGCACCGTGAACGTTTCGGAGAACGTCCCCGTGGACGAGGTGGTGCCGGTGGCGACCTGGGTGCTGCTGAAGTCCACCGCCACCGTTTCGCTGGCGCCGAACCCGGCGCCGTTCACGGTGACCTTCGTAGTCGGCGGCCCAGAAGCCGGTTTCAGGGTGATG
>Ga0318563_10000792_pt1 | contig 13138 bp, 11 predicted proteins | sample GRESIP066b5f19_FD_203689 | JGI IMG/M metagenome (GOLD analysis project Ga0318563, IMG submission 203689) | Tropical soil microbial communities from Luquillo Experimental Forest, Puerto Rico - GRE.SIPMG.066b5f19 | ecosystem: Environmental > Terrestrial > Soil > Tropical forest > Bulk soil... | reverse complement strand
CTGCCGCCGCGCCAGCCGCGGCAGCGGAAGGCCCGGCCGCGCGGCGGCAGCGCCGCCCGATGACGGCGGCGGCGCGCCCGGTAATCCGGTGCCACCCGTGATCACCCTGCTCAGCCGCCCCGGCTGCCATCTCTGCGACGACGCACGCGAGGTCATCGCCAGGGTCGCCGCCGACCTCGGCGTGCCCTGGGAGGAACGCGACATCACCCGGTCAGACGAGGACCTGCGGGCCTACGGGGAGATGATCCCGGTGACCCTGATCGACGGCGTCCAGCATGACTTCTGGCGCGTCAGCGAGCAGCGGCTGCGGAAGGCGCTGGCCGCGGCCGGGCCGGGCGCCCCGGAGTGAGGTTCCCGCCAGGGACCGCCGCCGGGCTTAGGCCCCGCCCGGCCGCGCCGCGCGGGGCTGAGGCCCCCGCCCGGCCGGCGGGCCGGCGCCGCGACTTTGTGCATACGTTCACAAGGGCGTACCGTGAAGTCAAGTAGGTCCTGCGGCGGGCTCTGGCTGGCAGGGCTCCGGCTTGGTTGGCGTGCCCGCGGCCCCGAATCTTCAGGAGCGCCCGGGAATGTCGCGCCGCCCCAACGCAGTCCCTGGCAGCCAGGGGATTCCCGAGGCGACCATCGCGCGCCTGCCGGTCTACCTGCGGGTGCTGTACACCTGCGCCGAGCAGGGCATCGCCACCGTGTCCAGCGAGGAGCTGGCGGCCGCGGCGGGCGTCAACTCGGCGAAACTCCGCAAGGACCTCTCTCACCTGGGCTCCTACGGCACCAGGGGAGTGGGTTATGACGTGGACTATCTCGTCTACCAGGTCTCCCGCGAGCTGGGCCTGACCCAGGACTGGCCGGTCGTCATCGTCGGCGCCGGCAACCTAGGCCGGGCGCTGGCCAACTACGGCGGCTTCGCCTCCCGCGGCTTCCGCATCGCCGCGGTGCTGGATGCCGACCCCGCCGTGGTCGGCACCGAGATCGCCGAGGGCCAGGTCGTCGGGAGCAGTGAGGCGATCGAGGAGATCGTGGCGGAGCGCGGCGTGTCGATCGGGGTGATCGCCACTCCCGCGGCCGCCGCGCAGGGGGTGTGCGACCGGCTGGTGGCCGCGGGCGTGACTAGCATCCTCAACTTCGCGCCGGTCGTGCTCAGCGTCCCCGGGGGCGTCGACGTGCGTAAGGTCGACCTGTCCATCGAGTTGCAGATTCTCGCCTTCCACGCGCAGCGGAGGTCAGACGTGCGCGTAGCCCCCGCCGGGAAGCGCCACTACGAGGGCGGGGTCGGGCTGGCGGCCCTGGCGGGCAGCCCCGGGGAGTCGGTGAGCGCCCCATGAGCGTGCTGGTGGTGGGGCTCAGCCACCGCAGCGCCCCGGTCGCCGTGCTGGAACGGGCCGCGGTGAGCGGTGACGCGCTGGTCAAGCTGCTGCGCGACGTGGCCCACGCCGACAACGTCGCGGGCACCTTCGCCGTCTCCACGTGCAACCGGGTCGAGGTCTACGCCGAGGTGGACAAGTTCCACGCGGGCGTGTCGTCGATCTGCGAGATGCTCGCCAGGCACGGCGGCATCGCGCTGCCCGAGCTCACACCGCACCTGTACGTGCACTACGAGGACGCGGCGGTGCAGCACCTGCTGTCGATGACCTGCGGCCTGGAGTCGATGGTGGTCGGCGAGAGCCAGATCCTCGGCCAGGTGCGCCGTGCCCTCGCCCTGGCGCGCAAGCACCAGACGCTCGGCCGCACCCTCGACGACCTCGGCGCGCTCGCGCTGCGCACGGCCAAGCGGGCACACGCCGAGACCGGCATCGACCGCGCCGGCGCGAACCTGGTGACGGTGGGCCTGGGCCTGGCGGCGGCCCGGCTGCGCACGGCCCCCGATCCCGCCGGGCCGCTGCGCGGGCTCCGCGTGCTCGTCGTCGGCGCGGGCTCGATGAGCGCGCTCGCGGTCGCCACCGCGGCCCGGCTCGGCGCGGACAGCATCGTCGTGGCGAACCGCACAAAAGATCATGCAGAACGCCTAGCGGTCGCGGCCCGTGGCACCACGGCGGATCTCCGTGACCTCGGCGCGGCCCTCGCCGCGGCGGACCTGGTCATCTCGTGCACCGGGGCGGCGGGGCTGGTGATCCCCGCGGACCTGGTCGCCGGGGCGCTGCGCGCCCGCGAGGACCCGGACGGCGCCGGCCGCCCGCTCGTCTTCCTGGACCTCGCGCTACCGCGCGACGTGGACCCCGGCGCCGCCGGCCTGCCCGGCGTGAGCGTGATCAGCCTGGAGTCACTCCAGGACGCCGGGGCCGCCCTCACCGCCGCCCACGCCGAGGACGTGGCCGCGGTGCGGGCCATCGTGACCGAGGAACTGGCCGCGCGGGTCTCCGCCCGGCACGCGGCCCGGGTCGCGCCCACCGTGGCCGCGCTGCGGGCCAAGGCGGGCGAGGTGGTCGAGGCGGAACTGGCCCGCCTGGCCGGCAAGCTCGGCGAGATCGACGACCGGGCCCGCGCCGAGATTGCGCAGGCCATGCACCGCGTCATGGATAAGCTGCTACATGCGCCAACAGTGCGCGTCAAGGAGCTCGCCGGTTCCCCCGGCGGCGACTCCTATGAGGCAGCCCTGCGGGTGCTCTTCGATCTCGACCCCGGGGCGGTCGAGGCGGTGACCAGAGCCGATGCCGGACCGGTGGCAGGCGGCCCGCCGCCTGCCGCACTGCCCGAGCAGGAGGCCAGGTGAGCAGGTCGGTGCTGCGGCTGGGCACCCGCAAGAGCCCCATGGCGATGGCCCAGTCTGGCCAGGTGGCGAGGCTCATCACCGAGCGCACCGGCGCCCGGGTGGAGCTCGTCGGGCTCACGTCGTTCGGCGACGTCACCCAGGTCCACCTGCCCGAGATCGGCGGGACCGGCGTCTTCGTAAGCGCGCTGCGGGAGAGCCTCCGGCACGGTGACGTGGACCTCGCCGTGCACTCGCTCAAGGACCTGCCCACGGCGCCGCTGCCCGGCATCCTGCTCGCCGCCGTGCCCGTCCGGGAGGACCCCAGGGACGCGCTGGTGGGCCGGGACGGCGCCAAGCTGGCCGACCTGCCCTCCGGTGCGACGATCGGCACCGGCTCGCCGCGCCGGGCCGCCCAGCTGCGGCTGATGCGCCCGGACGTCCGCCCGGTGCCGGTCCGCGGCAACGCCGGGACCCGGCTGGCGAAGGTGACCTCCGGGGAACTGGACGCGGTGCTGCTCGCCTGCGCCGGGCTGGCCCGGATCGGCGCCCTGGACCTGGTGAGCGAGGTCTTCGAGCCGGACGCCATGGTCCCCGCGCCGGGGCAGGGCGCCCTGGCGGTGGAATGCCTGGCCGGCGCGGGAGGCCTGGCGGGCCTTCTCGCCCAGGTGGACGATCCGGGTACCCGGGCCGCGGTGACGGCGGAGCGCACCGTGCTCGCCGAGCTCGAGGCCGGGTGCAGCGCGCCGCTCGGCGCCTACGCCGCCGGGGCCGGCATGCTGCGGCTGACGGCCGCCGTCGTGGCGGGCGACGGGATGCAGGCCGTCCGGGCGTCGCTGACCGGCCCGGCCGCGCAGGCGGCGAAGCTCGGCCGCGATATGGCCGCTGAGCTGCTGCGCCAGGGAGCAGGAACGATCGTGGCGGCCCCGGCCGCCGTGAGGGCGCCCGGCAAGAGGGCGCCGCACCCGGCGACGACGCCGGGTGCCCTAGGTGACGGGGACGATGCGCAGTGAACCTCACACCCGCGATGCGGAAGACCGAGGAGCCGGCCGCCGGCCCGCGGCCGGGCAAGGGCCCGGTGACCGATGCCGCGGCAACGCCGCGGCCGGGCCTGGTGGCCTTCGCCGGGACCGGCCCCGGTGACGCCGGCCTGCTCACCCTGCGGGCCGCCGAACTGCTTGGCCAGGCCGGCCTGGTGGTCGGCAGCGCGGAACTGACCCGCCGGGTGGCCCACCTGGTGCCCGCGGCCGCGACGGTCGCCGAGCTCGGCCAGGCCGGTGCCGATACCGCGGCCCTGATCAGCGCGGCGCGGGCGGGCCAGATCGCGGTCCGGCTGTGCCCCGGCGACCCGCTGCTGTCCGGCGAGGCGACCGCCGAGGCGGACGCCTGCGCGAAGGCCGCGGTGCCGCTGGAGATCGTGCCGGGGGTGCCGGCCGCCACCGCCGTCGCCGCCTACGCGGGCCTGCCGCTGACCAGCGACGCCGCGCCCGATCTGCGAATCGTGCACGCGTCCGAGCTGAGCCGGGTCTCGGCGGAGTCCCAGGCGATGGGCAGTGTGGTCATCGTGGGCGCCGAGGCCGGGCCGGTCGACATGGCGAAAATGCTGCTGGCCGCCGGCTGGGCCGACGCCACTCCCATGGCCATCACCTGGAACGGCACCACCACCGACCAGCACACGGTGCTGACCAAGCTGTCGTCGGTGGCGGCGGACCTCAAGGCCGCCGGGGTGAGCGTGCTGACCGAGGACGGCCCCGCGATCGCGGTGGTCGGCGAGGCCGCCGCGCACCGGGGACTGTCCTGGTTCGAGAACAAGCCGCTGTTCGGCTGGCGGGTGCTCGTCCCGCGCACCAAGGAGCAGGCCGCGTCGGTGTCCGAGCGGCTGCGCTCGTACGGCGCGGTGCCGCAGGTGGTCCCCACCATTGCGGTCGAGCCGCCGCGCGCTCCGCAGCAGATGGAGCGGGCCATCAAGGGCCTGGTCACGGGCCGGTACCAGTGGATCGCCTTCACCTCGGCTAACGCGGTGCGCGCGGTGCGCGAGAAGCTCGAGGAGTACGGCCTGGACGCGCGGGCCTTCGCCGGGATCAAGGTGGCCGCGGTGGGGGAGCAGACGGCCGCGTCGCTCGGCGACTTCGGCATCAAGCCCGACCTGGTGCCCGAGGCCGAGCAGTCCAGCGAGGGCCTGGCGGCCGCCTGGCCGCCCTACGACGACGTGCTCGACCCGATCAACCGGGTGCTCCTGCCCAGGGCCGATATCGCCACGGAAACCCTGGTGGCGCGGCTGACCGACCTGGGCTGGGAGACCGAGGACGTGACCGCGTACCGGACCGTGCGCGCCTCGCCCCCGCCGGCCCCGATCCGGGAGGCGATCAAGGGCGGCGGCTTCGACGCCGTGTTGTTCACCTCGTCCTCCACGGTGCGCAACCTCATCGGCATCGCCGGCAAGCCCCACGCGGTGACCGTGGTGGCGGTGATCGGCCCGCAGACCGCGCAGACCGCGGCCGAATACGGGCTGCGGGTCGATGTCACGGCCCTGCGCCCGTCGGCCACCGCGCTGGTGGACGCGCTGGCCGAGCACGGCGCGCGGCTGCGCGACGCCGCCCTCGCCGCGGGGGAGCCGGTGCGCAAGCCCAGCGAGCGCCGCCGCGGCGCCCGCCGCCGCGTACGGTAGTCCGGGAGCGCCCCGGTCCCCGGTGCGCTGAAGGAGGTAGTCGTGGCCGCTGGTTTTCCCGCCGCCCGGCCCCGGAGGCTGCGCCGCACCCCCGCGCTGCGCCGCCTCGCCGCGCGGACCGCGATCCAGGGTTCCGACCTGGTGCTCCCCATGTTTGTCAAGGAAGGGATCGCCGAGCCCGTGCCGGTGCCCTCCATGCCCGGCGTGGTGCAACACACCAGGGACAGCCTGCGCAAGGCCGCGGCCGATGCGGCCGCGGCGGGCGTCGGCGGCCTGATCCTGTTCGGCATCCCCGCCGTCAAGGACGCCCGCGGCTCCGCCGCCGACGACGACGCCGGCATCATCCAGGAGGCCCTGCGCGATGTGGCCGCGGAGGTCGGCGACGAGGTCGTGATCATGGCCGACCTGTGCCTGTGCGAGTACACCGACCACGGGCACTGCGGCGTGCTGACCGGCTCGGGTTACGTCGACAACGACGCCACGCTCGACCGGTACGCCGCGACCGCGGTGGCGCAGGCCCGCGCGGGGGCCCACGTCGTGGCCCCCAGCGGGATGATGGACGGGCAGGTGGCCGCGATCCGGCGCGCCCTCGACGAGGCCGGGGAGCCGGAGGTGGCGATCTGCGCCTACGCGGTCAAGTACGCCTCGTGCTTCTACGGGCCGTTCCGCGACGCCGCCGAGGGCGCGCCCCGGTTCGGCGACCGCGCCTCCTACCAGCAGGACCCGAGCGCCGGGGACGCGCTACGGGAGGCCATGCTCGACGTGGACGAGGGCGCCGACATCGTCATCGTCAAGCCCGCCCTGCCCTACCTGGACATCGTCGCCCAGGTCGCGGCGGCCGCCCCGGTGCCTGTGGCGGCCTACCAGGTCAGCGGCGAGTACGCGATGATCGAGGCCGCCGCAGCGCAAGGCTGGCTCGACCGGGACCGGGCGATCATGGAGACGCTGACCGCCATCAAGCGCGCCGGCGCCGGCATCATCCTCACCTACTGGGCCGCCGAGACGGCCCGGCGACTGGCCTGACGCCTCCGCAGCTCCTGAGTTCCATGATCAGGGGAGCATGCCGCGGGTTTCCGTTATGCCGCGATTGCGAGCGCCGGCTCGGTCGCACGCCACACCCAGGCGCGGCACGACCAGTAGCGGAAGACGGCAGCCGGGCCAAAGGCGGCAGCCAGGGCGATGCCGTAGGGCAGCCCGCGGCCCGTGGCGACCGCATCGCCGGTCAGCCGCAGGCAGGCAATCTGGATCACCAGCCCGGCGCCGGTCAGCAGCAGGTACCGGAAGCCCTCACTGCGCAGCGTGGTGCGCGCCCGGTGCCGGAACGTCCAGTACCGGTTGCCGGTGAACGACAACGCCGTCGCCGCCGCGAGGGCGGCCGCGCTCGCAGCCAGCAGCCCCGCGCCAGTCTGCACCCATAGCACCTTGAACACGGCATCCGACACCAGCCAGGCGCAGCCCCCGACCACGCCGAACCTGGCAACCTCGGGGACCAGCCGCCAGAGCCTGCCGGGCAGGCCGTGCCAGGGCGCCGCGGTCCCCGCCCGGCCCGCACCGGCCGGGCTGGTGCCGCGATCGGCGAACAGCACGAAGTTGAAGATGACGAACCGGCCGAAGAAGGTGACCACGTTCGCGGCCAGGTAGAACCCCTGCGCGGCAAGGTAGAACGCCATGCCGTGCAGGCCGAGCGCGCCGGCCTCCTGACGGCCCAGATGGCCCGCCTCGATCAGCACCGCGCCGGCGGCGACCGAGATCGCCACGAAAGGCAACGCCTCGGCCAGCAGCCGCGGCCGGCCCCGCCGCTCCCAAGCCCACCGGCTGACCAGGTAGCTGACCAGGGCCCCGGCCAGCCAGCCGGCCGCACCGCTGACCCTGCCGGTCAGGTGCCAGACGCCACCGCAGAGGAAATAGGTGACCTGGGAGGCGGCCAGCGCGGCGGCCGCCGCTGGGGCGAACCGGAACATCCGCCGGCCGGTCGCCGAGGACGCCCGCCGCCGCACCGGCCCGGGCAGCCTGCCCAGCACGGACGTTGCGAACCTCGACGGCGCCAACGGCATCGCTCACCCGGCCATCCACGAACACCGGAACTGGCAACCACAGGCTACGCGAGCCGTCGGCGCGCCGACGTCACCGTTCGGTATCTTCTGGGCCTTACTCAGCGGGGTCGCCTGCATGCCCGCCGCACACACGGCATCATCGGAGATAGCAACGGGCGGAAGGGGAGTGGGCCGCCGATGTTCGAAGTGTTGCCACGCCGCGGGCGCCGCGCCCATGCGGGGAGGCTGGCGGCCACCGCGGCCGAGTTCGCGGCGCTGGGCTGGCCGGTGTGCCAAGGGGCGGTCGTGCCGCGGGCCGAGCCGAGCCGCCACCGGGTGCCCGCGCTGGTCGCCCGGGCCCAGCCGCGCGGCAGCGGGCGGGCCTGTTCCTGCGACCGGATCGGCTGCCCGGCACCCGGGGCGCACCCGGTCTCCGCCGCCTGGCAGATCGAGGCGTCCGCCGACCCGGCCGAGGTGCGCCGGTGGTGGCGGGACCGCCCGGACGCGAGCATCATCCTGGTCACGGGGCGGCTCTTCGACGTGCTGGACGTCCCGGTACAGGCCGGCTTGCTGGCCCTGGAGCGGATTGGCCGCTCGCCGGCGGTCACGGGCCCGGTCGCGCTGAGCGCGGACCACCGGGCCCTGTTTTTTGCCGCCACCCGCGGCGCGCCGGCGGACGAGGACGAATGGTGGTCGTGCCACCTGGACTGCGAGCCGGACAGCTTCGCCCCGGTGACGGGGCTGCGCTGGCACTGCCGGGACAGCTACGTGGTCGCCCCGCCGCGCACCGGCCGCGGGCCCGGCGCACACTGGATCCGGGACCCGCGGGCGCACGCCCTGCCGGACTGCCTGCGGCTCCTGGAATACCTTGCCGACGCCTGCGAGGAGGTCCTGCGCTGAGCCAGGTACCGGATTCCCCCGGCCTGTACGAGCGGGCCTGCGCGATCATCCCCGGCGGGGTCAACTCACCGGTCCGGGCGTTCGGGGCGGTGGGCGGTGACCCGGTGTTCATCGCGTCCGGCCACGGGCCGTACCTCACCGACACCGCCGGCAGGCGGTACGTGGACCTGGTCTGCTCGTGGGGCCCGATGATCCTCGGCCACGCGCACCCCGAGGTGGTGGCGGCCGTCACGGCGGCGGCGGCGCGGGGCACCTCGTTCGGCGCCGCGACCCTCGCCGAGGTGGAGCTTGCCGAGCAGATCGCCGCGCGGGCCCCGGTGGACAAGGTGCGGCTGGTCAACTCGGGTACCGAGGCGACCATGTCGGCGGCGCGCCTGGCCCGTGCCTTCACCGGCCGGAGCCTGGTGGTGAAGTTCGCCGGCTGCTACCACGGGCACGTGGACGCGCTGCTGGCGGCGGCGGGGTCCGGGGTCGCCACGCTCGGCCTGCCGGACTCACCCGGGGTGACCGGTGCCGCGGCGGCCGACACCCTGGTGCTGCCCTACAACGACACCGCGGCGGTCGCCGAGGCGTTCGCCGCGCACGGGCCACGGATCGCCTGCCTGATCACCGAGGCCTGCCCGGCGAACATGGGCGTGGTGCCGCCCGAGCCCGGGTTCAACGAACTGCTGGCGCAGATGTGCGCCGAGCACGGCTCGCTGCTCATCATGGACGAGGTGCTAACCGGGTTCCGGGTCACCAGGTCGGGCTGGTACGGCCTGGAGGGCGTGGCCGGGGACCTGATGACGTTCGGCAAGGTGATGGGCGGGGGCCTGCCCGCGGCGGCGTTCGGCGGCCGCGCGCAGATCATGGACCTGCTCGCCCCGCTGGGGCCGGTCTACCAGGCCGGCACGCTGTCGGGGAACCCGCTGGCCACCGCGGCGGGCCTGGCCACGCTGCGCGGTTGCACAGCGGAGGTGCACGCGCGGGTGGACGAGGCGGCCGCCGAGGTGGCGAAGCTGGCAGCCGAAGCGCTCGACGCGGCCGGCGTGCCGTTCCGGCTCCAGCAGGCCGGGAACCTGTTCTCGGTGTTCCTGGGGAGCACCCGTCAGGTGCGGGACTTCGACGGCGCCCGCCGCCAGTCCGGTGCCGCGTACGCGGCGTTCTTCCACGCCATGCTGGACGGCGGCATCTACCTGCCGCCCTCGCCGTACGAGGCGTGGTTCCTGTCCGCCGCCCACGACGACGAGGCCCTGGGCCGCATCGCCGCGGCGCTCCCCGCCGCCGCCGGGGCGGCGGCCGCCGCCCTAGGCTGACGGCGCGCGGCGCGGCCCGGTTACGCCCGCGGGTAGGCTGAGCGCGCCATGCCCGACATGACGGTGATCCACCTGCTCCGCCACGGCGAGGTCAGCAACCCCAGCGGGGTTCTCTATGGCCGCCTGCCCGGCTTCCACCTCTCACCCGAGGGCGAGCACATGGCCAAGACGGCCGCCGCCTTCCTGGCCGGCCGCGATGTCACCCTGCTGCTCTCCTCGCCACTGGAGCGGGCGCGGGAGACCGCCGTGCCGGTGGCCGCGCAGTTCGGCCTCGAGGTGCGGGCGGACGAGCGCCTGATCGAGCCCTGGAACCACTTCGAGGGGGAACGGTTCGACATCGGGTTCCCCGCGCTGCGCCGGCCCGGCAACTGGCCGCGCCTGGCCAACCCGTTCCGGCCGTCCTGGGGCGAGCCGTACGCGAGCATCGCCGCGAGGATGCACGCCGTCATGGCCGACGCCGTCGATGCGGCCCGCGGGCACGAGGCGGTCCTGGTCAGCCATCAGCTGGCCATCTGGATGGCCCGCAGGTCGGCGGAGGAACGCAGGCTGTGGCACCACCCGGGCCGGCGGGAGTGCGCCCTGGGCAGCGTGACCAGCTTCACCTACCGCGGCGACGCGATCGTCGACCTAAGTTATGCCGAGCCGGCGGGCAGCGAGCCGGGGCAGCCCCACGGCGCCTGACCGGCCGCGTTCAGGCAGCGCTCAGCCCGCCCCCAAGGCCGACAGGGCCCAGGCCCCGTGACGGACGAACGGGGCGTGAGGCCACCGGGGGGTTCCAGGGGTCGCCCCCCCAGGCCAGCAGGGCCGGCAGGGCCCAGGCCCCGTGACGGAGGAACGGGGCGTGGGGCCACCGGGGGGTTCCAGGGGGGTCGCCCCCCCAGGCCAGCACAGCCCCGCTGTCGCGGCCGGAAGCCGGGTCCGGCACAATAGGGCGCGGCACTACCGCTTGTAGGAGATCGTTCTGTCCCGTCAGCCGCGATGCCCGCGCCACGGGGGCATCCTCTCCCGGCCCGCGCCGGTGCGCCTGCGCGCCCGGAGGGCGGCCCGCGCGGCTGCCCTGGCGCTGGCCGGCGCGGCCGGTGCCTCGCTTGCGCTCGGCGCGTGCGACAGCGGGGCGATCGGGAACAGCGGCCCCGGGAGCAACGGGCAAAGCTTCGTCTCCGGGAGCCCCGGAACCACCACGTACGGCCCGACCTCCGGCCCGGCCGCCCCGCGGGTCACCGGGACCCTGTTGTCCGGCAGCAAGTTCACCCTGGCTCAGTACCGCGGGCACGTGGTGGTGCTGAACTTCTGGGGATCCTGGTGCACCCCGTGCCGCGCCGAGGCGCCGTTCCTGTCCCAGCTGGCCCGGAATTTCACCCCCCGCGGCGTCCGGTTCCTCGGCGTGGACATCAGGGACAGCCCGGCGACGGCCGAGGCGTTCCAGCGTGACTTCCACATCGTCTACCCGAGCCTGAACGACCCCGGCGACGAGATCGCGCTCGACTTCCGCGACACCGTCCCGCCGGCGGGCATCCCGACCACGCTGGTCATCGACCGGAACGGCCGGATCGGCGCCAGGGTCATCGGCCAGGTGTCCTACCCGGGCCTGCGCGGGCTGATCAGCCACGCGCTGGCGCAACCGGCATGAGCGGCCCGCCCGGCGGTGACCCGGTGACCTTCGCGCCGCGGGGGGCCGGCCGGTGACCGAGGTGCGCGCCCCGGCAGCCACCGGGCGCACCGAGCCGGCCGGGGAGGGCCAGCCCCCGGCCACGGGTCCGGTGCCGCGGCGGCGTGGGCCGGCCACGCGCGGGCCGTTTGGCATGCTCGACTGGGCAAGGTGGGGGTGGCGCCAGCTCACCTCGATGCGCACCGCCCTGGTCCTGCTCTTCCTGCTCGCCCTCGGCAGTGTGCCGGGATCGGTGCTGCCGCAGCAGGGCATCAACCCGCAGGCGGTGCAGCAGTACTACGCCGCGCACCCCGCGCTGGCCCCCTGGCTGGCCAGGTTCTCGCTGTTCAACGTGTTCGGGGCGCCCTGGTTCGCGGCGGTCTACCTGCTGCTGTTCCTTTCCCTGGCCGGGTGCGTGGTGCCGCGGACGTTCCGGCTGGCCGGCTCCGCGCGCCAGCAGCCGCCCCGCGCCCCGGCCAACGTGTCCCGGCTGCCGCTGGCCACCGCGATGGCCTCGCCGCTCGCCCCGGACGCCGCGCTGGCGAGGGCGTCCGCGCTGCTGGCGGGCAAGCGGTTCCGGGTCCGCACCGGGGACGGCTGGGTCTCGGCGGAAAAGGGCTACCTGCGCGAGGCAGGCAACCTGCTGTTCCACCTCGCGCTGCTGGCCCTGCTGGCCGCGGTCGGGATGGGCGGCCTGTTCGGCTACAAGGCGGACCGCCTGCTGGTGGCCGGGCAGGGCTTTGCCAATACGGTGACCGCGCTGGACCAGTTCCGCCCGGGACGGCTGGTCTCGGCGGCGGACCTGCAGCCGTTCAGCATCGCCCTCAGCAGGTTCAGCGCGCGCTATGTGACCTCGGGGCCGGAGCTGGGACAGCCGGCGTCGTTCAACGCCTACCTCAGCTACCAGGCGCAGCCGGGCGCGGCGACGCAGCATTACGACCTCCAGGTGAACCACCCGCTGAACGTGGACAACGTGAAGGTGTACCTGATCGGCCACGGCTACGCCCCGGTGTTCCGGGTCACCGACGGCACCGGCCGCGTCGTGTTCAACGGGCCGGTGCCGTTCATCCCGGTGTCCCTGAACGGCCTCACCTCCGAGGGCGTGGTCAAGGTCCCGGACGCCCGGCCCCAGCAGCTCGGCTTCGCCGGGGTGTTCCTGCCCACGGCGGTCGACGCCGGCGGGAAGCTCCAGTCAGCGTTCCCGGCGCCGTACCGCCCGGCGGTGAGCCTGGTCTCCTACGCGGGCAACCTGGGCATGAACAGCGGGGTGCCGCAGTCGGTCTACCAGCTCGACACCGCTGGCCTGCACCGGCTGGCCGTCGCCGCGCGGCCGCTGGCCCCCGGGCAGTCGGTGAAGCTCCCCGGCGGGACGGGCACGATCACGTTCACCGGCTACCGGCAGTGGATCAGCCTGGCGATCACCTACGACCCCGGGCAACTGCCCGCGCTGATCGCCGCCATCGCGGCGCTGGCCGGGCTGCTCGTGTCGTTCCTGGTCCGCCGGCGCCGGGTGTTCGTGCGGGCCGCCGCCCGCGCCGGCGGCGGCGCCGCGGTCGAGTTCGGCGGGCTGGCCCGGACCGAGTCGTCGGAGACATTCGGCGCCGAGTTCGCCGACCTGTCGGCCGAACTGTCCGCCGCCCTGGCGGTTCCGGAGGAGCGTGGTCTGCACGACGCCGTCCCGCCGGGCACCACGCCATCCGAGACGGCCCCTGCGGCCCGCACCGTGCCGCCGGCATCATCAGACCTGCCCTCAACTTCGGACAAGAGGGAGTGAGGCTCGTGCCTGTCAACGTCGGACTGGCCCAGCTCAGCGACCATTTCCTGCTGGCCACGGTGTTCTTCTACGCCCTGGCCGTGCTGGCCTACGCCGGTGACTACGCCTTCGGCCGCCGCGCCGCGCCGCGCGCGGGCAAG
>Ga0318563_10000791_pt1 | contig 13142 bp, 10 predicted proteins | sample GRESIP066b5f19_FD_203689 | JGI IMG/M metagenome (GOLD analysis project Ga0318563, IMG submission 203689) | Tropical soil microbial communities from Luquillo Experimental Forest, Puerto Rico - GRE.SIPMG.066b5f19 | ecosystem: Environmental > Terrestrial > Soil > Tropical forest > Bulk soil... | reverse complement strand
CTCACGGAACACTCGCGGCCATTGCGGCGGCCAGGATCGGACCGGCATCCGAGACGCCGGGCCGGTTTGCCGCCAGACCTGAAGATCTGGCGGGATGGGGCTTGAGCTGGTAGGCGACGCTGCGTCCCGAACTCGGAAGGATGTAGCCGATCAGGTCGAGCGATCCGCCCGCGTCGCGATCGAACACCACCTCGGGCCGGACGTCCCCGGACACCTCGGTCGACCGCCGATGACTGAGAAAGATGCCCACGCGGCGCCCGTCGACGAGCACGACGTGAAGATCGGAGACGGGCGTGAACGCCTCCGTGTCGCACAGCGTGAGCATCCCGGCGGGATGGAGAACCCCGTCGGGCAGCCGGAACGGGGAAGTGACCTGCGTGGTGACGCAGACACCCGACGGCGCGGCGGCGACCGGGCTCGCGTACGGAGCCGCCAGGATCGCCAGCGCGGCCATGGCGACCGGGAGAACCGGGATCCGTTCTCCTGAGAAGAAGTTGCTGATCATCGGCTCGCCTCCTCTTCCGGCTTCGCCGTAACCCGTGCCCGGGAACCCCGGCGTGCCACCCGTCCCTACCGCAAGATCGGGACCGCGTTCGGGAAGCGCCGGAGGAACATCAGCTAATCGTCTGATGCAAAACGGTTTAGCGTGGGGCAGGCTACGAGCCACGCGGCGATCGACGTGTCTCGATAATGACACAGTTAGATTTCTATTACAGACATAAATCATTTATTTTCAAATAGATAATGTCATATCAATCCCCAGGATAACCATCGTCTCGTTTCCGAGACACGTCAAAGGAAAACACTTCCTTCCGAAGGGTTAGCGCGGGCAGAATGCCCCGATGCCTTCCGTAGGCGATGCCGGCGACGGCCGGTTCGTCCTGAAGAAGCTCCTCGGCGAAGGAGGCGCAGGACGGGTCTGGCTCGCCGAGGACCGGGAGCGGCCCGGACTCGATCTGGCGCTCAAGGAGCTCACCGGCCCCGAGACCACGCGGCATGAGGATGCCTTCCGCCGCGAGTTCGCGACGCTCGCCTGCCTCCGTCATCCGAGTCTGGTGGAGGTGGACGAGTTCGACATCTCGCCCGACACCGGCCGCACGCGATTCACCCTCGAGCTCGTCGAGGGGCGCGACCTGATCGGTGCGGTGCGCCGCGAAGGCACCGAGGTTCTCGGCGCGCTCGCGGTCGAGGCGCTGAGGGCGCTGTCCTTCCTCCACGACCTCGACCTCATCCACCGGGATCTCAAGCCGTCGAACCTGCTGGTCCGCGACCGTCCGAAGCTCGGGTGCCGCCTAGTCGTGGTGGACTTCGGCTTGGCACTACGCGTCTCGGATCAACCGAGCGAGGCCTTCCGGCCGGCGGGGACGATCGCCTATCTCGCTCCGGAGGTGCTCGCCAACCGGGCCGCGAGCAGGCGGTCCGATCTTTACGCGCTCGGCGCGGTGCTCCTCGAGGCGGTGACCGGGCGGCCCCCGGCACGCTGGGAGCCGGACGAGCGCGGGATCGGCGCGGCGCTCGCCCGGGAGCCGATTTCCGTTTCGACTCTTCCGGGAGGCGTTCCCTCCGGCTTCGACCGCTGGCTGAGGGATCTGCTCGCGGAGGATCCCGAGCGCCGCCCGGCCAGCGCTTCGGAAGCGCTGGCGCGCCTGAACGAGGCCTGCGGGACCGATCACCCGGCGGAGACGGAGGTCACGCGCCTGGCGCGCCTGCTCTCCGGTCCTCCGGCCGAGCGCGAGTCAAGTGTCCGGGCGATCTGGGAGGCGCTCGAGCCGGAAGGAGAGCCCCGTGTCGTGTTTCTGTGCGGCGGTCCCGGGAGCGGGAAATCGAGGATCCTTCGCTGGCTCGAGGCGGAGGCGATCCTGCGGGGCTGTACTGTCGCCAAGGGGATCGCGCACAGGCGCCTCTCGCTCGAGGCGCTGCGCGAAACGGCGGGCCGTGGGAAGACCGTCCTGCTCCTCGACGAGGTTCACGCGGCCGGCGCCGAGATCGTCGACGTCCTGACGCGCACGGTCCGGGAGCAGGCGGCGGCCCCGCTTCGAATCGTCGCGACGCTCAGGCCGGGTGCGATCGACCGCCCCGCGCTCCGCGCGTTGCTCGAGGCCGCCGGAACGACGCCGGCGCTGTCCCGGATCGATCTCTCCGATCTGGACAGCGGCGGGATCCGCGCGATGGCGGAGCGCGCGACGGGGGGCGCGGTCTCCGGTGAGCGTGTGGCCTGGCTGCTCGAGGCGAGCGGCGGATCGCCGCGGATCGCGGAGGGCCTCCTCGTCGAGGGGGCCTGGGAGCGCGGCGGCCGGAGCCGGTCGAGAGGGACCGCCGCCGGTCTTCCGCACGGACGGCTGCGGATGATCTCGCCGGAGGCGATGCGTTGGCTCGAGGGGGTTGCCGTGGTTCGCGTCGGCGCGCGCGAGGCCCACCTGGCTTCCCTGTCGGGTCTGGAGGCGCGCGCTGCGCGCGCCGTGTCCGAAGAGGCCTCCGCGGCGGGGCTCGCCTACCGGGCGTCGGGCCTGTGGCACCCCGAATCCAGCAGCCTCGCCGACCAGCTCGTATCGTCCTTGCCGGCCTCACGGCGCGTGGCGCTCCACCGCGCCGCCGCAGAGCTGCTCGAGAGCGATCCTCGGGCAGACGCCGAGCCTGCGCTCGTCGCCCGGCTCTGGTCGGGCGCCGCCGAGGGCGAGCGCGCCGTCGCCTGGTATCTCCGCGCGGCCGAGCGGAGCGAGCGCTTGGCGGATCCGGCGGGAGCCGCGAACGACTACGCCCGCGCGCTGGGAGCGCATCGCGGCCGCGGGCCGGAGCGACACGGACTGCGACGCCGGCAGGCCGAGGCGCTCGTCCGAGCCGGGATGTCGGCGGCCGCGGCACGCGCGTTCGGCGCGGCGGCGCGGGTCGCACCCGATGCGATCTCCCGGGTCGAGGCGAAGGTATCGCAAGCGATGGCCCTTGTGCAGGCCGGGAGGATTCGCCTTGCGCTGGCGATCGCGGAACGTGCGGCCGCGCACGCGGCCGCCTCCGGCAGCGACGCTCTCGCGGCCCGCGCGCGACAGGTCCTCGCGATCGGTCTCGGCCGGCTCGGCCGGGAGGGAGAGTCGCTGCCCGTGCTCGAGGAGGCGTGCCGCTTGATGCGCGGGGCGGGGGATCTCCGCGGCGAGGCGGAGGCGCTTCACCTGCTGGCGGTTTGCCGCGCGCGCCTCGGCGACGAGAGGGCGGAGGGCGAGTTCGTGGAGGCGATCGCGCTCTACGCCCGGGCGGCCTCCGCCGGGCTGCCGGCCGGGGACGGGCAGGACCTCAAGGCCCGCATCGGTCTCGCCGTCCTGCGCGCCACGGCGGGCCGCTACGCCGACGCGGAGGCGTCGCTCGCGGAGGTCCGGGCCGACGCTCTCGCGCGCGGGAACATCGGGCTCCAGCAGCTCGCGCTGTCGAAGCTCGCCATCGTCGCCATAGACCTCGGGAAGCTCGACCGCGCGATGACGCTCGCGGAGCAGGCGGTCGATCTCGCGCTGTATCTGGGGGACCAGAACCTCATCCTCGTCAGCCGCTGCGGCCTCGCCGACGCGCGCATCCGCTGCGGTCGTGCCGGAGAGGCGGTCGCGGCGTTGCGGCAAACGCTCCAGATGCCGCTCGACAACGTCGACCCCGAGAACGTGGACTACGCGCGGATGCTGCTGGCCGACGCCTGGATGGAGTCGGGCGGCGGGGAAGAGGCGAGCGTGCGCGAGCTTCTCGAGCGAAGTCTCGAGCGGTGTCGCGAGCGCCGGAAGCCGCGTGCCTGGCGCATGGCGCTCGCGATCGAGATGGAGCGGCGCGCGCGACCCGACTGTCCCGAGCCGTTCGAGCCGATCCGGACCGAGTTCGAGGCGCGGAGGCCGGAGGCCGGCGACGAGGAGGCCACGGAGATCGGCATCCGCGCGCGCCTCGCGAGCGCCGCGTTCCGCCTCGCTCGGGGCGAGATGGAGGCGGCGCGCTCGGAGGCGGACCTCGCGGCGCGGGCCGCGCGCCGCATCGACTACCCGGCGTTCGAGGCGCGCGCGATGGCGCTCGTCGCGCAGGTCCTCGAGCGGTCCGGCAGGGATCGAGAGGCGGCGGCGGCCGCGGATGCGGGGCGTGGCCTGCTCGCCCGTGCCGCGGAGCGGATCGCCGACGCGGCGGTTCGCTCCGACTTCCTGGAGAGGCCGGTCTACCGGGCGCTCCGCGCGGGGCCGGGGTCCGTCTCGGCTCGAAGCCGCAGCCGGCTCGTCGCCCTCTACGACATGGTCCGCGCGCTCAACTCGGAGACCGACGCCGAGTCGCTGCTCGAGACGATCCTCGATCTGGCGATGCGGGCGGTCGCCGCGCAGCGGGGCATGGTGTTCCTGCGCGAGGACCGCGAGGGACCGGGCCGGGGCGAGTTCGTCGTCCACGCTTCGAGGAACCTCGAGACGGAGACCGAGCGGGATGCGCTTTCGTACAGCCGCCGCATCCTCGAGACGGCGGGGGCCGGCCGATCTCTCCTGGCGCTCGACGCCGGGACCGACGAGCGGTTCCGCAGCCTCGCGAGCGTGAGCCTCTACGACATCCGCTCCCTCATGTGCGTCCCGCTCCGCTTGCGCGGCCGGATCATCGGCACCGTCTACCTCGACAGCCGCAAGGAGGGAGAGCTGTTCACCGAGGACGATCTCCGCTTCGTCGAGGCGTTTGCGGACCAGGCCGCGCTCGCGATCGAGAACGCCCGCCTGCGCGTGGCGCTCGAGCGCCAGAACCGCCACCTCCTGGCCGCCGCCGAGGCCCGTACGTCCTTCGCGAGCCTGGTCGGGCGCTCCCCCGGAGTGCAGGCCGTCTTCGATCTCATCGACAAGGTCGCCGCGACCGACCTGCCGGTGCTGATCCGCGGAGAGAGCGGCACCGGAAAGGAGCTCGTCGCCAGAGCGATTCATTTCCGCGGGCCGCGGCGCCGGCGGCCGTTCCTCGGAGAGAACTGTGCGGCCCTTCCCGAGACGCTCCTGGAATCGGAGCTGTTCGGCCACGTGCGGGGCGCGTTCACCGGCGCGGAGCGGGACCGGCCCGGACTGTTCGAGCAGGCGGATGGCGGCACGCTTTTTCTGGACGAGGTCGGCGACATGTCCGCCGCGATGCAGTCGCGCCTGCTGCGCGTCCTCGAGGAGGGAAAGGTCCGGCGTGTCGGCGGGGAGCGCGCGCTGCCGGTGGACGTCCGGATCGTCGCCGCGACCCATCGCGACCTCTCGGCCGAGATCAAGGCGGGTCGATTCCGCCAGGATCTTTTCTACCGGTTGCAAGTCCTCTCGATCGAGATCCCGCCTCTGAGGGAGCGCACGGGCGACGTCCCCTTGCTCGTCGCGCACTTCCTCGAGCGGATCGCCGCGGAGAGGCAGCGTCCGCCGTGGGTCGTCGACGAGGACGCGCTCGCGCTGTTCACCCGCTACCACTGGCCCGGCAACGTCCGGGAGCTGCAGAACGCCCTCCAGCGCTTGTCGCTGCTCGCTGGGAGCCGCGCGATCAGCGCGGCGCTGATCGCCTCCGACCCCGTGCTCTCACGGTCGCTCTCCCGCCCCGCCGCCGGAGAGAAGCCGGCGTTCTCGCTGGCATCGGCCGAGCGCGATCAGGTCCGCAACGCGCTCGCCGCATCAGGGGGCAATCGTAAGGCGGCGGCCGTTCTCCTCGGCGTCTCGCGCGCGACGCTCTATCGCAAGCTCGCGCGGCACCGGATCTGAGCGGAGACACCTCGGCCCATCCGGCCCGCGCTTGCGGGCATTCTTGAATGTATAGTTAGTCAATAGATTATGTAATGTCATGCGTGCAATCGTGTATTGCACATAACTGAATACTGCCTATGTTAAACATTGATTGCGAATATGGAACTCATAGCGGAGGCCCGTGAATGACGTCTTGAGCGCGCAAGCGAAGCGAGGTCGTGATGAACAGACGGCAGCGACTGACGCGTTGGATGGTTCCCGCCCTGCTCCTCCTCGTGGTCCTGGTGACCGCGCCCCCGGCTCCCGCCGCGGGGCCTTCCCCGCTGACGATTCGAAGCATCGACGTGCGGGGGACGCTGATCACCATCACCGTGACGAACACCTCCGGCGAGGCGCGCTCCGCGTGGGTCCTCGTGCGAGTCTTCGTCGCCGGCGGCTGGCAAGACCTGAACGCCCGCATCACGGTGCCCGGAGGCGGCTCGGCGGAAACGCAAGCGAGCGCTCAGTCCACGCCCGTCACGGTCCTTCCGCTCGGCGTGGTCCTAGACGACGGCGTGCCGTTCTGAGCCGGTGACGGACCGGCCGGAGCGCACGCCGCTCGTGGCCCGCCCGGGGACCGTCTGAGCGTACGATTCGGCGCGATGCCGGTCCGTCCCGCCCCATCCCGCCCCACGGCGCTCGGACTCGCGCCACTCGTCGCGGTCATGTTCTTCGTCGTCTCGGGCGGCCCGTTCGGCCTCGAGGGCCTCGTGGGGTCCGTCGGGCCGGGGATCGCGCTCCTTCTCATGGTCGGGACACCGCTCCTCTACAGCGTTCCCGAGGCGCTGCTGGTCGGCGAGCTCGCGTCGATGCTTCCCGTCGAGGGCGGCTACTACCAGTGGGTCAAGCGCGCGTTCGGCGACGCGTGGGGATTCTGGAACGGCTGGCTGTCATGGGTCTACTCGCTGATGGACATGGCGATCTACCCGGTGCTCCTGCTCCAGTACCTGCGGTGGTTCGCTCCCGGGCTCGGCCGGTGGGAATCGTGGGCCCTGGCCTGCGCCGTGATCTGGGCCGCGACGTGGCTGAACCTGCGCGGGACGCGCGCGGTCGGGGCCGCGTCCGGAGGTCTCGCGGTGGCGGTGGTCGCTCCGTTCGCCGTGCTCTCCGCGATCGCGCTCGTGCGGTGGGCGTCGTCGGGGGCCGCGATCCGCGGAGCGCTCGGCGCGCCGGCGGCGGGGAGCACGCTCGCCGGGGCGCTCGGGATCGGCCTGTCGCAAGCGATCTGGAATTACAGCGGATGGGACAACGCGTCGACGATCAGCGGCGAGATCGACCGGCCGTCGTCGACCTATCCGCGAGCCCTCGCGCGCACGCTCCCCCTCGTCACGGCGATCTACCTGTTGGCGGTGATCCCCGTCCTGGCGGTGACGCGGTGGGAACGATGGACCGACGGCGCCTGGCCCGATCTCGCGGCGAGCGTGGCGGGCCGCTGGTCCGGGGCGTGGGTCGCCGCCGCGGGCATTCTCAGCGCGTTCGCGCTCTTCAACGCGTTGCTACTCGCGTACTCCCGGATTCCGCTCGTGCTGGCGCGCGACGGCTTGTTGCCGTCGGCCCTGGCGGTCACGGACGCGCGCGGGACGCCGCGCAACGCCGTGCTCGTCTCCGCCGCCGCGTACACCGTGTTCGCGCTCGTCCCGTTCGGCGGGCTGCTGGCCGGCGACGTGCTCCTCTACACGGCAGCACTCGCGCTCGAGTTCGCGGCCCTGCTGAAGCTCCGCCGCGTCGAGCCGGGATTGCGCGGGGACTTCCGCGTCCCGCTTCCCACCGCGGCGCTCGCGATTCTCGCGGTGCTTCCGATCTCGATGATCGCCCTGGCGGTGACCCTCGAGATCCGGAGCGAGGACATCGGCCTGCCCGGGGTGGCCGCGGCCGGCGTGCTCGCTGCGGCCGGTCCATTCTGGTACCTCCTCCGGCGCAAGTTCGCCGCGCCCACGCCCCCGACTGGCGCTAGCCCGATCGCTCCCTAGATTGACCGGGGAGACATCGCCGTGAGGACACTGACGCGAATCGCCGTGCTCGCCGTCGCCCCTGCGTTCCTCGCGGCCGGATCGGAGGCCGAGCGCAAGGAGATTCACCCGTGTCCGGACGGGCACGGAGGCACCGTCTACCAGGACGAGGAATGCATCGACGCTCCCGCACGTCCCGCGGCGCCTGCGCCAGCGAAGGCCCAAGCTCCGCAGCCGAAGCACGCGAACCCGCCTCCGGCAGCCGTCCACGCGGACCGCTCCGTCCGGCCATCTCCGCCTCCCGCACCGGCAAGGCCGGCGGCGCGCGCTGCCGCCCCGGCTGGCGCGGACGCGTTCGCACCCGAGGTCGTCAGGGCGTGGCAACGGTTTCTCGACGCGCTCCACGCCGGCGACCGCGCCGCCGCCCGTGCTTGCCTGACCGGGGCCGCGGCCGACGCGTTCGGCGCGCAGGTCGAGACTCTTCCGGAATCGGGGCTTCGGGATCTCGCCTCGGCCTGGTCGCGCTTCCGGGCCGAAGGGCGCGCGGGACCGGTCTGGTCGATCCGGATCCTTCGACCGGACGAACGCCCGAAGTGGATCTTCCTCGAAAAGACCGCCCCCGGAGAGTGGAAGATCTCCGGGATCTAGCGTCCCGCCGGTCGAAAACGTGCGGTAAAATGGCCGTCGGGGTCGTGTGGGAACCCCGCGCGCCGGCACGGCGTAAGAGACAGCGTCGGGGGTGACGAATGGTCAGGACGCTACGGAGCTTACGCTTCCTCTTCATCGCGCCCGTGATCCTCGCCGTCCTGGTCGTCATCAACTGGATGACGTTCTCGGGCGCGTGGTGGGTCAAGTGGGCGGCGTTGGGCATCGGCATCGCGTGGGTGCTCGCCCTCATCCGGGTGGTGCGGACGATCGTACTCCTGGGCGGCGTTGCCGCGCTCGGCACGTGGCTCGCCCGCAGGTCCAGACCGTGACGTGTCGTCTTCTCGGCGGCTTGCGGGCGGCTCTCGCGGTTGCCGTGCTCGCCGGCTGCGCGCACGCTCCCGCGCCCGGACCGGGGAGCGGGCCCACGGCGCTCCCCTTCATCGAGAACGACTTCTCGTCCGCCGTGAGCCGTGCCCGCGAGGCAGGCGTGCCGCTGTTCGTCGAGGTGTGGGCCCCCTGGTGACACACCTGCCGCTACATGCGCGCCACGGTCCTCACCGACCGCGCGCTCGCGAAGCACGCCGGGCGGTTCGTCTGGCTCTCGATAGACACTGAAGACTCGAAGAACGCGGCGTTTCTCGACCGTTATCCATGGTCCGCCATCCCCACGTTCCAGGTGATCGATCCCGCGACCAAGCGCATCGCCTACAGCTGGATCGGGGCGGTCGACGCGACGGAGCTGGCCCGCCGGTTCGACGAGGCGGAGCGGGCGTATCACGACCCGGCGGCGACCACCGCCGCTTCGCCGGATAGCCCCGACTCGGCGATCGTCGAGGCCTCGGTCGCCGGGAAGAACGAGGAGTGCGCGAAGCGCGCCCTCGATCTCTGGCCGACGCTGCCGCCGGGCGCGGTGAAGGCGAACGTGGCGGCGACGGGACTCGACTGCGCGCTCTCCGCTCCATCAGACGCTGCGTGGAAGCCCGAGGCGGTCCAGAAGCTCGAGGCCGCGGTGAAGGAGGCGCTGAACTTCCCGGACCTGCTCGACGACGACCGCTCGGCCCTGTACGGATCGCTCGTCGACGCGCGCGACCGGCAGAACGACGAGGCCGGGGGGACGGCGGCCGCGGTCGCCTGGCTCGACTGGCTCGATCGTCAGACGCGGACCGCGCCCTCCGCCGAGGCGCGCGCGGCGCTCGACGGCTACCGGGTCAGCGCTTCGATCCGGGCGAAAACACCGGAGCGCGTTCTCGCGTCGATCGAGGCCTCGGAGCGGGATCTCCCCAACGACTACAACCCGCCGGCACGCCTGGCGCTGGTGCTGCGCGAGATGGGGCGTTACGACGAGGCCCTCGCCGCCTCGGATCGCGCGCTCGCGAAGGTCTACGGCCCGCGCACGCTCACGATCCTCGACGCGCGCGCGACGATCTTCGAGAAGAAAGGAGATCGCGCGTCGGCGAAGGAGGCCCTGACCCGGGCGCTCGCGTATGCCGCGACACTCCCCAAGCCGCAGCGGTCCGCGGGGATGATCGCGCGGTTGCAGAAGCACATCGACACCCTCTGACCGAATCGTCCAACGGGGCTTTACGGTCGTCTTACGGGTGTGTTCTGCTAGTGGAGGAGGTTTCCCATGCTCGTCTCGATGCGCACGCTCGCCGCGCGCGGCGCGCTCGTCCTAGCGGCCGCCCTGGCCGCGAAGGCTCGGGCGGCCGACGCGCCTGCCGCCGACCCGAAGTACACCTGGAACCTCGCCGACCTGTACCCGTCGGAGGAGGCGTGGGCCAAGGCGAAGGACGCGGCGGCGGGCGACACGTCGAAGCTCGACACGTGCCGCGGCCACCTGGCGGACTCCGCCCGGACGCTTGCGGGCTGCCTCGACACCTACTTCGACCTCGACCGGCGCATCACCCAGGTGGGCGTCTACGCGAGCATGAACTACGACCTCGACACGCGCGTCGGGCGGGCCGAGCAGATGCAGGAGCAGGCCCGCCAGGCGCGGACGAACTTCGCCGCGGCGACCGCCTGGCTCCGCCCGGAGATCCTCGCGGTCGGCCGGGACAAGATCCGGGGCTTCGTCGCCTCGGAGCCGGGCCTCGCGGCCTACAAGCAGCCGCTCGAGGACGTGCTCCGCCGCGCCCCGCACACGCTCGATCCCGAGTCCGAGCGGATCCTCGCGGAGACCGGGCTCCTCCAGGGCGCGGGGCAGACGATTCGCGACATCTTCGTCAACGCGGACTTCCCGTACCCGACCGTGACGCTCTCCACGGGGGAGGTGCGGCTCGACGCGGCCGCGTACACCAAGTACCGCGCCGCCGCCGACCGGGCCGACCGCCTCAAGGTGTTCGAGGCGTTCTGGTCGCGGTACAACGAGTACACGCGGACGCTCGGCACCGCGCTCGGCGCGCAGGTCCAGGCGCACGAGTTCTCGCGCAAGATGCGCAAGTTCGACTCGTCCGTGGACGAGGCGCTGTTCGCGGACGCGATCCCGCCGCAGGTCTACACGCAGCTCATCTCGGACCTCCACGCGAACCTGCCGACGCTTCACCGCTACCTGAAGCTTCGCAAGCGGATGATGGGGCTCGACACGCTGGGATACGAGGACCTCTACGCCCCCATCGTCCAGAGGTACGACCGCCGCTTCACGCCCGAAGAGGCGAAGTCCCTCGTCCTCGACGCGGTCGCCCCTCTCGGGAAGGACTACCAGGAGGCGCTTCGCAAGGGCTACGAGAACCGTTGGATCGACTGGTTCCCCAGAACGGGAAAGCGCTCGGGCGCGTACAGCACGATCGCGTACGGGACGCACCCGTTCCAGCTCCAGAACTTCACCGGGCTCTACGAGGAGGTCTCGACGCTCGCGCACGAGTCCGGCCACTCGATGCACTCGTATCTCTCCGACAAGAGCCAGCCGTACGCGACCCACGACTACCCGATCTTCATCGCGGAGGTCGCCTCGACCCTCAACGAGAACCTGCTCGTCAACGCCATGCTCGCGAAGGCGGCGTCCGACGACGAGCGCCTGGCGCTGCTCGGGAGCCACCTCGACGGCCTCCGCACCACGCTCTTCCGGCAGGGGCTGTTGGCGGAGTTCGAGCTCCGGATGCACGAGATGGCCGCGGGCGGGGAGCCGGTGAACGGCGAGAACCTGACGGCGCTCTACCTGAAGCTCCTGCGGGACTACTACGGCCACGACGCCGGCATCTGCGAGGTGAAGGACGCCTACGGCGCGGAGTGGGCGTACATCCCGCACATGTACTACGACTTCTACGTCTATCAGTACGCCACCAGCGTGATCGCCTCGAGCAAGCTCGCCGACGGGATCCGCGCGGAGGCCGCCGCCAAGCCTGCCGGTACGGCGGCGCGGGACGCCTACCTCGGGATGCTCTCCGCAGGCTCGTCCCGCTACGCGTACGACATGCTCAAGGACGCGGGCGTGGACATGGCGACCTCGGCGCCGTTCGCGGCGGCGATGCGCGACATGAACGCCACGATGGACGCGATGGAGGCGATCCTCGACAAGCGCGACAAGGAGCCGCGCAAGCCCTGACCCGGATCCGGGGTCAGTGCCCCGGAGCGGGCTTGGGCGCTCCTGTCTTGGGCCCCTCGGACTTCGGCCCCTCGGACTTCGGCCCCTCGGACTTCGGTGCGTCGGCCGGCGGTGCCGTGAATCTCGTGTCGTCGATCGCGACGTTCTGCTTGACGGTCTCCGCCTGGATCGTGAACCGGCCGTTCGGCCGGGCGACGGTCCAGCGGTAGGGGACCTTGATCCCGTCGAGGTCCCGGTAGTCGTCGTAGTCGATCTGCGTCGGATTCCGGCCGAGCGGGGTCTCGACGTAGCGCATCAACCGGAGGAGCAGACCGGACTGGGCGTCGAAGTACATCTTGACCGGAGGATGCCCCTCCGTGCGCCCGATCACGAGGACCGCGTCGTGGCCGCCGATCTTCTCGGACGGCGCGACCTCGAGGTCCTTGAACAGCTCCTTCGTCCGGGTCGGGAAGCGGAACTCCGCGTCGATCGCGGCCGACTCCGACTCGGGTGCGGACATCATGCGCGGAGGACGCCCGGGAGCGCCCAGCCACCCGGCAGTTCCGTCGAACGCGGTGACGCTGTCCCCGCGCTCCATGTGGACGTAGGACGCACGCTTGTTCGGCGCCTTCGCGTAGACGTCCACGCTGACCGGAGGCTGGCCCCCGCTCGTGATCTTGCCGGTGATGGTGCGGCTGTCGATCTTGCCGAGGGCTTCGCTCCCGCCGAGGGCCTGGACGTAGCGATCGAGGATCTGCGTCGCGGCCGGAAGAGCGGGCGGCTTCTGCTCGCCCTCGTCGTGCTCCACGTCGGTCTCCGCGACGGGCGGGATCCCGGAGAGCTCGGTCCCGCCGTGATGGCAGGTGAAGCAGGTGACCTCGCGATGGCCCGCGAAGTGATCCTTGTTGATCGCCATCATCATGGTCATCATCTTCCGCGCGGTCTGCTTCGCCTTCAGGTCGTCCTTCTCGAAGCCCCCGCGGACGTGGCAGAACTCGCAGTCGACGCCCAGGGACGCCGCGATGAACTGCATCGCGGGGACGAGCTGGTCGGCCGGCGCGCCCTTGAGCACCTGGATGTTCTTGTAGACGTCCTCCGCCTTCTTCGGCGGTGCTGGCGCTTCGGCTGCGGCCGGGCGCGCGGCCGCGAGCAGAACCGCGGCGGCGAGCATGAGGGTGTCCCTTCGAGCCATGATCTCCTCCCGTGGGATGCGAAGCGCGTACACTACCGCAAACGGGGGCGTTCTGCTTTTTCCTCTCCCACGACAATCCCTTTCTTCTTGCTCGGCTCCACGGATAC
>Ga0318563_10000789_pt1 | contig 13150 bp, 13 predicted proteins | sample GRESIP066b5f19_FD_203689 | JGI IMG/M metagenome (GOLD analysis project Ga0318563, IMG submission 203689) | Tropical soil microbial communities from Luquillo Experimental Forest, Puerto Rico - GRE.SIPMG.066b5f19 | ecosystem: Environmental > Terrestrial > Soil > Tropical forest > Bulk soil... | reverse complement strand
GAAGAAAAGTACCGGATGATGTAAGGAGTTTATAGGAATGAAGGGTTCATGCTCATCTTGATAGGGTGCGCTATTTTCTGGCACTTTAATTCTATGCTTTAACAAGCCTTGTTTAGAAAAGCTGGGCATATGGCTAAAATGAAATAACGAAAGATGTGGGAATAGCAGTTCCTCAAGCTGTGCCTCGTCCGATTTCTTATTGAGCATGCCATATCGTTCGCGCATGAAAGCTAAAGGATCGAGATTATCCAAGCCAAGTTTGCTAACAATATTGCCATGACCCGGATCAAGCTTTGATTCATTTTGCATGGCAAAGCCCACATGAAGTACGTATAGAGCTTCTCCCTCGGCAATATTTAACGTGGGAATATGACAAATAATCGGTTCACCGTTCTTATTAAAACCAGTGCTTTTTGCTTCTTGGTATTCCTGCTCTTTTATAGAATTCATCTCCAAAGTGCCGTGTGGATCGATGGAATGACACTCTCCCTTTTTGACCCAGTTTCTTGTGCCCGCGATTTGTAAATATTCTCCGCAGGTATCAAGCTGGCATTTCCTTTGCTCGTTGAACTTAAAGGGAACAATATAAGTAGCGCCAACGAAAGACCGTACTTCCGTAAGCGTGGGGGTTCCCGGGTAGATAGCGAGACCAATTTTGCACCGACGAGCTTCCAAGGTATCCAAAACCCTTTCAAACGCCGCAGGCCGATCTTTAATACACCATTCCCCGGATCCCTGAGCCTGCGCGAGCTCAATACCGATCTGCGCTGCCATGTTTTGACGAAGCCACTGCTGCAAAGGCTTTATAAGCTTTTTGGCCTGTGCTTTTGAACCAGGAGCTGGGAGGCCTAGGTTTTTTAAGCGATTGACAATGGTCTCAGGTAGAGGCGAAGTCCCATCTTCCTCAACATCGAGTAAATAGCGAGCAATTAAGCCTTCAGAAGGTTCTTTGGGATCAAGATCAATCATACTCGATAAGGCGGTCACTTGGCACGCCGACCAGCTAGAACCGGGTTCTGGATCCAGATGAAGCTTGCGCATAATCTCTTCTCTGCTCTTTTTCTTAGCCGCTTTGAACTCTGGGCTTGAGGATGTCGATTCTAAAATTTTGGCAAGTTCACAAGCTTTCGAAGAATAGGCTCGCATGACGATCACCCTTGGAGGACGAAATGATCGGTAGCCTGTCTTAAGCAGCATGGCATTGGTACTACTACACAGGAAAAAGACTGTAATAAAATTTATATATTTCATCTTGATGCATATTCCAACTAATTACCATATCAATAATCATTATATGTGTTCAAATCGCGTTGGCTAGGGTTACTCAGATTTATTTGGCATTCTCTTCGACTGAATGCTAGGGACTATCTCAAATTACTATAGTTTTATTAAAGAGATAAACAGGATTCTTCCAAAAAAATCTATCTATTCCTGGCCGTTTTGAAAATAGCAAAATAAAAAGCGATCACCGGAATTTTCGCGGTGAATTTTTTTTAATTCCGGCATTATGTTTATTTCATCAACAATTTTTGATGGAGATCCTCATGCAAAAATTAATGCTAATAGGTGCTTTGGCCTTAGTAAGCTTTTCATCATTTGCAGATTCGGAGGCCGCAATACGCGCTTTTTTGGCAAATGAAGCAGTTATGGCTGCCATTGCAGATGTTAGCGATGATATGGCTATTTCTGAACCAAGCGCATTGTTAATAAGCGAAAGCTCCGGGTTTGTCGGCTGCATGAGCACGTACCTTATTGCAGTGACCGTGAAACCTAAGCGGCCAATTACTAATCCTCAAACTAGATCAATTATTGCTAAGGTCGAATTATTGGGATCTCATCCAATAGCGGTGAAGCTCTTGCCAGCTAATTTTTTGTGACATCGCGCCCAATAAATTGGGTCCTATTATGAGAGCCGTGTTGGGTATTTTTGCACAAGGGCTCAAAAAGTTAGATCTCTCTATGCTGTTATCGGGCTAGCCCCCTTTTAGACCGGACAATAAAAATAGGAGACTAGAGTTGTTATGACCTGCCCCGCGAAAATCAATCCGAAATAATCTAGAGTCTCAGACCTCTCAATAATGAGAGGTACAAATGAAGAAGACACGATATAGTGACGAGCAAATAATCAGCATATTACGTGAAGCAGATCAAGGTAAGCTACGCGAAGTAGCCAAGCGCTATGGAGTCTCAAAGGCCTCGATGTATGTTTGGCGCAAGCGCTTAATGGGCACGGCCGATAGAATGGTGACCAACGAATTCAAAATGGCTAAATAATTATTCTTAAGATTCCAAGAAGTGGTCTAGCATGCAAATACACATAATTTTATTGTTCGCACTATCAAGAAGCTCGTAGCATTTTTCATTGGGGAAGGCTTCATTAAGAACTTTAAGAACTTCTCCAAAACGATGCCATATGCCCAGATATAAGGCCGTGTCCCCTGTTTCCGTTTTCTGACGCATTAAATTCCAGTTATTAGGGTGATCCACTTCAAGAATCAGTTTTATCACATCAACTTTATTTTGAGCTACCGCATGATGGAGGGTCGTCCATTGGCGAGTATCCTTTATTTTCAAAAGTGAACTCTCAGCTTTTTGTAACCCCATTTTCATGACCTCAATGGCTAAATTTTGCCCACAGTCTTCAAGCAATTTGCCGGCCGCTCTTAGAAGATCATCTGGCGTATTACAACTACATGCGATTGGATCAACCCAAGTTATTTTTTTATCAAATAAAAATATCAGGGTAGCAAGCTCGCGCGGGAGAATTCCTGTTTGTACAAGGTATTGGCAAAACTGTCTAATTCCAACCCTAGAGACCTCCTGATTTTTTTGCCCCTGTATACAGTTCATTGTAGTCCGTCGATCTTGCATATCACTGTCGTTTGACTGCATGCTCAACAATGAAGTATGAAATAAGTTGAACATGGCAAAAAAAGCCAAAAAATATGCAGAAAAAGTGTTACGTAAAATAATCATCTCAATTCCTTTATAAATTATAATTGCGAGATCCATATAATGTTTGATCCGCGATGTCCATTGAAGCGCTGATACCATAAGGCTAAAGTCATGTTTTAAGAAGTAGATCAGCGCAGCGTTTTGCGATGTAAGTAACGCATTTGGTGGCTTTCGCTCTTCTTCAAATAATCTGCCAATTCTATCGCATCATATTTCTTATCTCCAATCGATATTCTTGCGTCATCATCGAGATTGCTTTCCGCGAGCATTCTATCAATTTCTTTAAGAAAGTCATAGAAAACAGCAAAATGCAAAGCATTGGCTCCGTAAATATTTATATAATTTTTCTTTTAATGGCTTTGCTTATATTCGGCTTTTGATAAAGAGCTTGCAATCGCATAAGCTGCATTAAACGAATAACGCGTTTACGGTTCACTAAATACCTATGTCGCTTTAACAATGCCATCATTTTGCGACTGCCATAAAAAGGATATGAGGTATATAATTTGTCAATAATTTCCATGCTCCATTTGCCTAATAAATTGCCAATGAAATTGTTACGAGTCACCGAGCCATTAAATAGGGTTTTATTCTTGTTTCTTGTGGCTTAATGTTGAAAATTTGCTTTAATATATTAACTTATTGCTGTTATTATAATTGCGATATGAGATGAATAATAGAGATGCTCTGAAGGATTTATTTCTATAGGGAAATTTACGGTATTTTTAGGAGGAAAATTATGATAGGAATATCCAACCGAGATTATTGTATTGATTGTAGTAAGCTGAAAGTATGGGTTTGCATATTTGCGAATCGAAATATATTTTGGATCTAATTTATATGGAAAACAATATGAAAATACTATTATTCGCTGTGACCACTTTTGTTCTCAGCATCTCTTGTCAGACCTTTGCTTTTGAAAAAGTTATTTTTACCGTGGATCTCTTCCGTCATGGGGATAGAATGCCAGTGGCCGATATTCCTCTAGCCCCATATGATTGGCCGTATTCTCTAGGTGTCTTAACCCCCAAGGGAAAAAAGCAGCTAGAAGAGCAAGGTATCGAACTTAGAAAAGAATACATCGAAGAGATGAAATTTTTGCCCGAACACTACGACAAATCAGCCTTCTACATACGTGCAACAGAAAGTAATCGAACAATTGAAAGCGCAAGACATCTTCTTATTGGTCTCTATCCTTTTGAAAATGCGGATATTCAAGTTGATGTAGTCAGTAAAAATAATGATCCAATTCTTGTTTTTAGGCCGTCGGGTGAAAGTTTCCGGACCTTGCAAAGCAAGCAGTGGATTGAGAAAGTTGGAGTAGAAGAGAAAAAACCAAAGTTTTGGAGCGAGCTCAGTGGATTAGCTATCAATAGTTTTGAAAGTCTAAATAAATTATCCGACAATTTGTTTGTTAGAAAATTATATCAGATTAATTTACCAAGGGGATTTAATGAACAGTCTGCCGACGAGATTATTTCGCTAGCAGGATGGGGAAGAGCCGAAATGTTCAAAATACCCACTGAGAATATCCCCATGGGACGGTTATTTTTAGACGAACTATTAATTTACATGGAGCAAGCGATAAATAAATCAAATCCACTAAAAAGCGTAATTTTCCTTGCTCATGAGAGTACAATTATGAGTGTAATGGCATCTCTAGGCACGGCTTTGGACACCATACCCCCTTATGCCTCTCGGCTCCACTTTTCACTTATCGAAAGCAACAATGATAATAAGCATTACTTTGTTAAGGTTAAGTTAAATAATGAGCTCGTGAAGTTTGACGAATCAAAATTAAAATTACCGAGCGAAAGAAAATAGAGAAATAGGTCGTCAAGATATGTAATATCGATGATATTTTGAAAAAGTTTGAAATTGTTGCGACCGCTTTTTTTGCTCTGATTTGCTCAGCTTCTGGTAGCGCCATTTCCTATGTATGCGTCCTCGAGGGATGAAGCCGATATCAAACGTGAAGGGAGAATTTATGAACGGCAAACGACTGATTCTTAAGAAAATCGGTAAGGGCATGCAGATTGGTTGCACTCTGTCGGCCGATGCTAAATTTTCGGGCTTTTTGGCAGTATTTGTTTATACCGACGAAATCCTAAAAAAGCCCGAATAAGGTTCAGTGATGACTATAAGTGCAGCATCGAGACAAGGCAGTAATAACTTCAGCAGCTGCCTTACTAAATCTTCAGTTTTCTATAAACCGAATTCTGCGGCATTGCTTTGTAAAAATTCTATCAAAGCCATAATGTCCTGTTTGCTATCAAAGCCAGCCTCACTGTAACTATCTAATCGCCAGCCATTTCCACCAAAATGCCGAGCGATTTTAATGATATTTATATTGGGATTATTTGTTCTTAACCCATATTGATAGCCGATGTTAAAATTGGCGAATTTATTGAATACGACGAGCTCTGCTTTTAGTCCATTGCCAATATCTTTTTGCAATAAGGTGTTTTTAACCCGATCCCAGCCAAAATTGGCATTGGCAAAGAGAATATGTGAATTATTAACCTTAATAAGCTGTGTATTTTTTACCGTTTCTTTATCAAGCGATTCTACCTTCGTGAGATAAGCCGAGCCTAGCTCAATAATGCTAGATAGCTCACCCTGATCAGCGTCTACGATGATCCAAAATACCTTTTTCTGCTGCTCAAGCTGACCACCAGCTTCAGTGCAATAATATTCTCTTACTGCTAGATCGTCTCTGCTCGGTTTTAGGGTTTGGCTTCTATCTAAATGTTGGAGCCCCTTGGTAGGTTCACTACCATGTAGTTTTCGCCATGTTGGTTCTAGATAGGAGGTTTCACTAAAATTGATAAGAGTTACTTCTGGATCATATTCCTCGACCATTTTTTGGAGCGCAGGATCACCGGTTTTAATCATTAATGAAACGGTATCTTTTGGGGAATCGAGCATTGATAATGCTTTTTCAAGCTGTTCAGGCTTGAAGACACCGTAGATATAAGTTTTTTTTGAAGCAACAATAACGGCATGAACCGCTTCAGGGCTTTTACCATCTATATCGATGATTTCAGCCTGCATCTTTTCCCACAAGAATGCTGGATGTAAGGTCTGAACGGAGCGCCCATGGTATAATATTTTGGTATTTTCGGCAGAGTTCATAGCGCCGAGGTATCCAGAGAGCGCTAGCAAAGAAAGGATTAGCAAATTTTTCATAAAATTTCACCTCATTGTAAAGTTCATTAAATCAGTACGTCAAGTGTTTAGGACGTCAAGATCGCTTTCAGAGCCGAATCGTATTTATTGTAAGTCTTATCGAAAAGCACCTTTCGCGCGACTAATTCAGCAAATATTTAAAGTAAAGATGACCGGTGGAAGTTATTTAGAGCAAATCGAAAACATCGCTCAAAAGACTCAGGAAGAGCATAACTATTATGCCATCGCTCTGATGGGCAAATGGGAGATCGTTTCTCGGATTACCAAGAGATTTTCTCTTTATAAGGCGTGAGCATATAATCGCTTTTTTTAATTTTTGCGAGCTCGGCTCATTAAATAATGCAGACTTAAATGGTTGTTTTCAAAATATTCACTTATCAGTTCTTCGAACTCTTTTCTAAAAGTTCGCAAAACATCTGGATTATTTTTTGATTCTTGAATCAATTTTTTGATTGAGCTATGGCTCATTTCAGCCGATTCACGATAATGCCCTACACTCAGTGCGGGTACTATCATATTGCCTTGCTCAAAGATGAGATTATCTACGTGATCACTTAATTGGGCACGGACAAAATGTGGCATACCCCATAAAGGCGGCAGTGATGCAAATGGTGGTGGCGGTACGTATTTCGTTACCAATTGAAAAAGGCGACCGACAAAAAGATCAGGAGGCCACGTTGAGAAGGCTATAGTCCCACCTGGCTTTAAAACTCTGAGCATTTCGCTGATGGCAATATTTGGTCGAGGCGCAAAAATATGGCCGAACTGACTGAGCACTACATCAAAAGCATTATTGTCATAAGGAAGTGCTTCAACATCGCCTTCCATAAGCGATATATCGACGCCAGCCTTTACCCTATTTTGTCGAGCATGATCTAGGAGCTCTGGGCACAGGTCAATCGCTGCAACTTTGGCCCCCAAACGGGCTGCGGTAAGGGCAACAACACCAGTACCACAGCCAACATCAAGCACTGCATCGCTGCTTTTTACCTGAGCAAAACTAACCAACTGAGCCGCAGGCATGGTGAATAGAATTTCTAAAGGAGTAAAACTGCCCCAACTTTTCTTCTGACGTTCTTTGAAAAGTGAAAATTCATCGAGAATCATCTGTTTTCCTTTGCTCCAAAGTTTGTATGTAGCGGCACTCATATAATGCTCATGCGCCTGAAGTAATTAAAATATTAGTCTTTATGACTCTTATTGTTAAAAAATCTAAATAGCGGCACAAAGCAGTTTTTAAGCGAATTACAGCAGCCCTCGTTGTCTTTGAGCTCATCTTTAGAAGAGATATCAAGAACAAACTTAAATTCAGATTGATTATTTGAAAACAAATCTTCCCAATAATTATACGATGTCATCAGAGGTTCGTGAAATTGGCTGTAGGAGTTATCGCACGAGGTTATAGACATTCGTGCCTCTTCAATTTCTCCCGTGCTTTTGCATTTTGGGCAGACAGGAAACCTGTATCCATAATCAGGCCGATCATCGTGTCGGAGGCCATATTGAGGATCATTGATACTTCCAAAAAAGATAAGATTTTTAGTGTAACCTGATCCTTGACAAATAGGGCATTGAGTAGTTGAAACTGCAAAAGTTGCAAGGGATTGAATAACTGAAATTATGAGAATAATTTTAATGTATTTTATCATTTTTTTTGTTTAAACCTGGTCAATTGAGTAAGTCGCGCATTAAAAATCGATCATATTGACCGTTGGTCGGTTGCGCAATAAGGCTCAATCAACATACATGAATTTCGAAAAGCTGCTTAAGGTATGAATATGATTTTTATTCTCGTAAGTTTAGGAGAAGAGCCTTGGGCATAAAGCTAGCATCACCAGTTTGGCCATTTCTTTTACTGATTTTTTTTAGTGCCAAAGCGGGAGCTCTTAAGTTTTTATTAAGTAGTTTTTTATGATGATAATATTTGTTAATATTATATAAAAATATATTCTGGAAAATTAAGCAAATATTGACTTTTGGTCGGTAGTTGTCTATAAAGTCTCCATGAATCAGTGGAAAAAAGACTGTTACGAAAATGAAAGGCTGGAGAAGCTTGAGTTTTCAGGCCAGGATGCCAAAGCAATTGTCTTCATCAATTGCCGCTTTTCAGCGTGTAATTTTTCGGAGGTAGATTTTTCCAAAGCACGTTTTGAGAGTTGTTATTTTGTCGATTGCAATCTGAGCAATGCACGGCTGCTTAGCTGTCGTTTTCACGATATAACATTTGATAATTGCAAGATGATTGGACTGAACTTTGCCGATTGCGACCAATTGCTCTTTTCGGTAAATTTTAAGGCCTGCTTGCTAAACCTCTCTAACTTTTGTTTTCTGAAGCTTAAGGGTACTAATTTTACGGACTCATTGCTTAGAGAAGCGGATTTCACCGAAGCTCAATTGAATAAGGCCAATTTTAATAATTGCGATTTAACGGGTGCCTTATTTCATAAGTGCGATCTGACAGAAGCCAATTTTATTGACGCCATAAACTACACCATTAATCCGCTAAACAATAAGATAAAAAAGGCTCGATTTAGCATCGGCCAAGTGGTTTCTCTTTTGTCAGTATTCGATATCACGATTCAATAATGAAAGAGTTCCATATCGACATTCCTGGTTTTAGTATTGGCGCTAAATCGTGGGGAGTGCTTGCTATCAGAGAACCAAAGGTTGTGAAAAAGTTTTTTTATCGATGTCTTAGGGTCCTCGTTGATCGTAAAGCCGAGCCAAGCGAAGGCGGCATTACTTGGTCTTTTGATCGGCGTCTCAAATGCTTGAGAAGATGAACTGATGACGATGTTGAGGGCTCTCCATCTGATTTTGTGATGCACGTAATACCTACACAACACTATGTCAAGTTTACTAATGGACCAGCGTCTATGCCACAAGTTGTACGAGAGCCCTGGTTTAAGATTTCACAAATGAGCGAAGAAGACTTTGGTGGCAAGCGAAGCTATGTGGCTGATTTTGAAGTTTATGATGAAAGAGCGTCAGATCATCAGAATATTATTTTAGATATTTTAGTAGGGATCGAGCCGAAAAATAGATACAGGTCAGAGCCATAATTTAAGCGAAGGTGGATCTCAGTGGGTGATATAGTTATTGACCGCTGGTTGGTTATAATTTATGGGTGGCGCCGATTCGTAAAATGTATTTTAAATTAACCCGTTGATATTTCAGATAAATAATTTTAAAAATTTTACTATATAGAATAGACTCTCGTTTCTTAAGTGGTTTATTTTTTGTCTTATTATTTTTAATGCTCTAAATTATTATTTATTTGGTTTATTGCATTTCTTATATGGATGGGTTTCATTTATGTGGAAAAAATCGATATCTACTCTTTTGATTTTTCTTTTTACCCTCTCCCCCTTTCAGCCGCTCTTTGCGATGGACTACCAAGATGCTGGTCAAATGGAGAGACCTCAACCCAAGCGCTATATACGCTTTCCTGGCGATACTCCCTTTAGAAATACTAAGCATTTCTTGGCCCATGAGCACTGGCTCACAGGTGCCTCTGTAACCACGTTTGCGGCCCTCTTTGAAGTACTCCATAGAGGAGGACAAGTAGCAACCCTTCTTCCAAAACTACTTCTCAGACCCTTATTGAAACCGGATAATGCCGATGATGTCGTTAAATTTTTCCTTTTGCTTTCCACGGTTTTAGGGACCATAGTCGTTGCAGCACGAGACGATTTAAAAGATGTTGTAGCTCGTGGTGGTGTCAACAACGGCACCATGGAGACAGATCTTGTAACGTCTTCATACTCTTCATCTAAAGTTTCCGCTGAGTTTGGCTTCGGATTTTATCCAAATGGAAGCATGATACCGAACTGGCAACCTCTACCAAACTACAGCATCCCCATGCTTCCTTTCTCAGGATTCAATTTTTCGCTTCCCACTTTTAATTTCTCTATTCCCAACTTCACCCTTCCAGGAATTTCACTTCCAAACGCTTCAGCTCCAGTGCCCTTCTTGCCTCCAGCAGCCCTACCAGAAAATCAACTGAGCGCAGAGATGCTCGAAAGCCTGCAAAATGCAATTAACGATCAACTCGCCTTAATCGGACAAGACCTCAATCAAAAGCTCGCTGCGTGGGAACAACAAGCGAATAGCAATATACAGCGGATGGCTGCTACGGCTAATGAACAAGGAAATAGACTCTTAGAAGCCATGCAAAAAGCGAATGGCGATATACAAAGTTTGGTAAAAAATGCTAATGCGCTTGGTGAATCCCAAGTTCTTGAACTGAGAACCTTAGTTGAGGACTTAGCTGTTTCTGAAACGCTGAGGTTAGAAGTGCCAGCCGTGGACGTGGATTTTACTCAGGAGATGGGATTTGGTGCTCGTAATTTGAGTTCTTCAATAGACCCAATCCAAATAGGTCAAATCGTGCGTGCTATACTCCCTGCTTTAGTCATCAATGGCATAATCTCCTATGAAGTTGCAACAGTGCTTTTCCTCGCAGGAGATGAGTTCTTTGAAGCGCTTATCCCTTGGTATGAAAGAATTCAGCCTTTGAAACAATTTTTCGGATCTGTGTTATTCGATTATGAAGAAAGCGAGAATTTAGATTTTTCTGGTACGGATCAAAGCTTCGGTTCATTTTCAGAAATTTTTGAACGCATACACCGAGGGACTCAGCATCCAGCAGTAAGGGCAACAAAAGTTTTAGTACTTTGTATAGGCTTGAATCTGCTGGCTGCCGCCTTTGTAGGTGAATTAATTAACAATAGGAACTATTCTTATGGTGGCACTTACGCTTCACCAAAGAATAATGCGAGCAATGAAACTGGCTATGGTGAATGGGAACAAGGTTCATTTCCTTTCCCATCTGGCAATTTTGAATACAATGCAACAGCCCAGGGATATACTCGTAATGTTGCCTATAGTTTTTTAAGTATTTCATTTTTCGCAGGCTTATCAGGGTTTAAAGATTCCAACGAAGCAGATATCTTATTGATTGCTGGCGCTTTGTTCATCGGTGCCTACATCCTGACGGCACTCTTGGAAAAGGTCTCTTCGCTCAATATTGGGGAAGCCCTCTCTCTTCCGAGCCAGAATAAGAGTATGGAAGTATTATAAAACCTGTCGAGACTTAGTAATTTAACCTTTTGGATCATTAAATTTAAAGACTAAGAACGCAATTGACACCTGCGTTTATTATAGATGCGATCCTTCTTGCCGCTGCTATGCGCAGGAACTTGATGAAGAATGTTGCGGCGATAAAATTACATACTTTTTTAGGGGCAATCTCAAATCAGGTAGCAGGTATAGCAGATAATATTATGAATTGCCGCGGCATCGAGCTTAAAAATTAGACAGAATAAACAACTATGATAGACCACGTTACTATACCTGTAAAAGATTTAAAACAAAGCAGATCTTTTTATGAAAAAGCGTTTATTCCTCTTGGCTATAAGTTGTCTTTCGGTAAAGAGGGAAGCTTTTGGGCCTTTGATGTTGGTGGTGATAGTTTATTTGAGATTTCTCAATATCAAGGCAAATCACCACTAACCTCCGTTCATGTCGCGTTTCGCGTTCTTGATGCAAAAACCATAGAAGCTTTTTTTAAAGCAGCAATTGAAGCGGGCGCAAAGAGCAATGGAGCACCGGGATTTCGACCCCAGTATGCTCAAGGGTATTATGCATGTTTTATCTATGATCCAAATGGACATAATATTGAGGCTATGTGTAACAAAATCTATAAATAAATTTCATTTACCTAATAATCCTCCCGATAAGATTGCCCATCGAAACCTAAATAAATAATGCGCTGATAATTGAGAAAAACGCTGCAAAGGATAACCCCGGCCTCATCGCTTTAGCAAAGATGGGGAACAATGGCGAAATATTGGTGAAATGCTTGCTGAAGGTGCAGCTAAGTCTGCGGTGTTCAAAAGCTTTATGATTATCCAGTCAATCCGCTTTAACGGATAGACCTTTGGCCCAGATTGGGTGTTGAGTTCAAATATTTGAAGTCATACTAATCATTTTCCGCAGCTAATAAGAGCTCTCTTGTTTTAGAGTTTCTTGCGACATCAGATGGGCGTTTGAATTGTTTATTTCTAATATTAGCATCAGCCCCATGTTGTCAAAGCAAAACGATTGAATCGATTCTATCTTCCGCAGCAGCACGGTGAAGTGGAGTATCTCCGTCGTTTTCTGCAGCATTTACCTCAGCTTTATTCATGAGAAGTATTTCTACGACATCTTTATCCCATGCATGGGCAGCTTGATGAAGTGGCGTACTGCTGTTCTGATTGCGGGCATTTACATCGGCTCCTTTGGCCAAAAGAAACATTACGGTTTCTTTTCTAGCATTTCCTGCTGCATGGTGGAGGGGCGTATTTTTAGCCAAGCTCAGCGCATTAACATCAGCGCCACCCTCTACAAGAATTTCTACAAGCTTCTTTTTTGTTGCATAATGTAGTGGAGTATATTCATACGCAGAACGATCACGTAAATTTACATTAGATCCTCGTTCTACAAGAAGTTTAGCTATATTCATATTCATACCGATGCGCATGGCAATATAATGCAGAGGATTACCATCAAAATCACTAGGAGCATTCGCACTGATCCCAGCGTCTAAAAGCTTGCGCACTTCTTCTTCATTCCCATTGTCTATTGCACGATACAAATCAGAAGCAAAAGCGAGTGACCCAGAAATTAAGCACAAAAGAAATACAAATAATTTCATAAAAAATCCCTTAATAGTTTCATGTAGTTTTTTCATCGTTATTTTCTATAAGATGGCCACGACAGCCGCATCGGCAGGGTTGTCAGTGACCGAAATTTTTAGATTTCCGAATCTTTACTTATTTTCTCGGTTGCTTTGTGGTTGTTGTAGATGTTTCTTTAGAATATCCTCAAATCCATGTGTGACTAATTGCAAACGTTCAAATTCTACTTGTCTCATCTGCTCTTCTAGGTATTCATTTTCTGATTCTCGGTGAGCTTCTATTAACCATTCTTTTTCATGTGGGTTCAGATATTTAAATTTGTG
>Ga0318563_10000783_pt1 | contig 13179 bp, 7 predicted proteins | sample GRESIP066b5f19_FD_203689 | JGI IMG/M metagenome (GOLD analysis project Ga0318563, IMG submission 203689) | Tropical soil microbial communities from Luquillo Experimental Forest, Puerto Rico - GRE.SIPMG.066b5f19 | ecosystem: Environmental > Terrestrial > Soil > Tropical forest > Bulk soil... | reverse complement strand
CACCCTGGCCGCCGGCGGACTCACCGGCTTCGGGGTGGCGGTGGCGGCGATGGTGCCCCTCACTGGGGGCTACTTCGATGGCGGGGGGTCGGTGTGGGTCACCTGGTTCGGCGAGGCGCTCGGCGCCGGTGCCGCGTTCGCCATCGGCCAGGGGAGCTCCAGCCGGCTGCTGTGGGTCGCTCCGCCCCTGATGCTCGCCGGCGCAGTGCTGGGCTACGAGCTGTCGGCCAAGCCGGCCGCCGCCCCGCGCAAGTCGACGGTGGGGGTCATCTCCGTCGCCCCGGTCATCGGGCCCGACGGCAAGACCGGGCTGGTGGTCGCCGGGCGCTGGTAGGGGCCACGGACCGGCCAGGGTCGGCTCACCCCTTCACGCACAGCACCTGCTTCAGCTCGGCGACCACCTCCACCAGGTCGCGCTGCCGCTCCATCACCTCCTCGATGGGCTTGTAGGCGCCGGGGATCTCGTCGAGGACGCCGCCGTCCTTGCGGCACTCCACCCCGGCGGTCTGGGCGGCCAGGTCCTTCACGTCGAAGTGCTTCCGGGCCTGGTTGCGCGACATCTTCCGGCCAGCGCCGTGAGAAGCCGAGGTGAGCGACTCGGCATTCCCCAGCCCGCGGACGATGTAGCTCCGGGTGCCCATCGAGCCGGGGATGATCCCCAGCTCGCCGGCCCGGGCAGAGATGGCGCCCTTGCGCGTCACCAGCAGCTCCTCGCCGTGGTGCACCTCCTCGGCTACGTAGTTGTGGTGGCAGAGCACCGGCGCGTCGAGCACCAGCTGCGGGAAGTGGCGGCGCATCACCGCGGCAAAGAGAGAGAACATCAGCCGCCGGTTGGCCATCGCGTAGCGCTGGGCCCAGAAGAGGTCCCGCCGGTAAGCGGTCATCTCCCCGGTGCCGGCGAGGAACACCGCCAGGTCCCGGTCGGGCAGGGCCTGGTTGTGCGACAGCCGCCGGGCCTCGCTCATGTGCACCTCGGCCAGCGTCTTGCCGATGTTCCGCGAGCCGGAATGGAGCATGAGCCACACCCGCTGCTCGGTATCCAGGCACAGCTCGATGAAGTGGTTGCCGCCGCCGAGGGTGCCGAGCTGCTTCTTGGCCTTGCTCCGGAGATCTCGGACCGAGGGGTGGAGGTCGCCGAATTCTGCATCCAGTCCCTGGATGTCCGCTGCCAGGCCGGGGTCCTCGACGACCGGCGGCGCGTCGTGGGCGGCGAAGCCCACCGGGATGGCTACTTCGAGGTCGCTGCGCAGCCGCCGCAGGCTCTCCGGCAGGTCGGAGGCGACGAGGTTCGTCCGCACCGCGCCCATCCCGCAGCCGATGTCCACCCCCACCGCGGCGGGCGAGACCGCGCCGCGCATGGCGATCACCGAGCCCACCGTGGCCCCCTTCCCGAAGTGGACGTCGGGCATCACCGCCAGGTGGGCCACCCAGGGGAGACTGGCGATGTTCCGCAGCTGGGCCATGGCCTGGGGCTCGACGTCCCCGGCGGGCAGCCAGAGGCGGGCGTCGACGGTCGCTCCCCGGAGGCGGGCGTGGCTCATGGTTCCTGGAAGACGTACCACTCTGGCTCCGATGGGGTGAACCCGCGGACCTGACCTGCTAGAGCCGTCGGCGATGAGCGAGCGCAGCTACGCCCGGTGGACCTGGGCGCTCCTGGCCTTCCTCCTGGCGGTGGTGGTGTGGGGCGCCTTCGTCCGCGCCACCGGCTCGGGAGCGGGATGCGGTGCTCACTGGCCGGTGTGCAACGGCGAGCTGGTGCCGCGGGCCCCGGCGCTGGAGACGATCATCGAGTTCACCCACCGCGTCTCCAGCGGGGTGGTGACCGCCGCGGTGCTCGGCTGGGCGGTGCTGGCCTTCGTCGTCTTCCCCCGCGGCCACCGGGTCCGGCGCGGAGCGCTGCTGGGGGTGGTGGCGATCCTCATCGAGGCGGGCATCGGGGCCGCGCTGGTCCTCTTCCACCTGGTCGACCGCAACGATTCGCCGGAGCGAGCGGTGGTGATGTGCGCCCACCTGGTCAACACCTTCTTCCTCCTCGCCGTGGTGGCGGTGAGCGGAGCGTGGGCCGCGGGCACCCGGCCGGCGCGCCTCCGCGGCCAGGGAGCGCTGGGCGTCCTCCTTCCCCTGGCGCTCGGTGCGCTGGTGGTGCTGGGCCTCAGCGGGGGCATCGCCGCCCTCGGCGACACGCTCTTCCCGGCACGCTCGCTTGCCGAGGGGTTTCGCCAGGACCTCTCCCCCACCGCAAATCTCTTGGTCCGCCTCCGGGTCCTGCACCCGGTCCTGGCGGTCCTGACCGCGCTGGGGGTCCTGGTCACCGCGGTCCTGGCCAGCCTCCTCCGACCGGCGCCGGGGGTGCGGCGGAATGCGCTGTGGGTGGCTGGCCTGGTGGTCCTCCAGCTCGTCGCCGGGCTGGTGAATCTGGTGCTCCTCGCCCCGGTGGCGATGCAGCTGTTGCATCTGCTCCTCGCCGACCTCCTCTGGCTGGCGGCGGTGCTGCTCGGCGTCCGGGCGCTCGCCGAGGATGCACCGCACCTGGTGGCAGCGACGGTCTCCACGACCCGCGCGGCGTCAGTGCGCGCGCGTTGACGGTCCCCGGTCCGCCGACTGGCGGGCGTCGGAGACGGAGAGGAGACTGCGGCCGGCATGCGCATCGCAGTGCTGACCGGTGGAGGAGATTGCCCGGGGCTCAACGCCGTCATCCGGGCCGTGGTCCGCCGCGCCGCCAACCACCGCTTCGAGGTCATCGGCCTGCGGGACGGGTGGAAGGGGCTGCTGGAGGACCAGACCTTTCCCCTCACCCGGGCCAGCACCGCGGGCATCCTCCACCGCGGAGGGACCATCCTCGGAACCAGCCGGATCAATCCCTTCAAGGTCGAGGGCGGGGTGGAGCGGGTGCTGGAGAACGTCCGGCGCCACGGCATCGAGGCGGTGGTGGCCATCGGTGGCGAGGGCACGCTCTCCGCCGCGGGCCGGCTCTTCGAGCATGGGCTCCCGGTGGTGGGCATCCCCAAGACCATCGACAACGACCTCGGTGGCACCGACTACACGTTCGGCTTCGACACCGCGGTGTCCATCGCCACCGAGGCGATCGACCGGCTCCACAGCACCGCCGAGTCGCACAAGCGGGTGATCGTGGTGGAGGTGATGGGCCGGCACGTGGGGTGGATTGCCACCCATTCCGGCATCGCCGGGGGCGCCGACGTCATCCTCGTGCCCGAGGAGCCGGCCGACCTCGACCAGGTCGCCGAGCAGCTCCGCCGCCGGCACGCGGGGGGAACCAGCTTCAGCATCGTGGTGGTGGCCGAGGGGACGAAGATTCGCTCCCGGCCCGACGAGCCGGAGCACGTCATCAGCTCCGGAGCGGTCGACGAGGCAGGGCGGGTCCGGCTGGGCGGCGTGGGAGCCTACGTGGCAGCGGAGATCGAGCGGCGGACCGGGTTCGAGACCCGGGTCTCGGTGCTGGGGCACATCCAGCGCGGCGGCTCGCCCACGGCACATGACCGGGTGCTGGCCTCCCGCTTCGGCGTGCACGCCACCGACATGGTCGCCCAGGGCGAGTTCGGGCGGATGGCTGCCCTGCAGGGAAACGTGGTGACCAGCGTTCCGCTGGAGGAGGCCACCCGGACCTTGAAGCGGGTCCCGGCGGAGTACTTCGACGTCGCACGGGTGTTCTTCGGTTAGCGTTTTCCCGCCTGTTGTCGCGGGGATGGGCGGCCTTCCGGCTCCCGAATTCGACAGCAAGGGCCAGCACGCAGAAGGCCTGATGGCACGGCTACACCTCCTGCCGTACTCAACCCCTGTCGAGAGATGACCATGGACCTACACTCCTCCGACGTGCCCCGGCTGGAAACCGACGCGCAGCGCTGGGAGGCGTTCGAGCGGCGCGACCCGGCGGCAGAAGGCCAGTTCGTCGTCGCCGTCGAATCCACCTGCATCTACTGCCGGCCGATCTGCCCGGCCCGGCGCCCGCTGCGGAAGAACATCCGCTTCCTCCCCGACGCCCGCGCAGCGGAGCGCGAGGGCTACCGGGCCTGCAAGCGGTGCAAGCCGGACCAGGCGCTCCCCCCGGCTGCCGACTTCGTGGCCAGGGTCCGCCGGCTTCTCCTCGAGTCGCTCGATGCGCCGCCAGGACTGGAGGCGCTCGCCGAGGCCACCGGGCTGAGCCCGGCCCATCTCCAGCGGACGTTCCGCAAGCACACCGGCCTCTCACCGCGGGAGTTCGTCGCCGCCGCGCGGCTGGAGCGCTGGAAGTCGGGGCTGCGCGCGGGGCGGTCGGTCACCGATGCCTGGCTCGACGCAGGCTACGGCTCGGCGGGACGGGCCTATGCCGCGGCGCGGGACAAGCTGGGGATGCGGCCCGCCGACTACCGGCGTGGAGGCGCAGGGAGGACGCTCACCTGGACCGTCCTCGACACCCCGCTGGGCCTGCTGCTGCTGGCGCGCACCGAGCGGGGGCTCGCCCGGGTGGCGTTCGGGGAGAACGAGGCGGCCCTGGAGCGGATGCTGCGCGCCGAGTTCCCCGAGGCGACGCTGGAGCGGTCCTCGCCGCACTCCGACCGGCGGCTGGCGGCGGTGGTCGCCGCGCTCGGAGAGCAGGACGGGGCCGAGCAGCTCCCGCTCGACGTCCGGGCCACCGAGTTCCAGCGGAGGGTGTGGCAGGCGCTGCGGAAGATTCCCAGCGGCAAGACCGCCAGCTACGCCGAGATCGCCCGCGCGGTCGGGGACGGGCGAGCGGTGCGTGCCGTCGCCCGCGCCTGCGCCACCAACCCGGTCGCCCTGGCCATCCCCTGCCACCGGGTGGTCCACTCGGATGGATCGCTGAGCGGGTACCGGTGGGGCGTGGCCCGGAAGCGCACCCTCCTCGCCGCGGAGAAGGAAGCCGCCGCCAACGGCTGAGCCGTGGTCAGGGCTCGAGTGGCACGTCGAGCACCGGAGCGTGATGCGCCTCCGGGGCGTCGTAGTGCCACCACTCCATCCGGTTGGGCCGGAAGCCGGCGTCGACCATCGCCTTCCGGAGCCGCTCGCGGTTCTCACGGGCCGCGGGAGTCCCGGCGGTGCTCCCGTGGTGCGCTGCCGGACCGAAGGTGTCGAAGGGGGTGGGCATCTCCACCGGCGTCCCATCCTCGGTGTCGAGGGTGAGGTCCACCGCCGCCCCGCGGTTGTGGTTGCTGCCGGTGTGCGGGTCGGCGACGTAGCCCTTCCTCGGGACCAGCCGCCACATCGCCCACTGCACGTGGAGCGGCCGGTAGCAGTCCCAGACGTGGAGGCGGTAGCCCACCGGAGCCAGCGCCCGGGCCACCGCCGCCAGCCGTACCGCTACCGGTTTCAGGAGCAGGCACCGCGCCGCGGGGGGGTACACCGCCTTGCCCAGGAAGTTGTCGGCGGTCGCGTAGCGCAGCTCGACCGTCAGCCCGGGGACGCTCGCCGCCGCATCCACCAGCTCGCTGCTCACCCCTCCGTCGGTGGCGAGCGAGGCAGCCAGGGCGAGCCAAAGCAGCGCCTTCATCGAGCGTAGACCGTGGGGTCGGGCACTCCGGCTGCCCGGAACCCCTCGCGGCGAATGAGGCAGCTGTCGCAGCGCCCGCAGGCACGGCCCTCGCCATCGGGGTCGTAGCAGCTGTGGGTCAGCGCGTAGTCGACCCCCAGGCGCATCCCGGTGCGGATGATCTCCACCTTGGTCATCCCCGACAGCGGGGCATGGATGTGGAAGCGCGCCCCTTCCACGCCGGCGCGGGTGGCGAGGTTGGCCAGCACCTCGAAGGCGCGGATGAACTCCGGCCGGCAGTCGGGGTAGCCAGAGTAGTCCACCGCATTCACCCCGATGTAGACGTCGGTGGCTCCCAGCGTCTCCGCCAGCCCCAGGGCGAGAGCGAGGAACACCGTGTTCCGCGCCGGCACGTAGGTCACCGGGATTCCCTCTGAACGCTCGCCGGCTGGACGGTCCTTGGGCACCGGCACGTCGGCGGTCAGCGCCGAGCCTCCGATGGCCCGGAGGTCGACGGTCACCACCCGCACCTCGCTCACGCCCTGGGCGCGGGCCACTACCCTCGCCCGCTCCAGCTCCACCGCGTGCCGCTGGCCGTACTGCACCAGCAGGCAGGCCGGGTCGAACCCGTCGGCGCGGGCGAGCGCCAGGCAGGTGGCGGAGTCGAGGCCGCCGGAGAGCAGCACCACTGCCCGGCGGCTCACTGTCCCCCCGGTTTCCCCTGCACCGCATTGCTCAGCGAGCAGGACACGCACCCTGCGTCACAGGTCGTGCCGAGGACCTCGATCTCGATGAGATTCACCCCGCACACCAGGCTGGCGTTCCAGATGCCCTCGGGCGAGCGCGGAGGCAGGAACGCCGGGCCGCCCGGAATTCCTCCATCGAGGAGCGTGGCGAACGGCGGGCATCCCCCATCGGGGAGCACCACCGCCGCCGCCTGCGAGCTGCTGAGCACCGCCAGGACGTTCTCCTCGTGGACCAGGATGTCCGGTGGGTCGATGCTCGGACAGTTGCAGCTGGGGAAGACCCGCGGGCTGTCGCCGGCCACGTCGATGACCTGCCCGACGATCACCCCGTACTCGGTGCCCGACCCGTCGGACTGGGTGAGGTAGCCCGCGTCGTAGGGGGTGATCGGCCCGCCGTCCGGCAGCAGCCGACCTCCGTCGGGCGCGGTGGTGTTGTTGTAGGTGACGGAGAGGATGACCCCCGCGTCGATGGGAACGCCTCCGTCGGGGACCAGGAGCTCCGAACAATCGTTGGTGAGGGGCAGGCCCACCGAGACGAGCTGGAAGGTGCCCACCCGCTCCTTCCCCGGGACCGGCACCTCGGCCTTGCAGCCGAAGAGCGCAGCCACTCCGACGACGGCGAGCAGGGCGGCGGTGGGGACGCTGCGGCGCATGCGAGGGCGCCAGGGGTGGCGCGGCCCGGACGTTACACGAGGGAGAGCGCCCGCTGGACCACTGCGGCGAGGGGCGCGCTCCCCGTCAACACCGCCGCGGTGTCGATGGTGTCCGCGTCGGCCCCCCGTGCCACCGGGTCGAGCCAGAGGAGCACCCGGGCCGCCGCGGCCGGGCTGGGAACGGCGGCGAAGGCGCGCGCCGCCGCCGGACCGAGGGCCGGGACCTCTCCGGGCCGGGACAGCGCGGCTCCCTCGCTGCCCAGGGCCAGGGCCAGCGCGGTGAGGTAGGTCAGCTCCACCGGGCCGAAGAGCGAGAGCGCCCCGGCGCCGAGCACCAGCGTCTGGGGGCCGGCCATCCAGGCCTCGGCGGCGCCGGAGGGGTCGAGCCAGGTCTGGAGGCCCGCCGCCCCGAGCTGGCCGAGCGCGTCCTGGAGGACCCGGTCGAGGTTGGGCATCTCCTCGGGGGTGACCTGCACCGCGCCGAGGGGCAGCGTGGTGGTGGTCTCGGCAGGCCCTCGCTCCACCGGGTGGACCTGCACCGGGACGGGGGCTGGCTCCTCGCCGGCGAAGAGGTGACCGAAGGCGGCGGCACGGGCAGCGGCCACCGGATGGCCGGCGCGGCGGAGGGCCTCGGCGTGCTGCGCCCACCCGTCGGGGTCCACCGGCCGCTCGGCGAGGAGCAGCGGCCAGAGCAGGGCGGCCATCGGCGCACCGACGTCCGAGGGGGTCAGGGTCTGTGCCAGCTCCCGGCGCGCCGGATGGGAGAGCAGGTCCAGCGCCGGCATCCCGCCGAGGATGCGGGCAGCGTCGGCGGGGCGCCCGGACCGGGCGGCGGCGATGGCCAGCCCCTCGCGCTCCGCCGGGGTGGTCGCCAGCTGCTCCCGGAGGGCCAGCGCCTCCTCGGTCCGGCCGAGGGCCTGCGCCAGATCCGCCCGGATGCGCAACCGCTCCATCGTCGAGGGGAGCTGGGCCAGCGTGGACAGGGCGTCGGCGTGCCGGCCCAGCTGGACGTACGCAGCCACCAGCTCGTCCTGTCGGCCTTCGAGGTTGGCGTGACCGGAGAGCGAGCTCACCCGCTCGGCGAGATCGACGAAGCGCTCCGGCTCGGATTCGGCGGAGGTCAGGGCGAGGAGCTTCGAGGCCGCGGCGAGGGAGGTCGGGTCCTCGTTGCCCGCCAGGGCCCAGGACTCGCGCGCTGCCTCGACCTTGCCCAGGGCCAGCTCGAGGTCACCGGCCTGGACGCGGAGCCCGGAGCGCTGCACCGGATCGGCCGTCGCCGCCACCCATGCCCGCAGCGCGGCCGCGGCGTCCTCGAGCCGGTTGTCGTCCCGGGCCTGCTCGAAGAGCGCCTGCCACAGCTCGGCGGCGCGGGCCGGCACCCGGGCGGCCAGCAGGCGGAGGCCCCGTTCGCGCTCGGCGCCCCGGCGCGCCCGCACCTGCGTCACCAGCTGGTCGACCAGGGCGTCGGGAGCGGAGGCATCGAGCGTCTCCAGGGCCGGGAAGAGCACCGCCTCGCGCTCGCCGAGGGCGGTGAGCCGCTGGAGGGCGCGGAGGCGCTCCTCTCCCGATGCGTCGGGAGCGAGGAGGATGGCCTTGTGGAGCGAGACCGCGAGGTCCATCGCCCGGCGCGACTCGGCCAGATCGGCGCAGGCCTGTCGCTCGGCGGCGGTGCCCTCGGCGAGGAGGAGCTTGGCCAGGCGGCGGAGGGCCTCGGCGCCCGCGGCTCCCTGGGCCAGCCCCCACAGGCTCTGCCGGACACGGGCCGGATCCTCGAGGCGCTCGGCGATCTCCAAGGCCTGGGTGAATGCGCCCTGCGCCAGCAGCGGCTCGTATCCATGCTCGATCGCCGCGGCGCGGGCCCCGAGCCGGAGAAAGCGATTGCCCCAGGCACCGGGACCCAGCGTCGCCGGATGGAGCCGTGCCACCCGCTCCAGCAGCTCCTGAGCCTCGGCCGGGTCTCCTGCTCCTTCCCAGGCATCGGCGGCCTCGAGCAGCAGGCGCGGTCGATCCTCCGGCGCGGCGAGCTGCGCTGCCTGGGTCAGCGAGGCGGCTGCCTTCGCCAGTTCGCTCGAATCCCGCATCAGGCTCGCCAGGAGCAGCAGCGCGTCCTGGCTCGCCTCGGTGGCCACCGAGGCGCGGGCCAGCCGGGCCGCCCGCGCATCGTCCCCGGCCTGGTGCGCCGCCTGTGCTGCGGAGAGGAGCAGGCGGGCGCGCTCCGGCCCCTTCTGGAGCTCGGCCCGCGCGGCGAGCACCGTCGCCCGGGCCAGCGCATCGTCGTCGGAGGCGAGGAGCGGAACCAGCAGCTCCAGCGCCTCGCTGTAGCCAGGGGCGGAGCGACCACCGGCAGCCAGGGGCTCCAGCAGTGCCCGGGCTTCATCGCGCTCGCCGCGGGCGATCAGCAGGCCAGCCAGCTCGAGCTTCAGCTGCGCCGACCCGTCGTCGGCGGGGGCGACCGAGACCAGGCCGCGCAGGACCGGAAGGAGGGCATCGCCATCCCCCCGCGCCCGGTGGGCCTCGGCCAGCGCCTTCAGCACCGGAAGGTGATGGGAGTCGGCCTTGAAGGCGCGCTCCAGCAGGCCGCGCGCGGCGCCAGCATCGCCGGCTCCCTGGGCCAGTGTCGCCGCCTCGCTGAGCAGCGCCGCGGCCCGCCTTCCCCCGCTCGCCTCTGCCGCCCGCTCCAGCAGCACCGCCAGCTCCGCCTTCCGGCCGGCGGTGCGCAGGCCTGCCAGCGTGCGGTCGACGATGGGCGCCTCGCCGGGGTGGAGGTCGGCCAGGGGAACCAGGGCCTCCAGCGCCTCCCCGGGTGAGTCGACCAGCGCCGCGGCACGGCGGTACAGCGCCTCGGCCTCGTCGGGACGGGCGAGTCGGGCCAGGCGCACCGACGTCCGGTAGAGCCCGGCGGTGTCCTGCCGGCGGCCATGGACCTCGGCGAGGAGCGAGAGCGCCTCGCGGCCCCGCTCGCCGTCGGGGTCGGCCGACGCCACCGCCTCCAGCGCATCGGCCGCATCGTGGAGCGCTCCCGAGGCGAGGGCGGCGTGGCCCAGTCGGAGCTGCAGCCGCGTGCGCTGGGCGGTGGGCAGGTCGGGGGCAGCGGCGAGTGCCCGTCGATCGTAGGGCTGGGCCGCCTGCGCTCCCCCGGCTGCTGCGGCCAGCTCTCCCCGGGCGAGCAGGGCCCTGACATCGTCGGGCTGGCCGCGGAGCAGCTCGTCCCAGGCCTCGGCGGCGAGCAGCGCTTCTCCGGACCGGGTGAGCAGCTCGGCCCGCTCGGCGAGCAGCGCCGGGGCCTCGGTGGAGACGGCCCGGGCGCGCTGGGCGAGGAGCTGGGCCAGGGCGCGGGGATCGCTCTCCACCCGCGTCCGCCGGGCAGAGAAGGCGGCGTCGAGCTCGGGCGCCTGGGCGAAGGCGGCATCCTCCGCGGTGCGGGCTTCCTCCTCGCGCCCTCCAGCACGGAACGCGGCCGATGCCTTCAGCCAGCTCCGGGCCGCCTCGGCACCCGCCTGTCGCTCGGCGCGGGCCGCCTCCAGCCGGGCCAGGGCGACCACGTCGCCGGCCGACTCCAGCCAGGCGGCATGGCGGGGGTACGTCGCATGGAAGGGGTCGTCGCGGAGGAGCAGCGCGCGGTACGGCGCAGCGTCGCCCTCCCGGCCCTCGGAAACCAGGAGGTCCACCAGCTCGCCGGTAACCGTGGTGTCGGCGGGCGCGAAGTTGTGCGCGGCGGCCAGCGCGTCCAGGGCCTGCTCGAAACGTCCGAGCCCGCGGTAGAGCCGCGCGGCGCGGCGGAGGAGCTGCGCCCGCGCCGCGGCCTCGGGGCGGCTCCGGGCGGCCTCCAGGTAGTAGGCGGCCAGGTCGGCGCCCCGGCCACTCCGCTCCAGCAGCTGGACCAGCAGGGACTCGGCGCCGGAGTGACCGGGCACCTCGGCCAGCGCATCGCGCAGCAGCGCCTCGGCCGCGGAATCGTCGGCCAGCGGACCGGCCTGCAGCTCGGCGGCCTGCACCAGCGCGTCGGCCACGCCCTGTGGCGTGGGCTGGAGCGCCGCCCCGCGCACCAGCCACCCGGCGCGCCCGCGGAGGTCTCCCTGCTGCTCGGCGAGCATCGCCAGCCGGCCCGCCGTGGCCGCGTCGGGCGAGAGCTCGAAGGCGCGACCGAGCGCTGCCACTGCCCCGTGGACGTCGTTGCGGGCGGTGAGAAGGAGGTCGGCGCGGCGGCGCTCGGCGGCACCGGCCTCACCGAGGCGCCCGGCGGTCTCCAGCGTGGTCCGGAGCAGGGCCAGCGCCCCCAGGGCATCCTCGCTCCGGTCCGCCGAGGACGCGGTGGACTCGAGCGTGGTGAGGGCCTCCACCGCGCCGGCGGTGTCCCCCAGGGCCATCGAGCGCTCGGCCACTGCCCGGAGGGACTCCAGCAGCGCCGAGATGCGGCCGGTCTCCCGGTGGAGCTCGACCCGCGCCCGGTGTGCCTCCAGCGGCTCGGTGAGCATCGACGCTGCGCGCACCAGCAGCCGGTCGGCCAGGTCGGGGTCGGCGAGCTCGGCCCGCGCTCGCCCGGCCAGCGTCAGCAGGGACCGCCCGGTGTGCTCCGACGACGGACGGCCGAGGTGGTACTCGGTCAGCAAGGTGACCGCGCCACGGGGGTCGGTGCGACCGCGGAGCTCGGCCAGACGCTCCACCGCGGACTCGGGGGTGAAGGGGCGCTCCACCAGCCGCCGCAGGACGTCCTCCGCTCCTCCCGGCTCTCCGGCACTCTCGAGGAGATCGGCGTGGGCGAGGAGGACCTCGGTGCTCAGCGTGGGGTTGGCGTCGAGGTCGAGGGCGGGAGTGAGCGCGCCGAAGAGCTGGAGGGCCTCGGCGTTCGCCCCGGCGGCATAGAGCGAGAGGGCCAGGGTGGCGAGGGCCGTCCCGGTGGCGGGGACGAGCCCGTGGGCCTGCCGGCGCAGGGCGAGCGCGGCCTCGGCATCACCGGCCCGTCCGGCCAACTCGGCCGTCTCTCGCAGCAGCGCCGCGGCGGCCTCCGGAGGAACCCGGGGCACCAGCCGGTTGAGCACCGGGACGGCATCGCTCCACGCCCCGCGCTTCAGCTGCAGGCGGACCAGCTTCTCCGCCGAGGGGGCGTCGGCCGGCTCGAGCTGGACGGCGCGGTGGAAGGCTGCCTCGGCGGCCTCGGCACGTCCCAGCCGCTCCTGGAAGAGCGTCCCCAGCTCGGCGTGAAGGACGGCGGAACGCTCCCGCGGCGCGCGCTCAGCTTCCACTTGCAGCAGCCCGGCCACCGCTTCCCAATCGCCGGCCCGTTCCAGCAGCGCCCGCAGCCGGGCCAGGGCCCGCGGATGGCGGGGGGAGATCTGCAGCACCCGCCGGTAGGAGTCGATGGCCGAGGGCGCATCGCCCCGCTCCTCGGCGAGCTCGGCGCGCTCCAGCAGCACGTCGCCCCGCAGCGCATCGGGGGCAGCCTCCGCGGCGTGGAGGAGCGCCTGGGAGGCGGCGTCGAGTCCCCCGCGCCGGCGCTCCAGTCGCGACAGCGTGCGCCAGGCCTCGGCGGCATCGGCCGGCGCGGCGTGGCGGGTGGCTTCCTGGAGCGCGGCCTCGGCCAGGGCGGGCTCGGTGTCGAGCAGCGAGCGCCCCAGCGCCAGCAGCCGGGGGGCGGCCTCGGGTGCCAGGCTCTCGTCGTCGGCCAGTGCCTTCTGCCACGCCTCCAGCTCTCCGGGCCGGTCATCCGACTCGTGGGCGAGGAGGGCCACCTCCTTCCACAGCGCCGCCGGCTCCGCGGCGTCGCTGGCGGCGAGGCGAAGCTCCTCCCGGGCCGCCGAGCGTTCTCCGCGGGCGCGAAGCAGCCGGGCCCGGGCGATGCGGTGCTCGGCGCGGGCGGTGCCGGTGGTGAGACCGACCAGCCGGGTACGCAGGGCCAGCGCCTCGGCGTCGCTGCCGGGCGCCGCCGGGGGCAGCACGGGCGAGAGCTCGACCAGCCGGCGGAGCGCGTCGATGGCCTCGCTGGGCCGGTGCAGCTCCAGCGACAGCTCGACCAGCTCCTGGCACGCCGCCCGGGCCTGTTCGCCGGAGAGCTTCGGCCACAGCCCGGAGAGGAGCGCGGCCAGCGCCTCCACCGCCCCGGCGCTCCGGTGCAGCGCCGCGAGCTGGAGCAGCGCCTCCACGTCGTCGGGGGCGGCGTCGGCGTAGGCTGAAAGGTGGCGACGGGCGGCGTCGGCGTCTCCGGAGCGGACCGCGCTCTCGGCAGCCATCCGCTCCAGGCGCTTCCGGTCACCCGGGGGCACCACCGCCGGGTCGGCCCGGGCCAGCGACAGCGCGGCCT
>Ga0318563_10000781_pt1 | contig 13188 bp, 11 predicted proteins | sample GRESIP066b5f19_FD_203689 | JGI IMG/M metagenome (GOLD analysis project Ga0318563, IMG submission 203689) | Tropical soil microbial communities from Luquillo Experimental Forest, Puerto Rico - GRE.SIPMG.066b5f19 | ecosystem: Environmental > Terrestrial > Soil > Tropical forest > Bulk soil... | reverse complement strand
GCGCCGGGCAGCCGCTGCCCGGCCCCGAGTGGGAACAGCGGCTGCCCGGCGCCGCGCCGGTACCGCTGTTCCTGGCCGGCCGGTGCCGGCGGCGGTAGCCGCGCCCGCGGGCAGCAGGGGCCCTAGCCGCGTCCCTGGTCAGGGGCGTGGTAGCCGCGCCCCGCGGCCAGGAGGAAACAACGGCGGGCGGGTCAGAACGGAATGAACGGCAGGCGGACGCCGGCGGGCTCGACGCGGACCTGGGCGTCGGACGGCGCCTCCTGCCTGATGTGCTCGGCGAGCGCGCGGGCGTCATCGTCGTTGTTGGCGCCGACGATGAGGAACTTCCAGCGCCGCACCACGGCATAGCCCTCGCCCTGCAGCTTGTCCGCGAGGGCGACCGCCTCCCGGTGCGACCCGAGCTCGGCCCGGGCCTGAAACGCGGCTGTCCCGGATGCCAGGGCATCCGCCGTTTCGGCGTCCTCCAGCCGCTGGTGCTCGGCCTGGCGCTCGGCCTCGGTCTGCGGCATCGCGACATCCGGGCTGCGCCACTCCTCCTCGATCGGATGCCAGCGGTCTATCGCGAACTCCGCCTCGATGCCTTGCTGATCCAGCACTTCCCGGGCGGTCCGCTCGGCCTCGCGGGCGGCGACTTCGGTGCCCGCGTACAGGAAGATCTGCGAGTCACCCGCGCCAACCACGATGTTGCTCCCGAGCAAGGTGCGGACGTCTTGTTCCACCTCCTTCTCGGAGAAGGATTGCCGCGCCTGCTCAACGTGTGCCTGGCCGGTCAGCGAGATCGTCACGCGCCAGTCGGTGCTCTCCGTCACGGCGTGACTCTAGCGCACGCGCCCCCGGCCTGCCGGCGATGCGCCAGGGGCTGGCGCGTTCCCCCGTGACGCTCGGCGCGCTGGGCGCGCGAGTGTCTATCCAGGAGGTCGCCGACCCAGTGCCGGGCAACGCGGAGGTCCTGATCTCCGTCAAGGCGTTCGGGGTCAACCATGCGGAGACGCATATCGTGGTGGCCGGGTGAGGACGCGGCCGCCGGGATCGCTGTTGTTCCGGTCGGCTCGGGGACAGACTGCCTAGAGCAGGGTGAGACCGGAGGCATCACCCCCTGGAAGGCGGGAGCTGACGATGACGACACGCGAAATCCGGATCGACCGGGGCCGCACCCTGGCCGACCAGGCCGAGACGGGGCACAACCGGTGGCATCCCGACATCCCGCCGATCCTGGAGTGCGGCCCGGGCGACGAGGTGATCCTGGAGACCCGCGACGCGCTCGACGGGCAGCTGACCGCGGACACGACCCTGGCGCAGGTGGGTCAGGCGGACCTCGGCGTCGTCCACCCGCTGACCGGGCCGGTGTATGTGGCCGGTGCCCGGCCCGGGGACCTGCTGGAGGTGGAGATCCTCGAGGTCGCGCCGGAGCCGTTCGGCTTCACTGCCCAGCTGCCCGGCTTCGGGTTCCTCGCCGACGTGTTCACAGAGCCCTATCTGATCCGGTGGCGGCTCGAGAACGGCTCCGCGACCTCCGAAGACCTGCCCGGGGTCCGCGTGCCCGGTGCGCCGTTCATGGGCACGATCGGCCTGACCCCGGGCCACGAGCTGATGCGCCGCACGCGTGACCGGGAACAGGCAGCGCTCGACGCCGGTGGCGTCGTGCTGCCCCCCGATCCCGCTGGTGCGGTCCCGGCCACCGAGGCGATCGCCAGGGAGGCGCTGCGGACGATCCCGCCGCGGGAACAGGGCGGGAACGTGGACATCAAGCACCTCGTGGCCGGCACCAAGCTGTTCCTCCCCGTGGACACGCCGGGCGCGCTGTTCTCCGCCGGTGACGCGCACTTCGCCCAGGGCGACTCCGAGGCATGCGGTACCGCCATCGAGATGGCGGCCACGCTGCGGGTGCGCTTCGCCGTTCACTCCGGCGCCGCGGCGGCGCGGGGGATACGTGGGCCGCGGTTCTCCCGTGAGGGCAGCCCCTCGGCCGCGCCGACCGCCGAGCCCGCGCGCTACGTCGCCACCACCGGGATGCCGCTCACCGAGGACGGCGAGAACCGTCCCGGCGACCTGAGCCTCGCGGCCCGCAACGCGCTCCTCGCCATGATCGATGAACTGCAGGAACGCGGGTTCAGCAGGCCGCAGGCGTACGCGCTGTGCAGCGTTGCCGTCGACCTCAAGGTGAGCCAGGTCGTGGACGTCCCCAACGTCCTGGTCTCGGCCTTCCTGCCGCTCGACATCTTCGGGTAACGCGGCGTCGGCAGAGAAGAGGCACCGTGCCCGCCAGTGAGGCTGAGCCGTTCCAGGCCGAGCCGTTCCAGATCACCGTGGATGCGGCGGTGATCGACGATCTGCGCGGGCGGATCCGGAACGCCCGCCTGCCCGAGGCGTCCCCCGGCAGGCCGTGGGGCCAGGGCACCGACCGTGACTGGCTGGCGGGGCTGCTCGGATACTGGGCCGGCGGCTTCGACTGGCGGGCGGCGGAGCGCGCGCTGAACGGCTTCGCGCACTACCGCGCGCGGGTGGGCGGCGCCGAGATCCACTTCGTGCACGAACGGGCGCGCCGGGGCACCGGGATTCCGCTGATCCTCGGTCATGGCTGGCCCAGCTGCTTCGCCGAGCTGCTGCCGCTGGTCCCGCTGCTCACCGACCCGGCCGCGCACGGGATCCGCGGCCCCGCCTTCGACGTGGTCATCCCGTCCCTTCCCGGCTACGGCTTCTCGCCACGGCCCGCCGCGGGCGGGGTGACCTACCGGCATGTCGCCAGCCTGTGGCACCGGCTGATGCATGGCCTGGGCTATGCCCGCTATGGCGCCGGCGGCGGTGACTTCGGGGCCGGGATCGCGACGTTCATGGCCATCGACGACCCCGGGCCGCTGATCGGGCTGCACCTCACCAACCTCGAACTTGCCCCCTACACCGGCCCCGGATCCCGCCCGCTGTCCGGCCGCGAGGAGGCCTATGCCGAGCAGGCCCGGCGCTGGGATCAAAGCGAGCGGGGCTACAACGCGATCCAGTCGACCAAGCCGCAGACCCTCGGGTATGCGCTGAACGACTCCCCGGCCGGCCTCGCCGCGTGGATCCTGGAAAAGTGGCGCTCCTGGAGCGACTGCGGGGGCGACCTCGAATCCCGCTTCTCCCGTGACTTCCTGCTCACCGTGGTCACGCTCTACTGGGTGACCGGGACGATCACCTCCTCCATGCGCGACTACTTCGACAACCGCCGCTGGCAGGGCGAGCCGCGCCTGCGTCCCGGCGACCTGGCCCGGGCGCCGGCCGCCGTCGCGGTCTTCCCGCACATGCTCGTCCCCGAGGGCGAGCCGCCCCGGGAATGGGCCGAGCGGCTCTACGACATCCGCCGCTGGACCGTCATGCCGCGGGGCGGGCACTTCGCCCCGGCCGAGGAACCGGAACTCGTGGCCCGCGACATCGCGGCGTTCTACGAGGCCCTGGACCGGTGACCGCCGGATCGAATCGGCGGCGGACGAGCGCGGCACGGCGCGGCCTTTGCCAGGATGAGCGTATGCAGCTGCGGATATTCACCGAACCTCAGGAGGGCGCCGAGTACAGCACGCTGCTGGCGGCCGCCCAGGCCACCGAACGGCTCGGCTTCGACGCGTTCTTCCGCTCCGACCATTACCTGGCCATAGAGAGCCCGGGCCCGCCCGGGCCGACCGACGCCTGGATCACCCTGGCGGGCCTGGCCCGCGAGACCTCACGGATCCGGCTGGGCACGCTGGTGACCCCGGTCACGTTCCGCCTCCCCGGGCCGCTGGCGATCACGGTCGCACAGGTGGACCAGATGAGCGGCGGCCGCGTGGAACTCGGGCTGGGCACCGGCTGGTTCGATGCGGAGCACACCGCCTACGGGATACCGTTCCCTCCGGTTGCGGAGCGGTTCGGACGCCTCGAAGAACAGCTGGAGGTCATCACCGGGCTGTGGGGGACCGCCGAGGGGAAGACGTTCTCGTTCAGCGGCAGCTACTACACGCTCACCGATTCGCCGGCGTTGCCCAAGCCGGCCCAGCGGCCTCGCCCGCCGGTCCTGATCGGCGGCGGCGGCGAGCGCCGGACCCCCCGGCTCGCGGCGAGGTTCGCCGACGAGTACAACGTGCCGTTCGACACCGTGGAGGCCAGCGCCGCCGCGTTCGGGCGGGTGCGCCAGGCGTGCCAGGAGGCGGGCCGGGACCCCGGATCGCTGGTGTACTCGGCCGCGCAGACCGTGTGCTGTGGCCGGGACGAGGCCGAACTGGCCCGCCGGGCGCAGGCAACCGGCGAGCAGCTGGCTGACCTGCGGCAAAGCGGCCTGGCCGGTTCGCCCGCCGAGATCGTGGACAAGCTGGGCCGGTTCGCGCGCGCCGGTGCGGAGCGGATCTACCTCCAGGTCCTCGACCTGCACGACCTCGGCCACCTGGAGCTGATCGCGGCCGAGGTCATGCCGCAGGTCCGGTGAGGCGCGGCGGGCCGCTGCCCGGCCCGCCGGCGGTCAGCTGCCTATCGGCCGGGCTGCCGCGGCGCCCTCCAGCATGGTCTCGGCGACGAGGGTGTAGGCGAGGACCCAGGCCTCGTGGGTCTGCGCGTCGAACTCCTCGCCGAGGACGGCCGCGAGCGCGGCGATGAGGGAATCGCCGATTGTCTGGTAGTCCCTGGTCCGCACCCCGTAACCGACGTGGCGCGCGCCGAGGGCCCGGGTGTGGACGAGCAATTCGGCGAGCCGGGGCATGGACTGGACGATCTCGGTGAGCTTCTGGGCGAACTTGACCCGCAGTTCGGCCAAGTCGGACGGGAACAAGGGCCGCAGCGCCGGGTCCCGCTGGAACACCTCCTGGTAGAACCGGGCCGTAAGGGCGGGCAGATCCGGGCCGAGGCGGTCGAACGACGACTGGACCAAGGTGATCTGCTCCGGCGTCATAGCGTGCTCCCGAGTGCTTGGGTCAGGCCGGCGCGGCTGGTGACACCGAGCTTGGCGTAGGCGTGCTGCAGATGGTTGTTCACCGTCCGTACCGACAAGTACAGACGTTCGGCGATGTCCTTGCTGGCCATGCCGGTCGCGGCGAGCAGCACGACCTCCCGTTCCCGGCCCGAGAGCGGGTCGGCCGCGGCGGCATTGACCGTGGCGAGGTGCAGCAGCCCGGGGGTGTTAGCGCCCTCGCAGGCGGCCGCGAGCGCGGTGGATCGGCGCAGTGCCGCGGTGGCTGCCCGCCGGTCCCCGGCGCGGCCGAACGCGTCGGCCGCGCCGCCGGCGGCCTCGGCAGCTAGTAGCAGCGCGCCCAGGGATTCGAAGTCGTCGGCGGCACCGCTGAGTTCCGCGCCGCCGCGTGCCCGGGCGGCGGCGGCGTGCCGGGCGCGGGCGGACACCAGTTGCGAGTCGCACGCGCTGGCCAGCTCGCTGAGGCGGGCGGAAACGTCCTCGCCGCTGGTGCGCATCAGGTCGTGCAGGAGCCACGACTCGGTGACCCGGTGGCCGGTCGCGGCCGCCTCCGCCGCCGCGGCGCGGAACGCCTCCGCCGATTCGGCCGGCCGCCGCGCTGCGCTGGCGGCCCACGCGTCGGCGAGCCGCTGCTCCGGCCCGAGGAAACCAAACGGCGGCACGGCCGCACGCTCGGCCAGCGCCTGGGCGGCGGCGTCCGGCTCACCGAGCATGGCATGCGCCAGGGCCAGGCCCGAGAGGGCGACGCGCCGCGAGCCGGCGAAGCGGCTGGACTGCGCCAGCCCGGCCGCCTCGGCGTAGCAACGGCGGGCGGTCGTCAGCCGGCCCTGCAGGATGGCTACCCGCCCGAGGTTTATGGCGAACCAGATCTGGGCGATGGGCACCCGCTGGGAGGCGACGATCTCGGCACCCGCCCGGCCCACCTGCTCGGCCTCGGCGAGCCGGCCCGCCTCGGTCAGGGCGAACACCTGGTTGACGACATGCATGGCCGGGTGCGCGATGCCCGGCTCGTCGCCAAGCGCGACGTGGTCGGCGTGGCCGTCCCGCGCGAGAGCCAGCGCTTCGGCCGTGCGTCCCGCCGATGCCAGGGCGACCGCCCCGGCGATCGCCCGCACGGCCCGGGCCCGCTGGTCGCCGCTGGTGGTGCGCCCGAGCACCGCCAGCGCCCGATCGGGCTGCCCCGAGAACGTCAAGACGGAGGCCTCGTCGGCCACGAGTTCCTCCGCGAGCGGCGGTGAGGTGACCACGGCCCGGGCGGCGGCGTTGATGGCCAGCGCCTTTTCAGGCTGGCACAGGCCCCACTGGGCGTTCTTGGCCCGGGTGACCGCCAGCAGGAGGGCGGTGTGCTCGCTGCTGGGCAGTTCCTGCCCCAGGGCGAGCACCCGCTCGGAAGCGTCGAAGGCGCCGAGCTCATACAGGGCCTCGCCCAGCAGCAGCGCGCCCACCGCGTCCAAGTCCTCGCCGGGCACCGCCTCCATCAGGCGCCGCACCATCCGGAAGTCGTGGGCGTAGCGGGCCAGGTGGGCGCCGCGGGCCAAGACGGCCGGGTCGGGCTGCGCCCCGGCATCCAGCCGCCACACCGCGATCCGCAATTCCGCCGGGCCGGGGGCGGAGCCTGCCGCCTCCAGCCGCTCCGCCTGGGCCAGCAGCACCGCCCGCGCCCGCAGCTTCGGCATGGCGGCGCGGACCACCCTCGCGTGCAGCGGGTGGGCCAGGCGCACCTGCGCCTCGGCGACCGCAATCGTCACCAGACCGGCCCGTTCCAGCGACTCGAGCACCCCGGCGGGGGCGGCCGTCTCCAGGTAGCCGAGCTCCACCGGCTGGCACAGCGCGAGCAGTTCGACCACCGAGCGGGCCTCGGCCGGCAGCCCCCCGATCCGCTGCTCGACCAGGTCGAGCAGCCTGCTTGTGGCCGGCAGGAAGTCCTCCAGGTGCCATACCCCCGACCGCTCGACCAGTGCCCCCGAGTCGAGCGCGCCAAGGGTCAGTTCATGCAGGTACAGCGGGTTACCCCGGGTGGCTTCCCAGAACTCCCGCCCCGCACCGCCCTCGATCGGGCCGCCCAGGGCCAGGTGCAGCAGCGTGTCGACGTGGGCGCGGCTGAGGTCATGCAGGTCGACCCGCTCCAGCCTGCCGTCCCGCCACAGGTCGGTCAGCAGGTCCGGAACGGGCTCGCCGGTGCGCACGGTGGCGATCAAGAAGATCGACCGTTGCGCGGCCAGGTACCCGAGCAGGGCCAGTGAGGCGGCGTCGAGCAGGGCCACGTCGTCGGCCACGATCACGAGGCGGCGGCCGCGATGGCGTTCGTGGAGGGCCTGGCGGGTCTGCTCGAACAGCGCCACCGGGTTGACCTGCCCGTCGGGGCCCAGCCCGCCGAGCCCGTCCGGGAGCAGGGCAGCCACCCCGCCAAGCGGCAGCAGCGCGGTCGTCCGGCTGCCCGCCACCCGCTGCGCCGGATGACCGCTCGCCGCCGCCTGGTCGGCGCACTCATCGGCCAGCCGGGTCTTGCCCACCCCGGCCCGGCCGTAAATCACCAGGCCCGCTCGCTCGCCGGAGCCCAGAGCCCGCTCGAACACGTCAAGCTCCGGCCGGCGCCCAATGATCGGCCATCGTGGCAGTGTCATGACCACACCGGACACAATGCCAGCCCTGGCCAAGGGTGGCCAGGGCTGGCCATCGCCAGTCACCGAACCCAGCGGGCCGCACTTAGGCGGTCACCAGGGCCGGGCGGAGGCCGGCCACGATCCCGACGATGTGATCGGCCAGGTGGCCGGGGACGCCCAGGCTGTCGAGCGTCGCGGCGAGATGGACGGCGGTCCGGTCGAAATCGGCATCGCTGATGCCCAGGCGACGGTGTGCCTGGGCAAGGTCAGGTCCCCGGTAGCGCTCGGGACCGCCGAGGGCCTCGCCAAGGATCGTGACGACGTACGCGCGGTGCTTGGCGGCCACGCCGCCGGGGAAGAACCGGCTGAGCACCGGATCGTCGAGGAGCCGCCCGTAGAGGCCCTCGACGGCGGCCGAAACGGCCGCGCGGCCGCCGATCGCCTGGTAAACGTTGACCGCCGTGGCCTCGGCCGGCGCGGCGGTGTCTGAGCAAACGGTCATGGTAGGTCTCCTTGTTCGGGTAACTACCGTGACGATGCCTGGAGCGCGGCCGCGCGCGCCTGAGCAACGGTTGCTCATTTGCGCGCCCGCCCGCGGCTGAGTAATCGCCGCTCAACTGAGGCGGTCGCGGGGCGACGGCCGGGGCGCGGGGCCTAGCCGCCCGGAATCTCGGTCGCGTCCGTGGCGGCGTAGCGCTGCTCGGCCGCGCGGACCTCGGGCAGGCCGATGAAGTCGAGGAACTCGGCAAACGAAGGCAGGTCGCCGAGCGCCGCGGCGGGGGTGCCGGCCTGCGCGATCTCCCGGAGTATCCGCCGCATCCCGGCGGTCGCCGCGAGCAGCGTGCCGATGGGGAAGATGACGATGCGGTAGCCCATTTCCTCCAGGCGAGCCAGGCTGACCGGCGGGGTCTTGCCGCCCTCGGCCCAGTTGAACAGCAGCGGCACACCGGGGAAGGCGCGGGCCGCCTGCGCGGCCTCGGCCTCGCTGGTCAGTGCCTCGATGAACAGGACGTCCGCACCGGCCTGCAGGTAGCGCCGGGCCCGCGCCAGGGCATGCTCGAAGCCTTCCACGGCTCTCGCGTCGGTCCGGGCGATGATCACAAAGTCAGGGTTACCGCGGGCCTCGGTCGCGGCTCGGATCTTGGCTGCCATCTCCTCCGCGGGGATGACCAGCTTGCCGTCCATGTGCCCGCACTTCTTGGGGGCGACCTGGTCCTCGATGTGGATCCCGGCGGCCCCGGCAGCCTCATAGGCGCCGACCGTGCGGATCACGTTGAGGGGGTTGCCGTAGCCGGTATCGGCGTCGGCGATCACCGGGATGTCCACGCTGGCTGCGATCCGCCCGGCGTTGTCCGCCATCTCGGTCATGGTCAGCAGCCCGACGTCCGGCCGGCCGAGCAGGGCGGCCGAGGTGCCGAACCCGGTCATGTACACCGCGGGGAACCCGGCCTCCTCCACCAGCCGGGCGGCCAGCGGGTCGAACGCCCCCGGCGCCACGATCATCTGCCCGGATTCCAGCAGGGCCCGCAGCCGGGACGGGCCGCCCCGACCGCGGGTGAGCCGGGCGGTCATCGCACGGCCCGCACCGGCGGGCCCTGCCCGGCCAGCCCGGTTACCGCAGTCACGGCCATGGTCACCCTCACCCCTCACGCAACGGGCCAGCCCGAGCCTACGGGCATCGCCGGCCACCGCCGGCCGCCGCACCCGGCGCCGGGCCGGCGACTCCCGGGCCGGCGACTCCCGGTCCCGCTGGGCGCGCCGCCCGCGGTCAACTCCTACTATGGCTGCCGTGACGCGCAGCGATTACCTCGAGCGGTTCGCCGACCTGGTCGTCCGGGTCGGCGTCAACGTCCAGCCCGGCGGCGGCGTTCTGGTCAGCGCCGACATCGCCCACCTGGAGATCGCGCGGGCGGTGGTGGAGCGCGCTTACGCCGCCGGCGCCGAATGGGTCGAAGTCGACTGGTCGGACGGCCCGATCAGGCACTCGCGGCTTGCCCACGCGAGCCTCGAGAGCCTGAAGAAGCCGCGGCAATGGGCCATCGAGCGGACCAAGGAGCTCGCCGCGGAGCGGGCCGTCGCGATCCGGCTCAGCGGCGACCCCGATCCGCACCTGTTCGACGATATCGATCCGGCGAAGGCCGCCGCGTTCCCGATGGAAGAGGTGATGGCCCGGCAGGAGGCGGTGCTCGGGCAGCGGCTGCGCTGGACCGTGGTCGCCGCGCCGAACCGGGGCTGGGCGCAGGAGGTCTTCGGCGAGCCCGATGTCGAGCGGCTGTGGGACGCGGTCGCCACGGCGATGCGCCTCGACGAGGCCGACCCGGTCGCCGCCTGGCAGGAGCGGAGCGCGGAGCTGGCCGCCCGCGGGCGCGCGCTGGACGCCCTGGACCTGACCGAGCTGCGCTACCACGGTCCGGGCACCGATCTCACGGTCGGGCTGCTGCCGGACACCCGGTGGACCGGCGGCGGCGCGACCGACCCGGACGGTTTCGCGTACCTGCCAAACATCCCCACCGAGGAGGTCTTCACCAGCCCCGACCGGCACCGGGCCGACGGCACGATCAGCCTGACCAAGCCGGTGATCGTCAACGGCCAGGTGGTCGAAGGGCTGCGGGCCACGTTCTCGGGCGGCCGCATCGCCGAGGTCAGCGCGACATCGGGGACCGGCGCGGTGCGGGCCCAGCTGGACACCGACGAAGGTGCCCGGAGCCTGGGCGAGGTTTCGCTCGTGGACCGTGACTCGCGGATCGCCAGGGCGGGCATCTTGTTCCACAACACGCTGTTCGACGAGAACGCGGGCTGCCACGTTGCCTGGGGGCAGAGTTTCTCGTTCGCGGTGGCGGGCGGCCCGGAGATGAGCGACCAGGAGCGGCTTGAGATCGGGCTCAACCGCTCGGCGGTGCACACCGACGTCGTGATCGGCGGCGCCGGCCTGACCGTCACCGGCACCGGCCCGCGGGGCACCGCGGAGATCATCCGCGACGACGAGTGGGTGCTCGGGTCCTGACGGTCATGCCTGGCACCGCTGCTGTCCCCGACCGGGCCCGGGTTGTCGTCGTCGGCGGCGGCGTCATCGGCGCGTCCGCCGCGTATCACCTCGCCCATCTGGGGGTGCCCGACGTGGTGCTGCTGGAGCGGGACCGGCTGACCTCGGGCACCACCTGGCACGCGGCGGGGCTGATGGCAACCTTCGGCTCGACCTCGCAGGTCTCGACTGAGCTGCGGATGTACACCAGGGACCTGTACGCCCGGCTGGAAGCGGAGACCGGGCAGGCCACCGGGCTGAAGCAGGTAGGGCTGATCGAGCTGGCCATCGAGCCGGGCCGGCTGGAGGAGTACCGGCGGGTGGCCGCGTTCAACCGGCTGTGCGGCGTGGAGGTGCATGAGATCTCACCGGGCGAGGTCGCCAAGTTCTTCCCGCCGGCCCGGGTCGACGACGTGCTGGCCGGCTTCTACATCCCGGGCGACGGGCGGGTTAACCCGGTCGACGTGACGATGGCACTGGCCAAGGGGGCCCGGATGCGCGGCGCGCGGATCCTCGAGGGCGTGCCGGTCACCGGGTTTTCCAAGGACCGCGGCGCGGTCACCGGGGTGCGCACGCCGCGGGGTGACATCGAGGCCGAGTACGTGGTCAACTGCGCCGGGATGTGGGCCCGCCAGCTTGGCGAGCTGGCCGGGGTGAACATCCCGCTGCAGGCGGCCGAGCACTACTACCTGCTGACCGAGCCGATCGAGGGGGTGGACGGCGGCTGGCCCGTGCTGGAGGACCCGGCCAACTACGGCTATTACCGGGAAGAGGGCGGCGGCCTGATGCTGGGCCTGTTCGAGCCGGTCTGCGCGCCGTGGAGCGTCGGGGGCGTCCCCGACGGCTTCTCCTTCGGCGAACTCCCCCCGGACTGGGACCGGATGGCCCCCTACCTCGAGCGCGCCATGTCCCGGATACCGATGGTGGCCGGCGTCGGCGTGAAGAAGTTCTTCTGCGGCCCGGAGAGCTTCACCCCCGACCTGCTGCCGATCGTCGGTGAGGCGCCGGAGCTGAGGAACTACTTCGTCGCCGCCGGGCTGAACTCGATCGGGATCCTGACCGGCGGGGGAATCGGCCGGGTGGTCGCGCAGTGGATCGCCGATGGCCGCCCCGACATCGACGTGACCGGCATCAACATCGACCGGCTGCACCGCTACCAGGCCAACCCGGAGTACCGGGCGACCCGCACCGTGGAGTCGCTTGGCCTGGTCTACGCGACCCACTACCCGAACCGGTCCATGACGACCGCGCGCGGCGCCAAGGTGTCCCCGGTTCACCACCGGCTGGTCGCGCAGCGCGCCTGGTTCAAGGACGTCAGCGGCTGGGAGGGCGCCGACTGGTACGCCCCCGATGGCGCCGAGCCAGAGCCCGGCGAACTGTCCTGGGGGCGGCCGGACTGGTTCGGCTACTGGGAGGAAGAGCATCACGCCGCCCGCACCGGCGTGATCTTGATGGACATGGCCTTCATGGCCAAGTTCGACGTGCGGGGCCGTGACGCCGGGCGGGTACTGGAGCAGGTCTCCGCCAATCACGTCAACGGTGAGCCCGGCCGGATCACCTACACCCAGTGGCTCAACCCGGCGGGCACGCTGGAAGCCGACCTCACCGTGACCAAGCTGGACGAGGACCGGTTCTGGGTGGTCGCCTCCGACACCGCGCACCGGCACGCGGAAACCTGGCTGCGCCGGCACGTCGGCGACGCCCACGCGTTCGTGACCGACGTGACGTCCGGCTACGCGCAGATCAACGTCCAGGGACCGCGGTCGCGCGAGCTGCTGGCGGCGGTGACCACCGCCGACGTGTCCAACGAGGCGTTCCCGTTCCGCACCGCCGCCGAGATCGACATCGGGTTCGCCAGGGTGCTCTGCATCCGCATCACCTACCTGGGCGAGCTCGGCTACGAGCTGTACATCCCGGCCGAGCAGGCGGTGCACGTCTACGACCGGCTGGTGCACGCCGGGCGCGCGGCGGGCCTGCGGCACGCCGGGCTCAAGGCGCTCGGGAGCCTGCGGATGGAGAAGGGCTACCGGGATTACGGCCACGACATCGACAACGCCGACACCGTGCTGGAAGCCGGGCTCGGCTTCGCAGTGGCGCTGGACAAGCCGGGCGGCTTCATCGGCCGTGAGGCGGTGCTCGCCCAGAAGGAGCGCGGGCCGCTGCGCCGGCGCCTGGTCCAGATGCTGCTGAAGGACCCCGTCCCGCTGATGTTCCACGCCGAGGTGGTGCTCCGCGACGGCAGGCCCGCCGGGTACATCAGGTCCGCGTCCTACGGATTCACCCTCGGCGGCGCCGTCGGGCTGGCGATGATCGACGCCGGCGAGCCCATCGACCAGGCCTACCAGGATGCCGGCGAGTGGACGGTACAGATCGGCGCCGCGGTCTACCCCGCCGTCGCCTCCCTTCGCCCGCTGTATGACCCGGGGAACAAGCGCATCCGGGGGTAAGCCGGTCGAAGCCGCCGCCGGCGGATTGTTTACAATCTTGCGAACGATTTGCCGTGGATGATGAGCGGCGGCGGGCACGAGAGGAACGGCATGGAAGCAGACCAGAGCGCCCGGTCACCCTCCGCCGCGGCCAGGGCCCGGCCGCCGGGACGGCCGCCATTCCGCGCCGACCACGTCGGCAGCCTGCTGCGCCCGCCGGAGCTGCTG
>Ga0318563_10000768_pt1 | contig 13273 bp, 12 predicted proteins | sample GRESIP066b5f19_FD_203689 | JGI IMG/M metagenome (GOLD analysis project Ga0318563, IMG submission 203689) | Tropical soil microbial communities from Luquillo Experimental Forest, Puerto Rico - GRE.SIPMG.066b5f19 | ecosystem: Environmental > Terrestrial > Soil > Tropical forest > Bulk soil... | reverse complement strand
GTCTCGCACCGGCTGGACGCGCCAGCTTCCCCTGGCGCACGCAGATCCGGGACCGGAGGCCATATGTGTGGGGCAAGACCTGCTGACCGATCCCGGGTTTGCGGCGCACCGCTTCGCGCTGCGCCGCGCCCGGGATGACGTTTCACACGGTGGAGCGAGCATGCGGCGGCATGCTCGCTCCGAGCATCAGGCCGGTTGTCTCCTATTTGCCGGACCGCGCGAGCACGAAGTCGTATTCGATCTCCCAGAAGTCGCCGGCGAAGTCGAGCTGCCGCGCCCGCTCCGGATCTTTCACGCGCTTGAGCTCGGCGAGCAGGCTCTTCTTCACGCCGAACACCGCATCCGAGTTGATATAGGGATCATCCGGGTCAAAGATGTGCGTGATGAGCGGCTGAAAGCCGTCTGCCTTCATGATGAAATGCAGATGCGCCGGGCGGTTGGGGTGTCGCCCCAAATCGTCGAGCAATTGTCCGACCGGCCCATCATGTGGGATCGGATAGTATTTCGGCTTGACCGCTCGAAACCAGTAGGATCCATCCGGCCCTGTGCGGAACAGGCCGCGTAGGTTGAACTCGGGCTGGATGCCTTTCTGCTGAACGTCGTAAAAGCCCTCTTCATTGGCTTGCCAGACATCGAGCGTCGCGCCTTCAATCGGCTTGCCGTCGACGTCACGCACATGACCACGAATGAGCATGTCCTCACCCTTCTGGTCGAGGCAGATATTCGCTCCCATCGGCAATTCCGGTGCGCCGGCGACATGGAAGGGCCCGAGCACCGTGCTCTCGGACGCTCCCGATGGCTTACGGTTGTTGATCGCGTCGACCAGCATGGAGACGCCGAGCACATCGGAGAGCAGGATGAACTCCTGGCGCCATTCGTCACTCATATGGCCGGTTCGCGTCAGGAACAGGATGGCCTGGAGCCACTCCTCCTGGGTCGGCTCGATCTCCTTCACCGCCTCATGGAGCTTGCGGATGATGACATTGATCGCTGCCTTCAACCGCTCATTCTTGGCGTTGAGATTGCGGCCGGTCACGACCTCGATCGAATTCTCTTCCGTGAAGAAGCCTTTTTCGTGCGCCTGCATTGTCGCCCTCATTTGTCGAGAAGGATCTTGAAAACCCGGCGCAGCTCGGCGACGGGGTCGCTGGCAATTGTGTCGCGCCGCCAGCAGACATGCTGGTCCGGCCGCACCAGGATGAGGCCGCTGTCGCGCACCTCGCGAGCGCGAGCCCAATCACCGGTGAAATCCTGCCAATGCTGCCGCGGTCCGATGGAGTAGGCCGCGATGTCGATGCCGAATTCCCGGCCGATGGTCGTTGCGGCCTCGATCCAGCCTTGCCCGCCGATGCCTGTGAGCAGCGCGAAGCGGCCATGGCCGGCGAGGTCCAGTGTCGACACCTTGCTGCCATGGCCATCGAACAACCAGGCGTGAGGCAGGCGCGCGCCCGGCCAGGTGGTCGGCTGATAATGCAGCTCGGCATCCTTCTCGAAGGGCGGCTCGGGCAGCCCGTCGGCCATGATGGCGTCTGAGCGATAGCGCTGGTTCATCTCGACGCCATGAGCATCGAATTCGTAGACCTTGAAAGCGATGCTCTCGCGGATCTTCCTGCGCTGTTCCTCCGCCTCCGACGTATCGTTGCAACGTGCGTCCATGTTCTGCTGCATCTTCACCGGATCGATGGAATCGAGCAGGCCGAGCGCCTGGAAGATCGGCCGGAACTCGTCGATCGACTTGTTCGCACGCGTCACGATCTGCTTGGCGACCGGTGCCCGCTCCTGCGAATAGCTCGCGAGCAGCTTCGGTCCCGCCTTGCCCTTAATGACATGGGCGAGCTTCCAAGCGAGGTTGAAGGCGTCCTGGATCGAGGTATTGGAGCCGAGTCCATTAGACGGCGGGTGACGGTGGGTGGCGTCACCCATGCAGAAGACGCGGCCATTCGACGTCTGCGTCGCATACATGTTATTGACGGTCCAGGTGGACACCTGCTCGATCTCGACATCGAGGTCAGGGTCGCCGACCAGCTCGCGCGCCACTTTGGTTGCGAATGCAGTGTCGACATCCGGTGCCGGCTGGTTGATGTCGTAGCCCCAGACGATGAGCCATTCGTTCCATGGCCGCACCATGCGCACGAGGCCCATGCCGATGCCGCCGACATCTGCTCCAGGCTGCACCACCCAGTAGAGCACCGATGGCCGATGGGCGACATATTTGGAGAGATCGGCCTTGAACAGGATGTTCATCGAGCCGCCGACCCCCATCTGGCCGCCGAACGGCAGAGCGGCATGTTCGGCCACTTTGGAATTTCCGCCGTCGGCACCGATCAGGTATTTCGAGCGGACCGTGAATTCCTTGCCGGTCAGCCGGTCGAGGCAGGTCGTCGTCACCCCGTCGGCGTCCTGGACATGCGACAGATACTCCGTCGACATGCGCGCTTGCGTCCCCCGCGAGCACGCCGTCTTGAACAAGAGCGGCTCCATGTATGTCTGAGGCAAGTCGTTCATGAAGGTCGGCGAGGACAGCTGATGCTCGGCCCGCGAGAGCGGGTGCTTGCCCCAGCTCTTCATGCGGCCGATCTCCTCGCCGGCGAGCGAGGTGCAGAACACATTCTCGCCCATCAGGTCCTGCTCGGCGGCGAACAGATAGGCCTCGTCCTCGACGTCGCGGCCGAGGTCGCGCAAGACCTCCATGGTACGCTGGTTGGTGATGTGCGCTCGCGGCGTGTTCGCCAGCCAGCGGTAGCGATTGATCACCATGTTGTCGATGCCGTAGGTCGAGAGCAGCGCCGCGCTCGCGGAGCCGGCGGGGCCGGTGCCGATGATCAGAATGTCCGTGGTGATGTCAGCCACGTTGTCCTCCCTTGCAGGTGATGGAGAGCGGGCCGCCGCGCAGCATGCGGCGGACAGGAAAGAGCTGGATGCCGGTGCGGCTCGTGAACAGACCCCAGAGGCCACGCGGCGCAAACAGCATCACGGCGATGCCGACCAGGCCGAGCACGAGCAGATACCAGGAGCCGTAATCGGCGAGCGCCGTCTGCAGCAGGAAGAACACGAGCACGCCGATCATCGGGCCTTCGATGGTGCCGATGCCGCCGATGACCACGATGAAGATGACGTAGGCCGTCCAATCGACGACCGAGAAGGCCGCGTCAGGCGAGATGCGCGCCTTCTGAACGTAGATCAGCGCGCCAGCGAGCGCGGTGAGGAAGGCCGCTGCGAGGTAGACGAAGGTCTTCAGCCAGCGCGCATCGACGCCGATCGAGCGCGCCGCTTCGTCGTTGTCGCGCACCGCGGCGAGCGCCAGCCCCTGGCGCGAGCGCAGCAACCGGTAGGCGAATGCGATCGTCCCGATGGCCAATAGGAGCGCCAGCCAATAGCAGGCGACGTCCGTCGCCTGCGCGGGCCGCAGGCCGAACAGATGGCCGACGATACCAACGCCCCACATGTCACGGGTCACGCCTGTCGGAAGCGAGGTGCCGGTGCCGCCGCCGAGCGCCTTCCATTGCGCGAGCAAAAGCCTCACGACCTCGGCGATGACCCAGCTGCCGATGGCGAAATAGGCGCCATGCAAGCGGAACAGGAAGGTGCTCGTGAGAGCGGCGAGCGGGACGGCCACGAGGCCCGCGAGCATGATCGCAACGAGCGGGTCGAGCTTGAACAGGACAACGAGCGCAAACATCGCATAGGCGCCGAAGCCGACAAATGCCTGCTGCCCCACGGAGACCAAGCCCGCGAAACCTGCAAGCATGTTCCAGCACTGCGCCAGCACCAGCATGGTGAGAATGAAGAAGAGGTTCTGCACCGTGCCGCGCGTGACGAAGAACGGCGCCACCACCGCGAGCGCAACCACGAGGCTCGACGCCACGGCGAAGAGGGTCGAGGAGGTGGTGCGCGTCTGGACGCGCCACGTCTGTGCGATCTTATCCATGGCGCCCGTCACTCCACCGCGCGCGGAAACAGGCCGCGTGGCTTGAAGAGCAGCACGGCCAGAAAGGCGACGTGCCCCGAGAGAATCTGCCATTCCGGATTGACCGAGGCACCGAGCGTCTGCGCCAATCCGATGATGACGCCGCCGGCGAGCGTGCCCCACAGCGATCCGAGCCCGCCGATGATGACGGCTTCGAAAGCGTAGATCAGCCGCGCCGGCCCGATCGTCGGATCGAAATTGGCGCGCGTGCCGAGATACAGCGCCGCGATGGTGACCACGACCATGGCGATGCCGGTCGCGGTCGCGAAGATCCGGTCGGCGCGAACCCCCATCAGGCCAGCCGTCACGCGGTCATCGGAGGTGGCGCGAAAAGCACAGCCGAGCGAGGTGCGATAGAAGAGCTGGTTCAGGCCGACGATCACGGCAACCGCCGACAGGAAGGTGAGGAGAGGCATGACGCCGATATTGATCGGACCGAGCGAGAGCGTGGCGGAGTCGAGCGCGCCGGCCGAGATTCGCCTGGTGTCGGCCGAGAAGCCCTCGAGCAACCCATTCTGAATGACGATCGATAGGCCGAAGGTGACGAGCAGCGGCGGCAAGATATCGGGGCCGAGAGTGCGGTTGAGGATCAGCGACTGCAGGAGCCAGCCGATCGCGAACATGATGGGGATCGCCACGAGCGCCGCGAGGAACGGATTCAATCCCAGCGCAATGACAAGCACGAGGATGAGGAAGGCAGCGAGCACGATGAGGTCGCCATGGGCAAGATTGACGAGCCGCATGATGCCGAAGACGAGGCTGAGCCCGGCTGCAAACAGCGCGTAGAGCCCGCCGAGCAGAATGCCCTGGATGATGGTGTCGACGAATGTCACGATCGCGACCCTCCGAAATAGGCCGCGTGGATGGCGTCCCGGCTCAATGTCCCCGGCGGCCCCTCGAGCGTGACCCGGCCCTCCATGAGGCAGTAGATCCGATCGGCGACCTTGAGCGCCTGTCCGATATCTTGCTCGACGACGACAATCGAGGCGCCCGAATCCAGGATGCGCGGGAAGGCCGCGTAAATGTCGCGGATGATGATGGGCGCGAGGCCGAGGCTGATCTCGTCGCAGAGCAGGACGCGCGGGTTGGACGTCAGCGCCCGGGCGATGGCGGCCATCTGCTGCTGGCCGCCCGAGAGCGCCGTAGATGGCGAGTTGCGGCGCTCTTTCAGGACCGGGAAGAGGCCGTAAACACTCTCGAGCGACCATGGCCCCTTCACGGCGCGGCCGTATTTGCCGATGAGCAGATTTTCCTCGACCGTGAGCGAGGGAAACAGCTTTCGCCCCTCCGGCACCATGGCGATGCCCCGCATCATGACCTCGGGTGCCGGGAGCGCGCCGATCGGCTCGCCGTCGAAGCTGATCTGGTCCGCGCCGTTCCTGAGGACGCCGGCTATGGACCGCATCAGGGTGGTCTTGCCCGCGCCATTGGCTCCGACGACAGCGATCATCTCGCCGGCGTCGAGCGACATGTCGACGCCGAACAGCGCTTGGAAATCGCCATAGCCGGCCGTCAACGCATTGGTTTCGAGAAGCGCCATCAGATTTCGATGCCCAGATAGATTTCTCGCACCTCGCGCGAGTCCATGATGGCCTGCGGCTCGCCGATGCCGATCACCTTGCCGAAATTGAGGACGAGCAGGCGCTCGACCACGGCGTTCAGCGCGTGCAGGACGTGCTCGATCCAGATGATCGACATGCCGCGCCGATGTACGCCGCGAATGCATGCGACGAGCGCTTGGCATTCGGCTTCGGTGAGGCCGCCCGCAATCTCGTCGAGGAGCAATATCTTCGGGTCGGTCGCAAGCGCCCTCGCGAGCTCGAGACGCTTGCGCTGCAGGAGTCCGAGGCTCCCGGCAGGCTGGTTCGCCCGATCGGCGAGACCTGTCTCGACCAGGATATCCGCGCAGCGGTCGCCGACCTCGGCCTCGCGCCTGCGCGAACCGAAGGCCGCGGCGACCAACAGATTTTCGAACACGGTGAGCGTGTCGAAGGGCTGCGGAATCTGGAAGGTGCGGCCGATGCCCGCAACACAGCGTTCCATGGGGGACGCATGCGTCACATCGTTGCCCGCCAACCGGATCGTTCCGGCATTGGCGGCGAGATTACCCGCGATCAGATTGAACAGAGTCGACTTGCCGGCTCCGTTCGGTCCGATGATGCCGAGCGCCTCACCTTCGGCGAGATCGAAGGTCACCTCATCGGCGACCTTGAGCGCACCGAAGCTCTTCGACACGTTGTGCAGCTGAAGGATCGGCATGTCAGGTCCCTCTGGCCGCGACGCAACGACGTCGTGGCGCCTTGCCGCTGACGCTGCAGCGGGGGAGTTGGAAACGCGATCACCGCCACCGGGCGCGGGCTCGCCAGCCACGGATTTCATGGTGGCGCAGCGCCGCTACCCTTGTCGGTTAATGAATAGGCTGCATCGAGCTCGCGGCCGGGATCTCCGGCGCCGTCTTGTTGTCGGTGATGACGAGATCGTAGCCGCCACCTTCCTTCAGCCTCCACTGCCCTCCGACGAGCGGCGTCTTGGCGACATTCTTCGCCGCGAAGGGCGGCAGCTTCTCTCCGCTCCAGGCGACGCGTCCGACGACAGTGTCGAGCTTCGTCGCTGCGATAGCCTTGGCGACGCCTTCAGGATCCGTCGGATCCTCGGCGCGTTTCAAGACATCGGCCGCGAGCTCGAAGAGCGCGTGGACGAAGCCGATCGGTTGGGTCCAGGGCCGGCCGGTCGCCTTGGTGAAGCCGGCCGCGAGCTCCGCTGCGCTCTGCCCGGTGAGCGATGATTTGAAGGGGTGATTGGGCGTCCACCACACCTCCGTCGACAGGTTGTTGCCGGCCTTGCCCAAGGCTTCGACGGCCTGCGGAAAAAGCAGCGCCTTGCCGATCGACGCGATCTTCGGCGTGAAGCCGAGCTGCTTCGCCTGGCTCCAGAAGGTGGTGAAATCCGGCGGGATCACGACGCCGGTCACGATCTCGCATTGTGCCAATTTGAAGGCGTTGATCTGCGCCGAGAAATCATCGGTGAGATTTTGATACCGGCCCGGATCGGTGAGCTTGTAGCTCAGCTTGTCGAGCACTGGCGGAAAGCCGACCGTCTTGTCGCCCCAGGCATTGCCGTCACCATCATTAGGGAAGAGACCGCCGACGCTCTTATTCGTCTGGAGCTGCTGCCACATATTGGTATAGACGGCGATCACGTCCTCCAGCCCCCAGAAGAAGTGGTAAGCGTAGTTGAACGGCTTCCAGGATTTGGGGTCGGTGGGATTGGCCTGCTGGCCGATGAACCAGGGCTGCCAGGGCGCAACGGTCGAGATGCACGGGACCTCCTCGGCTTCGCAGGTGGTCGTCACCGGGTTGGTTGTCTCCGGTGTGGAGGCGACCAGCATCAGATTGACTTTGCTCTGCACGATGAGGTCCTTAGCAACCTCGGCGGCCCGGTTCGGATTGGACTGGCTGTCCTTGACGATCACCTCGATGTCGAGGCCTTGCGCCTTGGCGGCCGCCTTGAATCCGTCGAGCGCATAGGCGTCGGCTTCGGCGAATGCGGCGAGCGGGCCGCTTTTCGGGCTGACATAGCCGATCTTCATCGCCTGGCCCTTGGCGCTCGCTGCGACCGTCCACACCGAGCTGCCCGCGATGAAGCCGCTCGCGGCAACGCCCTTTATGAATGTGCGCCTCGTGACCATGTCCTGTTCCTCCCTGATTTTCGATTGCCGCCTAGCAGGGCGGGCGTCGTCCCTCCCACGCATCCGCGAGCAAGCTCCGAATGGAGCTCTGGTCGAAGGAGCGTGGATTCCAGTACGGATTGGCGACGGCGATCGAGGCCGCGCGGTCGAGATCGGCTTCGTTCAACCCGAAATCCTTCAATCGCGTCGGCGCGCCGAGCGACGAGGCGAAGTTGAAGAGCGCGACACCCGGCGTCCCACCAAGGGCCGAGGATACGGGCGCCAGCAGCTCCGGCATTGCGACCGCGTTGAAGCCGACCGTATGCGGAAGGAGAATGGCGTGCGTCTCGGCATGAGGCGTGCCGAAGCTGCCGCCGAGCGTATGGCAAAGCTTGTGATGCAAGGACATCGACGTGCCGCCGAGCGCGGCGCCGCATAGCCAGGCGCCGTAAAGCGCTGCTGCGCGCGCCGTCCGGTCGCCGCTGTCGCGCACGATCGCCGGCAATGCATCCGCGAGCGCCGCGATCGCATCTTTTGCCATCAGCGTGATGATCGGATTGCGGTCGCGCGCATAGAGCGCCTCGGCCGCATGCGCCATCGCGTTCAGCCCGGAGCTGACGGCGAGCGCGACCGGCAAGGTCAGCGTGAGATCGACATCGTAGATCACGGTCTCAGGGAGGATCGACGGATCGCGCCTGGTTACCTTTTCGCCGCGCGCGGTCTCTCCGAGGATGTCCGTCATCTCCGAGCCCGCATAGGTCGTGGGGATCACCACCTGGTCGGCCCCGGTGCGTGTCGCGATTGCCTTGCCGAGACCCGTGGTCGAGCCCCCGCCGAGGGCGACGACACAATCGGCGCCACGCGCCTCGAAGGCCGCGACCGCCCGTTCGGTCACCTTGGAGGGCGTGTGCATCGCCGCTTCGGCAAAGACGCCCGCGGCCGCTTCTCCCAGCCGCGAGGCGAGCGCTTCCGCATCCGCCTTCTGGTTCGGCGTCGACAGCACCAGAGCGCGCTTGCGCCCGAGTCTTGCGACCTCGGCGCCGGTTTGCGCCACAGTACCCGAGCCGAAGATCACCCGCGAAGGCAGGCCGGCGAAGGCGAAGGGTTCGATCCTCATCATGAGTTGTGTCTCCTGGCCGCGGCGCGGGCCATGACGAAGGTGAAGTCGAGCAAATGGAGAGCCGTACCATCCGCAGCGCTCACCTTGCCGAAGTCGCCGACGAGCTCCGGCTTCACACTGAACAGTGCATCCTGTGCGAGAAGCGGATCATCGCCGTCGAAGACCTGAGTGGTGATGGTGTCGAAGCCGTCCGCTGCGACGATGAAGTGCAGATGCGCCGGGCGGCGCGGCGAATAGCCGATGCTGCGGAGCAGACGACCGACCGGCCCGTCATCGGGCAACCCGTACCCCGCGGGCTTCACTGTCGTGTAGTGAACGTCTCCGGCGCCGCTCGCCGTAAAGATCCCGCGAAGATTGCAGTCCGGCTGCAGATCCGGAAACTGATTCTCGTAGAGACCTTGGCCGTTCGCTTGCCAGGTCTCGACCGTAGCGCCCGGGATCGGGTGGCCGTCGAGATCGCGGATGCGGAGCTTGACCCTCAAAGGCTCGCCGGCACCGTCGAGCGACAGGTTCGAGCCGAGCGCGCGCCGCGGCGCATCGGGGCGATGGAAGGCACCCCGCGAGGTATTTGGGGTGGCGCCGGCAGGGCGGCGCGAGTTGATGTCCTCGACGAGCGCCGTCACGCCCAGAAGGTCCGACAATAAGACCCACTCCTGCCGCAGCTCGTCGCTCGCGTGACCGACCTCGGTCAGGAAGGCGATGGCGTCGCACCATTGCGCTCGTGTCGGCCGCGTCTCGCTCACCAGAGCATGAAGCGAGGTCACGACCCGCGCGAGGAAATCGGGCATCGGCCCCTTCGCCGCTTTCGTCAGGCGCCCGGCGACGAGCTCTGCGGAAGTCGATGACAAGCCAGGTGCGATGCGCGGCTGCATGGCGTTTCCAGGAGTAATGTCGAAAGCACCCTAGCAGGTCTCGCCTCGCTTCTTGATGATTTCTCTCGAGGATAATATAGCAATCTGCTATGAAGCTGGACGAACGTCATCTGGCCCAGCTGGCGGCCGTGGTCCAAGCCGGCGGCGTCACGGAGGGCGCCGAGTTGATCGGCATGACCCAGCCGGCCTTGTCGCGCACGCTCGCAATGCTCGAAAAGCGGATCGGCGAGCCGCTCTTTCTCAAAGGCCGCCGGCCGCTGCGGCCGACCGCGCTCGGGCAGGCGCTAGCCGAATATGGCCAGGTCGTGCTCGCCACCTCGCGCAAAGCGTCCGAGCTCGTCGCCGATTTCCGTCACGGGCGAGCAGGCGTGGTGCGGGTCGGCGGCACACCGTTTTTCACCGACGCGCTGATCTCCAGCATGATCGCCGAATTTCAGAATGCACACCCGGAGGTGCGGGTCGATCAGAGCTATGGCTACCTGCCCGAGCTTCGCGAGGCGCTCGACGCCGACCGAATCGACCTCGCCATCTCGCCCATCGGCATTCTCGAGGAGGGGTCGAACCTCGAATTCCTTGAGCTCCTGCCTGGCCGCAACGTGGTCGCCTGCCGCGCGACGCATCCGCTCCTCGGGAAGCGACGGATGAAGCCGAGGGAGATGCTCGACTATTCGTGGATCGTGCCGCCGCCGGGCAGCCCGCTGCTCGCCGATCTGCGCAGCCTCCTGATCTCGCTCGGCGTGACGGAAATCAAGAGCCGCTATTCGGGCGGTTCGCTGCTCAGCGCCATCAACTACATGAAGCAAACGGATGCGCTGACCATCCTGCCGCACAGCGTCATCTTCGCCTTCCGCAACGAAAAAGCGATCACGGCGCTTCCGGTGGAGGTTCCGCACCCGAAGCGCGCACTCGGCCTATTCCGGCGCGCCGACGCGCCGCGTGCACCCGCTATCGATGCCTTCGCAACACATGTCCGGGTCAGCTTCGAGAAGCTCCGCCACCTGATCACTCGTCACGAGCAAGCCGTAATCTGGCGCGCCTGACTCTTGCGGCGGCGCGAATTCACGGCGCGATCGCGAAGAATAGGAACACCGCGAAAATGACGAGGTGCACGACGCCTTGATGCACGGTCGTTCGGCCGGTGCCCAGTGTGATGACCCCGAGAAGCAGGGTCAGCGCCAGGAGCACCTCCTCCTTGGCTCCGAGTCCGAGCTGGGGCGGCATCTGCGCTATGGCCGACACGATGGCGACGGCCGGGATCGTCAGGCCGATAGTCGCAAGCGACGATCCCAATGCGAGATTGAGGCTTGTCTGCAGTCGGTTCGCGCGCGGCCCTCAGCGCGGCCAGCCCCTCCGGCAGCAAGACCAGCGTGGCGATGACGATGCCGCTGAATGAGGCTGGGATTCGAAGCGACGCCAGGCCGGCATCGACCGAGGGGGGTGAGGGTCTTGGCGAGGGCGACCACGGCCACGAGCGCCACGACGAGCAGCCCGGTACTCGCCCAGGCAGCACTGGCGGATGGCGGCTCTCCATGAATAGCTTCTTCCTCGGTCTCGGATGAGAGGAAATAATCCCGGTGACGAACGGTTTGCACGAAGAGGAACGAGCCGTAGAGCAGTAGTGACACGACGGCGACGAATAAGAGTTGCGGCGTGCTGAAGACCGGGCCTTGGACGGTCGTGGTCACGTTGGGCAGGATCATGGTGAGCGTGGTCAAGGCAGCGAGCACACCGAGCGCAGCGCCGGCGCCCTGCAGCTGAAATCCCTGCTCGTAATGACGCCAGCCGCCGACGCGAAGGCAGAGCCCGACGATGCCGTTGCAGACGATCATGGCGGCCGCGAATACCGTGTCGCGCGCAAGCCCCGCCTTGTCTGCATGCCCCGCCATCACGGAGATGATGAGGGCGACCTCGATGACGGTGACCGCACGGCGAGCACGAGCGTGCCGAACGGCTCTCCCAAACGATGCGCGACGACCTCTGTATGATGAACCGCGGCGAACACCGTCGCAAACAGCGTCACGGTTGCGGCGAGCACGAGGAGGTTCGGCGTGCCGATGATCTGCGCGATCACCAGGATCATCCATGCCGGTGCAGGCCAGAGCCAAGTCCAACGGGGCATTCGCGCGTGCGGCAACATGTCGACGGTTCCCCTCTCCGGCCAGGCGTCGTGTTCGGATCGAAGCGCGGCGGCTGCGCAACATGACGTCACCTATATGGCTTTGCCATGCCATGGAAGGCAGTTTCCTGCTTCGCTCGGACGCGCCCGCTAAGCTGCAGCTTGGGCTGACCAACGGCCTCGAATTTGCCTCGCATCGTCTCGCTGGCGGGCGTCCTCTTTTGGAAGGCCTAAGGCCAATAGGGCGGGCAGGGGCCGTAGTGTCGAGCGCGTTCAGAGGCGCGACTGCGGCCTCCCGAAAGCCCTTCGACCGATTTGATCCAAATCAATTTGGTGCGGCCGAACGCACACAAAAAGCGGAACGGCTTCGAATGAGCCTGTCGCTTGATGGAGTATCGTCCTTGCGCGCATTAAGGCGATTGATCTTGGCGGTTCTGGTGCTGGCGCCGCTTGCGGCGATGGCGCAGAGCTCACCTCCACCGTCTCCTGCACCGTCTCCCGCCCCCGCTGCCACGCCATCGGATAATCTCCTGAAGCCCGAGGAGCTCGATGCGCTCGTTGCGCCGATCGCGCTCTATCCCGACACGCTGCTTGCGACGGTGCTGATGGCCTCGACCTATCCGCTCGAGGTGGTGCAGGCGGCCCGCTGGTCAGAGGGGCGCAAGAAGCTCAAGGGAGAGCGGCTCAAGGCCGAGATCGACAAGCAGTCATGGGATGACAGCGTCAAAGCATTGGCGGCGACGCCCTCTGTTCTATCGATGATGAACTCCAAGCTCGACTGGACCCAAAAGCTCGGCGATGCCGTGCTGGCTCAGCAGCCGGACGTCATGGATGCCGTGCAGCGCCTGCGGGCGCGGGCGAGATCGAACAGCAAGCTGGAGACGACGAAGCAGCAGAAGGTCACGGTCAAGGAGGATCAGGGCAAGCAGGTCATCGTGATCGAGCCCACGACCCCCGACACGGTCTATGTGCCCTATTACAACCCGTCGGTGGTATATGGCAGCTGGCCAAGCCCGACCTACCCGCCTTACTACTTCGAGCCTCCTGCGGGCTATCTTGCCGCCGGCATCATCGGCACGGGCATCGCCTTCGGCGCTGCTTATGCGCTCGGGGCGTGGTCGTCTGGTGGAAATTATTGGGGCGGTGGCGTCGGGTGGGGCGGCGGCGCTATCTACGCCAACAGGTCTGTCAACATCAACAATGTCGGAAATCGCTGGGCGCATCGCGCCGAGCATCGCCACGGGGTGAGATACAACAATGGCGGTGTCCAGCAGAGGTTCGGCAATAACGGGATTCGTGGGGGAGCTAACGGGCGGATGGATTTCCGCGGCCGCGGCGGTCAGCAGGTGCTCAATCCCGGCGGACGGCCGGGAGGCGGACGCGTCAGTACCCGACCGGCGGGCGGCAACGCATTCGGGAACATCGGATCCGGGCGAGGCTCGAGGCTCGATTCGGCGCGCGGACGCGCGAGCCTCGGCGATCGCGCGGGCGTCGGGGGTAGAGGCGCGGCCAGGGCGCGACGCGGCGGCAA
>Ga0318563_10000766_pt1 | contig 13276 bp, 17 predicted proteins | sample GRESIP066b5f19_FD_203689 | JGI IMG/M metagenome (GOLD analysis project Ga0318563, IMG submission 203689) | Tropical soil microbial communities from Luquillo Experimental Forest, Puerto Rico - GRE.SIPMG.066b5f19 | ecosystem: Environmental > Terrestrial > Soil > Tropical forest > Bulk soil... | reverse complement strand
AAGAAGGTGTCAGTCATAAAAGCCGTTCCTCGCGCTGACCTGAAACAGTCAGCAATTGCTCAACGATTGCCGCCATGCAGGCAATCTCGTGATCCGCTTTTTGCTGGCTCATGCGTTCTTCTCGCACCCATTTCGGATAGACTCGTTGCCGCATCGCCAACTCGCGTCGAGCGGAAGTTATCATATCATCGTAACTAATAGATTGGATGTTCATTGCCGTTTGAATGGAACCAAATTGTACCGAAAATAGAGAACGCCTCTTTAAAGCGCTCAGGATCAACTCCGATCCCAAGGATTACGCTGCCGTGCATAGGACGTTCGCAGCTACCACTGAATTGGAGGCGTTGCGTCGGGAGACAGGCTATGAGCCTATGTGCCGCTAAAGCGCTGAACCAATCGGTTGTCAGGTGATGAGTTGCCAATAGCAGCACTCCTTGCTCCACAGAACCTTGAGCGAAAGCTATAGCAAAGCGCTCGACAAATTTCGGAGCGTAGCGGCCATAAGGCGGATTAAGCCAGATCTTGCCACTCCAGGGTTGAGAGAGTCCATCTTCGCGGACGGTATAGAATTTACGAGCTTGGACAATCTGGTTTGCCTGCTCGCAGGAGGCCGGATCAAGATCGATTTCGCCAAGAGTAGCGCGCGCCGCTTCAACGATCTCTCGCGGCGAATACCATTCGGCGCGCGCCAACTCTTTGCGGGTTCGGCGATAATACTTTTCTCGGCAGGCAGGATCACAAAACAGCACTTTTTTTGTGCCTCTCAATTTGGGTTTCAACCTTGTTTTGCAATTCTTGCAGACCATATATTCAACACGAAAAAGACCGTAAATTTCGTGTTCAATATCACGCTGCCACCGCCAACCGGATATTGCACCGCGGACGCAAATAACCGACCAAATAAGCAATTGATCCTGCGCCGGTATTGAGCTTCCATTCGTTCTTTGGTGTCATGCGCCCGATATTTTTTTGAAAATCGCGATTGCTCCAGGTCCAATCGACTGACGCAATGCCCTCGACAGCTTCATTCACGGTCGTACGACCTTCATAGAGCGCGTCATTAGCAATCAGTGCCAAGGCGTAAAGACCATGTGCCGTACGAAACAATTGACTGCGGTCACCGAATCGATTACTGCCCATCGCCTTTTCGAGTGCTTCAAAGAAACTGCCGATTTTCTTACCTTCGTCATCTGGCACAACTTGCGCGATCCGCGGGTTGCTGACCGGTTTGTTGAGTTTACCGATCCCTTTTTGACCTTCGATGGCGACCTTACAGAATTGCGCAATCATTATCTCAGTAGCGAACGCTACATCTTTGCGGCCAAGATTAGAACTGCCGCTTTTAAGTCCACCATACTTGCGAATAACACCACCAGGATTATTAACGGCAAGCGCACAGAGCTTGTAAGGATTATACATGTCTTCAGCCAGAGTTTTGGCGGCTGGGACCACCCAAGCATAGGAATTGAAATCGGTAAATAACTGACCAGCAACTGACGCATTGATTCTTTCACGCTGTGGCACGTAAAGAGCAATACTGAACTCGAAGGCTTCATCGAGCTCTTTTACCTTATCGGGATTCTCCGTCTTGAGTTGCTCTCGAATTTCGATCGCAGCTGTATACCGCGCCAGACCATCAATTAAAACCCGATTAACTTCGGATTTGCCTTCTTCGAGCTCCATAGCACCGCTCTCAAGCGTTTTGAGTTGATCAGGAGCGAAAGGTTCGAATTGGATAATCGAGATCGGCGGTAAGGCCCCGAACTTATCCTGTACCATTAGACGTCCGGCTATATACTGTCTCAGTGCGTCAATTCGCTCCGCACTGGTGGTACGTTGTTTGGACTGATAGATGTCACGTAACCATGGTTCAAGCATTTTCCAATGCTTAGAGCGTGGATCATGGCCAAGAATACGTGCGACCTGCCAAACAGGGGCAGACATTTGATAACAATCAAGATTGTATTGAGAATGTGATTTAACGACGGGATGCATTTTTGATCTCTCCCTTTCTACGGGGCTTCGCGTTTTACGTATGTGATCGTACGTTCCCCGTACACAAAAGCAAGAAAAAAGTTCGTATTGAGTACCAACCGTCTTTCTCCTCATTCCACCAGCGTCGCCACCCGCGCTTCGCCCTTGACTCGTTTGAGGCACAGGTTGCCTGGACGGACGTTTAACAATTCGCCAAGGATCTGGGCTAACTTCACCCCAGCTTCCTTGCCTTTGAGTCCCAATGTCTTCGCCAATAGCTTTTCTACGCTCGGAATCGAAAAGCTCGCCAGCTCCCCTAAGACCATCGGATCAATAAACTCTTCTAGAATATCACGAGCAGCACGCCAATCTTTCACCTCGCGCCGGCTTGGTCCTGGCTCTAAACTCCAGCCCGGGATCTGGTAACTGGAATCGGAGAGCACCTGCTCACTGTAGAAAGCCCGGATCGCGGTAATATGCCGCTCCAGAAGCTCGCACTCGTCCAGTAAGCGGGCTGCGCGGTCGCCGCTCGGAAGACTCGAGCACTGCTGCTTGGCGACCGGCAGCACCAAATCCTTGACCGCTTGGCAAATGTTCATGGCCGGACAGTACCGGCACGCTTGGGGTGACGGATTAAAGGCGGCGCGCGGATCGTTGATCGCTTTGAGCGTTGCTATGATGTTGTCCCAGGCGTCGGCCAACTGCGGCTTGGTGAAGCGCGTCTCGGTCACGCCGTACGGCCCACTGATAATCTGCGCCACGACCTCCTCAACGTGCGTATGGCGCCTGAGGTGCATCGCTGTGACGACCGCCAGGAATTTCAGTTGCGCGTTGGTCTCCGCCGGTTCCGGTTCCCTGAACCCGCTTTTGTAATCCTGTACCAAGGCAACCGTTTCACTGTAAACCACCCGGTCCACCCGGCCGCTAGCCGCCGCCTGCCCGTCAATACTGAACCAGAACCGCTCCTCAACCAACTGCTTGGTCGGCTCATCACCAAAAATCCGTTTAATCTCGCCATCGGCGCGCTCACGTAAAAAGCCGCATTTCTCCTCTTCAGCTTCTGAAAGCTTCACGGTAGTGTCGCCGGCTAGTACTGCGTGAATCCGCTCCCCGCTGTCCGCCTCCACAGTGCGCTTGAACGCTTCCTGGCCTAAACGCCTGGCCTCCAAGCCGAGCTGGAACGATCCAGGGCAACTTTCATAACGCGCCCAGTTGGAGGCACTTGGCTTATTACCTCGTTCGACGTTCATAGTTTCTCTCTTCTGAGCATTTCAGCTCGCTTAACCCACCTGTGCTGCGCTTGTGAATTGATAAGGACGCGATAAACAGATATAGGCTCCATAGGGTTAAGCCGATCGTCCAAAGAATTAGAATCATCTCCATAAAAGTCTTAGGCCCGCCTGCTTCGCGCTGTTCCATTCTGGGAAGCGGCGGCAAACGGAGGTGGATTAAGCTTTAAATACAGTGTTTCCAGAAATTCGAGTTTGGCGCGGTTTATGTCCGAGCATTTAGGATGGCCCGAAAGCATTCGGAAATAATCAAGTGGTGCTTTGAGCAACCCGGACATGTAACCAATTTCTTCCGGGTCAAAATTGATGTTCATTTGGATTCCTCACCGTTTCAAAACACTCCAGGCTACTAATAGGATTTCCATAGCTAACCTACCTTTTGATGGTGCCCAAGTTCGCGGTGATGTTTGAAACAGAGCCAGCGGATCTCGAACGGTTTCGAATAATCCTCATGATGCGCCTGGGCTTTTTCACTGCAAATCTCACAAGGTAGTCGTTGAATTCTTCCGTCACGAATAGCGTTATTAACTGCATTTCTGGCTTTATATTTCTGCCGTTCTCGTGTTCGCCGCTTCCTTTGTGCTTCAATTGCATAAGCTTTTCGTTCTGGAGTTCTCGATCTGCGAAGATCACTTTCTAATACCTTTTCCCTTTCGTATAAATCCAATCTTCGATTGTTAGTGTAAGCTTTAACACACTCCTTGCACTTATGAGGCTGCGAATCATAGAATTCATCTAAGTGCTTGCGCTTTAGGCATTTACGACATTTCCTAAAAGGGGATTTCGTCTGGAGCATCATCACTCTCAAGCTCAATTGCGTCCTTCGGTTTAACAGCCGGTTGTTTGATTTCCTTGGGCCGATAGAAAAACTGCACTTCGTTGAAATCCGTGCCCTCGCGCTGGCGCAGCTTGCACTTGCCCTTCGCGCCGATCACCTTCTTCCAGTCTATCACCTCACCGGCATGTGCCGGAGCGCGATTGACACAGAGCAGAAATTCCCCTATTCCGTCCCGGTTATCCTGGGTCTGGCTATGATCACTCCGGCTCCAGGGAGCCGCCAGAATCGTTACTCCCTCGCAGACAATGGAGATTTTCAAAACCCAGTTCTCGTTACTGTTGAGGTACGGCGCCAAGCATTCGCTTACGGTAAAGAAATAATCGCCGGGGGGTAAGAGGCGCCTCGGTGCTCTGCGTTGGTCGCCTCCCTGAAAAATGTATTCGTCACTCATTTGTTTTTTTGTCTGATAATGCGTTCAACGACCAACTTGTTGGCGAGCTGCTCGTGGCCATTCTTGCGCAAGCGATGCTCGACCCGGATAAGCTCTTCTTCGGTGAGGTAATCAACCAGTGTGCGAAACTCCTGGTTGAGCCGCACGCTGGCAGCTGTAAAATCATTGATCACTCCGGCAAGCGCCGAAGTTACGTGCTCGTTCATCGATTGTTGCCCTCCGGGTAGTCGATGAGCTCCTCTACCGTCTTGACGCCTTTGAGCACATCCGCGAATTCGTCGCGTAACCCGAAACCCAAGGCGCGGTAGTAGCACATCCGTTTCGGGTACGAACGCCAGACCGGCGAGCGCTCGAAAATCCCGGCTTCCTTGGCTTCCTTGACACTGAAGGTGTAGGTTTCTTCTGCCCGGCCTTTGCGCTTCAATGTCAGCTTGCAGCACAGTTCGTCGCCTTCCCCCTCGTACACGGCGCTCTTGCGCACCAGCAACCCGCTTCCCTCCACCATCGCCAGAGCCAGGTCGCCCATGATGCCGACCCGCCCGTTAATAATGGTCATTCCCTCAATTGCCTGCATCGGCGTGAGCCCCAGCTCGGCAGCTTTAGCCCAGGCGATTACCAGTTGTTGCTCCGTTTTAAACGCCGGAGGCGCCAGGCGGCTTTGCAGGTAACATTTGGCGAATCGGAACATCGCCTCGACGTTTTTAAGCTCAACGCCGCGCGGACCGACGGGAATAATTTCTTTATCTGTTGGTTGCTCCAGTGCGCCATTCTCGGGCACCCCGGCCATTCGGTGAATAAACGGATTCAGTGAACCCGCTGTGGCAGCAGTATTTTCTTCCATATGACTCGATACTATCGGATAGTATCCCTGTCAACTTTAGATAAATCTTTAGTGTCCCGTTTTATCAGCCAGCAGATAAAGCCGCTCCTGGTCCGGCCAAGGTCCGCCGCAGCCCGGACCAGCTCCGGTACGAGTCGTTTGGGTATGGTGACGCAAATACTTTTGGTAGTTCGTCCATTTTTGTTTTTCACAATCCAACTTAGCCCTAGGGGAGAAAATTTCTGTTGCGGAGTCACTTGATATTAACTAGTGGTATGGACAAATGCCCAAAAAGCTGCCCAAGCATCACCCGGGCCAGATCCGTAAAACCGTCTCGCTTTCCTTCTCAGCTCCTCTTGAGCTTGAAGAAGCAATGAACCGTGCGGCAGCTCGGCGCGGGATGAACCGCAGTGCCTACATCTGCTGGCTGGTCGTAAACTACCTTTACATTGAGCGCGGGCTTCTGCCGCCGGCGCCAATGGCCGAGGAGTTGCCGCAGTTGCCGCAAATACCAACACGGATTCGCCGGAAACCAAAATCATGAAAGACTCTCTTCCAACAGTTGCCGGATTGATTGAATGCCGAAAAGCCGCACACTTTTGCGTGCCTCTGGACTCACCCGCAACTGCGCGCACTTAATCCGGCCGCTCGCCGCCAGCTTAATTAACGTGCTTCTGGAAAGTCCAAACATGTCAAATATCTGGTCAGCAGTGCCCCACTCCGGCACTCCAATTATTCCTGGTCTAGCTGTCCGCACTTTTGAGACTCTCTTTGGATGTAGCTATCGAGTGGATTCCAATCAAGGTCAACGTAAAAACGAAATATTTGCGCTAAAATTCGTTTTTATTGTGCCGTAAAGAATCTTATGGCATTGTTCGGCTCGCAGAGTGTTTTAGTTTTTATGCCCGAAAATAAGAAATGAGTGATCCCCAAGCAGACAAGCCAGCCACTAAAGCTGACGTAAAAGCCGCCATCGATTCGGCAATTGACCGTATGGAGAATTTCGTTCTCAAACGCGAAATTGGTCTCTATTGGCGTTTTCTCACTTTAGGACTAGCGCTCCTAGCCGCGCAATGGACCGCCATCACCTGGATGATGGGTCACTGGAAACCATGAACTTCGATCTTTTCTTTAAAATACTCGGAACAGGCTCCCTTGTGACCTCCGCAATAGGTTACTGCTTCGCGCAAAGCAGTTCCAAATCATCAACATTTATCGTTTTTGATATAAGCTTCCTCACCCATTCCCACTATTCAGAGCTCATCGACCTTATTGCATTCCGTCATTTGAGGAATTGCACTTTATATACTGATTACCTCCGCCTCCCCTCTTCAAATTCGCCCCAAGTGATGTCAACTACCGACCAAGATTCCAGTCAGCTTGCGACCAAGGACGATATAAAAGAACTCAAAGTGTTCATCCTTGAGCGCGAAATTGTCGCGATGCGCTGGATCCTCGGCGTCCAGATCACCTACTTCTTTGGAACCCTGGCTGCGGTCTGGTTCCTCATCACTCACCACTAAAAATGAATAATCTGAAACTTATTAACCGGCTCTACAATCACGGACCGCAAGGGCACGAAGCCATTGATTATCTCTGGGACGAAACCCGCAATACCGGATTTGCTTGGAGCGCCAAAGAAGGCGTGAAACTGGGAAGCTTCCGCACCATGGACGAACTCTCCGCCGCCTTTACGAAACACCAACTCTTGATCGCAGGCTAGATGAATACTACAGCCACTCCTCAACCCGAATTGCAGAAACTCTTACGAGAGCAACAGGACGCTCTCGATGACCGTGATACTCATCCTCTTTGCATCGAGCGAATCAATCAGGACGTCTGGAAGTTAAGAAACAAGTTTGCCTGCGGCTCAGTATGGGGCAATGATCCTGCTTTCGACAAATGGTGGATCAAGCAAGTAGCTAAAGCGCGAAATCTCAATGTCCTGAGAAAAATCATGGGCGCTGCCGCTATCGCATCCTTTTTTATCTGGTGGATTTACACAGAACGATGCGAACAGGAATACCTGAGAACTCACCCGGACGCTGAAGAAATTCAGACTGACGAATCCTAAGTGTCGCCTGTCCTTGACTTTGGAAACAGGCGATATGAAATCCAAAAAAGAAACCAAGACAGGCGATACAGGTTCCCTCAGTGAAATACAAACAGGCGATACAACGCCGCCGTAAAAGAAGCCAATGGCGGAATAGTCACTGAAACCGTAGGCGGCGAATCTCCTCCAAAATTACCGCCGCATCCTAGTCACGCCAGCATACGAAAATTCGGACTCGGCGGGTTCGTCCGTCCGAACGGAACGGTTCTAGGATGGACAGATGAGCCTTAATCACGGTGCTGCAACTTGTACGCGATTATCTCGCGCTTAAGTTCTTCTTTCGTCGGTTTGATGTATTCTTCGCCGACGTGCAACCCGGTCGCTCCGAGTCCACCGATAATCAGCGCCTTGACGATATCAAAGGAATCCTTGGCGCCTGCGCCCGAGTCCCTCAAATGGTCATAAACATACTTGATCGGACCTTGTAAAAAGATCGGCCCATGCTGTCCGAGGTACTCGGGCCATGTATACGGCTTAGGCGGCGGCTTCCTTGGGTGAAGCGATGGCTGCGGCGCCCAAGGTACCGGCAATGGACGATTAGGAAAACCTGTTCCGGTCAATATTTCCTTGCCAAGCGAAATGCTTGGCGCAGCTTTACCCAGGAGATATTGACCTATTGTTCTTCCCAGATATTGATCACGACTTCCCCGCGCCTCTTTGTTACTGATCCAGGATGCCGCTAGGATTTGCCCCAATTCTCTTATTTCGGAATGCAGCCCCGGTAGACCAAGTTCCAAGCCACCCAACTTGAACTTCCACCAATCGCTCTTGGTTGGATCCTTAAAATTAATCTGCTGTTTTGAGCCTGACGCTGCAAGGAATCCGGCATTAATAGCCAGAAAACCAAGTAACGATCCGGCATATTGAGCAAGACCGGCTAGTCGCGTCTGAGCAACAGCCTGTTCACCAGGCGTAGCGTTTTTCCAATTCGCGAATGTCTTGACTGTCGTTAAGGGATCTGAAATTACTCGTCCAATTTTCGACGCTGTCAGTTTAGGGCCAAACATTAAAGGGCTTAAGGCACTAGTTACCTTCGAAATTCTTTCCTCGCCTTTTGCGCTTCCCGTGGCGTGATTAGCCCAGCTTGCCAGGTGCGTTCCAATGTCGAGAATCTGTGCCTCGCTCATTGTAGGCTTGACGAATTTCTCCATTTGCCGTTTCCACAAGTCAAACCGCATCGCGGTCAGTACCTGCCACGCGCGCTCGCCCTGGGCTTGGGATAGTTTGTTCACTTTTGCCCAGACATTCCACGCTGCGGCTTCCTTGGAATGAGGACTGAAAAAACCGGCTGATTTCCTGCTTACATCTAATTTACTCCGAAGCGCCGTATCATAGAGCTGGTCGCGCTCCATCGTATTCATCAACTGCTCAACTTTGCCGGCTGAAAACGATTTCGTATACGCGTTGCGTAACCCTCGGAAAAACACGAACCAGCTTCGAGGGCGAAGCAGCAAATCGCCTGCGTGAGTAACCGGGAACACCGCCCCATGCGCTAAGGTTAGAACGTCGCGAGGGACAGCCAGAATCTGATCCAATACTTTGAGTGCCGGGTGCTTGCTCTCCTGGTGCACCAGATCGCGTGCGGCATTGGTGATCATCCGCCGGTTATACTGCTTTTTCCATGCTTGATTGGCGACCTCGCGAAACGGCGTCTTGCGCCCACTTAAGACATCTGTGATCCACTCAGGTTTAGCCTGGCCTCCGAAAAAATGCTGATTAATAGCGTCATGCACCTTGTCGAATGGCAACCCGTGATCGATGCCGTTTTCTTTGGCCCATTGCCAAATAACTTGGCGCTCTTCGTCTCTGACCGGATTCGGCCCGCTGTAGCAGGGATTTGGCATATTAAGTAGGGCAAGGTCCGATTCCTATCTGTTCGCGAATCCTGTTCCGAACCTCGTCAGCTGAAGGCAGTTTTCGCATGGCACTCTGCTTCTTGATTTCGTTCGATAAAGCCAGCATCGCGTTTTTATCTGCTACCGCCGCATCGCTCACTTTCTTTGCCATATCGCGCATAGCCGGCTCAAGTTTGGCATCGGGAGATTTCCCGTTCTCTTTGAGGAAAGCTTCCCTCAGACCGTTGAATGTCGATAAATCAACCGGCATTTCGCCCTGTAATCCCTTGCCCGTCTTGTGCCAATCGTTTTTGAGCTTCGCTACAGGCCCATTGTGAAAATCGGTCAAGTCCTTGAATGCGTTATCTGCAGCAATCCGCGCCTCCTGATTCGACGGATCGGCTTCACTCGCTCGGCTTGCGCTATTGGAGCGCTGACTAAGACGCGCTTCCTCGGCTCTTATTGCCGAAGCTTGAGCTACCGGATCGCCGCCAACGTTATTCATGACGTTACTGACATGTTGAGCAACTTCTTCGGGCCCCATCGAAAGTCCTCGCGCTAAGAGCGCCTCTGTCGATGCACCTTCTCCAGGCGCCACAGGACCAAGCTCACCAGCCGCCATCCGCTGCGCAGTATGTTTATTGGCTATTTTGGAGATCCAAGGCTCAGCTTCCGAGACTGGCGCAACCTCCGGTGGTGTTCCAGGCACAACCACCTCACCGTTAAGAGCTCGCTGCAGTTCGGGTTGGTGCTCAGCAGGTAAAGGAGTCGTTGTCGCGCGTCTAATCTCAGTAATTGGATTGCCAAAATGCGCTTCGCCAAATGATCTGACACCTTGCGTCGTTCCTTCTTTCCAAAGCTCAAGCGGAATAGCACCTGCAGATGGGATATCGGATACCTTGATATTTCGCTGACTTGGACTAATGCCCCATTTGCCATCAGCATCTTCAGTGGCGATTGATAGAGTGCCATCCCCATGATCAATAACACGCCAATGTGTATCGCTCGGGGTTCCCAACGCATTAGCTTCTTGCTGGGTTAAGTAAACGGTCTTGGTTGAACGCTCTTTTAATCCCTCATCCCCAGGATGCTCAGGTCTGGGCGCTTTGTTGCGTGTAGTCGTGCCGTCATCGTGCAGAACGTAGGTTGATCCCTTCGCTGTGCTAAATCCGATTACATCACCGCTCGCTTGCTGCGGTGCAGGCTTGCCTTCTGAGGGTGGAGGAACAACTTCGCGCTCTGGTACAGGAGGCGTTTGCGCTCTTTCAACCAAGTCCGGAGAAGTTTTTACATCTTGCGCCACTGGCGCCCTGCGCGCCGCGCCTATCACTGCCCCGGGTGCCGCCATTAGAGCCCCCCCAATCGCCGCCGGTCCAAGGTTTTCTGCTACAGGCCTACCCTCGGCAACATTGGCCGCAGCTTGCATTGCAGCACCTGTCGTACCGCCTATCCCAAGATGAGCCGCAGCATTTGCCGCAATACGCCCTACCGGGTTCGTTATCCCCTTTACCGCCCCGCCAAAAGCCCCAGCAGTCGCCCGTTGCAGTATCTCCATCGGTATAAACTGCGCCATCGTGCTCACGCCGGCCGTAGTCCGCAGCTTGTCTTCGTCCCAGTCCGGGTGCTCTTTCTTTAATCCCTCGTAAGTGCTTTGCTGGATCTCGGATAGCATCAGATTGCCACCGATCGGCCCGCTCATCGCCTCGACGACATTCTTCGGTAACGAAGACAGTTGATCGCTCCACCATGCTGCAGTGTTGCTCAATCGCGGATCGGTGCGCAAATCGTGCAGATTCTGAGCTACCTGGCGCGCAATCTCAGCTTTCTGACGACGTTGATACTCAGGGTCAGCCAGACGCTTTGCGCTATCGGCAATATCAAGCGGATTCAAAGCCGCCAGTGCCGGACTATCCGGCGGCAAACTCCCAATTAACTGATTAATCGTTGCCGCACGTGTCGGTTCATCCGGAATTGCCAGAATCGAGTTGATGAATTGCTGGCGTCCTTCAATCGTCGCTTCCGGATGCAGCGCTTTAGCTAATTGATCTAAACGGTTTTGGTCGATCTGTGCCGCGCTCTGGTTAAACACCGTAACGGCCTGATTCATCTGCGGCACGATCTTGTGCATCACATCACCCGCAAACGTGCCGGCATCGGCGTCAGTCGTGATCCGCTGATACGCTCGGGCAGGATCTTTCTCCCCGTAGTATTCCTGCGCGTACGCGGTCGCCTCGCGTTTGACTTCGTCCAGGTAACTATTGCGCAATGCGTCGTTAACGCCTTCAACCGGCTTGGAGAGTTGATCAATGAAACCTTTGAACGTCTGGTTTTCGCCCAGTGCCGCCAAAGTCTGCCGCTGCGCGCTCTGGTTCTGCGCGTCGTGCGTCATTAAGCTTTCTTGCGCCGCCGGTTCCAGCGGCGGACCAAGCACGTAATTGGCTGCGCCGCCTGTCTTAATGACTCCTTTATCCAGAGTGCTTGAGTCAAACCCGCTCTTAATCGCGTCCTGCTCGTCATAGAAAAGCTGCGGGTTGCGGTGCACATCAACCCCGGCATTTGCTACCAGGCGAATCGAGTAGTTGCCGTCTCCACCTATCAACTTCGCCAACGCGGGTGTCATATCGGCAATCACTCCGGCATTCTCCCGATCGCCGCGCGGACCCAGATCGACGATCGGTACCCGGAACCGTTTGCCGGTCTTTGGATCAACCACGTCGACGCGCGCCTTGCGCCAGGCCGCAGGATTGTTGCCCAACTGGCTTTGCAAAACCCATTCAGGCACCGCAACCCCCGCTACCTGGGTCGTGTCCAGTCCACCCACGCGCCCCGCGCCCCGACCATTATCCTCTCCACTAGCAATATCTTCCGGAGTAGCAAAAGTCGTTACTCGGCCCGTAAGAAACTGTTTCTGATCTTCGCCCTGGTAAAAGCCGCTGCCAAGTTTGGTGGAAGGCTGCGCACGCGCGACTACCTCTCCAGGTGCTTGACCACCCGCTGCCCTTGCCTCATTAATTGCCGCTACTCCGCGCACCCCCTCATTATCCCGGTCACCCGGACTAACCTGAGAATGACCGTAAACCGGCACATTGGCATATGGTCCGCCCGGTCCGGCAAATCGCTGCAGGCTCGCCAACTGGGCGGGCGTCATGTCCGCGTCGTCTTTGGCAATTACCTCAATACCAACTGCCGTCTGATTTGAAACGCCTGGAATGACGCTGTGCAGAAAATGGCCATGGCCGCCGTAACCGAATTCTTTTTGCGTTTCATGGATCGTGCCATCACGGTCAAGAATGTATTGCGCACCAACCCCGGGACGTTCGGTACGCCAGCCATCAACGACATTGGCGGCGGATCCGCGCCCGCTGGTATGATGAATAATTAAAGCCACCGGCGATTGCCCGTTCGGCGCGTTCATCGGCGGCAGTTCGTCTTGCGCAGATTGCGCACGCCCAACCGGTTCTGCAGCGTCGGGTGGAACTGCTCTGGGCGCTTGCTCCCCAACAGCCGGACGAATCGGAGGCGCTGCATCGGCTGGAATCGCCCGTGCAACTGTCGGCGGTTCGGCAAGTTCTTGCGCTCTGGGCGCAATCCCACTAACCGTTTCCGGTTCACCGGGATACGCCATCCCAGCCGCTTCAAAAGCCGCCCTATCCGGGTCAGGATCAAAGAGTTCCGCACGCCGCACCACGGGCGGTAAAGCAACGCCTTTACGCACCTCGACAGCTTCAGCTGAGGGTGCCAGATCAAGCTCGCGGCTCGCTGCCGCTACACTCGGCGTCGGAGGAGGAACCAATTCAGCACGCGGTGCCGGAAGCCCTATATCGCGCGATGCCATCGATACCGGTCCGGTGCGCGGAGGCGGTAACTGCACCAGTTCCGCTCGAGGCGCAACACCGTAATCTTCCGGCGGCGGACGCAGTTCGCGGCTGGCAAGCGCTACCGAAGGCGGAAGATGCTCCGTAACCGTCACCGCCGGCAACTCAATCGCTCCAGGCGGTTCTTGCGCTTTAGTCAGC
>Ga0318563_10000763_pt1 | contig 13296 bp, 11 predicted proteins | sample GRESIP066b5f19_FD_203689 | JGI IMG/M metagenome (GOLD analysis project Ga0318563, IMG submission 203689) | Tropical soil microbial communities from Luquillo Experimental Forest, Puerto Rico - GRE.SIPMG.066b5f19 | ecosystem: Environmental > Terrestrial > Soil > Tropical forest > Bulk soil... | reverse complement strand
GCCGTGCACCGCGCCGCCGTACATGATCAGCTGCCAGTCGGCCTGGGCGTGGCTCATCTCCTCCGCGAACCTCGTCACGTCCGCCATCGGCACGTGCGGGTCCAGCGCACCATGACAGGCCAGCACCTTCGCCTTCACCATGCCGGGCTGCGCGGCCTTGGCCGTGGCCAGGCTGCCGTGGATGCTGACCACGCCCCGCAGGTCGGCACCGGATCGGGCCAGGGTGAGCACCGCGAGCCCGCCGAAGCAGAAGCCGACCGCGGCCAGCCGGCCGTCGGTCTCCGGGCAGCCGGCCAGCGCCGCCAGCCCGGCCCGGGCCCGCCGCGCCAGGCTCTGCGGATCGTCGCGCAACCCGGTCAGGCACGCGATGACGCGCTCGCGGTGGCCGGCGACGCCCTCCCCGAACATGTCGCCGGCGAGCACGGCGTAGCCGTGTCCGGCGTACCGCCGGGCCTGGCCCTTGGCATGATCGTCGAGGCCGGCTCCGCCGTGCACCAGCAGCAGCCCGGGCCGCGGGCCCGGCTCGGCGTCATCCCAGGCGAGGACACCGGCCAGGGCGGTCCCCTGATCGTTATAGGTCACCGTGCGTGTCGCGATCGCCATGGCGGTCCTCCTGCGCGTTGTCCCTGCCCTTACCCGTCGACGGCGATGATCTGCTCCGCCACCGCGTCCAGGTCGGGCCCGACGATGTCGGGCTGCTCACCGAGCGGGCTCAGCACCATCCCCGGGCGCGCGACGAAGGCGGCCTGGCATCCGGCGCTGAGCGCCCCGCTGACGTCCCAGGAGTGGGCGGCCACCAGCCGGACCTGACCGATGGCCACGCCGCAGGCCCGGGCGACCTCCTGGTAGGGCTGCGGCGCGGGCTTGAGATGCCGCACCGTGTCCGCCGAGATCACCGCGTGGAAGTACCCGGCCAGGCCGGCGCCGGCCACCTGCGCCTCGGCGACGGCCGGGACGGAGTTCGTCAGCGCGACCATCCGCAGCCCCGTGCCCGACAGCCGGGCCAGCGCTCCGGGCACCTCGGGATGCGGCGGCAGCGAGCTCATCCGGGCCACCAGGCCGTCGATGTCGGCGGCGCTCAGCGGCACGCCCTCCCGCTCGGCGAGCATGGCCAGGGCCGCCCGCTGCGCCGTCGTAAAGTCGGTATACCGGCCGGTGAGGCCGCCGACGAACGCCAGTTGCAGCATCAGCGCGAACCATTGCGGCCGCAGCGCCGCGCTGCCCAGCAGCGCCTCGAACGGCTCGTCCAGCGCCCGCAGGTCCAGCAACGTCTCGTTCACGTCGAAGGCGATCACGCTGGCCATCAGCTGCTCCTCACCGTGGACCCGGGCAGCACCAGGGCGGTCGCGATGGCGGCGATGCCCTCGCCGCGGCCGGTCAGGCCGAGCCCGTCGGTGGTCGTGCCGGACACGCTCACGCGGGCTCCGCCCAGCGCGTCGGACAGCGCCTGCTGCGCCTCGTCCCGGCGGGCCGCGATCCGGGGACGATTGCCGATGACCTGGACCGATACGTTTCCCACCACGAAGCCCGCGCCCGCCAGCAGCCGCGCGGTCTCACTCAGCAGTTCCGTGCTCCTGGCGCCTGCCCAGCGCGGCCGGGACGTGCCGAAGTGCGCGCCCAGGTCACCGAGCCCGGCCGCCGCGAGGAGGGCGTCGCAGATCGCATGGGCCGCGACGTCCCCGTCGGAATGGCCGGCCAGCCCGGGCTCGCCCGGCCAGAGAAGCCCCGCCAGATACAGCGGCCTGCCGTCACCAAATGGGTGGACGTCGGTTCCCACGCCAACCTGAGGAAATACGCCCGGCCCGGCCATCAGGGAACGCGCGAGCCACTGGCGAAACCGCGCTTATCCCGCCGGGATTGGACGTGCACTGGACACTCTCCGGCTCGGCGGCGGGCGAAGGTCAGGACGCGAGAATCTCGTCGAGCAGAGCCTCGGCCTTGTCCTCGTTGGTCTTCTCGGCCAGGGCAAGTTCGCTGACCAGTATCTGCCGCGCCTTGGCGAGCATGCGCTTCTCTCCCGCGGAAAGGCCACGCTCCCGGTCCCTGCGCCACAGGTCCCTGACCACCTCGGCGACCTTGTTCACGTCACCCGAGGCGAGCTTCTCCAGGTTGGCCTTGTACCGCCGGGACCAGTTGGTCGGCTCCTCGGTGTACGGGGCGCGCAGCACCTCGAAGACCCGCTCCAGCCCTTCCTGCCCGACCACGTCCCTGACGCCTACAAGCTCGGCATTATCCGCAGGGACACGCACAGTCAGGTCACCCTTGTCGACCTTGAGCACGAGGTAGGTCCTATCCTCGCCCTTGATCGTGCGGGTCTCGATCTCCTCGATCCGAGCAGCCCCATGATGGGGGTAGACGACTGTGTCGCCGACCTTGAAAGACATGTGGACATACCCCTTCCGCTGAACCTATGTTACCACGCCGGACAGGGTCGATTAGCCCTCCGGGACAGCAAACACGCAGGTCAATGGCGCAATTAACGACCTACAAATTGCGAACTGCGCGGCGGCGCCGCCTCGGGCTCCGGGCGGCGCGCCCCCGGCCAGGCGGGCTGCGGCGTCTCGCGCCGGCCCTCCGGGGCGGCCGGCGGCGGGTGGCGGCCGCCTCAGCCTGACCCGCCTGGCGGCCCGGTCTGACCCGGCTGGCGGCCCGGGTGTGACCCCCCTGGCCACCCGCGTGACCTGGCCGGTTGGGCCCCCGCATGACCTTCCCATCCGGCCCCGCGCGACCTGGCTGGCCACCCCGGGTGACCTGGCCGTCGACCCCGCGTGACCGGGACCGGCCGTGGCCCGGCGCGGCCGCCGGCAAATGTTTGCAGGACCGGCCGCCAGGCGGTTACAGCGGCCGGCCGGGGGCTCATACTGAGAGAAAGCGCCACTCATGCCGGAGGGTACGGTTGAACCCTGGCAGCGACCCGGACCGGGACGACTTCGGCCTCCCGCCCGTCGACGTCGTGATCCCCGATGACGCGCGGGAACTCGATCGCGACGTGCAGGCGTACCTGCGGGAGCTGCGCGCGCTGCGGCGGCGCGAGCGCGTCAGCCGGCTGCGCGGCCCGCTGGCCCGGGACGGGATGGTGCTGCCGCTGCTGGCCGGCTGCCTCATCCTGGCCCTGGTCACCAGCACATTGCTCATCATGTTCGCGGCTGACCAGACCGGCATGCCGGAGCTGCCGGGTCACACGGGCTCGCGATCCGCGGCACCGAGGCACCCGACCAGCCAGCCCGCCGCGGGGAAGCTCGGCGGCCCGCTGCCGTCCGGGCAGATCGTGGTCGCGGGCAAGAGCCTTCCGCTGCACGAGGTCACCGCATCCATGGCCGCCGTGCTGGCCCTGGTCCCCGCGGACTGCGGGTGCGTGGCCACGCTGCGGCAGCTCGGCGCCCGGGCCGGCCAGGCGCATGTGGCCGTGTACCTGGTAGGGACCACGGACGTCATGCAGCAGGTCTTCCAGCTGGCCACCCAGGCCGGACAGAGCTCCGCCCGGGTCGCTGAAGACGCCGGCGACGTCCTCGGCACGACCTACAGACATTCCGGAGTAACCGCGATCCTGGTGCGCTCGGACGGCATCGTGGTCTCCGTCGTGAGCAGCCTGGCCCAGCCGGCCAAGCTGAAGCAGGCCGAAGCCGGCCTGCAGCGGATCGGCTCGGCCAAGCTCGCCCGGCGCTGACCGCCAGGCCCGGCGCTGACCGCCAGGCTTAACTGACCCCTGGCTGGCAGGCCGCCCGCAGACCCGGGCCGGCGACGGCTCCGACCAACGCGGCGGCTACGCTTTGCGACGTCCGGTGCCTGGATCGACGAAGACGAGGAGCCCGCCGTGATCCGGAGCAGCCTCAGGATCGCCAGGCCGCGCCGCCTGGTCGTCCTGGCGATCGCCGCGCTGATCCCCGCGCTCGCCGGGTGCGAGGCCGGGTACAACGCCCCGACCCAGCAGTGGCACCAGCCGACGGACGGTACCGCGGCCGTGCACAACAACATCTCGATCGCGAACGCCTTCGTACTGGGCGCGCCGCTCGGCTATGTGATCCCGGTCGGCGACTCGGCGGGCGTGTTTCTCGCCCTGACCAACCAGGGTTCTTCGGACGCGCTGGTGAGCGTCACCGCGCCGGGCACGGCCCGGTCGGTCACGCTGCCCGGCGGCTCGGTGCCGCTGGCGAGTCAGCAGTCCGTCCGCCTCACCGGCCCGGCACCCGAGGTCGTCCTGCAGCACCTGACCCGCTCGCTGACCGGCGGCTCGACCGTCCGGCTGGTGATGATCTTCCAGAACGCCGGAGCGTTCACCCTGGTGCTCCCGGTGATGCCGCAGGCGCAGTACTACTCGACGTTCTCGCCACCGGCCGCCCCGGTTCCCAGCCCCGCGCTGAGCAGGCCCGCCGGGGCCGGCGCGACGCCGAGCGCCAGCCCGTCGTCGTAGCCTGCCGGCCGCCGGCCCGCCGCCGCGGCGGGCCTCAGCCCGAGGGCTCGAACTTGTACCCGAGCCCGCGCACGGTGAGGATGTGCGCCGGGTTCGCCGGGTCGGCCTCGACCTTGGCCCGCAGCCGCTTGACGTGGACATCGAGGGTCTTGGTGTCCCCGACATAGTCGGCGCCCCAGACGCGGTCGATGAGCTGCATCCGGGTTAGCACCCGCCCGGCGTTGCGCAGCAGGACCTCGAGAAGCTCGAACTCCTTGAGCGGCAGCTGGACCTGCTCGCCGCGGACCGTGACCACGTGGCGGTCGACGTCCATCCGCACCGGGCCCGACTCCATGATCGACGAAGTCGGCTCGTCCGAGTCACCCCGGCGCCGGAGCACGGCGCGCATCCGGGCGACGAGCTCCCGGGACGAGAACGGCTTGGTGACGTAGTCGTCCGCGCCCAGCTCGAGGCCGACGACCTTGTCGATCTCGCTGTCCTTGGCGGTCAGCATGATCACCGGGACGTTGGAGCGCTCTCGCAGCGTCCGGCATACCTCGCTGCCCGGCAGCCCGGGCAGCATGAGGTCCAGGAGCACCAGGTCGGCCCCGCTGCGGTCAAACGTCTCGAGCGCATCGGGGCCCGTCGGGCAGACCGCGACCTCGAAGCCCTCCTTGCGGAGCATGTATGAGATCGCGTCGCTGAACGAGTCCTCGTCCTCGACCACCAGTACTCGCGTCACTTCACTTTCCTCCTGGCGGATCGCGCCATCGCCGGTACGGTGCCGCCCCTGACCCTGACGGCATCGGAGCGCAGCGGAAGCCTGAGGGTAAAGGTGGACCCGGCTCCCTCCGTGCTGACCACGGTCACCTTTCCCCCATGGGCCGCGGTGACATGCTTGACGATGGCCAGGCCCAGGCCAGTGCCGCCGGTCGCTCGCGACCGCGCGGGGTCTACGCGGTAGAACCGCTCGAAAATGCGCTCCAGGTCCCGCTCGGGTATCCCGATGCCCTGGTCGGCCACGCTGATCTCGACCGCATTCCCGCGCGCCAGCTTGACCGACACCTCCACCCGGGTCTTATCCGGGCTGTAGGCGACGGCGTTCTCCAGCAGGTTGCGCAGCGCGGTGATCAGCAGGTCCTCGTCGCCGAGGACGGACAGGCCGTGCCCGCCGGTGGCCACGAGCTCGATGCCGCGCGCGCTGGCCCTCATCCGGCACCGGTCCAGGGCCTCGGCCACCACGTCATCGAGCTTGACCGGGACCGGGTCCGGTACCGGCTCGGCGGCCTGGATCCGGGACAGCGTGATCATGTCCTGCACCAGGTTGGTGAGCCGGGCCGCCTCCTGCCGCATGCGGCCGGCGAACCGGCGCACGGCCTCGGGGTCGTCGGCCGCGTCCTCGACCGTCTCGGCCAGCAGCGCGAGCGCGCCGACCGGGGTCTTGAGCTCGTGGCTGGTGTTGGCCACGAAGTCCCTCCGGACCTCTTCCACCCGGCGGCTCTCGGTCTGGTCCTCGATCAGCAGCAGCACCAGGCCCCCGCCGCCGACGGCCGCGCCGAGGGGCGCGACCCGGACCGCCAGGCTGGTCGTCCGCCCGTTGGCGCCCCTGGTCGACACCTCCAGGTCGCCCTCGCGGATCTCGCTGTCCCGGCGGACCTGGCGGGCCAGGGCGAGCAGTTCCTGCACCACCAGCTCGTCCCCGCGGACCAGCCCGTAGGCCCGGGCCGCGACACTGGCCTGCAGCACCCGGTCCTCGCTGTCGAGGACCACGGCGGAGGAGGACAGGACCGACAGAACAGAGGCAACTCCGGGCGGCAGCTGGGCAGGCTCCGTCCGCACGGCTGGGTCAGTGTGGGTTTCCAACGGCACCCGGATTTTCATGCGGCAGCGAGGTCTGCTGCGGGGCCGTCAGACACCACCCAGGGCCCGACGCACTTACGTGTCCGTTGGTCACGCGGCACACGCGTCCAGGCTACACTCACCCCCACACCCACGCTTTGATGGTAGGCCGCGGTCGGCTAGCGCGCACCCGACCGTGGTGTTTAACGTGGCTGTATTCGTGAGATGTTCACTTGCCCGATAACCGCCGGCCACGCCGGGCCCGTGGCGGAGACATCGCTGCGGGAACGCGCCTGATCGGCGCGGGCGGTGCCCTCTGCGCCCGGGGCGTGCTCGTGGCTGTGCTGCGCCTGTGCCTCCCCTTGCCCCCGCTAACCCTCGCCGCCGGTGGGCGGGGAAGCCTCGCCCGCCGCGAGGAGCTCGTAGGCGGGATTGATCATCACCGGGCGACCGTGCCGGATCCCGACCACGCCGCGGAGGCGGACCCGCGACCCGCAGATCACCCCCGGGATGTGGGAGCGGCCGTAGAACAGGGCGGTCAGGTCCCCCGTAGCGTCGAAGATCTCAATGGCGAGGACCGAGTTGCGCTCGACCGGCCGAATCTCGACCGCGCGGACCCTGCCCTCCGCGGTGGCCCGGCCTGGCTTGGTCAGCGAGCTGATTGGGCGCACCCCCGCCGGGGAAGCGGGCCGGTCATGAGTGTCCAGGTCATGGTCAGTGCGGCTCCCTCCGTCGGGACCTCCGCCCTGGCCGTCAGGCTGAGGCGCACGGCGCCTGCGCAGCGGATTCCGCGGCGGCGAAGGGGGCGAGGCGGCCAGCACCGCTGCGATCTGCCCGTCGGACGCGCCGGCCGCGGTCCGCCCGTCCGGTGGCCGGGCGTCGGCGCCGGCCGCTCCATCTGGTCTCTCGGCACCGGGCGCCTGGCCAGCCAGCTGACGTTCGCGCTCGACCTGGCGCTCGTGCAGGACTTGGAGCCGGCGGCGCACGTCGAACGGGACGATCGTGGCCGCCGCGTGCGGAATCTGGCTCACCGCGGCGGCGATCTTGTCCGCGGTGTGGTCATGCAGGAGCCTGCCGAGCAGCGGGGAGTAGGTGCGCCGGGGCAGGACGGCGGTCACGTGCGTGCCGGGCACCGCCGCTTCCCGGCTGACCAGTTCGGCCGCAGCCTTGATCAGGCGGCGGTCCGGGGTGTCGATGAAGTCGATGACGATATCCCGCTCGCCCCGCATCCATTCCTCCCGCAGCTGGTTGGCCTGGTCGGTGTCGATGACGAAGTGCACCGCGTGCAGCGTCGTCGGCCGCAGACTGCGCGCGTACCGCACTGCCGCCATCGTGGCCAGGTCGAAGCTGTCCACCAGCAGATACACGGTGCGTCGCGAGTAGTTTGGCTGTTCCGGCGGCTTGGGGCGGCTTTCTACCCGCTCGAGGACCTCGGCCTCCATCGTGTACTCGCGGTTAAGCCGGATGAACGCGAACCACAAGATCGGGAACAGGACCACCACCAGCCAAGCGCCCTCGGTGAACTTCACCACCGCGAAGACCGCGACCACGACCCCGCTCAGGGCGCCGGCTGCGATGTTGATCGCCCGCTTGTACCGCCAGCCGTGCTCCCTGACCCGCTTGTGATATCTGGCCATCCCGAAACCGGCCATGGTAAAGGCAGTGAATACACCGATGGCGTACAGCGGGACCAGGCTGTTGACCTTCGGGCCCCTGATGATGATCAGGGCTATCGAAGCGATGGTCAGCCCGATGATCGCATTCGAGAACACCAGCCGGTGCCCGCGCTTGAGCAGCCAGCGGGGCAAGAACGCATCCCCGGCCACGTAGCTGGCCAGGAACGGGAACCCGTTGAAGCTAGTGTTGCCGCCGGTGAACAGGATCAGCGCGGTGACCGCCTGCACCAGCAGGAACAAACTGTGGCCCAGGAACGAGCTGCCAAAGACGGCCTGGGCCTCCTGGGCCAGCACGGTGGGGTAGCCGCTCTCCCTCGGGGTCGCCAGGGTCACGTGGGCGAGCCAGGAGATCCCCGCCACCAGGAAGCCAAGGATGGCACCCTCGGCGACCAGCACCTGGCGGGCGTTGACTCCCTCCGGGGGGCGGAAGGCACCCACCGCGTCGGAGACCGCCTCGATACCGGTCAGCGAGGCACCGCCGTTCGCGAACGCCCGCAGCAGCGTCAAGATCATCGCGAAGCTGATGATGCCCGCCGTCCCGGCCCCGATCGGGTAGGTGCCGGGCAGCGCGTGCGGGTGATACGGCTGCAGATTGCCCAGGACCTCGCGGATCAGGCCGACCACGATCATCAGAATGACCGCGCCGGAGAACAGGTAGGTGGGCACCGCGAAGATCCGCCCGGCTTCCTTGATCCCGCGCAGGTTGCCGTAGCACATGAGCAAGATCACGCCAATAATGATCGGCTCGGTGAACGGCCCAAGCGCCGGGAACGCCGAGACGACCGCGGCGGTGCCCGCGGTGATCTGGACAGCCACCGTGACCACGTAGTCGATGAGCAAGGCCACGGCGGCGAGTTGCGCGACCCGGGGCCCGAAGTTCTCCCTCGCCACCACGTAGGAGCCGCCGGGCCGGATGTAAACCATCACCACCTCGCGGTAGGACAGCACCACGAGAATGACCAGCGTTATCGGCAGGATGATATTGAAGGCCGCGAGCCCGACCACCGGCAGCAGCGCGATCAGAATCTCCTCCGGGCCGTAGGCGGAGGAGGAGATGCCGTCCGGGGACAGCACACCCAGCGCAAGGGGTTTCGAAAGACGCTGATGACGCAGATCCTCGTTGACCATGGGCGGCCCGAGCAGGCGGCGTTTTACCGAGTACCAGAAACTCTCTTGTTCCAGCTCGCCGCTTCCGTCCAGAAGGCCGGCTGCATTACGTATGGCCACGTCCGCGCGTCCTGTCGGTCGAAGTTCTTAGCGGCGCAGGTGATGGCCGCTCCGAAGGGCCAGATCGCCTGTAGGACTCCTATGGCCTTGATCAGAGACGTACATGCTCCACGATCGCCTGTCGCCACGAACCTTCACCCATCAGCCCACCTAACCAAGGAGCCTATCCACAAGGATGCGCACGACCTGCACGCGTTGACCATCACCGCGGGCTCTCGGTGCTGTGCGCCTGGTGGTCGTGAACCAGCGGCGCTCACGGAAAACCGGATCTACACCGCGGGATCCGCCCGCTGTCAGCAAGGCGTCAAGATTCACGACCTGGGCGTTAAGGATGCATCAAGATCATCCGATTTTGCCCGGATCGGGGGTCGACTGGCAGTGAGATGACACTCCGCCAGAACCGACGCGGGCTCGCGGCACCGTTCGCGCTGCCACTGGGTTTCGCGCTGCTGCTCGCCGTGGGCACGGTCGCGGCCGCGCTGGGCGGCAGGCTGTCGGCCAGCGGCGTGCTGATTGCCTGCGCGGTCGTGACCGGCGCCGTGTCCTTCGTGGCCGAGCCGATTTCGGCCCTGCCGCTGGCCCTGATCGGCTGGCTCACCGCCATCGGGTTCTCCCGCCCGCCGTACGCGCAGTTGCGGCCGGCCGGGCCGCTGTCCGAGCATGCCGCGATCGCGATCGCCGCGAGCGCTCTGGCCGGAGCCGGTCTGGGCTGGCTGTACCGCCAGCGTGCGGGACGGTTCACACTAGTAGGCATGGGTGCCCCCACCGAGGCCGGGCCGAGCGATCCGGCCTGGGCTGCAGGCCACGGCCATGCCGAACGGCCAGCGGCCGGGCTGCTCACGGCGCCGCCGGGGAAGCCCGGGAAAAGGGCTAGCCTGGCCCGGGCGATCGACGCTCGTCGGCAGCTGTGCGGGGCGGCGCTCGCGCTGGCCGCGCTCCCGCTGCTGACCCTGGCGCTGGTGGCGGCCAGGCCGAGCCTGGATCCGGCCGATGACCTGCTGATCTACCTGGTCGTGGTGGTGGCCACCGCGGTCGTGGGCGGATTCTGGCCGGCCGTGCTGGCCGCCGTGGCGTCCAGCCTGCTGGTGAACTGGTACTTCACCCCGCCGCTGCACACCTTCACGATTGGAGAGCCAAAGAACCTGCTGGCCCTCCTGCTGTTCGTGACCGTCGCGGTCGCGGTGAGCAGCGTCGTCCACCTGGCCGCGCGCCGGGCGCTGCAAGCGGCGCGCAGCCGGGAGGAGGCCGCCTCCCTGCTCACCCTGGCCCAGACCGTGCTGGGCGGCGCCGACACGCCGTCCGCGGTCCTCGACCACCTGACCAGCACCCTCGGCGGCCGGGCCGAGCTGCAAGAGCGGGTGGCGAACCGGTGGGTGCCGGTCGCGGCGAGCGGCATCCCCGGCGCCATAGACGGCGCCACCCGGATCAACATCCGCGAGGATCTGGCCCTGCTTGTCGCGGAGCATTCGGAGACGGCCACCCCCGGGCTGCTGGTGGGGTTCGCCGCCCAGGCCGCCGCGGCGCTGGACCGGGAACGGTTGCGCACTCAGGCCGCTCAGGCCGAGGCGCTGGCCGAGGGCAACCGGATGCGCACCGCGTTGCTGGCCGCGGTCAGCCATGACCTGCGCACCCCGCTGGCCTCGATCAAGGCCAGCGCCAGCAGCCTGCGCCAGACCGACGTGCAGTGGACCGAGGCGGATCAGGCGGCCCTGCTGGCCACGGTCGAGCACAACGCGGACCGCCTGGACGCGCTCATCGGCAACCTGCTCGACATGAGCCGCCTGCACACCGGCTCGCTGGAGCCGTTCCTGCGGCCGACCGCGATCGACGAGGTGGCGCCGGTCGCGCTGCGCGGCCTGGATGCGCCGGCGCAACTGCAGATGGCGGTGCCCGACGGCCTCCCGCTGGTGCGGGTGGACCCCGCGCTGCTCGAGCGCGTGCTGGCCAACCTGTTCTCCAACGCGCTGCGGCACTCGCCGCCGTCGCGGCCGCCGGTGCTGCGGGCCCGGGAGCTCGATGACACGGTGCTGCTCGAGGTGATCGACCACGGGCCCGGCGTCCCGGACGCGATGAAGGAACGTATCTTCGAGCCGTTCCAGCGGCTCGACGATCACCACGGCGGGGTCGGCCTGGGCCTCGCCGTGGCCAAGGGGTTCGCCGAGGGCATGGGCGGAACGATCGCCGCGGCCGACACGCCGGGCGGAGGCCTGACCATCAGGGTGACGCTTCCGGTGGCGAGCAGCGGGGCCAGGACCACGGCAGGGGCCGAGCAGTGACCCGAGTCCTCGTGGTGGATGACGAGCCGTCCATCGTCCGGGCGCTCCGGATTAACCTGGCCGCACGCAAGTACGAGGTCAGCACGGCGACCGATGGCGCCTCGGGGCTGGCCGCGGTGGCCCGGGACCGGCCGGACGTGATGATCCTCGACCTCGGCCTGCCCGACATGGACGGGACCGAGGTGATCCGCGGCGTACGGGGCTGGACCTCGACCCCGATCATCGTGCTGTCGGTCTGGGGTCAGGAGAGCCAGAAGGTCGCCGCGCTGGACGCGGGCGCCGATGACTATGTCACCAAGCCGTTCGGCATGGACGAACTGCTGGCCCGGCTGCGGGCCGCGGTGCGCCGTGCCTCGCCCGCCCCGGATGAGCCGGTGGTGACCACCGAGCACTTCACCGTAGACCTCGCGGCCAAGCGGGTGATCAGGAACGGCGCCGGCGATGTCAGCCTAACCCCCACCGAGTGGCAGCTGCTCGAGGTGCTGGTGCGCAACTGCGGTCGGCTGGTGACCCAGCGGCAGCTGCTGCACGAAGTCTGGGGCCCGGCCTACGAGACGGAGCACAACTACCTGCGCGTGTACATGGCGCAGCTGCGCCGCAAGCTGGAGCCCGAGCCGTCCCGGCCGCGCTATCTGCTCACCGACCCGGGCATGGGCTACCGCTTCGACAGCTGACCAGCGGCGCGCCTCACCGGCCCTGGTTCTTGACCGCGGCCGCGCCCGCGGCCGCGGCCTCCGGGTCGAGGTAGCGCCCGCCGCGGGTCTCGGGCCGGAACGCGGCGTCCATCTCGTAGACCAGCGGCATCCCGGTCGGGATGTCCAGCCCGGCGATCTCCGCGTCCCCGATGTCGTCCAGGTGCTTGACCAGGGCGCGGATCGAGTTGCCGTGCGCGACGACCAGGACGGTCCGGCCGGCCGCCAGGTCCGGGACGAGCGCGTCATACCAGTAGGGCAGCAGCCGCCCGACGACGTCCTTCAGGCACTCAGACCGCGGCCGCAGGTCGGCCGGCAACAGCGCGTACCGGGGATCGGCGGCCTGCGAGTACGGGTCGTCGTCGTCGATGGGCGGCGGGGGCACGTCGTAGGAGCGGCGCCACAGCATGAACTGCTCGTCGCCGTACTGTTCCCGGGTCTGGGCCTTGCTCTTGCCCTGCAGGGCACCGTAATGGCGCTCGTTCAGCCGCCAGGAGCGCCGCACCGGCAGCCAGAGCAGGTCCGCCGCCTCCAGCGAGAGGTGGGCGGTCTGGATGGCCCGGGTCAGCACCGAGGTGTGCACCACGTCGGGGCGCAGGCCCGCCTCGTCGAGCAGCCTGCCGCTGTTGACCGCCTCGTCGACGCCCTTCGGTGACAGGCCGACGTCGACCCAGCCGGTGAACAGCCCTTCGGAGTTCCAGACGCTCTCGCCGTGCCGGATCAGCACCAGTGTCGCCATGCCGCCGAGCCTAACGGGTAGCCGGCCGGCCCGCCGGGCCGCGCCGGGCCGGCGGGAACAGGATGCTGGGGCCTGGGGTTGATCAGTCGGAGGTGCAAGCCCGTGCGGCAACCCTATCCTCGGCGAATCGCGACTGTCAGCGTCCATACATCACCGCTCGAGCAGCCCGGAACCGGTGACGCGGGCGGCCTGAACGTCTACGTCGTCGAGGTGGCCAAGCGCCTCGCGGAGCGTGGCGTGGAGGTGGACATCTTCACCCGCGCGGTCTCTCGTGAGGTGCCGCCGGTGGCCGAGTTCGCTCCCGGAGTGCTGGTGCGGCACCTCCCCGCCGGGCCGTTCGAGGACCTGGACAAGGCCGACCTGCCCGGCCAGCTCTGCCATTTCACGTTCGAGATGCTGCGTGCCGAGGCCGCGTACGCACCCGGCCGGTATGACATCGTGCACGGGCACTACTGGC